>Ga0194125_10009666_pt1 | contig 13321 bp, 10 predicted proteins | sample TA2KigC250mmetaG_FD_148626 | JGI IMG/M metagenome (GOLD analysis project Ga0194125, IMG submission 148626) | Freshwater microbial communities from Lake Tanganyika, Tanzania - TA2015034 Kigoma Deep Cast 250m | ecosystem: Environmental > Aquatic > Freshwater > Lake | place: Tanzania: Lake... | reverse complement strand
AGCCCTGCATCCCGGCGCCGCAGCGCGCATCAGCGCCCAGGCCGAGCGGCTGGTGGACGAGGTGGACAGTGGCAGCGAACTGGTGGACCTGGCCCTGCAAGCCCTCGGCAGCACCAGCGCCCCGCAAACCACGCCAGCCCTGCAACGCCGGCTGCTGGTGGCCCTGACCCCCGCCAACCAGCGCCAACTGCTGCACCGCTGGCTCGAGCACCACACCGGGCAAGTGCTGGCGGCCCGCCCCCTGGAGGACCTGCGGCAGCGGCTGCAATCCGGCCAGGCCCCCGGCAGCGCCAAACTGGGCGCGGGTTGGCAGCTGCGCTGGGATCGCCCCACACTGTGGCTCGACCCGCCATGACCGCCGCCGCCATGGCCGCCACACCAGACCCTCTGCAACAGCGCTACGAGGCCATTGAGCGGGTGTACAGCGAACGGCGGTGGGACGACGTGGCCCGGCGGAGTGAAGAGCTGCTGCTGGAGCTGCCCAACGACCCGGGCCATCCCCTGCGCCAACGGCTGCAGCTGCTGCTCGGTCACACCTATCTGTATGGCTACCACGATGCGGCCACGGCATCCGGCTTCTACAGCCGAGTGCACGCCGCCACCAAGGAGCCGGTGCTGCTGGACATCGCCGCCCTGGGCCTGGAGCAGTGCGCCAGCCAGACAGCGGCCGTGAACCCCGCCCCGACGGGCACCGGCGCCAGGCCCGCCATGCCCTGGCTGGAGCAGCTGGGCGGCAGTGATCCGGCGGCCGCTGCACCAGCAACTGCCCCGGTTGTGCTGGCGGTGGACGTGATCGAGGAGCCCGAGCTGATCGAGGTGGCCCAGGCCGATCCGGCCCAGGCTGAAGAGCTGGAGCTGCCGAGCGAGCCGATCAACCGCCTCAGCCCCGAGGAGATTGCAGAGCTCTCCAAGGGGCTGTTGCGGGTGGTGATCCGCTGAGACCGCTGGCGCGGCCAGCGGGGCGTCAGCCCACAGCGGCGGCGGAGCGGCGGCGGCGGGTTCGGCCGGCGGGTTCGGGCTCGAGCTCTGCCGGTGCCGGCGTTTTCACAGCCACGGTGGTCGCCGCAGCGGCAGGCGTGGCGGTGGCAGCGGCAGCGGCAGCGCCAACGGTCGCGAGTTGACGCTGAGGTGCCGGAACGCTGCCATCGCGGCCACGGCCACCTCCATCGCGGCCGCCATCCCGGCCGCCGCGGCCCCGGGGTGCCGGACGGCTATCGGGCTCGGCATCGGCACGGCCCTTGTAGGCCGGCGTGCCGGCAGGGGCGGGCTGCACCAGACAGATGATCAGCGGCTCCACCTGCAGCTCCCGGCGCAGGCGGCGCTGCAGGCCCACCTCCACCTCGCGCTGCACGCCCACCCAATCCACGTCGGGGGCCTTGCCGCCGGTGTTGCGGCAGAGCTGGTTCCAACGGTTCTCCAGCACCCAGCCGATTTCCCGCTCGGCCCACATCGAGAGCTTGCGGGCATCGGCTGTGGTCACCACGCCGCGGATGTTCACCCGCGGCGGCGCGGCCATCACCCCATCGGTGCTGATCACGGCCAGCAGGGTGATCACGCCGTCTTCGGCCAGCTGCTGGCGCTCCTTGAGCACCCGGGCATCAACGATGCCGTTGCGGGAGGCATCGAGCAGCTCGATGCCGGCTTTCACCGGATCGCCCTTGCTGATCGAATCGGGGCTGAGCTGCACCACATCCCCGTTGTCGATGATCAGGATGTTGTCGGCCGGAATGCCCATCGATTGGGCGGTTTTGCTGTGGGCCACCAGCATGCGGTGCTCACCGTGCACCGGCACGAAGTATTTGGGCTTGGTGAGGGCCAGCATCAACTTCTGGTCTTCCTGGAAGCCGTGGCCAGACACGTGAATGCCCTCGCCCTTGCCATAGACCACCTTGGCTCCCTGCATCATCAGGCGGTCGATCGTGTTCACCACCGAGATGGTGTTGCCGGGAATCGGGCTGGCCGAGAAGATGATCGTGTCGGTGCTCTTCACCTGCACCTGGGGATGCTCACCGCGGGAAATGCGGCTCAGGGCGGCGAGCGGCTCACCCTGGCTGCCGGTCATCAGCAGCAGGGTTTCGCGATCGGGCAGATCACGGATCTGCTTGATCGGCACGAACAGATCATCGGGGGCGCGCATGTAGCCGAGCTCGCGCGCCTTGGCGATCACGTTGAGCATCGAGCGGCCCAGCAGACCCACCTTGCGGCCGTTCTTAAGGGCCAGCTCCAGGATCATCGACACCCGGTGAATCGAGCTGGCGAAGGTGGTGATGATCACCCGACCTTCCGCCTGGGAGATGTGGCGATCCAGGCAGGGGAACACCGAGCGCTCGGGGGGGCAGAAGCCCGGCACCTCAGCGTTGGTGGAATCGCTGAACAGGCACAGCACGCCTTGGTCGCCGTAGTGGGCCAGGCGAGCCATGTCGAAGGTTTCGCCATCCACCGGCGTGTGGTCAAATTTGAAGTCGCCGGTGAAAATCACCGTGCCCACCGGGCTGGTGATGGCCAGCGAGAAGCTGTCGGCCATCGAGTGGGTGTTGCGGATGAACTCCACCGAGAAGTGCTGGCCCACCTTCACCACATCGCGGGGCGCGACGGTTTGCAGGATGGTGCGATCCATCACACCGGCCTCCTCCATCTTGCCGGTGAGCATGGCCAGCGCCAGGCGCGGGCCGTGAATCACGGGGATGTTGAAGTTCTTGAGGTGGTGAGCAATCCCACCGATGTGATCTTCGTGACCGTGGGTCACGATCATGCCGCGGATGCGCTTCTGGTTTTCCTTCAGATAGCTGGTGTCCGGCATCACCACGTTGACGCCGTGCATGCCATCGCTGGGGAAGGCCAGGCCGGCGTCCACCAGCATGATGTCGTCGCCGTACTCGAACACGCAGGTGTTCTTGCCGATCTCATGCAGGCCGCCGAGGGGGATCACCCGCAGGGCCGGCTTCTTGATACCGGATGGGTTGGCGCCGTTGGAATGGGTCATACAAACAAAAACGATTTAGGGAATGGAAACAATCGGAATCGAACTGGTCTCAAGCCTTGGCGTCAGGTAGGACGCAGGGCGGCCAGGGTTTCAGAGAGGCGTTGTCGCACGTCGGCGGTGGCAGACAGCAAAGGAAGACGGGGGGCACCCACCGGCCAGCCGCAGAGCTCCAGGGCGGCTTTGACGGGGATGGGATTGGTGGTGCAGAACAGCGCCTTGCAGAGAGGCAACAGCTGCTCATGCAGGGCTAGGGCCTCGGCCAGATCGCCGGCGAGGAAGGCGCGGATCATGGCGCTGATCTCAGGGCCTGCCAGATGGCTGGCCACACTCACCACGCCCACCGCGCCCACCGCCAGCATCGGCAGGGTGAGGGCGTCGTCGCCGCTGTAGATGGCCAGGCGGTCGCCGCAGAGGGCCCGCAGGGCACTCACCTCTTCGGTGGTGCCGCTGGCGGCCTTGAAGCTCACCACGTTGGGGCAGTCGAGCAGCCGGGCCACAGTGGCCGGCTCCAGGCTGGTGCCGGTGCGGCCCGGGATGTTGTAAAGCATCAAGGGCAGCTCGGGAGCCGCCGCGGCCACGGCGCGGAAATGGGCCTCCAGGCCGTTTTGGGGGGGCTTGTTGTAGTAAGGCACCACCACCAAGGCACCATCGGCACCAAGGGCCGCCGCCTCCCGGGTGGCCTCCACCGCCTCAGCGGTGCAATTGCTGCCGCTGCCGGCAATCAGCTTGGCGCGGTCGCCCACGGCGCCCTTCACCGCCGCAAACAGGGCATGCTGCTCCGCCCAGCTGAGGGTGGGCGACTCGCCGGTGGTGCCGCACACCACCAGGCCATCGGACCCCTGGCTCACCAGGTGATCGGCCAACCGGGCCGTGAGCGCCAGATCCACCGAGCCATCGGCAGCAAATGGCGTCACCATCGCCGTGAGCACACGCCCAAATGGCGCAGCCGGCCCTGGCCCTGGGGTGCTGCTCAAGCGGCACCTCCTGGCGAAGCCGCCGGGCCCTGGATCAGCAGTTCGGCGATCTGGATGGCGTTGAGGGCGGCACCTTTGCGGATCTGATCGCCGCAGAGCCAGAGCTCGAGCGCATTGGGCTCGCTGAGGTCCTGACGGATGCGACCCACGGCCACCGGATCCCGACCCGTCACATCGGTGGGCATGGGGAAGCGGTTGGCCTCGAAGTTTTCCAGCAGCTCCACGCCAGGCGCCACCGCCAGCAGGGCGCGGGCCTCGTCCACCGGGAAAGGCTCGTGAAACTCGATGTTGACGGCTTCCGAGTGGGCCCGCAGCACCGGCACCCGCACGCAGGTGGCCGAGAGCCGCAGCTCGGGCGTGCCCATGATCTTGCGGGTCTCGTTGACCATTTTCAGCTCCTCTTCGCAGTAGCCGTTGGGCTGCAGCGGCGAGTTGTGCAGAAACAGGTTGAAAGCCAGCGAATGGGGCAGCACCGCACTCACCGGTTCACCGCCCTCGAGCACGGTTCGGCTGAGGGTGCGCAACTCCTCCATGGCGCGGGCCCCGGCGCCACTGGCGCTCTGGTAGGTGCTCACCACCACCCGCCGGATCGCCCGCTTGGCCGCCAGCGGCGCCAAGGCCAGGGTGAGCAGGATCGTGGTGCAGTTGGGGTTGGCGATGATGCCGCGATGGCCGAAGGCGGCCTCCGGATTCACCTCGGGCACCACCAGCGGCACCTCCGGATCCATGCGGAAGGCGCTGGAGTTGTCGATCACCACGGCGCCGGCGCGGGCCGCCACCGGGGCCCACTGCTTCGACACCGAACCCCCGGCGGAGGCCAGCACCACATCCACCCCGTCAAAGGCCGAGGCCTCCACGGGCTGAATCGTGAGCGCCTGATCACGCCAGCGCAGGCTCTGGCCCGCGGAGCGCGGCGACGCCAAGGGGATCAGTTCCGCCACGGGGAACTGCCGCTCGTCGAGCAGCTCCAACAACTCCTGGCCCACCGCGCCAGTGGCGCCCAACACCGCCACCCGCAGGGGTCGGTTGGGCAGGGATAGGGGGGTGGGGGAAGGGGCGGTCTGGGCGGCGGTCAAGGGAGCGGGGATGGAATCGAAAGCTGGTGGCGGAAGCGGAGCGGGCTGAAACGGACCCGTGCCGGGGGCAAGAAGCTGCCGCAAAGAACAGGCCTGCATTCAGACCGAAACCTTGCTGATTGGGAAGCTATCGCCTTCGTCGTGCGCCGAGTGAACAATACGCGTTCAGGGCTCGGAACGGTCAGTTTCTAGGATGAAGGGCTGCAACTGTTTTCCATGAGCTCTGCTGCCGCCGCCGCTACCACGCTGACCGTCAAGGCCACCCCCCGCCCGGGCAGCCGCGTGGCCTTGGAGGTGGCCATCCCCGGCGGCCGCAGCCAGGCCAGCTACGACGCCGCCGTGGAGAAGCTGAGCCGCAGCATCAAGCTGCCCGGCTTCCGCAAGGGCAAGGTGCCCCGCCCGGTGCTGCTGCAGCAGATCGGCCCCCTGCGCATCCGGGCCACCGCCCTGGAAGACCTGGTGGATGCCGCCTTCCGCGACGCCCTGGAGCAGGAGCCGGTGGCGGCCATCGGCCGGCCCGAGCTCAGCGAAGGCTTCGAGGCCGTGCTGGAGCGCTTCGAACCCGGCAGCGCGCTCACGATCACCCTGGAGCTCGACGTCGAGCCCACCCCCACCCTCAAGGCCACCAAGGGCCTCAAGGCCGAGGCCGAAGCGATCGCCTATGACGCCGCCCGCGTGGACGAGTTGATCGAGCAATCGCGCAAGCAGCTCGCCGCCCTCGTGCCCGTGGAGGGCCGCGCCGCCGCCAGCGGCGATGTGGCCGTGCTCAGCTTCAGCGGCGTTTACGCCGACACCAACGAGGCGATCAGCGGCGGCAGCAGCGATGCCATGGAGGTGGAGCTGGAGGAGGGCCGCATGATCCCTGGCTTCGTTGAGGGCGTGATCGGCATGGCGGTGGGCGACAGCAAAACCATCGACTGCCAGTTCCCCGAGAGCTACCCCCAGGAGGACGCCGCCGGCCGAGCGGCCCGCTTCGAGATCAGCCTCAAAGACCTCAAGAGCCGGGAGCTGCCCGCCCTCGACGACGCCTTTGCCCAGCAAGCCAGCGACAAAGCCACCCTGGCGGAGCTGCGCGCCGATCTGGAAACCCGGCTCAAGGAGGATGCTGAGCGCCGGGCCAAGGCCAGCCGCCACGACGCCCTGCTCGCCGCCCTGGTGGAGGAGCTCGAGGTGGAGCTGCCCGAAACCCTGGTGCAGCAAGAAATCCGCAACCTGGTGGAGCAGACCGCCGGCCAGATCGCCCAGCAGGGGATGGACGTCAAAAAGCTGTTCACCCCCGACCTGGTGCGCAGCCTGATGGACACCTCCCGCCCCGAGGCCGAGGAGCGTCTGCGCCGCAGCCTGGCCCTGAAGGCCCTGGCCACCGCCGAAGCAATCGAAGTGGAAGCCAAGGAGCTGGAGGCCAAGGTGAAGGAGATCAGCCGCGGCCTCAGCCAGCAGGGCAACATCGATCCGGAGCGGCTGCACCTGGCCGTGGCCGACGACCTGCTGCGCGACAAGCTCCTGAACTGGCTGGAAGCCAACAGCACCATCACCGAAAAAGCGCCCGAGGACGCTGCGCAGGAAGACGCCGCGAAGAGCGGTGATGAGGCCAAGCCCAAGGCAAAAGCCAAAGCGAAAGCAGCCAAGGCCGACCAGGGCGACGCCTGATCCGGGCCCGGTGCCGGGTCAAAGCCCATAGATTGCAACCACGAGCCCTCCCCCGCGCGTGATCGACGCCACCATCCGCCATCCCATCCACAGCAGCTGGAGCCCCAGCGGCTCCCCCGGGGTGCTGCCCACGGTGGTGGAGCAGTCGGGCAAGGGCGACCGCGCCTTCGACATCTACTCGCGCCTGCTGCGCGAGCGGATCATCTTCCTCGGCACCGGCATCGACGACCAGGTGGCCGACTCCCTGGTGGCTCAGCTGCTGTTCCTCGAAGCCGAGGACCCAGAGAAGGACATCCAGATCTACGTGAACTCGCCGGGTGGTTCGGTGACGGCCGGCCTGGCGATCTACGACACCATGCAGCAGGTGTCCCCTGACGTGGTGACCATCTGCTACGGCCTGGCGGCCTCGATGGGCGCTTTCCTGCTCTCGGGCGGCACCAAGGGCAAGCGGCTCGCCCTGCCCAATGCCCGAATCATGATCCACCAACCCCTCGGCGGCGCCCAGGGCCAGGCCGTCGACATCGAAATCCAGGCCAAGGAGATCCTGTTCCTCAAGGACACCCTCAACGGCCTGATGGCCGAGCACACCGGCCAGCCGCTCGAAAAGATCACCGAAGACACCGACCGCGACTACTTCCTTTCGCCGGCAGAAGCGGTTGAATACGGCCTGATTGACCGGGTGGTGACTGACGCGAGCCCGGTTTGATCCTTAAGGTCGGCTGACGAACCGTCGTTTCCCGTCGATCCTGGTCCCAGGCCCTCTGCCCGCCCGTCGCCGCCCCGAATGGCCAAGTTCGACGCCCACCTGAAGTGCTCGTTCTGCGGCAAATCGCAGGAACAGGTGCGCAAGCTGATCGCCGGTCCAGGCGTCTACATCTGCGATGAATGCATCGATCTCTGCAACGAGATCCTGGATGAGGAACTGGTGGACGGCCAGGGCAGCAGCGCCGGCGGGCGCCATACCCCGGACACCAGCCGCAGCAAGGCACCTGCCAAGAAAACCTCCAAGCCTGCTCCCACCCTGGCGGAGGTGCCCAAGCCCCAGGAGATCAAGGCCTTCCTCGACCGCCAGGTGGTGGGTCAGGAAGAAGCCAAGAAAAACCTGTCCGTGGCGGTGTACAACCACTACAAGCGCCTGGCCTGGCAGGGCGATGGCAAGGGTGAAACCGACCAGACAGCCACGCGCCTGCACAAGAGCAACATCTTGCTGATCGGCCCCACCGGCTGCGGCAAGACCCTGCTGGCCCAAACCCTGGCCGACATGCTCGACGTGCCCTTTGCGGTGGCCGACGCCACCACCCTCACCGAGGCGGGCTACGTCGGCGAAGACGTGGAAAACATCCTGTTGCGCCTGCTGCAGAAGGCCGATCTGGATGTGGAGCAGGCCCAGCGCGGCATCATCTACATCGACGAGATCGACAAGATCGCCCGCAAGAGCGAAAACCCCTCGATCACCCGCGACGTGTCCGGCGAGGGGGTGCAGCAGGCGCTGCTGAAGATGCTGGAGGGCACCGTGGCCAACGTGCCGCCCCAGGGCGGACGCAAGCATCCCTATCAAGATTGCATCCAGATCGACACCAGCCAGATCCTGTTCATCTGCGGCGGTGCCTTTGTGGGCCTCGAAGATGTGGTGCAGAAGCGGATGGGCCGCAACGCCATCGGCTTCCTCAGCGCCGATGGCAGCAGCCGGCCCCGCAGCGGCAAGGATCGCCATGCGGCTGAAGTGCTGCGCCACCTCGAACCCGAAGACCTGGTGCGCTACGGCCTGATTCCCGAATTCATCGGGCGCCTGCCGGTGAGCGCAGTGCTCGAACCCCTCGACACGCCTGCCCTGGAGGCGATCCTCACCGAACCGCGCGACGCCCTGGTCAAGCAGTTCCAGACGCTGCTCAGCATGGACAACGTCGAACTGGACTTTGAACCGGGAGCCGTCGAAGCGATCGCCATCGAGGCCCACCGCCGCAAGACCGGCGCCCGGGCTCTGCGGGGCATCGTGGAGGAGCTGATGCTCGATCTGATGTACGACCTGCCCTCCCGCAAGGACGTCAAGGCCTTCACCGTGACCCGGGAGCTGGTGGAGCAGCGCAGCAAGGGTCAGGTGGTGCCGCTGGGCGCCGCCAACCTCGACGAAGCCCAACAGGCCAGCGCCTGAAACCGGGCTCCCCGCCCCTGCACCGATGTCCGCCGCCGACCACCTGCAGGTGCCGCGCCAGCACGGCCTGTTCCTGCACCACGGCATCGACCTGGGCGACGGCAGCGTGGCCCACTACCTGGAAGGGCGCGAAATTCTGCGCAGCCCGGTGGCGGAGTTCAGCCGCGGCCAACCGGTAGCGGCGGTGCCCTACGCCGAAGGCACCTGCTCGCCGGCCGGCGTAACCCTGCGGCGGGCCATGGGCCGGCTGGGCGAGCAGAACTACAACCTGCTGTTCAACAACTGCGAGCACTTCGCCCACTGGTGCAAAACCGGCCGCCACCGCAGCGCCCAGGTTGAAGACTGGCTGCACACCGGCAGCCTCGGGGCCCTGGCCCTCGGCCAGTGGATGCCCGCCGCCATGCTCACCAGCGCCCGGCTGCTGCTGCGCCAGAACAACCAATGGGAGCAGGGCAAGGAGCTCGCCCGCCGCAGCCTGGCCCAACTCGACCAGCTGCGCCTGAGCCTGCAGCAGAAGCTGGAGGAGGAGCTGAGCCGGGCCGAGGCGCGCTGGGGCGAAGACCGCTTTGAAAGCCTGCGGCTGGCCGCCCAGAACCTGGCCGACCGGCTCACGGAGGTGGAAGAACTGGAAGAGCGGCTGCGGCGTCAGTTCGAACCGGGACAGGACCAGTAACCTCAAGCGGCGATGTCCAGCTACCAGCCCCTCCACCACAAGTACCGGCCCCAGCGCTTCGACCAGCTGGTGGGCCAGGAGGCGATCGCCGCCACCCTGGGCAATGCGCTGCGCACTGGCCGAATCGCCCCGGCCTACCTGTTCTGCGGCCCGCGCGGCACCGGCAAAACCTCCAGCGCCCGCATCCTGGCCCGCTCGCTCAACTGCATCGGCAGCGACGGGCCCACGCCCGAGCCCTGCGGGGTGTGCGAGCTGTGCACCTCCATCGCCGCCGGCAACGCCCTCGATGTGATCGAGATCGACGCCGCCTCCAACACCGGTGTCGACAACATCCGCGAGCTGATCGAGCGCTCCCGTTTCGCGCCCGTGCAGGCCCGCTGGAAGGTGTATGTGGTGGACGAGTGCCACATGCTCTCCACCGCCGCCTTCAACGCCCTGCTCAAAACCCTGGAGGAGCCGCCGCCGCGGGTGGTGTTCGTGCTGGCCACCACCGACCCCCAGCGGGTGCTGCCCACGATCCTGAGCCGCTGCCAGCGCTTCGATTTCCGCCGCATCCCCCTGCAGGCCCTGGAGCAACACCTGGGCTGGATCGCTGAGCAGGAGTCGATCGGCATTACCCCCGAAGCCCTGCACGTGGTGGCCCAGCGGGCCCAGGGGGGCCTGCGCGACGCCGAGAGCCTGCTGGATCAGCTCAGCCTGCTGCCGGCGCCGATCGAGGCCACGGCGGTGTGGGAGCTGCTGGGGGCGGTGCCGGAACAGGAGCTGCTGGCGCTGGCCCGGGCCCTGGCTGGCGCCGAACCCCTCGCCCTGCTGGAAGGCAGCCGGGAGCTGCTGGAGCGGGGCAGGGAGCCTGCCGCGGTGCTGCAGGGGTTGGTGAGCCTGCTGCGCGATCTGGTGCTGGCCGGCACCGCCCCCGACCGGCTCGAGCTCACCAGCGTGTCGCCCCAGTTCCGCGCCGAGCTGCCCGAGCTGGCCCGCTCGATCGGCAAAGCGCGCCTGCTGCAGTGGCAGGCCCAGCTGAAGGGCAGCGAGCAGCAGCTGCGCCACAGCGTCAACCCGCGCCTGTGGCTGGAGGTGCTGCTGCTCGGCCTGCTGGCCGAACCGGTTGCCGCCGCCATGGCCGCCACCACCACAGCGGCTCCGGTGGCCGCTCCAGTCTCCGCGCCTGCATCAACCCCCGCACCCGCCCCAGCTCCAGCGCCAAGTCCCGTGGCCGGGGCCGCGGCCGCGCCACTGTCGGCACCCGCACCAACTGAAACGCCTGCGGCCGTGACGCCCAGCTCGGCAGCACCCGCTCCGGCCGCCGAAAACGCCACCAACCTGCCGGAGCTGTGGCAACAGATCCTGGCCGGGCTAGAGCTGCCCTCCACCCGCATGCTGCTGTCCCAGCAGGCCCAGCTGGTGCGCCTCGACGAGCGCCGGGCGGTGGTGCAGGTGGCCGGCAACTGGATGGCCATGGTGCAGAGCCGCCTCTCCCTGCTCGAGGCAGCCGTGGCCAAGGCCCTGGGCAGCCCGCGGCAGCTGGTGCTGGAGGGCGGCGGCGAACACACACCGCCCACCAGCGCCGCCCCAGCGCCAGCGGTCACCCGGGTGATCCCGCCACCAGCTCCTGCCGCAACTCCTGCACCGGTCCCCGCCCCGACTCCCGCGGCCGTGAGCCCGCCCGCCCCGGTGGCCGTGGGCCCAGTGGCCCAGCCTGCGGCGGCCCTGGAGGCTCCAACCTCCGCTCCACCTCAGCCTCCCGCTCCGGCCGCCCCCCTCGATGAGAAAGCGCGGCGGCTGGCCGAGTTCTTCAACGGCGAGGTGATCGAACTCGATGGCCCCCTCGACGCCATTCCCTCCAACGCAGCCGACGAGGCGGCGGCCTGAACAACCCGGGGCCAAGCGGACCCTCTAGCTCAAGCCGTGCCTCTAGCTCAGGCGGCAGCAGGATCCTCGATCGGTGCGTCCTCGTCTTCGCCGAGGTGCATGGTTTTGGCCCACACCAGGGTTTTGGGCAGCAGGGCCATGCGCAGGCTGGTCCAGGGAATCACCACAAACCAGTGGGCCAGGTAGGCGATGCCCAGGGCCAGGTTCCAGGGATTCATGGCTGGCAGGGCCGGGCCTTCGCCGGGCCGGCGGCAGCCGGCCAGGATCGCGCCGCCCGAGAGACCGAAGGCCACAAACGACAGGGGCCAGATCGTCGGCGGGGTGCGGGTGAGCACGGCGCCCAGCAGATCGGCGATCGCCACCACCGGCAAGCCGTACTGGAGGAGGAAAAAACAGGCCAGATCGAGCTTCTGGGCGCCGTTGAGCCGATCCGAGAGCAGACCGGGCCCGTAGTCGAAGAAGCGCTGCAAGCCCCCTTCGGCCCAGCGCTGACGCTGGCGCCACAGGGCCGCCAGGCTGAGCACGGCCTCCTCCTGAACCGGCGGGTCCCACAGGATGCCGATCGGTTGACGATCGAGCAGCAGCCGGAAGCTGAGGTCGAGATCGTCGGTAACCGTGGCCTCGTTGAAGCCACCGCTGCTGAGCAGGGCATCACGGCGCAGCAGCTGGCCGTTGCCCCGCAACTCGGCCACACCGCCCACCGCCAGTCGGCCCTGCTGGATCACCGCATCCAGGGCCATCTCCATGGCCTGGGCCCGGGTGAGCCAGTTGGCGTTGGCATTCACCTCCGCCTTGCGCAGCTGCACCGCCGACCACCCGCCGGCTTCGGCGTAGGGGATCAGCCGCTCCAGGGTGTCGCTCTGAAGGTCGGCGTCGGCATCGAGCACAAACATCCAGCGCCCCTGCAGCTGCTGCAGCACGAGGTTGAGGGCACCGGATTTGCCACCGCCGGCATCGGCCTCCCGGCGCAGCACCTGCAGAAAGGGATGGCGCTCCTGCAGCTCGGCCAACACCTGGGGCGTGCGGTCGCGGCTGGCGTCGTCGATCACCCAGAGCCGCAGCTGGCCCTGCGGGTAGCGCAGCTGGGCGATGCGGTCCACCAGCCGGCCGATCACGGCCTGCTCGTCGCGGGCGGCCACCACCACATCCACCGCCGGCAACGGCTCAGGGGGCTGAGGCGGATCTGCCGCAGGGGCAGACGCGGGGCGGAAGGCCTGCAACAACACGGTCCGCAAGCTGTAGCTCCCAAGCAGCAGCGCCAGGCTGAGGGCAGGAATCAGGCGCAGGGATTCGGAGAGCCAGTGGGGGGCCAACCCCACCCAGCCGCAACCGATCAGGAAGAGGGCGGACTTGCCACGGCGGTGATCGGTGGAACGGTCACCCGCAGCCATGGCGATCCCGGAAGTCGCCAAACTCTAAGGGGAGCCTGCTGCAGGGCTGTTGGGAGGCGTGGGCTTGGCACCTGGCAGCGCGCCCAAGGGTTGCAGGCTGGTGCCTGGGTAGTAGTGATCGAGAATCCGCGCCAGGCTCCAGCCGCGCCGGGCCAAATCGATGGCGCCGGCCTGCGACAAGCCAGCCCCATGGCCAAACCCACCGCCCTCGAAGCGCCAGCGCCCCAAACCATCGGGGCGCACCGCAAACAACGTGCTCGGCAACTGCCGCAGGGTGCGGCGGATGGCATCACGCCGCAGCACCACACGCTGCGGGGCACCAGCCGATCCCTGCGCCTCGATCTCGAGGGCCAACACCCGGCCGCTGGGGCCCCGCTGCAGCACCGCCACACGGGTGGGTGCCGCCAATGGCAGGGCGGCACGGCGGAGGGCCTGCTGAATCTGGGCCGCATCGAGGCTGCGGCTCCAGCGGAAGCGGGGATGGTCGAAGCCGTAGGCCTGGGCGGTGGCGGCCAGAGCCGCCGGCACGCGCGCCGGCTCCAGGGGCAGGGCA
>Ga0194125_10009663_pt1 | contig 13322 bp, 10 predicted proteins | sample TA2KigC250mmetaG_FD_148626 | JGI IMG/M metagenome (GOLD analysis project Ga0194125, IMG submission 148626) | Freshwater microbial communities from Lake Tanganyika, Tanzania - TA2015034 Kigoma Deep Cast 250m | ecosystem: Environmental > Aquatic > Freshwater > Lake | place: Tanzania: Lake... | reverse complement strand
CTTGATAAGTTCCTGATGGAGTAATAATAGAAGCGTCCGTTGAAACAATTCTGACATCTACATCTGGAACACTCCAATAATCCCCTTTTTGTCCCGGATATCTAAGTATAAGATTCTCTGTCCCAACTGAGCCGTTTATGGATAGATAGAACAATCCGTCTTTCCGATTCCCAATTTTCCTATAAGAAATCTCCCAAAACGGTAATGCAAAACTCCCATCCACTCCATACCATTTCTGTGAATGCCAATTGATGGATGTAGTAACATTAATAGTTTTCGAGTTAGATTGATAAGTGGTATCTCCGGGTCCATTTCTATCTTCAGCCCATCTGATAGTCCGAGTTCGGGTCGAATATGTCCACGAATTGCCCAACTTCAGTGGTAGAATTTCCTGCTCTGGTAGCGCTGTATTAATGTTATCAATCCCAAATTCTATTAATGTCTTGTCATATCCTCTTCCGGATAGGACTTTTTCGCGGACAACTCCCACACCTGGCTTAATCCAGATTTGTCTCTCAGTGTTAATTTGATAACAGTAACACGGGGAAAACGTGCCGCCAGTCGTGATTATAGTATCATTAATCGATACAACTCGAACCGAATCGGTTTCGGCATATTTCTTACTTAAATATATTTCGGCCAATTGAGCGGGATACTTATATTCCAATTCAGGACGTGGCGATTGAACATCGCAATAATTTAGTAGAAATAGCCCCTCCTGCAGGTTTGCCCAATGCCAGGACAATCTCGAATTGGGATACAAAATACGACTTTCTTCCAAAACACAATACCATATTACATCATCTACACACATAGTGTCGATGACGGTGATGATACTTGGGCCATTTCCCGGGACACTATTAAACTGGACAGCCTCATTCATATAGAGCCAGTATGATCCAATCTGTATGGTGAACAAATCCTGCCGCTCAGCTGGTTTTGTGGGATTGGAATCATCTGTAAAGTTACAACCCTGAAAAAAGGCTGCTGTAAATAACAATGAGATTATTAAATAGATTCGCATATTTCTTGCTTGTGGTTTTTATTTTTGTTTTAGCCGGAATGAACGCTTTTAGTATCGGACATTTCCTTGTGTTATTTCTAATTTACTGCATTTTCAGCAATTTATACAGTGATGGGCTTTGATATGTGCGAATTCCACCTGGTGTTCAGTCCCAGAATTACCTGTAAATATGTATCGTTCAGAGTTCATCGCTTCAGCGTGTTTATAAAAGCAACATACGCACACTGAGGCCGTGAACTATAAACTATTTAATTCTGGGACTGACCACTAGTCCTCCGCTTTGAACTTTGATTCCCTCCATTTTCATCATATTAGTGAGGGGAGAAGGTTGGGAGCTCTCCCCTGCGAAATAGAGTGGAATTAAGGTAGAATCAAATATACTGCCCGCCATCCACCTTAATAACCTCCCCAGTAATATGCTTGGCTAAGTCGCTGCACAAGAAACTGACGATATGCGCGACATCTTCCGGTTCGCCGAGCCGGCCCAGCGCGGTTTCGTTCAGCGAAGCCTGCTTGGCTTCTTCCGGCATCGCAGCCATCATATCGGTCATAATCAGTCCCGGTGCAACGGCATTGACAGTTATGCCGGATTTGCCGAGTTCTTTGGCAGCGGTTTTGACCAGTCCGATGATGCCGGCTTTGGAAGCCGCGTAGTTGGCTTGCCCGAATTTGCCACGCAAACCGTTGATGGAGGTCAGGCAGACGATGCGTCCGTATTTTTTCTCGCGCATATAAGGCGCTACGGCGCGCAAATAGTTAAAATAGCCCTTCAGATTGGTGCTTATCACAGCGTCCCACTGTTCCTCGGTCATCTTCCACAGGACGCCGTCGCGGTTGATGCCGGCATTGCAGACCAGTATGTCGATTTTGCCCCATTCCTGCACGACGGCTTCCGCCATCTTCTGGGCATCGTTGAACGAAGCCACATCGGCTTGCACTACCAGCGCCTGGCGGCCTAGAGCGCGGATTTTGGATGCAATTTGTTCGGCTTCGTCGGAATGTTTGCGGTAGTTCAGCGCCACAGCCGCCCCGTCGGACGCCAGTTCCAAAGCGATGGCAGCGCCGATGCCTAAAGAGCCGCCGGTGACGACAGCGGTCTTGTTAGATAGAATGCTCAATTATCTTCCTCCTTGTTTATTATGAGGGGAAAGGTAGAAAGTGTCAAATACGACTAGATCGGATTGAATTTATAAAATTCATCTTCACTTTCTCCCTTTCTCCCTCTTAGAGCGGCTTCCCCAGAACGAGTTCACAGAACGCCTCATTGAAAGGATGACCTTCGGCTTGGAGTTGCCGGAATTTTACAAAATCGATGGTGTCTTTTCCGGTGATTTTCTTTGTGTTGAACGCGTGGAAGCCCAAGAAGGCTTCGGTCGCCATATTGGCGGCGAGCCAGTGGCGATTGGCGAGTTTAGTCTGGTCCCAGAAGAATTTCTTCTTCTGCCGGATGCCGTCGATTGACTTAATTAGGCAGCCGGGGAAGAGATTAGTGAAGGTCCAGACGATGCGGTTCACTTCAGCGTCGAGCCGACTGAAGTCGTAGGCGGCGGTTTTAAGGAACTCTTTGGCTGACTTAGCCGCCTCGCCATAAACGGACTCACCATAGACAATCTCACCGTCTTCGACATAGCGGTCGGTGATGACCAGCGGATTACGGACGAACACATCACCGTCCTTCAAAACCGGCGCGACGCGGCTTATAAGCCCCATTCGCAACATTTTGTATGCCGACCACAACTCGCAAGAGACGCAGTTCCACATCGCCTGCTCGATGGTGAGATACCAGGGGAGAAAATCGGTCGAACCGCCGTCGGGCGCTGATCCGTGGCGCGGTCCGGCTTGACCGAAGAGCGCTGTATCAGCAGCGACAGCCAGGTCGCAAGCCATACCGATTTCCTGCCCGCCGGCGACGCGCATCCCATTGACACGGCAGATAACCGGCTTCTTGCAGTTGAGTATGGTGTCCACCATCGCGTTGAATAGGTCCATATACAGACCATATTCCGCTGGACGACTGGAATAGTATTCGGCGTATTCCTTAGTGTTGCCGCCGGTGCAGAAGGCACGGTTGCCGGCAGCGGTGAATACAACTGCTACGACCCGCCGGTCCATAGAAGCGCGGTGGAAACCGGAGATGACGCCCTTGACCATCTTAGTTGTGTAGGAATTGAGTTGCTCAGGATTATCGAGGATAATCCAGGCGGTGAATAAGCCGTCGGCAGGTTCTCCCTTCGGTCCGACAATGGGTTTCAATTCATATTGAACTGTGGGCGGCATCCCGCTAATGAACTCATCCTTCCACAAATCGTGGTTTTTCAAGCCGCCTTCGCGCGGCAGCCATTCTAAACTCATTGTTTTACTCCTTACAGATTAGTTTAATAAAAATAACTAAATCGAGAAGTCTGCTGCCGACTGCGCCGAATCGGTGGCGGATATTTGCAGCCCGACTTCTAAAAGAGACCTGCAGTCCGGCTTCTTGAAGCCGGTATGAATCCTATTTATCGACTTTAGTCGTATTTCCCGACGGTTGTCTCTGCAGCGAAGAAATGTATCCTTCCTGCAACATTCGGCCCAAGGTAGAGGCGAGTTCGACCAGCCGCAGTTCCGAGATGCCCAGTCGGTCATATTCGCGGTAATAGGCTTCGGTGACGCTGGTGAACTGGTCCGAGCGGGTGCGCTTTTGGCGGGCGTCCTTGACGAAGACGGTAACAACTTCCACTAAATCGTCGTTAACCTCGACGCCATCGCGCTCCAAACCAGCGCGGTATTCAGGCCGCTCGAGGACGGCTTTAACCGCTGCGATGCCGGAGTGTTTGCCGAAAACATAGCGGATTTTAGCTCCAACCATCTCCGGCGGTATTACTTGATAGATGGATGGATCGATGAGGATGCCAGCCGTGTGGATGCCGGATTCGTGCGTGAAGACACCTTCGCCGATAATCGGTTCGTGGGCTGAAACCGGGATGCCGGAATATTCCTCGACCATCTGCCGCAATTCGTGTAGTTTCTCATACTTGAAATTGGGCAGGGATATGCCGTAGAGTAGTTTCAGCGTGGCGACTACCTGATGCAGCGGGGCGTTGCCAGCGCGCTCGCCCAAACCGTTGGCAGTGCAGGTCGGCACATTTATACCATGCGACATTGCACGCACTGTATTGATATTCGCCATTCCGAAATCGTTATGGAAATGGCAAACCAAATCTTTGCCCGGAAATTCCTTGACGATGCGCGGGATGTAATAATCGACGCCTTCCGGGGTGAAGCAGCCGACGGTATCGGGGAAGGCGAAGCGCGTTCCGCCGTCGGCATAGCCGGCTTTGGCAAGTTCGATGATATAATCCACATCCGCTCGGCTGCCATCCTCCCCGCCGAATTCGACCGCTTCGACGCCCTGGTCGCGGGCATAGCGAATCGCCTCGCCCTGCATCTTTATATTCGCTTCACGGTAGAACTCGACGGGCAGGTCTAGCCATTCGCTGATACCCCGCTTCTCGCGCTTTAAAAGCGTCTTGCCAATTTTATATTTCAGATGCAGGTCTGAGCCAGAGGTGAAGATAAAGAAGGTTATCTCATTTAAGGCGACATCGATTTCGCGCAGGGTTTGAATAGTTGCGTCGATATCACGCCGGTCGGAGCGGCACATCACCAACAGTTCGATATCCGGTCGGATATCGCCGGCGCGCTTGCCCTGCACGATGAGTTGCAGGGCGTGCCGGTCGGAGAGCGCGGCAAACGGAAAGCCGAGGTCCAAAATGCTGCAGCCGATGTCGGAAAGCGCTTTGGCGAGATGATATTTCTGCCCCGGCGAGAAAGCCACGCCGGGCATCTGCTCGCCGTCGCGCAAGGTCGAGTCGTATATTTTTATCCGCTCGACTGGCGGAAAATTTAAACCGCGTGTAAAATCGAGCGGGTCGTGTATCAGTTTATGAAGAGGTTCGTGAAATTCCATTTTGAGCCTTATTTGAGTCTAAATGGCTTGGAGAGCGACATTCCCTATTGCCCCGAAATATCTGAGCAACTATAAGGGGGCACGAATGATCCCCCCTTCTGGAAGGCAGCAAATCTATACTTCCATAACCTTCTTCCAATTCGACCCGACCGCGCCGCTGCGGCAGTGCGCGGAAGTCATAAATCCCGCCGAATGTTTGGCTTGAACTTCCAGCGCTTGCGAGAGCGGGACGGCAGTCGAGCCGCGGATGCAGTCCGCTATTGCCTTGCGACAAGCGATGATCAGTGGATTGCCGGTCGATGGAAGGCTATAAGTATCGAGCGGAATAGACAGCGGCTCACCTATGATTGCTCGTTTGGGTAAGCCTTTAGCGCCGGTGGTGATGTCCCAAACTATTTTGATAGCCTCGTCCATTGGACCGGCATAGTCGAGCAGCCAGCCGATGCCGTCGGGCGCGCGCACCGCCTTGCCGGTAAAAAGCAACCCGGTGACCTTGTGCCAATTGGCAGCGTCGGACTTGCGAAACAGCCAATGGCAGCCTTCCATCCCCGGCACGACCGGCAGGGTGACCTCTGGCAAGCCCAATTGCGCGCTTTCGACGGAGATGAGATAATGGCAGTGTGCCAGCAGTTCCAACATTCCGCCTAAACAGCGTTTGCCGCCGACGAAGCCGACCGAGACCTCGAAATCCGTGTGGAAGCGCCTCGCACATTCCGACCACAATCTGGCGACTTGAAAGCCGGATTGTTCGCTGTTCAGCGCCGGATAGAATTCAGTGATATCCGCGCCGACCATCTGCGTCGAAAGATGGAAATCGCCGGTCAGGATGACGCGGTGTATCCCCTCGGCTTTCAACCAATCGACAGCGCGGTTGAGTTCGTGAATAACATCCCAGTTCAGCGCCTCGCGGCTGATAGTGATAACGCCGACCTGCCCGTTATGCTCGGCGTTCACATATAATTGCTGCCAGTCCGCTCCATCCATCCGTGCGAAGACCTCTGGGAACCAACAGCCAGTCGCCGCGGCCGGATGCAACTTATGATAGGCGTTCACAATTGCAGCGGCTTTATCGGCGCCCATATTGCGCACCATTGCTACGACGCCCTTGTTAAACTGTGCGCATAGTTCGCCGATGGCGTTCATAATAGCCAGATGGGCGCGGTTTTCACGCAGCAACAGACTGGTCATCTGAACTAACGGACCTAAAATCCAGGCTTGGAATTCAGCCTCGTCATCCAGGCTCCAGTCGATGACCGGACGGTTGCTGGAATACCAACTCTCGCCGCTGTTCTTACGACGCACCAGTTCTTCCGTCGGTGAGAACAAGTCGCCGTATTTTTCAGACAAATGGCGCAAGCAGGACCAGGTGAGGAAACTGGCGCCGGGGCCAATGGCGTCGTGGGCGCGCAGCGGATTAGGTCCGACTAACCGGCGGATGAACTTGTCCAGTTTAAAGAAGGGCATATTCGCAATGTGGTGATAACGGGTTGCTGCCAGAGTTATGCCGCAGAAGAGGACATCCAGTATGAAAGACCAGTAATCGCCGACCGGCAGCGGAATTAAGCCCATCGCCCAGATAAGTTGTGTGACAGCCGACGGTTTGGACTCAACGACCTCCCAAATCTTATTTATTTGATGCGGGAAGGAGGGATGCAGAATGCCTACGCCGAGTTCGGAGGCTGGAAAGCCGGAAGTTACCGACCGGATTTCAATATTCGGAAATGCCTTGCGCAGAATATCGTAATGGGCGCGTTTCAGCGAAAGTATTTCCGGGATGGCTTCCAGCACAAAGCGGGGATTGAACCGGTTCAGAGCGGCTGGCAGGTTGGCGCCGTCGTAACTCATCTGGACGATGTTCGCCATTATGTCAGCCGCGCGCTTTTCGCCGAAAGACTGCCTAAGCCCGTTGTATTGCTGTCGCAGTCCGTCGGGCGAATTCGGCAGGTCCAAAGTAACAATCGGCACATCGTAAGGCAGCAGCCGTGAGCCGATTTGCATCGCCTTGCCCGAGCCGACGATGCCGTTGCCGCCGGATATGACCATCGCACCGCGGTGGCCGGCGGCGCCGAAAACCACCTCGACCATTTCCGGCTCGCGGACAGGCTGCCGGCCGCTCTGGAATATGTCCAGAATCGTTCCCAGTCCGAGCGTTTCGAGGGTTGATTGACGCATCGATTTCATCGTTATTTCCCTCCTTTGGAATCTTGCACTTTGAAGATGGCTGCAATGCCTACATCGCCGGCGGCGCAGCCAAAGATTAGAACATAACCACCGCCGATGGTCACCGAATGCTCCAGCGCCTCGACAGTTACCCTCGTCAGCGTCGGTCCCTGCGGATGACCATAGACCATCGGACAGCCGGTGTTGTTCATATTATGCCAGTCGTAATCGAGCAGTTTGGAAAAGATGACATCGTTGACGGCGAATGGATTGTGGTCATAGACGGTGGAAATATCCGACATTTTTAGACCGGTTTGGTCCAGCGCCTGTTTGACTGCAAAGCCCGGGGCTTCGGGCATAAAACCGGCTTGCGTGCGGTATTCGGCGGAAGCAATGAGTTGGATGCTGATTTCCGGTCGTGGGCTGAGTTCGCGCGCTTTGGACTCGCTTGCCGCCAGCAGCGCGAACATACCGTCGGAGGCGTGTGTTTGGCCTGAAGCCGCGACGCAGGTGTCTATCTGTCGCTCGGATTTGACCTGGTCGATGGAATCATACTCACGGACGCCGAGGTCGTCGGTAACCTCTCCGACCGGCTTGCCGCGGAGGTCTAAAATTCTCAAAGGCAGCAGGATTTTATCCAAAAAGCCGGATTTCTTGGCTGCATAATACTGCTGATAGCGCCAGAAAGAGAGTTCGGCGACTTCGTTGAAGTCGAGGCGGTATTTGCGCGCCGTGCGGCCGGCGCAGGCAATCATCGAGGTCTCGCCCTTGGCCGGGCTGAAACCGGACTGCCCCGTCGAAGGGTCGTAGCCGAAATTATCCCAGATGTCGCTGATGACTTCCGTCCGGCGATAAGTGCCTTGATTGGGAAATACGCCAGCCGGGGAATTGCTGGTCTTATCGAAAGTGAGGATGCCGACGATGCTGTGCGAACCGGTCTGAACCTGAGCCAGGGCTTTGACGATGACCTGCAGCCCGGTGGCGCAGGCTTGTTCCAAATGAAATCCCGGCAGCCGTTTGCCGAACGAGTGGGACAGATATGGGGAGTTCCAGAACTTATAAAGCCAGGGAACGGTCGAACCGCAGATGAGGTAGTCGAGCTCACTTATTGGAATTTTACGCTTCCCCAGGATGAGCGGCAGGCTTTCAGCCGCAAAGCGGGCGATGTCCACCTCAGCCAGCGGACTGGTGTGCCACGCCGGAAACCAACTTCCCCCCCAAGCGCCGTAAGGGATAAAAGCCTTAGGAAATTGCGGTGCGATTTCGGGCATAATGAATTTCCTTTTATTTATTATTGTTGAGAAATTCGTATGTTTGGACGAAAAATGGACATTATGGACTTATGGACGATATGGACAGAAAATGAACCGCATTCAATCCAGTGCGGTTGACAGCCGCAATCCTATTAACCATCGCCCGGTCTATTGAAGACAGGTTTCTGCTCATTCGTCGTAGCCCGGCTTCTTGAAGCCGGGTTATGAAACCGTTCAGCGTGAAGCCAGCCTTTTCTGCACATACTCGACCAACCCGCCGGCGCGGATGATAGACTGAATCTCCGCCGGAAAAGCATCCGCTGTCCAAACCCCGCCGCGGGTGATATTTCTAATCGCGCCCGTGCCGGGTTCAACCTCAACGATGTCGCCTTCGTTAAGTCCATCCACTGCCTCTGGAGCGCTTAAAATCGGCAGTCCGATGTTTATGGAATTACGATAGAAAATCCGTGCGAACGAGCGGGCGATGACGCACGCAACGCCGGCACCTTTAATGGCGATGGGGGCGTTTTCGCGCGATGAGCCGCAGCCGAAATTATATCCTGCCACGATGATATCGCCGGCTGACACACGCTTCACAAAGGTCGGGTCGAGGTCTTCCAAGCAATGCGGCGCAAGTTCAGCGGCGTGAAAACTGGTGCAGTAGCGCGCTGGGATGATGACATCTGTATCCACCGAGTCGCCATAACGAAAGACGCTGCCGCGCAAGACTTCATACGGCATTATTCGCCTCCCGTTCAGCATAGGTCATCATCCGCTGAATCGAGCGGTCTAGATATTCGATGAGATGGCGGCGTTCGGCTGGCTTTAATTCGGCAACGGCGTCGGCGTTGATTTCCTGCCCGAAGCGGGCGGTTTGACGACAGGTCGCTCGTCCGGCGTCGGTCAATCCGACAATCTGCACTCGCCGGTCGTTGTCGTCCCGGTTGCGTTCTAACAGACCTTTGGCTTCCAATAGGTCGGTCGCCCGTGTGATAGTCGCGCCGTCGAGGAATGTCCGGCGCGCCAGGTCGGTCTGGTTCAGCGGATCCTCTTCGCCCAGCGCCATCAGAATCGTCCAGGTCGTCGGCGTTAAACCCGTCGGTTTAAGTCTATTTTCAAGGGTTGTGCGCATCAGCCGCGCCAAGCCATTAACTAAAAATCCGAGACTATCGTTCAATTTATGGGGCGTCGCCACCTTGATGGCGTTTTCTCGGGAGTTCATTTTATTTAAAAATATGTGAGGTAATTACAAAAGTGTTGGATTTATTAACTGATGGCAAGGCGGACGCCCTCGTCCGCCGCGTTCTATGCTTGGCTTGGTTTTCGGCGGACGAGGGCGTCCGCCTTGCCATGTCTGAATTTTCTGGATTAATCATCACTTTTGCAATTAGCGCATGTGAATGTCCAATTTGCATCAGATTTCATTCGGGTCGGCGATGACGCCTTTGACCGCGGTGGCTGCCGCGACTTGGGGGCCTGACAAATAGACCTTTGATTCTGGATGCCCGTTGCGGCCGCGGAAATTACGATTGGTCGTGAACAATCCGACTTCGCCTTTGGCAAGCACGCCCATATGCCCGCCGATGCAAGGACCGCAGGTCGGCGGCGACAATGTCGCCCCGGCTTTGACGAAGCGCGCTGCCAGTCCGGATTCAATTAAGGCTATAAGAATTTGCGGTGTAGCCGGTATCAGCAGCAGTCGGACGCCGGGATGAACCGGCCTGTCCTGCATAATTGCCGCTGCCACCTGAAAATCCTCTAAGCGTCCATTTGTGCAGGATCCAATAACGACTTGGTCAACTTTGATGCCGGTGACTTCTTTAATCGGGCGGACATTCGACGGCAAATAAGGCTCGGCGACCAGCGGCGTAAGGCTGTCCAAATCGATATGCACGACCTGGCTGTAAACCGCATCCGGATCGCTGTCTAAGTCGAGCGAAGCCGGATTCGATATTAACCGCGCCGGATTAACCCCGCGGATGAAATCCCAAGTTGTTTCATCCGGTGCGATAAGCCCGGTCTTGGCGCCGGCTTCGATAGCCATATTGCAGACCGTAATACGTCCGTCCATCGACATATTGCGGATGCTTGAACCGGTAAATTCCAACGCTTGATACAGAGCGCCGTCAACCGTGAGAATGTTAATCAACTTTAAGATGAGGTCTTTGGCGCCGACATTCGGTCCAAAACGACCTTCGACAACGACCTTAATCGACTCCGGCACGCGAAACCACAGTTCGCCCAGCGCCCAGGCGCATGCCAAATCTGTTGAGCCTATCCCCGTGGCGAAAGCCCCTAACGCGCCGTAGGTGCAGGTGTGGCTGTCCGCGCCGACTATTAAATCGCCGGGGAAGACCAAGCCTTTATCGGGCAGAAGCGAGTGGCAGATGCCGCTGCGTCCAACTTCGAAATAATTTGTGATGCCTTGTTCTTGAGCGAATTCGCGCATAGCCTTCGACAGCGCGGCGGCTTGGACATCCTTGGCCGGCACAAAATGGTCGTTCACCAGCGCCAGTTTATGCGTGTCGAACACTTTCTCGGCGCCCATTCGGTGGAAGACCTCGACTGACAGCGCGGTCGTAACATCCGTGCCAAAGGCTAGATCCACCTTCGCCATTACAATCTGTCCGGCTTTGACGGACGCCAGCCCGGCATGTCGCGCTAATATTTTTTCAGCCAGGGTCATTACTTAAGTTTTATTGAAAACCTCTTCGATAGTCGTGTGTCCCTCTAAGGCGCGCTGGATGCCTCCCTGCCGGAAGGTCCTCATTCCACTTTGCTGCGCCGCGTTGCGTATAGTCTCTAATGATGCGCTATTGCACATTAGAGTGTGAAGTTTGTCATTTAATATCAACAACTCGTGAATAGCCAGCCTTCCTCTGAAACCGGTGTTTTCGCATTCAGGACACCCCTCTCCTCGATATAGCGCTACATTCTGCCCAACCATTCCGATACGCGCCAGAATATCCGGCGGCGCCGTGTATGAAGTTATACAATTTGAGCAGATTTCCTTCAGCAGTCTTTGAGCGATGATGCCGGCAATATCAGATGACTCAATTCCGTATTCGACCGCAAGTCGCCAGGCTTCAATAGCGTCGTCGGCTGAGATTACGCTGAGTGCCAAGCCGCCGCGCCGCGCCGTTTCAGCCGCTAAATAGGCTGAATCAGCGTCGGAAATAGATCCCAGTATCATCACTTTCTCGTTATCTTCCGTATACATAGCCTCGCAACCGGCAACGAGCAGCGTTGTAGTCTTGCCGCAGCCGTCCGGACCGCTGAAAAGAACTACCGCGCCGCGCCGGCTTAAAAGCGCCTCCACCTGTTCGATATGAGATGCCGCGAACATATCGGAAAACGATATGCGCGTTAGAGAAAGATGCATTTTTAGTTCACAATTTGATTAAAGGTTGCGTCCCATAATTATCGTGATAAACAGAATGACGCTGCAAGACACCATCAACGATGCTTCATCACAAGATTCATTAGCCGCTACCTGATTTTGTTGTGTTAAAGACAGACGTTTGTTACTTTTCAATACGCTTTGCCCGGTATAAATTTATCCGCCAAATTGGAGCGCACGGCATACAAAGTCGCCTGTCGCCGCTGTCCCCAATTTTCCGCCCATATCCTTTGGCACATTGCCAGAGCGAATCATTTGACGCACGATATCTTCTAATTTGGGATTCCATTCGGGATAGCCCAGCGTCTCTAACATAATACCGACCGTCAGAATAGCAGCCAGAGGATTAGCGACATCCTTGCCGGCGTATTTAGGCGCCGAACCGTGAACCGGCTCGAAAAGCGAAGTCCGGCCGGGATGAATATTGCCGGAAGCCGCCAGCCCTAATCCGCCGCACAATTGCGCGCCCATATCGGTAACTATATCGCCGAACATATTACAGGTAACTATCACCTCAAACTGTTCCGGACGCTTGACCATCTGCATCAACAAGGCGTCGATGAACCAGTGATTGGCTTCGATGTCCGGATACTCAGCCGCCACTTCGTAAAAAGTTCGCTGCCAAAGATCGCCTTCGAAGCGCATTGCGTTGGATTTATCGGTCATCGTCACCTTAGTCAGACCCTTATGGCGAGCAAACTCGAAACTATAGCGGATGATGCGTTCGACGCCTTTGCGGGTGTTGACGGAGGTTTGGATGGCGACTTCATCGGGCGTGCCTTTCTTTAGGATGCCGCCGGTTCCGGCATAGAGTCCTTCGGTGTTCTCGCGAAAGACGGTGAACTGGACATCAGTTATGGATTTGTTCTTAAGGGGGCAGAGCGATGCGTCGAGCAGGTGACAGGGGCGGTAGTTGACATAGAGGTCGAGTTTAAAACGCAGGCCGAGCAGGATGTCGCGGGCGTGGGTCATATCCGGGACGCGCGGGTCGCCGACCGCGCCGATGAAAACAGCGTCGTAATTATCGCGGAAGTTGGCGATCTCTTCATCTGGAAGCGTGATGCCGGTCGCCAAATACTTGTCGGCGCCGTAGTCGAATTCGTCCCAGGTCAACGGCAATCTTGAATCGCGAACCGCCGCCATCACTTTCACCGCTTCGCGCGTAACATCCACACCGATGCCGTCGCCGGGAATTACCGCAATATGTGGCATTGATTATTTTAAACTGATGAACACTCTATAATATGATAGATAGAGATTATTTATTTGTCAAGTAAATTATTTCAGTTGAAAACATTTCAATAAAAAATATTCCGCTCAATCCGCTGTGAATCATAAAATTAATACCAATTTGCATTCAAATGAATAATAAAGGGATGCAAAATTAACAACGGATTAAACGGATAGAACGGATAACATAGCGGCTTTACAGGATTATCCGTTTCATCCGTTTAATCTGTTGTGAATTTATTTTGACATTTATCATCCGATTGATTGCGACTTGGTATAACAGCAGATTTAGCAGATATAAGGAAC
>Ga0194125_10009661_pt1 | contig 13323 bp, 12 predicted proteins | sample TA2KigC250mmetaG_FD_148626 | JGI IMG/M metagenome (GOLD analysis project Ga0194125, IMG submission 148626) | Freshwater microbial communities from Lake Tanganyika, Tanzania - TA2015034 Kigoma Deep Cast 250m | ecosystem: Environmental > Aquatic > Freshwater > Lake | place: Tanzania: Lake... | reverse complement strand
GCGGCCTGCTTCCCGTCGCAGTTGTCGATATGGGCCTCGTCTTCCGGCGGGACGTTCAAGAACACGCCGGTCAGTTGACTCCACATGTACCCGCCGCTCTCATCATACCAGGCCGGTGTCGGGCCCTTTTGCCAGGGAGCCGTGTTGACATCCACGAACACAGTCTCCGGCGACTCGAATGACGCATTTGGAATGTACACGGATTCCGCCTGTAGGCTGCTTGTGCCGACGGCCAGGAGCAACAGGCTTGCTGCGATGGCAGTGAACTGCCTTCCGGTTTTCATTTCGACCTCCTCATCACAACGGTACAGGGGCCGGGACATCCCGGACCAGGAGAATCTCGCGAAGCACCCTCAGGCCGTTTCGCAGCTCTCCACAGTCTCCTTGGCACGCGCCAGGAGATCCTCCAACATCTCTTGATACTTCGTCAGGCTGTCCAGCCAGCGAGAAAGGCATCTCCGGCCCCGATTCGTGAGCCGGTACACGTTCTTGGAAGGGCCTGCCTGAGAACCGCTTCGCGTTGACGACAGAAGCTCTTCTGCCTCCATACGTTTGAGCAGTCGGTAAAGCCCCGTGTAATCCACGGGCTGCCGCTCGAAGAATCGGAGTGTCTGCAACTCCTTCTCGATCGCGTAGCCGTGTAGACCCTGCGCCTGATTGCCCAGGATCGTCAGAACGGCCGGCCGGAGCATGCGATCCAGTGACTTGCCGGAACAGATGCATCTATCAAGCTTGGCTCTGCTATTCGACATGCTCCAATAGTAACACGGTCTCCGGAGGCAGTCAAGTAGAAAACCGCAACACAAAGAGGGCCGCGCGCAACCGCGTCCCTGGACGCCAATCCCCCGGCCACCGGGGCTTGGCTTGGCGTCCAATCTACGATCCGGCACGGACGTCATAGGCCATCACGACATCGCCGCGACGGATATAGAGCCGGCCGTGGGCGATCGTCGGATGGGCCCAGTGCTCATCGGTACCCTCCGAAACAGCGAACTGGCTCACCGGCTCGAAGGTCTCTGGATTGGGCTTGACCAGATGCATCGTCCCATTCTGAGCATAAATGTAAAGCATGCCATCCGCAGCAACCACGACCCCCATTCCAACCACCGGGGCATTCCACATCACCTTGCCCGTCTGCCACTGGAGGCAGACGAGACCCCGGTTGCCGCTTTGGGCGGTCCCGTAGATATAGCCGTCGATCAGAACGGTGCCCTGCATCTGGCAGTCCAGCGTCTTATCCGTCCATTTCGGGGCGGCACCGGGGCCGGCGTCCGTCAGGGCCAGCATGGCGCCGCCCGCCCCCATGCCCGAAGAGAGGTAGACCATCCCCTCCCGATAGAGCGGCGGATTGGGCTGCACCCCAGCCCGATGGGGGTAGTCATGTTGCCAGACGACCGCACCGGTATCGGCCTCGACGGCCACCGCCCCCTGCGCCAGCATGGTGAGGATCAGCCGCCGGCCGTGGTGCTCGATGGGCCGGGCCGGACAGTAGCCCGTCGGCTGACTGAGCCCCTTGGTCTGCCAGAGGGTCGCGCCGGTCGTCTTGTCCAGGGCCACCAGCGAGGCATCCGTGCCCCCGGGCGCGCAGATCACCTTCTGACCCTCCACCAGCACGGACTCGGCAAAACCGAACTGGGCCTGCTTGGGGCCGAATCGCTCGACCAGATCCACCGTCCTGAGCACCTGGCCTTGGACGGCGTCGAACGTGATCAGCTTGCCGAAACCCGTCATGAGGAATACCCGGTTGCCGTCAATGGTAGGCGTGGCGCGCGTACCGGCCACGGACGGACCGCGTTTCTCCAACTCCGGGCCGTAGGGGGTCTTCCATTTCAGTGCCCCGTCCAAAGCGTACGCGAACAGATGGCCTTGTCTCTGCTCGTCCATGCCGGTCGTGTAGACCGTGTCGTTGGCAATGACGGCGGAGGAGTACCCCTGGCCCAGACCTTTGGCCGACCAGACCATCTTCGGCCCGCCCTGGGGCCATGTCTTCAGTAAGCCGGCCTCGGAGAACGTGCCGTCGCCGGCCGGCCCACGAAAGCGCGGACAGTCCCCGCCCCGGCCCCCCGCGGCCAAGGTCATTACCATGATGAGTGATGAAATCGTTGCGATCCTGTTCATGGGTTTCCTCCTTTTTTTGCGGCAGTATACCACCCCTGTCCTCTGGTGAACAGACCTGCACCGATCCAGGCAACCACGGAGAGGTCCAGGATTACTCGACGTTGTAGCAGAACAGTGCATCTTGATCGCGCACGTATAGTCCGCCGTTGGCAATGACCGGGTGAGACCAGGCCGGCAGGCGGGTGCGGTCGGGCTGTTGGAAACGGCTGCGTTCGGTGTACTGCTTCGGGTTCGGCTCGATCAGGACGATGGTGCCGTCCTCCATGCGATAGTAGAGCAGGCCGTCGGCGAAAGCCAGCGAGCCTTTTGCCCGGCGTTGGCCGTCCTGGCGCTGATCCCACATGACCTGGCCGGTCTTGAAGTCGAGACAAACCAGGGCGCCGCCCTCATTGCCACCGCTGGCGCCGTAGAGATAGCCATCATGAAGGATCATGCCGCCGTGATGGTTCTGCATGTCGGTGGCATAGACTTCCTCGGCTTTGACCGAGCCATCCGCCTCTTTGCTCAGCTTGACCAACCCACCGCCTGCGCCATAGGCGGAGGAGGCGAACACCATCCCGTCGTGGTACAGCGGCGTCGAACAGTTGATCCCCATCCGATTGGCGGGCTTGTCATATTGCCAGAGGAACTTCCCATCGGAGGCCGCGACCGCGGTCAGCGATCTTGCGGTCAGTTGCACGTACTGGCGCTGCCCATCCAAGTCGATGGCGATCGGCGAGGCATAGGCCGCTCCGCCGCCTCCGGAACCGCCAAAGCCGGCGCGACCGCCACGCCCGCCGCCAAAGCTGCCTGGGCCACCTCGATCACCGCCGGGTCCACCGGTCCCACCCGGACCGCCGGCGCTCGCGCGACTGCCGCCAGAGCCGCCGGGTGTTACGGAAGCGGCGGCCGGGCTGTCGGGCACCTTGGCCTGCCAGATCGTCTCGCCGGTCAGCTTGTTCAGAGCCACCAGCATCGCATCTGGGCCGCCGGGAGTGACGATCACCTTGCCGCCATCAACCAGCGGCGATTCCCGGAAGCTCCACATGGGTCTGCGCCCGCCAAAATCCTCTGTCAGGCTGCGCTGCCAGAGGATCTGGCCATCTTTGACTTGCAGACAAGCGACATTGCCCCCTAGCCCCTCGACATAGAGCCGTTCGCCATCGACCGTCGGCGTGCACGAGGGCCCTTCTCTTCCCTGCGATGGCTGCTGCCGAAAGGCCGGCCCCAGGGGCGTTGCCCAGATTTCGCTTCCGTCCTTCTGGGACCGGGCCCAGACCACTTCCTCCTCGCCGCGATTGGCCATGATGAATATCCGCCCGGCGGCAACGGCCGGACCGCCGTCCCCCCCGCCGAGTCTGTCGACCTTCCAGGCGAGCGGGGGACCATTCTCAGGCCATTGCTTGAGAAGGCCCGTGTCGGCGGACTTGCCGTCACGACTGGCCCCCCGCCACTGCGGCCAATCCGCGGCCATGCTGCTGCCAGCGACTACCATCAGGACTATTGCTGTCACCGCCATTCTAATCTTCATTGTCTACTCCTCTAGTTGACTGAGATGGATATTCCAGGGGATCATTGAACGACTTTGATGCACATCAACCGCCTCTGGTCTCGGATAAGGAGCTTGCCGTCAGAGAGCGCCAACGGCGCCCAGTTCTGCGTTGAACCTCCCACTCTGGAAGCCAGTGGATCATTCTCTGATCCTGTTCCTCCTTCTCCCAGCACCTCTGCCGATGCTAGCGCCTTGAATCCCGAGGGATCAGGCTCCAGGAGATACAGAGTCCTCCTGCCGTCCGTAGCCAGAAGCAGACCATCGACCAGAATCATACTGCCTTTGTTGAAATCAGGTGAGCGCCCTGTTTTCCACAGGACTCGGCCATCCATGCTCATGCACGCCAAGCCGTCCCGCCGGGCATTGGTTCCGTATTGCGCGTAGAAATGACCGTTGTACAATATCGGCGGCTTCGTTTGGTCGCCAAATTCCACGGTGGTGAAGAGTTCGGTGGCGGCGTAGCTGCCGTCCGCCATCTTGGCGACCTTCAGCATCGTGGCGCCGAGTTCATATCCGCCTGCCACAAGCACTTGGTTATCCCCGGCGTCCACGGCACTCGGCACCGAAATGTGGCACTGCCACTTGTCATATTTCCAGAGAATCTCTCCCGTACGGGGTTCTATTCCAACGACATTACCCAGAGTCTGAGGCAATCCTCGATTTCCAATAGGATTCGTGGATGAAATGACCATTACGACATGGTCTCTTCCGTCTATCTTCACAACGGAAGGACTGGCATATGATTCATTGCCGAGATTGGCTGTTTTCCATTTCAGGTCACCCGTGAGTTTGTCATAGGCCACAACGCCGGCCTCAGGAGCCTGCGAGGCAACAATAAGCAGATCGCCGTAAACCAATGGGCACTGCGTGATTGCCCAGATGGGGAAACTGCCGGCTCCGCGTGATCCCAATCCCCCCGATGAACCGCCGGCGCGTCTGCCGCCGAAATCCGTCCACACGTTCTTATTCCAGACCGGTTTGTGTGTGTCGGTGTCGAGGCAGTAGAGATCGCCGTACGGACCACACGAATAGACGTGATGGCCCTCCAGGATCGGTACACTCCGCGAACCGGGAAACATGACACGTCCGGGGGCATCATAGGCAAAATTCCAGAGCTCCTTGCCGCTGGAGAGGTCTAAACACCGGAGGTTATCACCCACCTTGTCATCCCGGTCGAGCAAGTACACCTTGCCGTCCTTGACAACGGGTCCACCATACCCTATGCCGACCGCAACGGTCCACAGAACGTCCGGTCCCTTCTCAGGCCAAGAACGCAGAAGTCCTCTCTCCGGTGATGTCGAGTTTCTGGCCGGCCCCAGATATTGCGGCCAGTCCGCCGCCACGCGGCTGCCGGCCGCCACCATCACAACGACTGCTGTCAACGCGGCTTTCGCCTTCATTTCGTACTCCTCTCACACTGCTGTGGCTATTTCTGTGCATCCGAGTTCTCCCGGATGACCATCGGGACCCCATCTTCTCTCACATCGGCAATCCAAATCTCGTGATGCCAGGATCCGAAAACGCGTTCAATGACCATGCGGCTCATCTCGGGCGCCGACCAAGCGCACCAGGCAAAGGAACCATCGACGATCCTGGTCGCCTGTCTTGTGTCCATGTCATAGATCCAGAGCCCTCCCTGCCAGTAACATCCAATCGCCAACCGCGTCCCGTCCGGCGCCCAGGAAAGGAACGACGGTCCGCTTCCGCCAAGCCCGGACCAGGATGCCGCCTCCAACCCATCGGTCAGATCCACGATCTTCAATGCGCCGCTCTTCTTCTCGATGAACGTGATGAGCTTCTCATTCGGCGCCACCACGGGAAACTGTGTTTCGCACGCGAACACTTCTTTCGGATTCGGGTGGTTCGGATCCGGCGAGATGGAGTACACCATCTTGTCCAGACGGCTGTGGTAGTAGAGCCTCTTGGAATCGCCGGACCAGTTCGGCCAGCCGCCCTTCGCGAGAAACCGCGGGCGTTCCGTGCCATCGGCCCTGATGATCCAGATTTCCTCCTGTTTCCACGGCGGGTGCCTCCCCTCACCCGGCAAGGTCAAGTCCTGCAGGGACAGGAACTGTCGGTCACGAACGTAGAGGATCTGCTGTCCGTCGGGCGACCACGCCGGGTCTTTGCCGGGTACGGTCAAGAGCCGGGTCCTGCCGGTGCCGAGATGAAGAACCTCAATGCCGCTGGCGCCAAGCACGCCCCGGCTGTAGGCCACCTGAGCACCGTCCGGGGCGAAGCTCGGATGAAAACCTTCAGGCACAACACGCCGGGCCCGTTCGGCAAGCTGATGGTATTGCCTGACCGCGTCGTGCAGGCTCTCGAAGGCCGTTCCCAGCGGCGGTCTGTCCTGAGGATGCCACGGCCTTCCCGACCACAGACAGTCAGAAACGTACTTGGCCGCCAGAGCGTCAAAATGCATCCGGTGCATCAGGCCGGAACTGAGAATGTCGTCACATTCCGTCTGCGCCTTCTCGTACTGACCCAGCGCCAACAGCACACAGAACCTGTCAAAATGGTAGGCCGGGTTACGGGGCTGCGTCTGCAGACAGGCCTGAATGTCGGCCAGAGCGTCCTCGTGTCTCCCCATCCGCATGAGAGTCCGGTGACGCTGATAACGGAGATCCGCCAGGCGGCTGTCGTGCGGCAACGTCAGACTGATCGCGCGATTATGGTCCGCAACGGCCCGCGGGAGCAATTCGTTGTCATTTTGGACCAGCGCCAGTTCCCGGCGGGCGACGGCACGTAGCGCATGGCCCGCCGGATTCCTGGGCTGATTGCCGATCATTACGGATGCCTCTGTCTCCATGTCCCGGTATTCCGCGAGCGCGAAATACGTCAGGGCACGCGCCCGCCGCGCGCCGTAGTGCGCCGGATCCAGTTGCAGAGCCTCCTCGAGCCATCCGACCGTCCCCTGCACGGTGTCCGCTATGACGGCACGCAGCAGATAGGCCTCCGCCGTTCTCGGCAGCAACCGTTCCCCATGCTGCAGGTGAACCTGGGCCTTGTCCTTCAGGTGCGGATCGCGGGCGGCGGACTCCAGGTAGATCCGCGCCAGGAGAAAATGAGCGTTGGCGGCGATCTCGGACCGTTCCTTCAGCAGCTTGTACAACTGCTCGACGCTGGCGTCGGGACTATGCAGTTCCAGCAGGATACGCGCATGCAGCAGCCCGGCTTCCGGGCCGACGAACCGGCTGGAAAGGACAGAGTTGACTTCGGCCCGCGCCCGCTCATAGTCGCCGCTGGTGACCAAATCTTCGATCAAGGCGATGGTCCGGAGGTGGTCACCTCGGATTCGCTCGGTTCTGAGGCGCAGGTAAGCACCAGGGACAAGCAGCAACCCGACGACGATCACAGCCGCCGCCGACCAGGTTAAGACCCTGGTGCGGTTTCTCCGCAGGAATTTCTGCAGGCGATAGATCGTGCCGGGCGAGGAGGCCGTGATCGGCTCGTTCCGGAGATGCCGTTCGACATCTTCGGCCAGGGAGTGCACGGTCTCGTACCGACGCGTCCGGTCTTTCTCCAGCGTCTTCATCACGATCCAGTCCAGATCGCCGCGCATCAGTCTGCCTAAGGCGTCCGGCGCCACCCGGCGGTGCCTGGCGACCTCGGTGAGAGCTTCTCCCAAAGTGCTGACCTTGGTGGATGGGCGTGTCGGTTCCTCCTCCCGTAGGATCCGCTGCATCTCTCCATAGCCTTTGCTCAGCAGGTACTCCGAATCGAATGGCGTTCTACCCGTGAGTAGTTCGTAGAGAAGTACGCCCAACGAGAAGACGTCCGTTCTCGTATCGACATCCAGCCCGGTCATTTCAGCCTGCTCCGGGCTCATATACTCCGGCGTGCCGATCATCTGCGAATACCGAGTGAAAACAGTCTTCTCGGTCAGCCGCTGATTCAGGGCCTTGGCAATTCCGAAGTCGATCACCTTGGGGACCGGCCTGCCGTCGTGCAGGGTAACCAACACGTTCGACGGCTTGATGTCCCGGTGAATAATTCCGCGTTGATGGGCATGCTGGACGGCATGGCAGACGGACACGAACAGACCCAACCGTTCTTGGGTGGTTAAGTTGTTGGTGTCGCAGAACTTGGTGATCGCCAGCCCGCGGACCAGCTCCATGACGAAGTAAGGCCGTCCCGTCTCGGTGGCCCCCGCGTCCAATACCGTGGCAATATTCGGGTGGTCCATCAGGGCCAGAGCCTGGCGTTCCGCCTCGAAGCGGGCGATGACCTGCTTGGTGTCCATCCCGAGCTTGATGATCTTCAAGGCCACGCGGCGGCAGATCGGGTGCCTCTGTTCGGCCATGTAGACGGTCGCCATACCCCCCTCGCCGATCTTCTCCAGGAGCTGATAGCGACCGATCTCCGTGCCTGTCATGTCCGCGATAAGGGGAGCCTCTCGGGTGGCGTTGGGGTCTCTATCCGGCAGGTCCATGAACCCCCCGGCTTCGCTATCCCACTTGAGCAAGGCATCGACTTGTGTGCGCAGTTCCGCATTTCCGGCACAGGCTTCATCCAAATAGGCCACCCGTTTGTCGGGGTCCTTCAACTCCGAGGCCCGGTGGAATAGCTGTTCTGGGTTCTGTTCTTGTGCCATAACGGAAGACTCTTACCTGCTTTGATAGCAGCCAAGGTCCAGCATTTTGCCCTTTCTACAGGACCTGCGCAGATTGGCCGTCAGTTCAATCACGATTTTACAGGAAAAATGAAAAAAATGTGCGGGATCAATCCGGGGAACAGATTCGGCCGTAAAGCCAAGCCCGTGCGTAGTTCCAGTACCGTCGCGCCGTGGCAGGGGAAATATCCAGGAGTTCGGCGGCCTGCTCGAAGCTCAGACCGGCAAAGAAACGCAATTTGACCAACTCCGCCTTGAGGGGATCGGTCTCGGAGAACTTCGTAAGGGCTTCGTCCATGGCAATCAGGTCGTCCGGGGATTCCTCCGCCATCATATCGGCTGTCATGAAATCAACGCGCTGACGATCTCCACCACGCTTCTTGCTTCTCTTCTTTCGGGCGCGTTCCACCAGAATGCGGCGCATGGCCTCAGCCGCGGCACCGAAAAAGTAGGTACGGCTTGCCCAGCGGTTGCCGTCCGAACCGACCAGACGCAGGTAGGCCTCATGAACCAGCGCGGTAGCCTGCAGCGTCTGCCCGGGAGACTCGTGCGAGAGCCTCTGGACTGCCAGCAGGCGGAGTTCATCATAGACCAGGGGTAGCAGTTCATCCAACGCTCTGGCCTCTCCACGCTCTGCGGCGTGCAGGATGCGTGTAACGTCATTTCTGGACTCATCCGGCATCGTGATACATAGTAGCACGATCACCCGAGCGGGGACAAGACCATCCGACTTCGTCCCCATCAGCGCCAAGGCCCCTCCTCACCGCAGACGTACAGTCCCGCATCGGAATGCCGGCCGATCTCTCTGCATGCCTGCTTGTCATTGCTGTTCTCCCGCTGGATTTGGACAGGCATCATCTCCTTGGATCAGAGTCGGAACGTTCGGGGTGGATTGCCGCTGAAATCGGCAAGGGTCGCCGCGGCTCCATCCAAATAGAATACCTCGAAGACAGGGTCATCCGGAGTCTGGTAGATGGACTTGACGATGGGACTGACGTCCTGGATTCTGGCCTTGAGGCCGAGGTCCTTCGAGAATATGACCTTGCCGGTCAGACGCAGCCACGAGAAGTTTGCCCCGGAGGCGCAGAACTCGACATACGGGTGCTTTTGCATCTCCTGGAACACGGGTTTCTGGTTGGACGTGCAGAAGTACAGCCTTCCCCCTTCTTCCAGCAAGAACTGGAAGGGACGGACCTTGGGCTTGTCGTCCAGACCAATCGTGGCCAGATACTGGACCTGGCTCTTGACCAGAAAGTCGGTGACGGCGTTCACGGGATTCGATGTGCTCGGCATGGTTCAGTTCCTTTCCGAAATCCGATACATTGTTCGCCTACGAACTATGGGCACAAAAGAAAGACTATTCGCTCAGGTTCTTCTCGATCTTGTCCAACTGCCGGACCAGTTGCGCGCGAGCGCTTTCGCTCAGGTCGCCGTAGAGCTTGCTCCGCAGGGCTCGGGAGATCTCCTCAAAGTCCTCGTGGAGCCCGCGACCCTTGGAGGTCAATTCCACGTAGACGACACGCGCATCCGTTTCGCTGGGGGACTTGCGCAGATAGCCGTGTCTTTCGAGGGTGCTGACCGTCACGGTCACCGTCGACTTGACCCGGCGCACACTCTCGACCACGGCCCGGATCGGAACGGGCCGGTTCTGTTGCAGCAGGAAGGCCAGCACGGGCCCGTGTGCGGGAACAATCCCCTTGATTCCCCGGTTCCTCAATTCTCGCTCGATCAGAGCATTGGCCTTCTCTCTGATTCGAGCGATCTGTCCGACAATACCGCCTGTATCCGCCATGAGTCACTCTCAATACGGCTCCAATCAGCCTTGGAAGCGAGTATAGTTCGTGCGCGAACCGTTGTCAAGCACAGGAAAAGGTGACATTCTGCTTTTTTCCCATCATTTGTCCCCCGGAATCTGCCGGTGGGCGAGAAAGTAGGATGTCCCCTTTTCGCCGGTCGGGCGGGCCAACGTGAAACCGCCTTGTAGAGTCTCGCCCTGCAGGTGCATGGTGATGATATCGTCCGCCTCCGCCAGAAGCCGGCAGGTCCCGCGTTCCACAATGCGCACCTTCCCGGTTCCCTGCTGGACCGGGCCTTCGTAGGTGAGAAACCGCAGGGAATGGTCGAAGATCCTGGTCGCGCGGACCGGGTGATCCAGGACCACTTGCGGCGGCTGCTCCAGGCGAAAGGTGACCAGAGCGTCGCCCTTCTCCAGCATCAGGTCCCAATGGACCCCTTCCGGCGTCGTATGCTCCTGGACGACAAAGCGACGGATCATATTCTTCGTGCACCGTACATTTCGGGCGAGCGGGAACACTCGCCTGGCGAAGATAATATTGTTGTTTGGCGCCGCGAACCGGCTTATGATATCGCGGTAGTAGATAAGAAGCCAGGGGAGCCGGCCGGCGGAACGATCCGCCGGGTCGGCTGAGAAATCACGGCGTATGTGATGACCCTACGAACCTGATCAGGTTAGCACCTGCGAAGGGAGGCTCGGCGGCATTGCACGGCACTCCTTTCCCAGGGGTGCCTTTTGTTTTGGATGGGCTGGATGAAATCGCTGCAAATCAACGGCCAAGTGCGGCAGTTCGCGCCCCAGGAGATGCCCGCGACCCTTTCCGCATTGCTCGAAACGCTGGGGATCCGGGCGGCCACGGTGGTCGCGGAGGTCGACGGCCGGATCGTGCGGCCCGAGGAGTTCGCCCGTACCGAAGTCCGCGACGGCCAGACAATCGAGTTGGTGAAATTCATGGGGGGAGGATAGCCGTATGGACAAGCTCGTGATCGCCGGCCGCTCGTTCGACTCGCGTCTGCTCGTGGGGACGGGGAAGTTCGCCGCGCCGCAAGTCATGGCGCAGGCGTTGGTTGCGTCCGGCGCCGAGGTCGTCACCGTCGCGTTGCGCCGGGTGGATATCGAGAATCCGCAGGACGATACGCTGCGCGAGATCGACCGCGACAGATTCCTGCTGCTGCCGAACACCTCCGGGGCCCGCAACGCCGAGGAGGCGGTGCGTCTGTCCCGGCTGGCCCGCGCCGCCTCGGTCAAGGTGCGGGCCGAATCCACGGTTTGAAAATCGACGGTCATGATCTCGGAGCTGATGATGTCCTTCACTTGCGCCAATCCGGGATCCAGGCCCTCGGCCAGACCGCGAATGACGATATCGCGGTCCGTGATCAACCCGATGAGCCGGGCGCCTTCCCGGATGGGCAGGAACCCGACATCCAGGGACTTCATTTTCTCGGCCGCTTCCAACAGCGACCGGGTGGAATCGATCATTTCGAAATCCGTCGTCATAATCTCGCTGACTTTCATATCGCGCCTCCTTTTCTAATGGCGATCGGTCTATCATCCTCTCGTGTTCTGTCACGCATACGGTGCGGCGCGACAGGCTCTCCACCACGCCGCGGCCCGCGCCGGAGTCCCTGCGCACCCTACCGCCTGTTCTTGTATTTATACGCCGGGCAGCGCCTGCGGATGGTAAGCATTGTTCCCATCCGATATGAGCGGTTCCCTCATTGCCGCGCGAGACATCGCTCCCTACCGTAGCATGGGCGCCCGCAATCGCAGGCGGATCGGGGATCTCCTCCAGGGGCGCCGGCGCACGATACGCCCGGGCAAGATGTCCAGGCGAAAAAGACAACCACCGATTGGAAAGGCACAGATTATGAATGCGAGTCAATCGTTCTGGAACCTGCTGTCGTTCGGCGCGACGGGCCTGCCCGGCGTTCTGGCTCTGGACCAGGGCTTCTTCGGACAACGGGGCGCCGCGGCCACGATGGTTTCCGGGTTCGAGGGGGCCTATGAGAACGGCCAGTACCAGCTTCCCCCGCTGCCCTACGATTACAACGCGCTGGAGCCGTTGTATGACGAGAAGACGCTGAAGATCCACCATGACAAGCACCATGCGGCTTACGTGAAGGGTTTCAATGGGGCCCTGCAGAAGATGGAAGCCGCGCGCAAGGCCAACGACTACAGCACGATCCGGAGCCTGAGCCTGCAGGCAGCCTTCAACGGCAGCGGCCATGTCCTGCACACCCTCTTCTGGCACTCCATGAGCCCCGACAAGCCCCAGATGCCCACCGGCCTCGCGGAGGCGATGAAGGACAGTTTCGGCTCCGAGCAGAATGCCCGCAGCCAGTTTGCCGCCGCGACGAAGGCGGTCGAGGCCAGCGGCTGGGGCGTGCTCGTCTACGAGCCGGTCGCCGACAAGCTGGTCATTCTGCAGTGCGAAAAGCACCAGAACCTTACCATCTGGAACACCGTACCGCTGCTGGTCTGCGATGTCTGGGAGCACGCCTACTATCTCCAGTATCAGAACGATCGGGCTTCGTGGGTGGACAACTTCATGAAGATGGCGAACTGGTCCTTCGCCGCCGCCCGCCTGGAGCAGGCGTAGGGAGTTATGAGAGAACGGTGATCGGCACAGGCGAGGATTGGTGTGGGAGCGGCGATCCTTAGAACGTGTATGAAAAGAGGCACCAGCATCTTGCCCGGGGGCTTGGTGCCAGCGCCGGGTGGCAGCGGCAAGGCCGTAGGCTTTGCGCAGGCCTTGCCGATGGCGGATGGACCAAACCATCGGCAAGCTCCGAAGACTCCGCTTGCCGCTGCCACCCATTACGGAGCTGGGTTCTCATACACGTTCTTAGTACCGCGTTTCGGAAATCGCGCGGCTAACGGGAGGAGGTTGCTTCGTCGCCCTGGGCGCGAAGCGCCGCTGCGCGTCGGGCCTCGCAATGACATAACCGGCTGCTGTATGTCATTGCGAGCGAGGCTGGCCGAGCGCGGCAATCTCTTGATCGTCTCGAAACTTGGGAAATGTGGCAATAGAAAGGCAATGCGCGAGAGGCGGGAGCCACTATGCGACTGCCGAAGGCAGGTACCATTGAGATCGTCCCCTCCGTGCTGGCGGCGGATTTCGGCTGTCTGGCGGCGGAGGTGGCCCAGGTCGAGGCCGCCGGGGTGAAGATGATCCAGTTCGACATCATGGACGGCCATTTCGTGCCCAATATCAGCTTCGGGCCGCCCATTGTGGCGGCCCTGCGCCCGCACAACACCCTGGCTTTC
>Ga0194125_10009648_pt1 | contig 13336 bp, 9 predicted proteins | sample TA2KigC250mmetaG_FD_148626 | JGI IMG/M metagenome (GOLD analysis project Ga0194125, IMG submission 148626) | Freshwater microbial communities from Lake Tanganyika, Tanzania - TA2015034 Kigoma Deep Cast 250m | ecosystem: Environmental > Aquatic > Freshwater > Lake | place: Tanzania: Lake... | reverse complement strand
ATGCGGCAGATAGAAGCCGCCGAGATTCTCCTGCAAGACGCGCTCCCAAGCCTGCTGGTCCGGCGGCATCTTCGCGACGAGCGCCTGATAACGTTCGTCGATGATCGCGTCGGCCTTCGCCTTTTGCGCCGCGGTCTCCTTCGCATTCGTCGGCTCGCCTTTCGGCGGGATGTTGGGCTTTGTGGCATCGACGGCATGCAGCGCGGCCAGCGGCGCGAGCAGCAGGGTGGTGAGGAGGGTGAGGATGGGCTTCATAATCCTGTTTCAATTCTCCTGAACCGGCATGTTGTTTTGGAGCTTGAGGAGGATGCCATTCGCCTTCGCATCAGCCTCAGCATGGTGTCCATCGCGACAGGCGGAAAGCGCTTCCGCGAAGGTTCTAATGACCTGCGGAGATACGGCCGTTTTCCCCTGAGTGACGACGTGCTCTTGCAGAAGCTGATAGGCGCGGGTCAGGGCGTATTCGGCGGCCCGTCGCTGCTGCAACTGGCGCTGGCGCTCCTGGGAGTCGCTGCGACGCACGGTGATGCGCTTGTGTTCTCCGGCCTTCAAGGTCATGGGCAAACCCTGCCGGAGATCTGCGGCTGGACGCTTTTCTTCTCCCAAGCCTGCGGTCACGACAAAATCCGCATCAGGCAGGTGCTTGATAACAACGCGGAAGGTGCGGGTGGCCGGCCCTGGATTATACGCCAGAAAGTGCCTCTCCACGCCGGAAAGCGCGCTTTCATAATCTTCCATTGCGTCGAGGTTCAGCACCATGATCTCGCGATCACTCGCCACGGCGAGCGCCTCATAAAGCCACGCATTCCAGAGCGCCAGGCCGGCCATGTAAGCGGCCGTGTCACCGCGATGCCCACCGGTCCCTTCGAGACTGTAGAACGGCTCGATGGGGAAGTAGTGTCCGCGCGGCGGGAGTTTTCCACCATTCATTGCCAGCACCGGCCCGGTCCAGAAGGCAGGGAAGAAAAGGAAGGAGTTTTTACGATTCAGATTCGACAGCTTCAAAAGCAGGTCGGCCAGCGGATGCTCGCGGTCGTGCTTCAGCGCCCACGCAACCATCAGGTGCGCCTCGGAGGTTTCCCAGGGAGTGGCCACGTGCGCTCCGCCGTGCGGATAAAACAACCCGGCGCTGCGCAGTTCGCGGCTCACTGGCGTGGTTTCGTCCTCATACCAAAACGTGAGGCGCAGGAGCGTGTTCATGAAGTCGCGGGAATAGCGGAGAAATTTCGGGTCTCGCGTCGCCTCATGCAGTCGATGCGCGGCCGCGATGCCGTAGGCGTTGCCAAAAAGCTCGGTGATCGGGAACCCTGCCACGTCCTTGTATTGGCGGTCATAGACTTGGTTCCGCACGTGGAACTCCATTCGCTCCATCAACGCTTCGACCGCACGCTGAGCTTCGGTCAGGTATTCTTTGTCGGCGGTGAGGTCGAACGCCTGCCACATGAGATAAGCGTAAGCGCCCGCCTGCCAGGGCTCACGGATCAAGCCCAACTGATTCTCGTCATTCTGGACGACGACCTGCTTCTGGTAGGGGTCGAACCACTGCGGAAAAACATAGTCTGCCTTCCCGGCCAGGTCGCGCAGCCCCGTCGTGGCCATGAGGAAGCGTCCGGCAACCGCAGGATTGAAATTGCTGGAGTCGGTTGCAGATGCGGCGCGTAGCGTTTCCTGGTGGAAGAAGAAGTTCTGCCAGCTCATTTCCAGGTCGCCGACGTGAGACGGCTGCCGCGAGCCGTGGCGGATGAGCCGCGCGCGCGGATCGTAGAAGCGCGGCAGAGCATCCGCCTTCTGCATACCGACGCGCAATGCATCTGCGTCCCGGTGGAGGTGTGCGAGCAGGAGCCACGGCGTGAGGTGATTATTCACCGTCGAAAAATCCCACGACTGCGCGCTCGGATGAATCAGCATCTTTTCCCGGGCCGGAACCAATTCGAGCGGCTCATCGCGCCAGGGCGCGGAAATCTCAGCCATGGCCTGTGGAGTGCTCAAATCAGCCATCGCCTGCCGCGCGACCTGTTCCCAACTCGCCGCCTCGCCCGTCAACTGGTTGCGCGGAAACATGGAGTCCGCCGGATGCAGTGGCGCGAAGGTCCGCATCATCGTATCGAGCGCTTCCATGCCGGACGGCCTGGCTGCGCGGGTACTTTGATGGAGGAAGAATTCCACGATCAGGTCGCCGGCAGGCACTCGCCGGCCCGACAACTTTTTGAAATGCATCCCCAGCCCCGTCTGCCCCGGCTCAGCTCTCGCCATGATGCGCACATCGTGAAAGCGCGCGACCCCGTCGGGTTGCATCCAGCGCATCGGCGTCATGTTGAAAAACACCGCCGCCTCCCGTCGGTCATCCCAGAGATACGCCGCCGGAAAACCGTAGTTGTGCGGAATCCCGGCGCTACCGTAAATGCTGTCCGGCCCCTGGTCGAGCCGGACCGCGGTGTTCGATTGTTGCATCCACAGGGCCACGACGGGCTGCGGGCTTTCCAGCATCAGCGGCTCCGTCAGATGGCACGTGATGACGAACCGAAACAGCGGATTGTCTGACTTTGCCTCCACCCGCATCGTCCAGTCATAATCCGGCTGAAGATGGTTCCCGCTGAACTCGACGGTTTTTCGATCGGAGGTGTTTGTCAGGACCGCGTAGCGGGTTGGCTTCAAATTGAACAGCGGTCCTTCAAGCAGCGGCCGACCCGCATCAAAAAGCGCGCGCCACGCTTGGCCGTCGCGCACAAAAGTGCTCAGGACAAAAACGCCGTCTGTGTGCGTGAAAACGAGTTTCTGCTGTTCCGTCGCCAGTTCGACGCGCGCAGGTTCCGCCACCAGAGACGTCACGGTTGTCTCACCAGCGTGCAGCTTGGCCAGCGGCGCGAGCAGCAGGGCGGTGAGGATTTGGAGGATGTGTTTCAGATTCATTCCTTCTTCGCGTTCTTCGGCTTCTTCCGCTTCTTGTCTGGCTTGGTGCCGTCTTCTTGCTCACCTTCATCGCCTCTGATTTGCTTCAGAAGCGGTTCCTTCGTCTCCCAGGCTGTCACGCGGTCAAACAGGACGGGATAGGCTTCATAGCCGTGGCCCTGGATGACTCTCTCCTTCATCGTGGCGAGTTCCGCGTCGTAGGCCACGCGTGCGACGGCGAGTGGCGAAGCGGATTTGGGATCAGCGGCGAGGTTGCTCATCTCCGTGCGGTCCGCAGCGAGGTGAAACAGCTCCTCCGTCGGTTTCATGGCAGGCCCCCCATGCTTCGAACGGCCCGCGTAATACCAGTGGATGTATTTCCAGTCGGCCGAGACGACGGCCATGGATTGCGCGGAGAGCGTCCCCCAGTGATTGAAGAGCGGCAGCCAGTCGCGCACCTTGCCCGTGGTGTTGGAAAGCAGCGGCAGCAGGCTCCTGCCATCCAGGCCCTCCGGCGCGGGCACATTCGCGAGCGCAAAGATCGTCGCGGCCATGTCCACATTGGCGGTGACGGCATCGCTCACCTGGCCCGCGTGGTTTTTCGGCAGCCGCGGATCGAGGATGAGGAGCGGCGATTTGGAGCCTTCCTCATACGGGATGACCTTGTCGCCAAACCCATGCGAGCCGCTGTTGTAGCCGTTGTCGGAGGTGAGGATGATCACGGTGTTTTGCGCGAGGCCCTGACGCTCCAGTTCCTCGCGAATCATGCCCACCGCGGCATCGACGCCTGTGATGAGGGCGTAGTAGAGCCGCACGTGGTTGTCGTAGTCCGTCACCCACTCCCGATAGGACGTGGCCGCGCGGCTCGTCTGCGATTGCGGCGACAGATGCTGGCCCTTTTCGATGCCGTAGTTCGGTGGGCGCGTGAAGGTCGTCTTGGACTCGTAGAGCTTCAGGTCGATGGGATCGGGCGTGAACGGCAGGTGCGGCGCCTTGAAGCTGATGCTCAGGCAGAACGGCTTGCCGCTCTGTTTCGCGCTCTTCACGAAATCCTGCGCCCACGCGCCGTAGGCCCGCGAGCAGTGCGGATACTTGTCCGCATACTGAGCGATGCCTTGGTTCTTCGCCGTCTCATAAAGCGTCTGCCCCGGTCCGCCCGCCCACACGTCAAACTCCTTTTCAAAGGCCTCGAACTTTTCGCCTTCGATCAAATAGCCGATCTTGCCCGCGAAGCCCGTGAAGTAGCCCGCCTGTCGCAGTTTCACCGGATACGACTGGTCGAACAGCCGCCGCTCCAGGTTGCCGTGGCTGAAGTTGCAACCGTGCCGATGCTCATACAGCCCCGTCATCACGGAAACCCGGCTCGCCATGCAGATGGAGCTGGAGTTGTAGTGGTTCCGAAACCGCATCCCCTCCGCCGCGAGCTTGTCCATGTGCGGCGTGATGATGTCCTTGTTCCCATAACACCCCATCGCCCCAACCGTCTGGTCGTCGGTGAAGAGGAAGATGATGTTCGGCCGCGAGTCGGCGGCGGACAGCGCGGCGAGCGGCGCGAGCAGCAGGGCGGTGAGGAGTGTGAGGGTGTGTTTCATCGTGCTTTTCCCCGTTGTGAGGGTCGGCTGGCAGCCAGGAGGGCATGGAAACGGAATCCAGCCATGACTTCAAGCGCAGTTCCGGGCCGAATGAGTTGCTTCATGCGTTTGGCAGATAGGCGCCGAGGGCTTTCAGCCGTTGCTGGAGATCCTTCACGTCCACGGCGTGGATGGAAATGTCCACCCCGGCGCTCATGGCGGCGGCGATGCCTGCGGCCTGGCCGGTGATGAAGCATCCGGGCATGACGCGGAGCGAGCCGTGCACATGCGTGTCCGAGCTGACGCACCGGCCGGCGACCAGCACGTTATCGAGGCCGCGCGGCGTCAGGATGCGGTACGGGATGCCGTAGCTCTCGCCTTTGCCGTAGCGGAAGACCTCGTCGAACTCCTTGCGGTGCTGCTCGTAGGTGTCCTTGCCGGGCCGCAGCGGGTGGATGTCTATCGAGTAGGCGTAGCGGCCGATCTCGTCGGGGAATGTCGCGCGGCGCTTGTAGTCCTCGAGATTCAGCATGTACTCGCCGACGATGCGGCGCGTCTCTCGGACGCCGAGCAGGGAGCCGGTGGCAATGACGCGCGCCTTCTCGAAGCCCTTCAGGTACTCGCGGTAGTATCGCTCGTACTCCTTCATGCTCCTGCGGCCCCAGACGAGCGCCTTCGTGAGCGAGGCCTCGTCGGTGGCGTCGACGTCAAAGGTATGGCCGATGTTGCCCGACCCGAGCGTCTCGCCCAGTTGATACATGCCGGTCAGGTGCTCGTCGCGGACCGTGAACACGCCGTCGGCGAACGCCTTCTCCAGCATGTGGCCGTCGGGCTGCGGCCCCTTCGGCCGGTTGGCGCGCCAGGTCTCCCAGTCGATGCCGCTCCACAGGCTGCAAAGCGTGCCGGGCATGAGGTTGCCGGCGGCGTCGCCCTTCTCGAACTTCGCGCCGGCCATCGCCGCAAGGTCGCCGTTGCCGGTGGCGTCGACGCAGCACTTCGCGCGCACGGCGAAGATCCCGCTCGGGGCGGCGCAGACCGCATGGGAGACGCGTCCGCCCGCGGCCTCGACGCCGATGAGGCTCGTGTAGAAGCTGAACGTGACGCCCGCCTCGGTCAGCAGCGCATCGTAGACGCGCTTGAGCGCCTCGATGTCCGCGGCCGGGCCGTTGAGGGCGCGTTCGGCCTTGAGCCGGTCGACGACCTGGCGGCCGAAGCCGCCGGCGAGGAAGTTGACGCCGTCCGACAGGGGCATGAACAGCGGCACGCGCGCGGCCGTGCCCATGCCGCCGAGACAGGTGTGGGCCTCGGCGAGGAAGACGGTGGCGCCCTGGCTGCGCGCGGCGGCGGCGGCGGCGGTTCCGGCAGGCCCGCCGCCCGCGACGAAGACGTCGACCTCGTGGCGCACCGGGAGGGTCCGCTGGAAGACGACCGTACCGGTGGCGGGTTTGGGCGAATCGGGCTTCGGGGCCGCGGCGGCGGCAACGGGCCAGGCGCCGGCCGCGAGGGCCGCGGACTTGATCCAGTCGCGGCGGTTCAGGTGTTGGTTCATGGCGCCCCTTCTCACAGCGTCCAGCCCTCGCGGTAGTGGCGACGAACGTAGCCGTTGGCGTCCTTGTCGTTGGTGACTTCCATCTTCGCCCCGTCCCACAGCAGGCGACGGTAGGGGAAGCGCACGGCGAGATTGCCCATCAGCACCATTTCGGAGAGAGGGCCGGAGACGTCAAAGTTCGAGGCCGCGGGGCGGCCGCCCTTGCATGCCCGGAGCCAGTCGGCCTCGTGGCCGTTCTCGCCCTCCGGGATGCGCTCCAGGGTGGGCTCGGGGCGATGGAAGGCCTGCATCGCGGTCTCGGGGATGAGGCGCGGGCTCTTGCCGTAGCAGCCGCACACGAGCTTGCCCTTGTCGCCGATGAACAGCACGCCGCCGTCGGAATCGCCCATCTGGCGGCCTTCCTCAAGCTCCGGAGGTCGGGGGGCATCATGCCGCCGTCCCACCAGGTCACGTCGACCGCGGGCATGCCCTCGCGCGCCGGGAAGCCGTAGCGGACGATCGTGGAGCGGGGGAAGTTCTCGTTCTTCGGCTCGGTCTTCTTCCAGAGGTCGTGCCAGTAGGTCGAGATGCAGCCCTCGACGCTGACGGGGTACTTCAGTTTCATCGCCCAGACGACGCAGTCAAGGATGTGGCAGCCGAGGTCGCCGAGCGATCCCGTTCCGAAGTCGCACCACGCGCGCCAGTTCCCCGGGTGGTAGGCGGGGTGGTAGGGGCGGTAGGGGGCGGGACCGATCCACTTGTCCCAGTCCATGCCCGCCGGGGCGGGCGGTGTCTCGGCCGGACGCGGCACCTCGATGCTCTGCGGCCACACCGGACGGTTCGTCCATGCGTGCACCTCGCGCACCGCGCCGATCGCGCCGCCCCAGATCCACTCGCAGACGAGGCGAGCGCCGTCGCCCGAGCGGCCCTGGTTGCCCATCTGGGTGACGACCTTGTGCTGCCGCGCGGCCTCGGTCATCGTGCGGACCTCGAAGACGGAATGGGCGAGGGGCTTCTGCACGTAGACGTGCTTCCCGGCGCGCATGCAGGCCATCGCGATCGGCGCGTGGGTGTGGTCGGGCGTCGCGATCACGACCGCGTCGATGTCCTTCTGCTTGTCCAGCATCTCGCGGAAGTCCACGTAGGTCCTCGCGCCCGGGTGCTCCTGGAACGTCTTCGCCGCGTAGTTCGGGTCCACGTCGCACAACGCGACGATGGCGTTGCCCTCGGCGCATCGCTTGAGGTTGTTCCGTCCCATGCCGCCGACCCCGATGCCCGCGATGCCGAGCCGGCCGCCGGGCGGGGTCTGCCCGCGGAGCCCGAGCACGTAGCCCGGCACGATCTGGACGGTGGCGAGGGCGCCGTAGAGGAACCTCCTGCGCGAGAGCCCGGGGGTTCGGCGTGCGGTTTTGGCGTTCATGACGGCGGGTTCCTTTTGATGCATGGTGCCGCTCCACAGCCGGGGCGGGACCGGCGCTGTGCCGACGCGACATGCTTTATGCCAGATGCGACATCCGAATCAAGCCGCGTGCGACGCCCCGTTCATCGGCGGAGCCCGGTCGGTCGGGAACGGACGATGCTTCGGGGGCGTACCGGACAGCGCCGGTGGCACGGCGCCCTCCCGGGCCGTCCTCCGGGGACGGGATTGGGAGGGTCGCGCTCCGCGCGACCGGATCCATGCGCACATCACGGTGGTCTCCCGGCGAGTCCGGGGTCTTGCGCCCGGCGCCGGTGGCACGGCGCCCTCCCGGACCGTCCTCCGGGAACGGGATCGGGAGGGTCGCGCTCCGCGCGACCGGATCCATGCACACCTCACGGTGGTCTTCCGGCGTGTCCAGGGTCTTGCGCACGGCGCCGGTGGCACGGCGCCCTCCCGGGGCGTCCTCCGGGAAAGGGATCGGGAGGGTCGCGTTCCGCGCGACCGGAGCCATGCACACCTCACGGTGGTCTTCCAGCGTGTCCGGGATCTTGCGCACGGCGCCGGTGGCACGGCGCCCTCCCGGGCCGTCCTCCGGGAACGGGATTGGGAGGGTCGCGCTCCGCGCGACCGGATCCATGCACACCTCACGGTGGTCTTCCGGTGTGTTCAGGGGCCTGCACACGGCGCCGGTGGCACGGCGCCCTCCCGGGCTGTCCTCCGGGGACGGGATTGGGAGGGTCGCGCTCCGCGCGACCGGATCCATGCGCACCTCACGGTGGTCCTCTATCGTGCCAGGGTCTTGCGCCCGGCGCCGGTGGCACGGCGCCCTCCCGGGGCGTCCGTGGGAACGGAATCGGGAGGGTCGCGCTCCGCGCGACCGGATCCATGCACACCTCACGGTGGTCTTCCGGCGTGTTCAGGGTCTTGCGCACGGCGCCGGTGGCACGGCGCCCTCCCGGGCTGTCCTCCGGGAACGGGATTGGGAGGTTCGCGCTCCGCGCGACCGGATCCATGCTTGCCTTGGTGCCGGGTGCCCGGCCGGGGAACAGGGTCCCGCGCCGTCTTGCGTTTCCCGCGATCCTCGGCCAGTCTTCGTGCCATGAACACGAGACGCGAGTTCCTGCGGCGGGGCGGGGCGGGTGCGCTGGCGGTGGCGGTCGGCGCGGCCCGCGCGCCGGCGGCGGAGAAGGGGCCGGTGATCGAGAAGGTCGTCCTGCGCCGGGCGGAGGACGAGGGCCCCTGCTGGTTCCATCCGCGGGCCTGCATGATTCCGAACGCCGGCGACGGACCTGCACGCGCCTTCATGACGCTGCAGCCGATCATGGGGTCGGACTACTTCGGGCCGGTGCACTGGACGACGTCGGACGACCTCGGTCGGACGTGGAGCGACAAGCAGCCCGTGCCCCCGCTGGGCTGGGAGCCGGCGGCCGAGGGCGCGAGCGAGGGCGTGTGCGACGTCGTTCCCGAGTGGCACGCGGCCAGCCGCTCGGTCCTCGCCCTCGGCCACAACGTCTTCTACCGCGGACCGAAGTTCGAGAAGAACCAGCCTCCGCGGCGGCCGGTCTACGCGGTGTGGAAGGACGGGGCGTGGGGCGCCCGGCGGCATCTCGCATGGGACGATGCCCGCGGGGCCGACATCTACTCCAACGGCTGCGGCCAGCGCGTGGACCTCCCGAACGGCGACGTCATCATGAGTTTCACCTTCGGCGCGAAGGGCCGCCCGCGCAGCGTCTGCGGCGTGCGCTGCGCGTTCGACGGCGAAACCCTCGCCGTGCGCGCCACCGGCAACGCGCTGACGAACACGGTCGGGCGCGGCCTGCTCGAGCCCTCGGTGACCCGGTTCGGCGGGCGGTTCCTGGTCACCCTGCGCGCCGAGGATGAGCGCGGCTATGTGGCCGCCGGCGATGACGGCCTCACCTACGGGCCCCCGCAGGCGTGGGCGTGGGACGACGGCGAGCCGCTGGCGATGTCGACCACGCAGCAGCACTGGCTGACGCGGCCGGATTCCCTCTGGCTCGTCTACACGCGAAGGGACGCGTCGAATCTCAACGTGATGCGATGGCGCTCGCCGTTGTTCATGGCCCGGGTGGACGCGCGGACGCTGCGCCTCGTCCGTGCGACCGAGAGGGTCGTCCTGCCTCTCGTCGGCGACGGCATCCTCGCGCCGAGCCTCGTGCCGATCATGGGCAACTTCCACGTCACGAACGCCACGCCGGACGAGTCGTGGGTGACCGTGGGATCGTGGCGTCCGAAGGGCGGGCTCCGTGGCGATCTCCTGATGGCGCGGATCCGCTGGGGCGGCGCCGCGCCGCCGCCGCCGGCGCCGGCGGCTCCCGCGCGGAAGGCGCCGCCGGCCGGGCCCGGCGGAGCGGTCGCGCCGGCGGACGAGGAACCGATGTACAACTGAACGCGCTTGGACGGTCGCGCGCGGGAGGGGGAGACATGAGGATCGATCCCGGGCGGCGGGGATTTCTGCGGAGCGCGGCGTTGGGCGGAATCGGACTGGGGCTGGGCTTCGCACCCGCGGCCCGTGCCGCGCGGAAGGTGTCGGCCAACGAGAAGCTGAACCTCGGGGTGGTCGGCGTGGCCCGGCGGGGGGCGGAGAACCTCAGGCATGTCGCCGGCGAGGCCATCGTTGCGCTGTGCGACGTGGACGATGCGTTCCTCGCGCCCGTCGCGAAGCGATTCCCGAACGCGGCCACCTACCGCGACTTCCGCCGAATGCTGGACCGGACCGATCTCGATGCGATCGTCTGCTCGACGCCGGACCACACGCACGCGGTGGTTGCGACGATGGCGCTGCGGAGCGGCCGCCACGTCTACTGCGAGAAGCCGCTGACGCGCACCGTCTCCGAGTGCCGGATCGTCCGCGAGGCCGCGCGGAAGGCGGGGCTCGCGACGCAGATGGGGACGCAGATCCACGCCGGGGCGAACTACCGGCGGGTCGTCGAACTCGTGCAGTCCGGCGCAATCGGGACGGTTGCGGAGGTGCACGTATGGTCGGCGGCGAAGTACGGGAACGTCGAGCGTCCGGCCGACACGCCGCCCGTGCCGGCGGGGCTGGACTACGACCTGTGGCTCGGGCCCGTCGAGGCGCGGCCGTACCATCCGGCCTACCTCCCGGGGACGTGGCGGAACTGGTGGGCCTTCGGCGGCGGCGCGCTGGGCGATTTCGGCTGCCACTACATGGACCTTCCGCACTGGGCGCTCGGCCTTCGCGCCTGCGCGTCGGTCGAGGTCGTCGACGGCCCGCCCGTCCACGCCGAGTCGGTGCCGCCCTGGCTCGTGGTGCGCTACACGTATCCCGCGCGCGGCAACCAGCCGGCGGTGACCCTGACGTGGCACCACGGCGGCCGCAGGCCCGAGCTGCTGGCGTCGATCCTGCCCGCGGTGGAGAAGACGGTGGACGAGGAGCAGAAACCGCGATGGGCCAGCGGCGTGCTGTTCACCGGCGCGAAGGGGATGCTCCTGGCGGACTACACGCGGCACCTGCTGCTGCCGCAGGACCGGTTCGCGGGTTTCACGCCGCCCGCGCCGTCGATCCCCGACTCGATCGGCCACCACGAGGAGTGGATCGCGGCGTGCAAGACCGGCTCGCCGACGACCTGCAACTTCGACTACTCCGGGGCGCTGACCGAGGCGGTCCTGCTGGGCAACGTCGCCCACCGCGCCGGCGGGAGACTGGAGTGGAGCGACCGGGATCTCCGCGCGCCGAACGGCCCGCAGTCGGACGCCTTCGTGCAGCACCGGTACCGGGAGGGGTGGCGGATCTGACCGGCGGGCGGTCCGGACGCCGCGGTCCGGATTCCGTTTGCGGGACCGCGGGACGAGCGGATAGGATGCAGCAGCCTTGGGGAGGACGAGCGATGAACGACGGCATGCGGTGGTCGCGGCGGCAGATGATGCAGGTGATGGCGGCGGCGGGCTTCGGCTCGGCCTTCGCGCGGCGCGTGGTGGCCGAGGAACCGGCGAAGGCGGTGCCGGGCGCGGCGAAGGAGCGGCAGCTGATGCCGCGCCGCGAGATCGCGCTGCATCCGGCGATCCTCTCCGGCGGCCGCGTGACCCAGCCCGAGCGCGGACTCCCGGTCGTGCACGAGACGGACGTCCTCGTCGTCGGCGGCGGCGCGGCGGGCTTCGCCGCGGCGGTCGCCGCGGCGCGCGCGGGGGCGAAGACGACGATCGTCGAGCGCTACGGCTTCTTCGGGGGCCAGTGGACCGGCGGCATGGTGCTTGTCGTCATGGGCACGCACGCCGTGGTTGACGGGAAGCTGAAGAAGACCCTGCGGGGCATCGGCGACGAACTGCTGGAGCGGTTGAACCAGGTGCCCGGCGGGGTCATCAACCAGGTCGAGGGGAAGTACAATCCGACGGTCGATCCCGAGGCGACGAAGTTCGTCATGGACGAGATGATCGCCGAGGCCGGCGTGCAGGTGCTGCTGCACAGCTGGGCGGTGGAGATCGTCACCGAGAATGGCCGTCCGCGCGGCGTCGTCGTCGAGGGCAAGGCCGGCCGCCAGGCGATCCTCGGGAAGGTCATCGTCGATGCGACGGGCGACGGCGACGTCTTTGCCGCCGCCGGGGCGGAATACGAGCAGCGCCTGCACGCGATCGGGCTCGTCCACCGCATGGGCAACGTCGACCGCGCCGACCGCGCAAAGCTGAAGGAGGCCGGGTTCGCGTCCCTCGGCAGCGCGACGCCGCTTCCCGCCGTGAGTTGGGTCAACCTGCGCGGGCCGAGCACCGATGCGCTGGATACGAAGGAGCTCTCGCGCCTCGAGATGGAACACCGGCGCTCCATCTGGCAGCGCGTGCAGAAGCTCCGCGCCGCGCCGGGCGGCGAGCACCTCTACCTCCTCGATACCGCGCCGCAGCTCGGCGTTCGCACGACGCGCATCCTCGCCGGCGTCGAGTGCCTGACCCGGGCGGACACCAAGGCCAGCCGCAAGTTCCCCAACGCCGTCGCCGTCGGCGGCGGGGACAGCGGGAAGGGACCGGAGTGGCCGATCCCGTACGGCGTCCTCGTGCCGAAGAAGGTCGACGGCATCCTCGCGGCCGGCCGGTGCATCTGTGTCGACGAAGGTCTCATCGAGAGCATGCGGCTCATCGCCTGCTGCATCCTGACGGGCCACGCCGCGGGCGCGGCGGCGGCGCTGTGCGTGAAGAAGGGGTGCGAGCCGCGCGCGGTCGACGTCGCCGCGCTCCAGGCCCTCCTGCGCGAGCAGGGCGCCTACCTCGGCTGAGCCCGGGAGCCGTTGCGTGCCGGTGCCCGACCAGTCGCCGCCCCGGCGCGGACCGCGGCTCGACCCGCGCTGGATCGTTCTGGCGGTCGCGCTCGCGTTGGCCGTGTCGCCGCCGGATCCGCCGTGGCTGGCGCTGCTGGTCCCCGCGGCAAGCCCGCTGACCGCCCTTGCGGCGTCCGTCGCGGCGCGGGCCGTGACGGTCGTCGCGGCCTTCGGCGTTCCGCTGCTGATCCTCGCCGTCGCGCGTCCGCGCTGGATCTGCCGTTTCGCGTGCCCGCTGGGGCCTGTCCTGGATGCATGCGGCCGCGGACGCGGGGGCGGCGCCGGGCGCATCCCGGCCGGCACGGGCCGGGTGCTGCTCGGGGCGATCCTCGGCGCGGCGGCGGTCGGCTGGCCGTTCCTTCTCTGGCTCGATCCGTTCGCGCTCGTCAACGCCGCGGGACGGATGGCGCGGCACCCGGCGGACCCCGCGTCGGTCGCGGCGGGGCTCGGGGGCCTGATCGCGGTGCTGCTTTCGTGGAGGTTCCCGCGCTCGTGGTGCGGGCGGGTGTGTCCGCTCGGGGCGATGCAGGATCTGCTGTCCGGCCCGCGCCGTCGTTCCGCGGAGCCCGCGGCGTCCGCCTTCCCGCCGGTGTCGAGGCGCGAGGCCCTGGGCGCGGGCGCGGGCGTCGCGGCGGCGGCGGTGACG
>Ga0194125_10009644_pt1 | contig 13340 bp, 9 predicted proteins | sample TA2KigC250mmetaG_FD_148626 | JGI IMG/M metagenome (GOLD analysis project Ga0194125, IMG submission 148626) | Freshwater microbial communities from Lake Tanganyika, Tanzania - TA2015034 Kigoma Deep Cast 250m | ecosystem: Environmental > Aquatic > Freshwater > Lake | place: Tanzania: Lake... | reverse complement strand
TTCTGCCTTTTCTTTTTCCTCAAGATTTAAATATCCAACGGCAATGTTGAAATAAGTGTCTGCATCCGGCCCCTTTTCTTCCATGTGCTTTTGAGCCATGTCGATGATTTTCTGGTATTCTCGCGTGTATTCAGCCACGGTCATATAGCGGCTGTATTCTGCCTCAATCTTGCAAAAATTATATCCTGCCTCTCTCGCTTTTTCATACTGTTCCATGGCTTGTTCATCCTTTTCCGTTTCAAAATAAAAATGTCCTAAAGTCAAATAAGGAAAATAATCATAAAAATCAACCTTTTTAAGGTAATCCTGAAGCAGTTTCTCCGCTTCTTCAAACTTTCCCTGCAAAAGCAAAACCTGGTTTAATTCTTCAAAATACTCTTTTCTCAAATCGGAATAATTAAGCGCTTTTTCAAGAACTATTTCGGCTTTAGGCAAATCGTCTCTGCCTAATTTTTCAAAGCCAGCACGATAAATTCTTGCCAAAACATAATACATCTGGGGCTCATAAGGATTGTTTTCAATAAATCTTTCCAGTTCCGGAACCATAAAATCATAGATGGATTCTATGGCCTGAATATCTTGAGAAACCGTTTTATCATCTACTTTGTCTTCCAGAACGCTTAAAAACTGCCAGCCAGCTTCTTTTCTCACCTCCCAATAAGTATAAGGCGATTTTATGGCGAATGACTTTTCCAAAAACGGCTTAGCTTCTTGATAAAAGCCAGCTTCGGTAAAAAGGTAAAATTTTAAAGCCAAAGCATTAGCTCTCCAGGGCATTATGACTGTTGTATAAATGACAAATAAAGAAAAAATAGCAAACGCTCCAATGATTAATATCGATTTTGACTGATCCAATCTACGTAAGTCTTTATTCCCAGCTGTGTCTATCTGTAATTGCCGTGAAGCAAAAAACAAGAATGCCAAGAATAAAAATAAACCAAGAGAAGTGGCAAAGGTATCAAAAAAGAAAAGACCTTGTAGAAAATAGGCAAAAAATATAGAAGCTAAAATAAAAGATAAAATCTTTTGCCGTTTTGTCATTTTGAAGATCAAAAAAATAACAGCTGACAGCAAAACAATATAAAAAGAAAAAAGAAAGATTCCGCCGGTTGCCAAAATATCAAGGGGAATATTGTGCGCCTTATCAAACCAGGTTTCTTTTTCTCCTGCCCAGTGGTCATAATATTTATTAAAAGCCGGAGCGAAATTTTCCGGACCCCAACCGAAAATCGGCTTTTCTTGAAAAGCCTCTAGGGCAACATGCCAGACCAAAAAACGCTCCCTAGCAGAACCTGCTTTCTGAAAGTCAGCGATTTCCGTTATGCGGGATAAATAATAATTGCTTTTAACGATTTCTATTTCTCGAACGGAAAAAAGAAAAATTACGGAAGTTAAGCCTAACAGTAAAATAATTCCGGCAGAATATGCCAGTTTTTTGTTTTCTTTCCTTAAAAATAAAATTGACAAAAGACAAAAAAGGAAAATTCCGCCAGCCAAACCGACAAAAGCTCCTCTAATTTGCGTAACAATCAAAGTAATAGCAAAAAAGCCGGCTGTGCCGAGTAAAGCATAGTGAATTAGCCTAGGATAAAAAAATTTTCTCTCAAACGCCAATAAGGAAAAACCAATGCTAAAAATTAAAAAGCCGGCAAAATAAGCGGGGTTGCCAAATAAATTTCCGAATAGCTCCTGACCAGGAGAATAATTAAACCAAGCAAAAATAGCAAGCAAAAAAGAAACAATTATAAAAACAAAAAAAAGCTCTCGCCAATCCCTCTCTTCTTTAAAAACGGAGATTAGAAGCAGAAAATATAAAATCCAGAAACCGTACTGTAAAACACCGTCTGACCTTTGTATATCAGAGAAAAAAGAAAAAAGTGGATTAACCCCAAAAAAAGAAACTAAAACTTGAGCTAGAAAAAACAAAATAAGAGCAATAACAAGAATATTCTTAAAATCAGGTACATGCTCCTTTTCTTTTAAAAATAACCATACCCAAAAAAACAAAGCCAGCATTACCAAAGTCCTAAAGATATAAACTTTGCCAGAAACAAAAGGGAAATAAAGAGAAGATATTTTGACAAAAGGAGTGATGGCAATAACGGAAAGAAGCAGTGTTTTAGTGATCAATTTCAGGTTTCTCGATGACATAATTTTGCTTTTTTGCTGTTTGTTCTCTATTTTAACAAAATTAAACAAAGAAAACAAAAAGCCGCCGGATAAACCAGCGGGCTTTTTGCTTGCCTCACAAGGAAAGGCATATTCCGAATCTTTACGGAAAAATTAAACGCTATTAGTTCGTTGCCTGCAGATAAACAGCACTTGTCCTGTAGGTTTGAGGAATTGTATCCCAATCCCAGGTGTAAGTGTTAGCAGCAGTAGTCGTGCCCCAAGTAAAGCTGGCAAAGTCCTTGTAGACAAAGCCGGCAGTAGGAGAGGCATTGGTAATGAAGGATGTAACTTCAAACCATTTGGTCTCGCCGTTTCTGACTATCCAGTTAGTACTTGTGTCTGCGTTTGTAGTATAGCTACTTGTAATTGATGTCCTAATTGAAGCGGTATTGGTAGTAGTAGCTACAACACCGGCAGTACCAGAATTGACATAAATATCTCCACCTACAGCTGTCACATTAAACTTAATTGTGGCATCTGCTGAGATAGTGTTGCTACCGTCTGTTCTACCTGCGCGGTTTGGCGCAATTGAAGTACTGACCAAAGATAGACTTGGAGCTATGGTGTAAAGGTGAACCTTCTTACCTGTAGCAGTTGAACCGCCAGCAGTTATGCTAGCAAATGTTCCTGCGTCAGCAGATGTAATGCCAGTTGTAGCTATAGCGATACTGGTTGAAGCATTCTCCTTCGCAGCAGTAACAATAGGAATGTCTGCTTTGATTGACAATGTCTTTGTCGCGTCCTTAGCAACCCTCAAATTAAGAGGAGAAAAGGCCTGTGCTGCTCCGCTACTTGTGCTGGTAGCAGCCAACAAAGTGTCACCGTCATAAAGTTTTAAGGTTTGCGTAACACCATTAGTGTCTGTAAAGGTGTTTGTAGTTACTTTCGAAACAATAACATCGTTAACAGTTGCTTTAAGGTCAAACCTTAACAGTTCCACATTTTCTGTTACAGCTGTTGCATTGCCCATAATCGCTCTTTCAGCTGGATTGCTGGCATTGGTAGTAAGCGTTAGTGCCCCAGAAGCTGTTGCAACAACAAAGGTTCTAGCAGTTAAAGCAGCAGTTGAGGGAGCATATTGAGCTATACCTAACCCATCAGTTCCGCGAACTCCATTAACAGGAATGTTGTAGGTAATAGTTTCTGAGCTGTCTCCGGCCACCAACTTAGGAGTAACCTTGATTGTCAGGGTCTTGGTTGCGTCTTTAGGAACAGTAATGCCTAAATTAGGAATACGAACCAAGTAAGATGAACCGGCAGTTACCTCAACGGTATTTGTCTCGGTTACATTATATGTTACTACGGTGGTGCCGTCAGTAATGGTTATGGTCGAAACGTTAAGCCATGGTCTGGTAGTAAAATTAATGTCAATACGACTTAATAATATATCAGAGCCCAAAGCCTTCACAGTAAGACCTGCTACTCCTACATCTACCTGTCCAACATAAATATTCTGTGCATCAGCTGGTGTAGCAGCTGCTGTTACAGATAATGTTCCTTCTGTTGTTGAACCTGTCGGGGTTGTTGGAGTTGTCGGGGTTGTCGGGGTTGTTGTACCTGAAGCCAATAATTCGTTCAATTTGGCTCTGGTAATAGGACCGACAAAACCAGCTGCCGGTGAAATAGCGTTCTTTGTCTGGAATTTGACAACAGCTGCTTGGGTTAAAGAACCAAAGTAGGTTGATTCGTTTCCAGGAGAACCAGCGCCAGTGGCAGCAACCTGAGTAGCTGCATCAGTGTTCAAGAATGCCTGAAGGCATTGAACAGCAGCACCGGTGGAACCAATTGTCAAATTGGCAGTAAAGGTTACACCAGAGCAAGCAGATGGAACTGTACCAGCAGTTGTTCCGGTCAATGTTGAATACTGAGACATTAACGCGTTCAACTGGGTTTGCAAGGTCTGGATCTGAGCCAAAAGCTCTTCAGCCGTTAAAGCTGAAGCAACTCCGGGACTGATCATCCAAGCAGCACAAGTAACTGTGGTTGCGATTGCGACAATTTTCTTTGTTAAACTATTCATTTTTGCAATTTTAATTTAATGATAATTCAATTTAATCGCGCCGACCTTTGATCTTCGCGACCTTACGTATTAGTCACGAGATTCGCGAATTTTCTAATTTTAACACAATAAAAAATACCTTCAATGTGGAAAACTCTATTTCTGGTTTGTCAGATAAAGCTCCAAAGCTTGCTGGTACTCGCCTATTTCAAACAGTTCTTTCATTTGAACCAATATCTCCTGTTTTTCTTCGGTCAAAGTCCTAGTTTCCAAATCTTTGATCAGGCTGTCAGTCAGGTTCATATAAGCATGATCCAGTTCTTCTGAATCAATCTGGGTAGCTAAAATTTGTTCTGTAATCTGCTTATTTTTGCCCAATTCAACCAGTTTTTCAAGGTTTCCTTGATTAGAACCAGATAAGCTTTTAACTGCTTCTGAAATGCTGGCCTGGACTTCTGTTATGGCCTGGGGCAAGTTTTTAACCTGGTTATTTTCAGCTATTCTGGTTAATTCTTCCAGTCTTTTGTCAGCCAGATTTAAGGCAAAATCTGCTTTTCCTTCGTCTGCCACAAAAAAGGCCTGGCCTTTTTCACTGATTTTCTTTATCGAATAAAGCAAGCTGCCAGGCACGGAATTCTGGGAAAAGCCGAACAATCCCACACAGACAAAAAGACAAACCAGTCCTGCTAGGGCTGGCTTAAAATAAGGCAAAAAAGTAAATCCTGTATTTTCGCCCAAAAGCTCTGTTTTATTAGAAAGAACCCAGTCTTTTCTGGGCTTGATTTGGCGCAATTGCTGTATTTTGCCAATGAGTTCTTTCTCTGTCATAATATTATGACGTAAAATAGCTGCTTTTGTTACACTTTTCCCTTAAGCTTTTTAAGGCCCGGCAAAGCATGACTCTGGTAGCATCTTCTGTCTTTTTTGTCATTTTAGCGATCTCTGGTATGGATAATTGGTCCAAATACCGCCAGATTATCATATTCTGGTAATCTTCCTTTAAATCAGCTAAAACCACCCTAATTTGATCCATATCAGAGTTAATAGCTGCTTTTGCCTCTATTTCCTGGGTCGGGTCAATAATAGGCACTATTTCTGGAGAAACAAACTGGGTCCTGGCTTTTTGCCTGTAATGGTCAATCACTAAGTTTCTTGCTATCCGGTATAAAAAAGCAGAGGGATTGTCAATTTTAGGGTTATTCTTATACGATTCCCAGCCCTTTAAAAAGGTTTCCGAACACAAGTCCTGGGCAATCTCCTCAGAACTTACTTTTAAAAAGATAAACCGATATATCTTATTAATATATTTATCGTATATTTTCCCAAATTCTTTCTTATAATTTGCCATATCTACTTACAGAAGGTAGGACAATGTCCTACCAACTAATATATATGTCCTACCTAGGACTCAATAGTCTTAATTTGATAAAAAGTATTATTTCTTTCCCCTAATCTCTCAATCTTTCCCTTGCCAAGCATATTTTCAAAATCACGTCTTAATGTCCTTTTGCTGACATCAGGCAGAATCTGCTTTATCTGCCAGACCTGGGCTCTGCCGTTTTCTTTTAAAAACTCCATTATTTTTTCATGCCTGTCTGAATTATATCCTGCCATTATTGGAGACGCCTGAGCATAAACTTTTATAGGCCCTGGATTGTCTTTTTTCTTCTCCTGTTTTGGCTTTTTCAATTCTCCAGATAAATTAGCATATTCTTGCTTAATTGCCAATATATCAGAAGAGCTTACCCAGTTTTGGACTAAAGCTACCTCAAAAAAGCTGTCTAAAGCTTCCAAATCCTTTTCATTGGGTTTAACCAGTAAATCATCTGCCAGTTCCCTCATTTTGTAGCGCAAAGGCTCTTTTTTCGGGAAAAATAAAGTCAAGCGGTAAAGCTTGTTGGTCAGTTGTATTAGAAACTCCCTGTTCATGGAACGTTCCTCTAATATATCAGAAATTAAAAAAGAGGTCAAAGTCAGCGAATTATTAGTGCAAATTCTCAACAATCTTAGAAATTAATATGCCAACCTATTGACATATCAATACAGCAAAAGTAGAATAAAGACGTAATCTAAAAATTAATATAATGAAGAAAAAAAATCAAGAATTAATTGAGAAAAAAATAGAAAAAATGTTCTCTCGACAAACGGGGGTAATTTTAGATGCGGTTGATGAAAAGGTTGGGGCAATGGGAAAAAGATTTAATTTGGTAGATCAAGAAATATCTGGTTTGAATAAAAAATTGGAGAGAATGGAAATTAGAATAAATCAAAAAATAGATAAACTCACCACAACGCTTGATAAATTTTTAAAGAGATTAACCGATATAGAAGATGAATTCGTGATTATGAAAACTGATATTAACCGTATGAAAAAAGTTATTAGGGAAAAGCTAGGCGTGGAACTATTGTAAAAATTTATCAAAGTTTTTTTATAAAATAGCGATAATCTTTCGCTGTTTTTGTTTATATTTCATTAATAAGAAAATATTATAGCAGTTTATTAATCATGCGTTTATTTCCATTATGGTAAAGGGAAAATACATTCTCCACTCTTTTTAATATAACAGTAAAAATTCTGGAAACTGTTATTTTCAAGAACGTTCTGATCCTGGCCAGTTATAGTAATGGCTGTTCCTTTCGATATTTCGCTATTGTCAAAAACGCAGTTTCTTACAGTAGAACTTGAGTTTTCCAGATAAAGAGTATACCCTGAAGGACCATTATTCTTAAAATAAATATCTTCAAGTTCAACTCCTGTCTGTACAACGTAAATTACCCCACGATAACGAAGATCTGGATCAGGAATACCTCCATATCTAATTTCAGCATTTTTAATAAAAGATCCTTCTCCACTCGCATTAAAAAAGATTTTATCCCAAAAGAAAGACCTCGCTTCAGTACTGCTCCCGTCATTATTCGTGTCTCCTCCGTAATCATCATCAGCTATTGAAGTAAAGATAATTTTCTTATCAGAATATCCTTGCACGAACAACTTCCCTTCTATGTCTAATTTGCCGTATTTTTTAAATTTTAATATTACCCCAGGTTCAATAATTAAGTTACCAGTATTGGTCACTTCAAATTCTGCGATATAGGGAAAATCATTATTTTGGTAAAGCGTACAATCTTTATCAACTGAACCATAAAAATAAATGCCGTTTAAAACGTTATTCTGCCCGGTATTATCTTTTAGTATAGGACAGCTGTCCCCAACGAATACCGCGCCCTGCGTATGTTTTATTTCTTCGAAATAATTCCCAATAATTTCTGCTCCGCTTCCCCCTCCAATAATTATTCCGCTGTAAGTATTTTTGAAAGTTGAATTTTTAATTATTGGATTCCCCCCTGAAATCTTCATTACTGCGCCTGATGGAGCATTTTGAATTGTTATATTTTCTATCTGACTGTGAGAATCAATTAATTTTAATCCGGAAACGTTAAAATTCTCCAGAATAGAATTTTTAAATTCGATTGAAGTTGAATCAACTATTACAATAGATGAGTCGCTTTCTTTTTTGCCTCCGTATCTGATCTGACAATAATCAAAAATAGAGTTCTGACTTGAAGGGTTAAAATAAATTTGGCCCCACCAGCCAAGAGATCCGGAAACATCCATATGAGAAGTAAAAACAATAGGATTATTTTCCTCACCTTGTGCAATAAGAGTTCCCTCAATAATTAGATTGCTATTTTCATAAGATCCTGCTGACCCGCCGCTACTGTTGCCTTTAAACTTAAGAATAACGCCAGGCTCTATAATAAGAGTTTTTTCTTCTGGTATAATAAGAATAAAAATTCCACTAGATTTTGTGCCAATAAGATAGGGATTTCCCAATTTAGTAAGAGTAATTTGGTCAAACTCTCCAAACCTTAAAGTTTCCTTTCCTATATAGGTTTCCGAAACGGAAAGGCTGTTTTCTGCTCTTGGAGTTCCATTGATAAAATTGTTACCCGCGTCGCGTCCATTATGGGTTATAAGATTATTATTTCCCCAATTTCCAGAATCTGCCCCGGAAACACTTGAGTCAATTCTTTCCATTGAAATATAAGCGGGTGTAGTAGTTCCTGCGAACCATGCCTTACAATCTCCATTTTTATTTCGAAAACACCCAACTTTGTCAATTAAATTGCTGTTTCTATCTTTTAACTCAAGTTTATTCCCGTCATTGTTGAACCTCAAATTACCCTTAAAAATAAAATCAGCTTTAATATCGCTAATAGTATTATTATCCGTACTTTCTAAAAGATAGTACTGATGAGCCAAAATTGTAGTTGTCGCCAAAGAATTGGCGGTTGAAGTGGAAATTATAATAAATTCTTCTCCGTCTTTCAAAATCTGCCAATCAGTTAAGTCAATATCGCTGTCAGTGTTATTATAAAGCTCAATCCATTCATCGTTCGATGAACTGTTCGTTCCCATCCAGGAAATTTCATTAATAATCACTTCTAATGTTCCAGGTTCTTGCGGTTCTTCGACTTCTTCCTCTGAAGTAGAAGTCGCCTGCTCTGGATCATTAATGTTGATTTTCCCTTTAAACTCTGAATAACTGCTTTTCCCGCTTTCTCTTATTCTTGCAAGAATATCTGCCTCTCCCCTAAAATCTTTTTTTGTTTCCTTTATTCTTAGTTTCAAATTCCCAGAAAATGCTTTTCCAGAAAATAAGTTTTTTAAATAATATTGGGATGATTGCCATTTACTCTCGTTCTCATTATAAATTTCAGAAAGAACTTCGTCTTTTTCAATAGAAATTTTTACATCATAAGTATCATTTTTAAAATCTGATGCAGATAAAGTTGCTCCAATTTCTTTATTAACTGGGACAGTTTGAGGATAAAAGAGTAAAATTTGAGGCGCGTTCACCTCTTTTAAAGCAGTATTAGAACCACCAGAACCAGCATAAGACCCATCAACATAAGCACAATTTTGTCCTATTATTCCTTGTAAAGTTTTGTCTCCAATTCCGCTAACTTTTAACAAATCATTAATAGAATAAAACGGCCTTGCTTCTATTATTCTTTGAGCCAATACTGGACCAATGCCAGTTAATTTTTGCAGTTCCTCTTTTGAAGCAGTATTTATATTAACCCAGCAAAAATCGTCCTCTTTCAACTTTTCTTTCTCTTCTTTGTCTTCTTCCTCTTCATCTTCGTCAATCTCATCTTCAAGCTCTTGCTGTTTTTCCTTCATCAATTCGGCGAACTTTTGAGTAAGAATATCTATTTGTTCTGCAATATCATCCAACATCTCCTGCATCTCCTCTAATGTTGGCGTTCCTGTCTTGGAAGAATTATTTTCTTCAGCATCTTTATTAGTTCCTTCTTTTTTGGATTGCTGGAACGAAATATCAACAAGTCCCTTATCAGTCTCAGTTACTGTTAACTGTCCTGATGTTTTATTGTTTGAATATTGCTCTTCTATAGATGACAAAGTTTGGCTAACGCTAGCTGGAGAAAAGTTTATAATTTCAGATATTAGCGATTTAATATTATTCCAAAAATCACCCAATACCGGTGTTCCTCCAACGCTTTTGGTTATTAATATCTCTACTTCTTTAATCTTATTTGTTATCGGTTTTAATAAATACTTTTCCCAAAAGCTTAAGGGTTTAATTCCTAGGTCTGGCACTTCCGACTGGAAATCAATCTGTATTGATGGATTGTTAACCCATTTGTAGTTTTCTACGATACCACGAATATCAACGATAAAAGAGGGAAGTTTTCCCTCTATAGAATGAGGGGTTCCTATCATACCCCAAGGACCTTCAGATTTAGGCGGATCAATGGGTTGTGGCGAGAAAAATCTAATTACTAAATTTCCTTGATTACTGTCTATTGGTTGATAAATTAGGATATACTGAATAATAATTTTCTCTTCATTTCCTCTTTGAGAAATATATTCATATTCTATGGCGCCAGGCGTCATTCTAATTTCATTTCCAAGTAAAAAATTAATTCCATAAGCAACTGCCTTTTCAACGCTTTCTTTTTCTAATTCATTTAGAATTACTGAAGGATCTTGTGTTAAAAAGAGTTTAGTTATGTTTATTGCATTTTTTATTATCGTCCAACTAGCTTGTATCGGAGCATCTACCAAAAGATGATTTAATATCTGTATTCTTATAATTTTTCGAAGAATTAAAGGAACTAAAATTTCTTGATCTATAGCCGATGTAGAACTTTCTCTATAAATCCAATCTGTCGTAAATATTTGATTTAATGTAAATAATAAATTTTGAACGTCTTTTTCGGGTAATTCTAAATATGTTTTAATCTCTCCAAGAGTAATATTCTCCAAATCATATCCAAAACAAATATTCGGTAAAACCAAAAATCCCGTTAAACAAATTAGCGTCAGAATATAAAAAAAGAAGCTATTTTCCAGTATTTTTTCCATTAAAAAATTGACGCGATATCAATTTTTTTATTAAATTTATATTTATTTTTCAAAGAACTATATACCTCTCTATAGCCGAGGTTCGCTCTGATAAAAAGAACTATTAAATAGAAATCGTTTCTAAAAAATCTTCGAATTCTTTATCACATTCATCTGAAAACAATACTTCTTCAAAAATATATACTCTATCCTCGGTTGGAATTTTAATAGTAATGTATTTGCCAATGGATTCTTTCAATATAGTAGTTTCCTGTAAAGCTTCTCTTTGGGCTATTAAAATTGTTGTAATCCCATTTTCGTGCATATTTTTTTGTTCTTCTAATGAGGATTCTTTATACGAGTCTATTATATCTTTTACTTCTTTTGCTCCTACATAAGGATACATAATAAAATCTTCGCCATAATGTTCAACGCTTCTTTCTTTTAGTCGGCTAATTTGTATTTCAACCAGACATCCCTGTGGTGGATGATAATTAAAGTCCTTAGAGTATAAAGTTACATATCGTTCTGACTCCATTCCGGTCATATCCATTCCTATTTTTGCATTCCATTCTGTAGGGATTTTTATTTTAAATCCGTCTTTTTGATTTACAATAAATTTTTCTCCGGAGTCCTCTAATATGGTATAATCTTTGGCTAACGCAATCATTTTCTCTAATTTTCTATTTTCTAGAAAATTTTCTATTTTATCTTCTTGCCACCAAAAAAACAATCCTCCAGCGATGAGGATTAAAACGAATACAAAAACAAATATAACTTTTTTATTCAAGAATTTCTTAAAATTTGGCATGTTCCCCTATCATAACAAATCCTAAAACAAAAAAGCGATATTCTGTCTGTGGAAAACTTCAGACAAAACTTTATGAAACGATAAAATAATAACTTAGATAATTACTGTTAAGCTATTGACAGGCTAATTATAATTTTCTATAATTAGGATAGAATATACATTGAAAAACACCTCTTATGGTTCTGTTCTTAAGCGGTGTTTTTCTTTATATACTCTAATTTGTTTCTAAGATTATTCATAAAAACAAGTTTTTCTTTCGCAACTTTTTTCAATAGTGATGAACATTTTTCAAAATACGGACTCATTACAAGCTTTAATTTATTTCTTTCATATAAAAATTTAATTAAAGAATAGAAATCACCGTCACTGGTTACAATAATTGCTTTTTCAAAATTGTTTTCATAAAAATCAACCATTGTTTGTAAAACTAAATCAGCATCTATATTTCCCTTATGGAAACCTTCTTTATTAGTTATTACTGGTTTAAATTTTAAAATATATCCATCTTTCTGAAGCGAAGAATATAAATCTTGATTCTCTGGAATATAACCGATAAAAAGATAAGCGACTGAAACATTATATTTTTCTCTTAAATAAACTCTGAATCTTTTAAAACCCAATTCCCATCCTAGGCTTTTTATTCCCAAATTTAAATTATTACTATCAATAAAAGCGTAGTTATTTGATTTTTTATGCATAAATTTATACCTTTTTCTATTATATTATAATAAAAAATCGCTTAATTAGCGACCTTTTTAAATTAAAAAACAATTACATCCCCATAAATACTTTAATCTTACTAATCGGTATAGCGCTCACGTTGCCCCTAGAATCAATCGTATTCAAACCAATTATCTCTCCCTTAATATTAAAAAGCGGACTGCCGTCTAAAAACCCCGTTTCTATAATATTTGTCTCTATTAAGTCCTGATCAAAACTTTTAATAATTCCTTCATTCACCGATTGCCCAACCTGCTGAACTCCGTCTTTAACCGGACCGAAAACGATACCCAATAAAAACACCCTTTCTCCGACTTTCAACTTGTCTAACGAAGCGAAGCCAGTTGTGGTCAAAGAAGAATCAGACAATTTCAGCAAAGCCAAATTCTCCTGCAAATCCCTTTTTAAAACCTGAAAAGAAACTTCCTTATTATCCAGGAAAAAACTAAAAGTTGCGCCCTGCGGCACAAGTTCAGCCAAAGTCACCATTAACCCGTCAGAAGTGACCACTAACCCAGACCCCTGAAAAATAGTGCCGTATTTAGTCTTGGTTTTTATGCCAATCACTGTTTTTTCTACTCTTTCAACCGCCTCTACTAAAGCAGTGTTTTCCTGGATATATACCTGGTTGGTTTCTGTCAAGTAAACTGGATTCTTTTCTAAACCATATTCGTAAAATAGCGGCCTTTCAATAAAATAAGGCCAGAGAATCTGGTCAGCGAAAATACCGCCGACTATGCCAACGACAAACACTCCGATAATAATTAAAAGCTTTTTTGACATGTTATCTTATTAAAACTTTATCTCTTTTAAAATTTCCTTTGATTAAATCCTTGGCAGTCCTGAAAACAATATTATTATCCTGCAAATCGACCAAAATATTATCTCGCGCTTTTATCTCTCCTGAAACAATTTTCAAAGCCAGAGGATCCAGAATCCTTTTTTGTAAAACTCTTTTCAGCGGCCTGGCTCCCAGATTCTGGTCAAACCCCCTTTCTGCCAGGAATTCCTTAGCTTTTTCTGAAACCTTTATGCCGATTCCTTTCTGGCTGAACCTGCCAGCAATATTGTTCAACTGTAAATCAACTATTTTCTTGATTTCTGCTTTCCCAAGATAGTTGAAAATGATAATATCGTCAATCCTATTCAGAAATTCTGGCCTAAAACTCTCTTTCAAAGCTGACATCACCTTGTCTTTCAAATCTTCCTTCCCTTCCTCGCCTTCAATAAATCCCAAAGAAGCTTCCTTAGCAATAATGTCAGAA
>Ga0194125_10009631_pt1 | contig 13354 bp, 8 predicted proteins | sample TA2KigC250mmetaG_FD_148626 | JGI IMG/M metagenome (GOLD analysis project Ga0194125, IMG submission 148626) | Freshwater microbial communities from Lake Tanganyika, Tanzania - TA2015034 Kigoma Deep Cast 250m | ecosystem: Environmental > Aquatic > Freshwater > Lake | place: Tanzania: Lake... | reverse complement strand
TGTCCGCTGTCTCATCTCCAACGACCGCCGGCGCATCGACGAGGAGATGGACAAGAAGATCCTCCCCGTCGTCACGGGCGGCGGCGGCTACGTGCTGCACTCGGATCACTCCGAGCCGCCGGAGATTGAGTACGAGACGATGCGCTACTTCGTCGAGCGCGGCCGCTACCTCGGCCGCAACGGCAACGGCTGACGGCCTCAAACACGAATGGAGGCGCTACTCATGTCACCCACCCGTCGCGAGTTCATCCGCACCGCCTCAGCCACGGCCGCCGGCTTGGCGCTCGCCGGTGGCGCCTCGGCTCAGACTACGAGCCCCAACGAACGCCTCGGCGTGGGCTGCATCGGTTGTGGCGGGCGCATGGGCGCCCACATGGGGATCGTCAAGGCGCTGCAGAACGAGGGCTTCCCGGTCGAGATCGTCGCGGTGTCGGACATCTACACCCCGCGCATCGAGGCCGCCGCGAAGAACACGGGCGGCAAGCCCTATCGCGACCATCGCGAGCTGCTCGCCGACCCGAGGGTGGATGTCGTGTGCATCGCCTCGCCCGACCGCCACCACGGCCCGCAGGCCATCGACGCCGTTCTCGCAGGCAAGGACGTGCTGGTCGAGAAGCCCCTCGTGCACTGGTCGCAGTTCGACGTCGTCAAGCGCCTGACGAAGCTCGTCGAGGACAAGGGCGCGGTCCTGCAGTGCGGGACGCAGTACGCCGCCGACAGCGTGTGGCGGCAGGCGCGGCAGCTCATCAAGGACGGCGCCATCGGCAAGCCGATCTTCGCGCAGTGCGGCTACTTCCGCCAGGGCGACTGGGGCGAGCGCGGCATGCCGATCCTCGATCCGAACGCCAAGCCCGGGCCTGACCTGAACTGGGAGGCCTTCCTCGGCGATGGCCCGAAGCGCGACTTCTCCGTCTCGCGTTTCTTCCGCTGGCGGATGTACCTGGACTACGCGGGCGGCCCGCCGACCGACCTCTACCCGCACTTCTTCACGCCGATGGCCATCGCGCTCGACTGCAAGTTCCCCACCCGCGTCTCGGCGGGCGGCGGGAAGCTCTTCTACAACCACGAGCGCGAGGTCCCCGACACGGTGAACATCGTGGCCGACTACCCCGAGGGCTACACCGTCGCGATCCTCGGCACGCAGGTCAACGCGCGCGGCATGGAAACGTGCGTGCGGGGCTCGGAGGCCACGCTCTGCTTCTCCGGGCCGGGCATCCAGCTCTTCAGCGCCGACGGCAAGGCCGAGCCGATCCGCGAGGTCCCGCGCGAGAAGCCCGGCGATGCGCGCGAGATGTGGGTCAACTTCCTGGAGTGCGTGAAGTCCCGCGAGAAGCCCTGGAGCGACTGCCGCACCCAGTACTACGTGCAGACCGCGATCAACATGGGTGAACTCTCCCTCTTCGAGGGCAAGACCGCCCATTTCGACGCTGAGCGTGAGAGGATCGTCATCTAGCCCGGAGGACGCGTGACATGAGACCGCTTGCGCTCTGCGGCGCCATGCTCTGCTGCGGCGTCACCTTTGCCGCCACCTTCGGCGCACATCAGTCCGGCGCCACGTGGGACCTCGCCCTTGACGGTCGCCCGGCCCTCACCTACCACGCGCCTCCCGACGGCCCGAAGCCCTTCATCGATCCGCTGCTCACGCCGGCCGGCCACTCGGTCACGACCAACCGCTCCGGGCAGCCGCATCACCACGGGCTGTGGTTCACGTGGGGCGGGCTGAGGCTCTCAGAGACCGGGGAGACGGTCGACTTCTGGAATGACGCTCAGGGCACGATCGTGCCGATTGACGGCCCCCGAGCCACGGTGTCCCCCGACGGGGTCCGTCTCCTCAGCGAGAACGAGTGGCGCCGCCGGAGCGACGGCCTCGTGCTGCTGCGCGAGAAGCGCGAGATCATCCTACACGATCCGCGCACGCCGCGCGCTTTCCTCATCACGCTCACCACGGAGCAGACCGCCGTGCGCCCGCTGGTGATCTCGCATGAGTCGAACGAGAGGGTCACCTACTACGGCCTGGCCTTCCAGGCGCCCACGGACATGCACAACGGGCTGGTGACGAACCGCCGGAAGGGACGAGGTCGATCGGGCGTCGAGGGGATCGGCGCCGCGTGGTGCGCGTACGCCACCGACGTCGTCCCCGCTCGCGGCATCGCGCTCTTCGACCACCCGAGCAACCCCCGCCACCCGAACGCCTGGTTCACGCTCGACAGCGGCTTCCTGAGCACCAGCCTCGTCGCCCACGAGGACTACTTCCTGCGCGCAGGCGGCACGCTGCGGCTCCGCTACGGCATCCTCGTCTTCGACGGCGACTTCGATCGGTCGTTCGTCTCGCGCATGTATGAGCGCTGGCTCTCAGCCACGGGCTAGAGGGAATCGGCAATGTGGGGCAAGGCGCGCAGTATCGGAGCCGTGGTGTTGGTTAGTGCGTGGCGGCACGATCGTCGGCAAGGTCGTGGATGGAGACACCGGCGAGCCGCTGCCCGGCGTGCAGGTCGGCTGGGGCTGACCCATACAAGGTCAGCGGCTTCGCCGGCCAGGTTGACCCGCGCCGCACTCCCGCTCAGCAGGCCGTCTCCTACTATGCCGCCGAGAAGCGCAAGGTCCCGGTGCGGGCCGGGCAGGGTCTTTGCATTGTCTGTTGGAGGGGCCGAATGCGAAGCATCCGGCCCACGGTTTCGTACCCCAAGGGGCCGGATAGCCATGCGACGAGCCCGCTCGTCGCATGGCTATGCGGCCCCTCCACGGACAATGAAAAGGCCCTGGCGGGCCGGGAAGGGGCCGGAAGTCGACCTGGTCCTGCAACCCAGGCAGACATCAGGCCAGATATGAACCCGCGGTTCTCGTCCGAGCCGTTCCCGTGTGGGGGCGTGGTTCAGACTGTGTTGAAGAAGGGCTCTGTTGAGGAAGGACGCCCCTCATACGCGCTCTACGTGTCTCGTAGGTCGGGATGCCAATCCCGACACTGCCTTTGTCACAATCTTCATCACGCCCGATGCCGTAGTTCTCGTACACCCCCTGAGACTTGTGGGGAGGAGCGTGCGGTTGGGGACGTGTTGGAATCCCTGGTCGCGGTCCGGTGAGGCGCCCTTTGCGGGCGTCCGCAAGGGAGCCGTTTCGGGGGCAAATCAGCCCCGGAAACCCGGATTTCGGGTTCCTTGACGGGGCGTTTGATTACGTGATATAGTGACGCGGTTTTCGGCGTGGACGGACGCCTTGGTCGTCTTCCCAGCCATCGCCACCGTCAGCCGTCGTGTAGGAGTAACCCCCTTTCCGGGACACGGTTCCCCGGCGGTTTCCCGCGTGCGTCGCGACCCGCGAAGCACCGCCTCGGGGATGCGAACTCTACGGAGGACAGGCTCGATGAACCCAGCCGAGAAGAGGTCGATTGATCCGGCCAGTCAGGCCATGCTGACCCGCGCGGCGAAGGAGAAGGTCCCGACCGCGTGGGACCGGCTGGAGGCGATGCGGCCGCAGTGTGGCTTCGGCCAACTGGGGCTGTGCTGCACCTTCTGCGAGATGGGCCCGTGTCGCGTGGACCCCTTCGGTGAAGGGGCGGTGGTAGGGGTGTGCGGCGCGGATGCGGACACCATCGCCGCCCGGCAGATCCTGCGCAAGGTCGCTGTAGGCGGCTCAGCCCACTCCGACCACGGTCGGACCACGGCGATGACGCTCCTGCAGACGGCCGAGGGGCACGGGGACTACTCGATCAAGGATGAGAAGAAGCTCCGCCAGGTCGCCCGCTACTTCGGCATCGACCCCGAGGGCAAGGAGACCCGCGCGCTGGCGAAGGCAGTCGCGCAGGCGGCGCTCGGGCAGTTCGGCAACCAGGAGGGCGAGCTGATCTTCCTGAAGCGCGCCCCGGAGACGCGGCAGAAGCTGTGGCGCGAGCTGGGCATTGCTCCGCGAGGCATCGACCGCGAGGTCGTGACCGCTCTCCACCAGACGCACATGGGCGTAGACGCCGACTACGTCAGCCTGATGAAGCAGAGCATGAGGACCGCCCTCGCCGACGGTTGGGGCGGCTCGATGATCGCCACCGACCTGCAGGACATCCTGTTCGGCAGCCCCGAGCCCCTGCGCGCGAAGACCAACCTGGCCGCGATCAAGGCCGACAAGGTCAACATCGTCGTGCACGGGCACGAGCCGGTCCTCTCCGAGATGATCGCCGAGGCCTCGCGCGACCAGGAGCTGCTCGCGAAGGCCAAGGAAGCTGGGGCGGAAGGCATCCAAATCTCCGGCCTGTGCTGCACGGCGAACGAGATTCTCATGCGTCACGGCATTCCGTCCGCCGGGAGCTTCCTACACCAGGAGCTCGCGGTGATGACGGGCGCCGTCGATGTGATGACCGTAGACGTGCAGTGCTGGATGCCGGCGCTGAAGGACCTCACGGAGCACTTCCACACCAGGCTCGTCACCACGTCCAACCGGGCGAAGCAGCTCGGCACCCACCACATCGAGTTCCACGAGGAGCATGCGCTCGAGACCGCCAAGGAGATCATCAACCTAGCGATCGAGAGCTTCAAGAACCGCCAGCCCGATCGCGTCGAGGTCCCCGGCGTGGAGGTGGACATGATCGCGGGGTTCACGGCCGAGTACATCTACAAGATGCTCGGCGGGCGGTTCCGCCCGTCCTACCGGCCGCTGAACAACGGGATCATGGAGGGCCGCCTGCGGGGCGTCGTCGGCGTGGTCGGCTGCGAGAACCCGAGGGTCTGCCAGGGCTACGCGCACACGGAGCTGATCCGGGAGCTGATCGCCAACGACGTGCTGGTCGTCACGAGCGGCTGCTCGGCGACCGCCGCCGCGCGCGTGAAGCTGCTGCAGCCCGAGACGGCCTTCCAGATGGCCGGTCGGGGCCTGCAGGAGATCTGCGAGGCCGTCGGCATTCCCCCGGTGCTGCACGTCGGCGCGTGCGTCGATAACAGTCGCATCCTCATCGCCTGCTCGAACATGGTGTTGGAGGGCGGGCTGGGCAACGACATCAGCGACCTGCCGGTGGCCGGCGTCGCGCCGGAGTGGATGAGCGAGAAGGCGATCACGATCGGCTGGTACGCCGTGGCGTCGGGCATCTCGGTATGGTTCGGCGATCCGCTGCCGATCCTGGGCGCGCCGGGCCTCACGCAGTTCACCACGCACGATGTGGATAAGATGGTGGGCGCGCACTGGTCGTTCGAGGCCGACCCGATCCGCTGCGCCCACCAGGTGATCGCACACCTCAACGCCAAGCGTGAGGCCCTGAAGCTGCGGCCCATGATGTACGAGACGCAGGACGCAGCGGCCGGCTAACGGGGCGAGAGCACAACCGATAGGTTTGAGTGCGCGGTCGCCCCGAGCGACCGCGCGCTTCTGTGTACAAGAGGGAGCGGGAAGATCGGTCATGAAGGGCACCCTGAAGGTAGACCTGACGCGCTGCATTGCCTGCAAGGCCTGCGAAACCGCGTGCGTCGTGGCGCACTCGGCCTCGAAGACGCTGTTGGGCGCGCTGCGCGAGGACCCTCGCCCGGCGCCGCGCATCCGCGTGCGGTATCTCGCCAACGAGTTGGCCGCGCCGTACCAGTGCCGCCACTGCGAGAACCCGTGGTGCGCAGAGGCTTGCCCGCAGGGCGCTTTCGCGCGGACGGGCGAGATGACGGAGCCAGTGCTGCTGAACACCGAGGCGTGCCAGGCCGCGAAGAAGTGCCTGCGCGCCTGCCCGTATGACGCGATCCGCATGACCGCCGACGGCACGAAGGCGTACAAATGCGACCTGTGCGCGGCGCGGTTGAGCGAGGGCGTGGAACCGGCCTGTGCGGAGGCGTGTCCGACGGGCGCGATCACGTTCATCGAGAACGGCAGCCCGAAGCCCGAGGGCTCGATAGGGGACCGGCAGTACCTCGTCATCCACGAGGGTACGTCGGCCGAGTACGCGATCGACCCCGTAGCGTGCACGGGCTGTGGCGCGTGCGCGCGCAAGTGCCCGCAACAGTGCATCTCAGGCGGGAAGAAGGAAGCGCACACGATCGACCTCGCGCGCTGCATCCGCTGCGGCGCGTGCTTCCTGGCCTGCAAGTTTGACGCCGTCCGCTGCACGGCCCCCGTGAGCGCGCTCAAGGTGGCCTGTCAGGCGGCGGGGTGAACGGCAAAGGCGTTTGGGGTTTCCAGTTTCGGGTTTCGGGGTGACGGCGGGCGGCTCACGAGCCGCCCCTACAACGACGCACGTCATCGAAGTGATGAGCTGAAGCGCTAAGGAGGACGGGAACACATGTCACGCATTGTTACCCAGGCTGCGGTGAGGGGCGCTCACGACATCCTGGGCAGAGCCGAAGCGCTGTACCGGCAGTGCATGGAGGAGCATGAGGGACGCCAGGCGATCGGCTTCCCGGAGACGGCGTACTACCTCCCGATGATCTACTCCCTCCTCGGGGAGGAGATCTCGCAGCTGAACCAACTGGAGCCGATCCTGGAGTACCTGCGCAAGGACCTCTGCCCGCCGGTGCCGCCGGCCGACCGGCTGTGGCTGCCATACCTGGAGAACGCGCTGGATGCCGGGATCACGACGCTGATCGCCGAGGAGATCTACAACTGCCTCCGCTACCTGCTGGGCACCGAGCCGCACGACAGCACGTGGCACGGCTTCATCTCCGACACGATCCTGCGCACGCTGGGGATTCAGCTCGTCGATGGTCGGATGCCCGGGTTCGCGGCCATTGTGGGCGCGGCGCCGACGACGGAGATCGCGGTGGACGTCGTGCGCGAGCTGCAGAAACGCAACATCCTCACCTTCCTCATCGGCAACCATGAGGGGCGCACGTGCCGGGATCAGCTCCTCGAGGCGAACGTGATCACCGAGGACCCGAAAGCCGGCTGGGACATCTACATCGTTCCGCTGGGGCCGGACACGGAGTCCATCATCTACGCGCTGAACTGGGCCATCCGGGGCGCGCTCACCTTCGGCGGGCACAAGAAGGGCGACTGGAAGGCGTGCCTGGATTACACGCGGGCGCGCATCTTCGCGTTCGGAATCGGCCTGGGCACGATTGACGACCTGAAGTACGGCTCGGGCGCCGGGGCGATCAACATGGGCTTCCCGGTCATCTGCGACACGGAGATTCCCGAAATCCGTCCGACCGGCGTGTGCACCTACGAGGAGCTGGTCCGCGAGCTGGACCACAAGAAGATCGTCCCGACGGCCATCGAGGTGCGGGGCGTGAAGGTGAAGGTCACGGACATCGACGTGCCGGTGCCCGTGGCGGCGGCCTTCGAGGGCGAGACGGTCCGCAAGGCCGACATGCAGTGCCAGATGGGCGGCAAGTACAGCCCGGCCTTCGAGTACCTCCGCATGCGGGAGATGGACGAGGTCGAGGACGGGAAGATCGAGGTCATCGGGCCGGACGTCGATACGGTGCCGGAGGGCGGGGCGCTGCCATTCGGCATGTTGGCGGAGGTCGCGGGGCGGAAGATGCAGACCGACTTCGAGCCGATCCTCGAGCGCCACATCCACACGTTCATCAACCACGCGATGGGCATCTTCCACATGGGCCAGCGCGACATGAACTGGCTCCGGATCAGCAAGAACGCGTACAACGCGGGCTTCCGGCTGCGGCACTTCGCGGAGGTCCTCCGCGGCCTAATGATGGAGGACTTTCCGGCGCTAGTCGATAAGATGCAGATCACGATCTACTCCGACGTAGAGGCGATGCAGCCGGCGCTGCAGGAGGCGCGCAAGGTCTGGAAGGAGCGCGACGACCGCCTCGCCGGCATGACCGACGAGAGCGTGGACCTCTTCTACTCCTGCACGCTCTGTCAGTCCTACGCGCCCAACCACGTCTGCGTCATCAGCCCGCAGCGGCTCGGCCTGTGCGGCGCGTACAACTGGCTCGACGGCAAGGCCGCTTACGAGATCGACCCCAACGGCCCGAACCAGCCGGTGCCCAAGGGCCTGTGCCTCGACCCGATCAAGGGGCAATGGAAGAACGTCAACGACTTCGTCTACAACACCTCCAACCGGGGCGTGGAGCGCTTCAACGCCTACTCGTTGATGGAGGACCCGATGACCTCGTGCGGTTGCTTCGAGTGCATCGTGACGGTCCTCCCCGACGGGCAGAGCGTCATGATCGTGAACCGCGAATACCCGGGGGAGACGCCGCTGGGGATGCCGTTCTCGACGCTCGCCAGCAGCGTGGGCGGCGGCCATCAGACGCCGGGCTTCCTGGGCGTCGGCCGGCTGTACATCACCAGCCCGAAGTTCATCTCGGCCGAGGGCGGCCTCCCGCGCATCGCGTGGATGCCCAAGGAGCTGAAGGAGGCCGTCATGGAGCGCCTCCAGGCGCGGGCCGATGAGCTGGAGATGCCCGACTTCCCGACCAAGATCGCCGATGAGACGATCACGACGGACTTCGAGGGCCTGATTAACCACATGATGGCGGTGGAGCACCCGGCCCTGACGATGACGCCGCTGTTGGGTTAGAACGGCGTTTCGGGTTTCGAGTTTCGGGTTCGCGGCAACGGGGTCGGGACTGCTGGTCAGGCACATGGTAACCCGGCGGGTGTCGTTGTAGGGGCAGAGCGTGCTCTGCCCCAGGTGTTGCCCGAACGGACGGCATGGGCAGAGCACGCTCTGCCTCTTCAACGACTACCGCGAAGGCGTGGACAGCCCACTTTGCGTGGGGCGCGTTTGCTCGCGCCTCATGCCTGAGAGGTGAGTTTCGGGATGGGTCTTACCGCGGTAGACATCTTCAAGCATCTCCCCAAGACGAACTGCCGTGACTGTGGTGTGCCGACCTGCCTGGCCTTCGCGATGAAGGTCGCGCAGAAGCAGGCGTCGCTGGACGACTGCCCGCACGTGACGGACGAGGCGAAGGCCGCGTTGGCCGGCGAGTCCGCGCCGCCGATCCGCCTCGTGACCGTGGGCGCCGGCGAGAAGAAGCTGGAACTCGGGCAGGAGACCGTCCTGTTCCGGCACGAGAACACCTTCCTGCGGCCCTGCGGGCTGGCCGTGATGCTGGAGGCCGGCCTGGACGACGCGGCGGTGGAGGCGAAGCTCGCGCACTTCAAGACGCTCGAATTCGACCGCGTCGGCATGATGCTCGGGATCAACCTCGTCGCCGTCAAGAGCGCGGGCGACGCCGAGCGCACGGCGGCCGTGGCGAAGAAGGCGAGCGAGGCGCTCGGGCTGCCGCTGATCCTCATGGGCGGCTCGGCGGCCGAGCTGGCGCCAGCCGTCGCGGCGGTCAAGGACACGCGACCGCTGATCCACGCGGCGACGGCCGAGAACCTGGATGAGATGGTCGCGCTCGCCAAGGAGAACGGGTGCACGCTGGTCGTGCAGGCCGCCGACCCCGGGGCGCTGTGCGAGCTGACGCCGAAAGCCGTCGAGGCGGGCGTGCAGGACCTCATCCTGCAGACCGCGGCCGCCTCGGCGGGAGGCATCCTGCAGGACCAGACGGTCATCCGCCGGGCAGCCTTGGTGAAGAAAGAGCGGCGGCTGGGCTATCCGACGCTCGTGGTCATCGACGATGAGGACCCGCTCGACGCCGCCACGAAGGCCTCGCTGGCCATCGCCAAGTACGCGGGCATCGTGGTCCTGAAGAACGACAGCAAGCCGGTTCTGCTGGCCGCCGTGACCGCGCGCCTGAATATCTACACCGACCCGCAGAAGCCGATCCAGATCGAAGCGAAGCTCTACGAAGTCGGCGAGCCGACCGATCAGTCGCCTGTGCTCGTGACCACCAACTTCTCGCTGACCTACTTCACCGTCGAGGGCGACGTGTCGGCCAGCAAGGTGCCGACGTGGATCGTCGTCGTCGATACCGAGGGCACCTCGGTGCTGACTGCGTGGGCCTCGGAGAAGTTCAGCGCGGAGTCGATCGCCGCAGCGATCAAGTCGACCGGCGTCGAGGAGAAGGTCGGCCACCGCAGCATCATGCTGCCCGGCGGCGTCGCCGTGCTGAAGGCGAAGCTGGAAGACGAGTCCGGCTGGAGCGTGCAGGTCGGACCGCGCGAATCGTCGGGCCTGCCGACCGTACTGAGGAGTTGGAGCCCGAACTGATGGTCTCGGGTCTCGGGTTTCGGGTCTCGGGTTGACGACAACGACGACGGCGTCGGGACTGGAGTCCCGACCCACGAACGACGGTACAACTGCGAAGGCCTTGGCCTCCGTAGGTCGGGATTCCAATCCCGACATGGCTTTCGACCTACGACCTGCGACGACGAGGGCTGATGGCGTCCATTACGTTTGGCCCCGACAACATCACCGTAGTGGCTGCGGAGGGCGAGGCCCTGAACGTGGTGGCTGCGCGGGCGGGTGTGGCCCTGCGGAGCGACTGCGGCGGCCAGGGCGCGTGCCGCAAGTGTGCGGTGGTGCTGGAGTCAGGCGAGCTGCGCGCCAAGGATGGGGGCCCGGTCGAGTCGCGGCCGGCGGATGGCGGGGTGGAGGTGCTCGCGTGCCAGGCGGTGGTGGTGGGCGATGCGGTCCTGCGAGTGCCGGCGGAGAACCGCGCGGCCGATCTGACGCCGCTGGCGAAGACGCTCGGACACGTGGCGCAGAAGCTGGCCGCGCACGGCGTGGATGAGCCGCTAGCCATGCGCCGCTGCGTTGAGATCAAGGCTCCGGCGAAGGGCGACAGCCTTGCGGATGTGGATCGGATCTTCGATGCGCTGCGCGCCGCCGACCCGCACCTGCGTCGGCTCTCGGCGGACCTGCCTACGCTCCGCGCGCTGCCTACAGTCCTGCGCGAGAGCGACTGGAGCGTCTGCACGACGATCGTGGACGGGCCGGACGCCTCGGACCTGGTCAACGTCTCCGCCGCCTGCGACATCGGCCGGACCATGTTCGGCCTGGCGATCGACATCGGCACGAGCACGGTCGCCGTCTCGCTCGTCGCACTGAACACGGGTCGCGTCGTGGCGGCCGCCGGCAAGCGGAACGGGCAGATTCGCTACGGCGACGATGTGATCAGCCGCATCATCTGGACCGAAGAGCACGAGGGCGGTCCGGAGACGATGCGCCAGGCGGCCGTGGCGACGGTGAACGAGGTGATCGCCGAGGCGCGGGCGGCCGTGAACGTTCCGGCGGCGGACGTGATCGCGGTGACGGTCGCCGCGAACTCGACGATGATGAACTTCCTGCTCGGGATTCCGGCGGGGCCGATTCGCCGCGATCCGCACACCCCGCCGGCGTCGTGGCTGCCGCTGTTCACGGCGGGACAGCTGGAGCTGGATGTGTGGGAGCGGGCGCCCTTGATGTGCCTGCCGACGGTGAGCGGCTTCGTCGGCGCCGACATCACCGCGGGCGTGCTGGCGACGGGCCTGGCGGAGGCGCCGGGCCTGACGGTCCTGGTGGATGTGGGCACAAACGGCGAGATCGTGGTGGGGATGGAGGGGATGCTCGTCTGCGCCTCTTGCTCGGCGGGTCCAGCCTTCGAGGGCGTCGGGATCGAGTGCGGCATGCACGGCGCGCCGGGTGCGATCGAGAGCGTCGCGTACGACCCCTCGACCGATGAGGTCGCCATCGAGGTGATCGGCGGGCGGGCGCCGCAGGGCGTGTGCGGCACGGGCTTCATCGACCTGCTGGCGACGCTGTTCGAGACGGGGGTTCTCGATCGGGGCGCGCGGTTCATCCCGGACTTCCCGACCCGTCGGTTGCGCGCCGGTGAGTACGATGAGCCGGAGTTCGTGATCGCGTTTGCCGGCGAGCATGGCGCGACCCGCGACATCGCGGTCCGCCAGAGCGACATCGAGAACCTGATCCGCTCGAAGGCGGCGGTCCATGCGGGGATCGCCATCCTGCTGGGCAAGCTGCACCTGCCGCCGGAGTCGATCGAGTGCCTCTACCTTGCCGGCGCCTTTGGCAGCCGGTTGGGCGTACGCAAGGCCGTGCAGATCGGGATGCTGCCTGATCTCCCGGCCGAGCGCGTGCAGTACGTGGGTAACACGTCGCTGGCCGGCGCGCACCTGTGCTTGGTCTCCCGCGAGGCGCGGGAGCAGGTCCGGGCGCTGGCGGCGGCCATGACGTACGTGGAGCTGAGTGTCGAGCCGGGCTTCATGGAGGAGTACGTCGCGAGCATGTTCCTGCCGCACACGCAGACGGAACGCTTTCCATCGGTCGCGCGCGTCGCGACCGGATAGCGGAGTGACCCGACTGTCGTTGTAGGGGCGGACCCATGTGTCCGCCCGGTGCGGTGGGGCGGACACATGGGTCCGCCCCTACAACGACATAGCTCACTGCCCAGCGATTTGGGCGCTGTCATTCGCGCCGAAGGAGACGAATGCGACATGGCCCTTGAGATGCCAACCGAACGCTGGAGCGGCAAGCTGAACACCGTGACAATCGGGGCGGGGACCCGCACTTCGGTCGTGACGGTCGGCGGCGAGACGACGCTCCCCTTCCTGAAGTTCGAGGGTGAGACGCCGAACCCGCCGGTGGTCGCGATGGAGGTCCTGGACGTGCCTCTGGCCGACATCCCGCCGGCTCTCGCCGAACCGTTCGGGGACGTCGTGAACGACCCGGCGGCCTGGGCGAGGAAGTGCGTCGATGAGTTCGGCGCGGAGATGATCTGCCTGCGCTTCGCCGGCGCCAACCCCGAGGGCGCGGACAAGAGCCCTGACGAGTGCAAGGCGGTGCTGCAGTCGGTCCTGCAGGCCGTCGGGGTGCCGCTGATCATCTGGGGCTGCGGCAACTTCGAGAAGGACAACAACCTCATCCCCGTCCTCAGCCAGGCCGCGGCGGGCGAGCGCTGCCTGCTCGGCTCGGCGGTCCAGGACAACTACAAGACGATCGCCGCCTGCTCGCTGGCGGACGGTCACCTCGTCATCGGCGAGGCGCCCCTGGACATCCAGATTCAGAAGCAGGTCAACATCCTGCTGACCGACATGGGCGTCTCGACCGAGAACATCGTCATGTACCAGACGACGGGCGGGCTGGGGTATGGCGTCGAGTACGCCTACTCGATCATGGAGCGCACGCGCCTGGCGGCCCTCAGCGGCGACAAGATGATGTCGATGCCGATGCTCGCCGTCGTCGGGTCCGAGTGCTGGAAGACGAAGGAGGCCCGGCTGAGCGAGGACGTGGCGCCGGAGTGGGGCGACGCCGCCGTTCGCGGCCCCATCTGGGAAGCCACCACCGCGAATCTCTTCCTGCACGGCGGGGCTGACATCCTCGTGATGTGGCACCCGCAGGCCGTCGCGCAGGTGAAGAGGACGATTTCCGAACTTACGGGGGAGGGACTTTGATGATCGTCATCGGAGAACGCCTCAATGGGATGTTCAAGGACGTTGGCAAGGCCATCGTGGAACAGGACGGGGCCGTCATCCAGGACCTGGCGAAGCGTCAGCTCGAAGCGGGCGCGAACGTGCTCGACCTGAACGTCGGCCCGAC
>Ga0194125_10009629_pt1 | contig 13356 bp, 13 predicted proteins | sample TA2KigC250mmetaG_FD_148626 | JGI IMG/M metagenome (GOLD analysis project Ga0194125, IMG submission 148626) | Freshwater microbial communities from Lake Tanganyika, Tanzania - TA2015034 Kigoma Deep Cast 250m | ecosystem: Environmental > Aquatic > Freshwater > Lake | place: Tanzania: Lake... | reverse complement strand
AATCGGGTGAGTGTCAGCCCTAGCACCTCCTTGACGTGGGGGGGAAGGATAACAGCCTACCCCCCCACAGGGAGATTTGAAGGATTGACTAGCAATAGTAACCCATTCTTCCCGGAACTGGGGGGGTGTCGTCCTTGCGCCCCCCCCTTGAATCTTGCATCTTGCATCTTGCAACAGGAGCGCAGCGACTATGACTATCTCTACAATTAGAACTATTGTTCGCAGAGACTTGAAAGACGAGGATTCGGGTAACTACCGCTGGACGGATAACGAGATAGATAGAGCCATCGCCAGAGCGCTAGAGGAGTTTTCTCTCGCTATACCCAGGGAAATGAAGTCAACCGTTGCCACCACAGACGGCTCAGCCATCGTTGACATTTCAGGCGTTACAGGCATCGCTAATCTCATCAGCGTTGATAAGCTGGAGTACCCCATAGATTCCCAATGCCGGTCCTTTAGGCGCATTTCGGTTTACCAGTCCAGTATCACCATGATTGACGGTTACACCGGAGACGGCGGCAATTCCTATGTTTATTGGTCAAGTCTGCATACCCTGGACAGCCAGACTTCCACCGTGCCCACAAGGTTTCAGAACTTGTTGGCCACTGGCGCCGCCGCCTACGCCGTGTTCAGCCAGGCGCAGTACCAGGCGGATAGAGCTAACATCGGCGGAGATAACGTTGACCGCGATTATCTGGCATGGGCTAGGGAAAGGCTATCGCAGTTTAAGGATGGTTTGAGGTTGCACGGCAGACGAGGGAAACTACGGCAAGGTCGCCTGTACCCGGAGACGGACTACGAGGGAAAGGACTTTGAATAACGCCCCATTCTTTTTGCCGAGGGGGATGATAGGCGGGGGGAAACACGGAACAACCAGGCAAATACCGCCAGGGAGACCAGACTACGGATACCCCCCGAAGCCCCTGAAGGTGAGGGGAGGGGGGATACCCCGAAAACACCCGCAAATACACAGGGAAGGGATGGGGGAAGGGGGGGAAGTGGTGGTAGTGTGCCAAGTCCCTATTCATCCTGGGGAGTGGTGATATCGTGCCCATTTCCTAATCATACTGTGGAGTGGTGATACTATGTCTATTTGTCTTTTATTTCGTTGTTTGACCCCCCATGAAGGGAAAGGATTGTTATTTCATATTATAGGTATAAAGCCCCCCTGGGGGGGTTTGGTGGGCAGAGGCGTGTTTCAGAAAAAAAACGGCGGAGCTGCACTTGAGGGGAAAGTGAAAGTGCAGCTCCGCAAGGGAGAGAGCATGGAAAGCACGGAACAAAGGGAAAGCAGGGGGGGGAGAACAGAGGGTTTACCATTCCAAGCCTATGCTTCCGGTATTCCCGATGACCCATCCACCTGGAAACTTCCACACCATACCAACGAGGTTAAGAAGGCAGTCCGCGGTAAGGTCGGTATCGAGAGAACCGTTGACTGGACTTTGGTCGATGTTTCAGTCCAGCTTCTCAGCCGTCTAGGTTATCACGGTATGAGATTACAGGCCACCGAAAACGAGATACTGGACGCCGACCAGCACCTTGCCCTCTTTCATTACGTCAATGGTATGAGCCGGGTTGAGGAAGCTGTCGCCGTTAGCAGCCACGCTGGACCAGGCGGTGCCGGTGTAGGGCAGCCTCTGCACCAGGCCGTCGGCCTGCAGGATGTAGAGGATGGTGGCTGATTCCGCAGCCATATCCTGGACCTCGAGGCGGGTGTTGACGTTAGCCCAGTAATCGCCGAAGTCAGGCGACCACATCACTGCCCTGGTGTGCCAGGCGGCCCAGAACACGTTCTGGCCGGTAGGCTCGTCGCACGGAGGCGGCAGCCTCAGCAGGGCTAAATCGGTCTGCTCCTCGGTGCAGGAGAGGGCGGTGACACGGGTAGATACTCGCTCCCAGTAAAGTCCCACGGGGGGAGTGGGAGACAGGGGTGCGGTAACGGCGCTGTTGATGCTGCTGCGCCAGACGCTGTCAAACTCGTCAAAGCTCCCCTGGACATTCCAGTTGTTGACTGAAGCCAGGTAGATGGTCCTGCAGTCAGGGGATGGCGCTACATCGGTGAACTGAGTGATTGTGGTATCGATGAGCGACAACTGGTTCCAGGTTTCGCCGTTGTTGCGGCTGATGGCGAAGGCTGATTCATCGTAGGGAATTGGTGTCGCGGGGAAGCCCTGCCACCAATCATGCGTGACACTCTGTTCGTGGCGTATTGATGAGCCGGTGGCAGCCAGCGCCAGCGAACCCGTTTCACTCCAGGCAACCTGGGCATTGCCCTGCCCGTTTTTAACATTTGGGCTCCAGGTGCCCTGGTTAGCAGCGCCGGTGGTTGGCTTCAGTGCCGGGTACCAGCAGGGGATGGGACAGACGGTCGGTGAATCGGTGAACCATGTGGGTACCGTAGCAGTGCAGGGGTAACCGTAAACTTCCCCAGCCAGGAGTTTGCCCGAAGCATAGGTGCCAAAGTAGGCGATGCTGGCAATGGAAGAATAGGAGATCGCCGTAGTGTCCATCAGCTCATAGACGATTGCATCGTCAATTCGGTAGATGCCTTCCTCGTCAGTGCCAAGGGTGCCAGCAGCCAGGGCATCGATGCTGACATAGGCGCGGCGCGTGCTGGGTGATTGGCCGGAGAAATCGGAAGGCAATTCAAGGTCAGCGGTGACAATGGTGTTGAAGCCAGGCGAAGCACTAGATGGAGAGAATGGGTCTTTGATTTCGACGGAGCTGCTAAATGCCCAGCTAAGAATATCATTCTTGTTTATGTCACGAATGGCGACGTTGAAGAAGGTCTGGTCGGCATCGCTGAAGACGACAGCCAGGGAAGCGTCGCCGGCATAGGTGGGTGAGAACTTAAGGTCTATCACATCAGCATTGTTGCCTGCTGCGATTTCGGAAGGCAGAACAGTCTGCAGTTTCCAGGAGGAAAATGTGGTGGATTGCACTGCCCAGATTTGCATGGCGGCATTAACGCCCGCGCCGCCGTTCCGTATGCCCACGGCGATGTCACGCTTACCGTTATACAGCGGGGAAATGCTTATGGCAGCAACGGCATTGTTGACCCCGCCTCCTGTGGCAGCGGAAAGCCGGGTCAGCTCCCAGGAGCGCCCAGCATCCCGGGTTACCCATACCTCAACCGGTGCATCGGTGGTGCCGTCTGAGGAGACAATAGCCCAGAACTTGTAATCGTCTGGTGCTATGGCTGCGTTCCATACATTTCTCAGTCCGCCCCAGGCATCGGTCATCGCCTCGGTAAGGTCTCCGGATGTGCCCCAAGACCTGCCGTAATCACCCGACGCGTACAACAGTAATGATGGCGTGGCGAATCTTGTGACTATTGCCAGCATCATTGTTCTGGGGCCGACTATAAGTTTATTCACCTCGGAAGCAAGTACAATGTCAGCCCTGTTTATGAAAGAGCCTGGGGTATCAACGATACTCCACTGCAGCACGCCGGGCGCAGCTTGTGCGGGGACAGTGATGCCCAGGTTAGCTGGCACTACTAAGCCGGCTACAAGCATAAACAAGGCGAGCAGGCTGGACACTATGAATCCCTTGTTTTTCATCAGTTTTTTCATAGGTGTGTACCCCTTCAGTTTGTCAGTCCTTTGTAACTGCTTATTCGTGAACATGACCTACCCAACCTCTCCTCTCATGAGGTTGGTTTTTCTTGCTTTTGTTTGTCCTGTGGTGTCTGCAACTAATCGTTTGGGAGCTATAATAGGTCGAACAGGTGGCTAATGTCAATACCCTGCGGTGTAAAATTTGCAGGATTCTGTGCGTTTTGGCTATTTCTGGAGTAAACTGGCGGGCTCCGACCCTTTTGCCGTAGTGATGACAGGCATAGTTTTCTTGACGCGAAAGAGCCATATTGCATAGAATGTCTCGGTTTTGAAAGGGAAACTTCTCCAATGAAGCTGGTCAAAAATATGCTGGCTGGCGATGTTTTATCTCTGGCGCGGCTTATTACTAAGGTGGAAAGGGATGGCGCCGAGGTGCCGGAGATAATGCGGGGGGTTTACCAGCGCCTGGGCAAGTCCTATTGCGTTGGCATAACTGGCCCCCCCGGGGCTGGCAAAAGCACCATAGTGGATAGGCTGACCGCGGTGATAAGGCAACAGGGGCTCACCGTGGGCATAATCGCTGCTGACCCGACCAGTCCCTTCACCGGCGGCGCTGTGCTGGGAGACAGGATACGGATGCAGCAGCACTATCTGGATGAAGGTGTGTTTATCCGCAGCATGGCTACCAGAGGCAGCCACGGTGGCTTGCCACGCAGCACTGGCGGGGTGATTAAGCTGCTCGACGCTTTCGGCAAGGATTTTATCCTGGTGGAGACGGTAGGAGTAGGGCAGACCGAGCTGGACATCATGGAAAATGCTGATACTGTGGTGGTGATACTGGTGCCTGAGGCTGGCGACACCATTCAGACGATGAAAGCGGGGTTGTTCGAGGTAGCTGATATCTTCGTGGTGAACAAAGCTGACCGCCCCGGCGCTGATAACCTGCTGGCAGAGCTGAATATGATGGTGCAGCACTATCCCAAGGAGAAGTGGTGGCAGGTGCCGGTGCTGGCTACCCAGGCGGTGAACGACGTAGGTATAGAGGAGCTGTTTAAGCAAATTGAGAAACATCGGCAGGCGCTTGAGGGAAGCGGCCAGTTGTTGGAGAAGCGCCGGCAGCAGCGCAGGCGCGAGTTTCTGGAGACAGTGGAACATCGCGTTTCCGATGAGCTTTTAAAACTGGTGGAGCAGGACGAGGAGATGAGCAAGTACATGGCCAGGGTGGAGGCTGGGGAGATCGACCCCTATTCGGCGGCTGACGAGGTACTGCGTCCCCGGACATTGCTGGCAAGCTGGTCACGCCGGCTTGCCGAAAAGCGCCCCGATGGGTGAAAGGCGTAAGTTGCAAAATATAGGAGAAAATCTATGAAGACTAGGATGACCGAGCTTTTTGGCATCGAGCATCCCATCATGTGTGGCGGGATGATGTGGCTGGCGAAGCCTGAGCTTTGCGCTGCCATTTCTAATGCCGGTGCGCTGGGAAATCTGACGGCGCAGAATTATATGGGTGGAGAGGAGTTCCGCAAGGCGGTTCAGCAAACGCGGAAGCTTACCGATAAGCCTTTCTGCGTGAACATCACCGCCTTGCCGGCTATCCGCATCACCAAGGAGATGCACTGGGATTATTTTCAGGTGTGCTGTCAGGAGCAGGTGCGTGCTATCGAGGTTTCGGGCACGCCGCTGGACAAATATTTTGGGCCACAGTGCATAGAGATGGCCAGGAAGGCCGGGGTTAAGTTGATTCACAAGGTAGGTGCGGTGCGACATGCTCTCCATGCTGAGCGTGCAGGATATGATGCGGTGATTGCGGCTGGCATCGAAGAGGGTGGGCATCCGCTGGACGATGATGTTACTACCATGGTGCTTACCCCGCGCATGAGAGAGTCGGTTAAGATTCCGGTCATTACCGCCGGTGGAATTGCTGATGGTCGGAGCCTGGCGGCTGCGCTGGTGCTGGGGGCTGATGGGGTGATGATGGCATCGCGGTTTGTGGCTACTACGGAGTGTAGAGTACATCAGAATGTTAAAGAGGAGATAGCGCGCAAGCAGGAATATGAGACCACCCTGATAAACAGGTCGATTCATCTGCAGATGCGCACCTGGAAGAACGAGGCTGCCAGAAAGGTGCTTGAAATCGAAGCCCGCAAGGGCACAATGGAAGAGCTGTTTGCCATCATCGCTGGAGATAAGGCTAGCAAGCTAATTGAGCAGGGCGATGTGGAGAGCGCCCCATTTGCTGTGGGCCAGTCCATTGGTCTGATTCACGATGTGGTGAGCTGCAAAGAGATGGTGGAGCGCATGGTTCAGGAGGCCGAGGAAATCCTGGCCAGCACGCTGAAGCACATTAAGTCCTGAGAGAGGACTACCATTTCAGATTCTTTAATGGTGGGCTTCGCCCACCCTACGGCTTACTAGCTATTATTTGACTATCTTCTGCCGTGTGGCTTCTAGCGTCTGTTCGGCCTGGGCGATGATGCGGTCGATGACTTCCTTGACGCTTGGGACATCGTCGATAGCACCGCAGTCCTGTCCTGCGAACAAGAACCCTTTTTCGGTATCACCCTTCTCAATGGCCAGCAGGCTTCTCTTGGCAGCTACAGCCTGGCGGGCTAGTACCCATAAGGGGGAGCCTTCCTCTGCGCTCATCATTTTGAAGCTGAGGCCAATGAACTGCCACCAGGAGAGCTTGAGGAGTTGCTTTATCTCCATGGCGGCGGAAGTAGCCTCTGCCATCGGGAAGCCTTTTCTCATCAGCTCCAGGGAAGCCTTGCTTTTGAGTGCTCTTCCATCCATGCCGTCGAAGCGGTTGCTATAGACGGTGTCCTGCTCGGTAGCTTGGAGGCAGAGCTGCTTGAAATTGTCATGGAGGCGGCATTCTTTGGTCATCATGAAGCGGGTGCCCATGGATATGCCGCTGGCTCCTAGTGCCAGTGCTGCTGCTAGCCCCCTGCCGTCGTGGAAGCCACCGGCAGCTATGACCGGGATTTTGACGTGGTTGGCGACGATGGGGATTAGCACCAGTGAAGTAGCCTCGGCGCCGTGAGCCGCAGCCTCGCGGCCGGTGATGACCACTGCATCGCAGCCCAGTTGCTCAGCACGGACAGCGTGCCTGGCAATGGCAGTAGTGCCCATGACCTTGCCTCCGTAGGCATGTACCTGGTCGATGAACCACGGCTTGCCCAGCGCATAGTTAATGACCGGAACCTTCTCCTCTATGGCAGTCTGTATGTTCTCTTTGGCCCCAGGCCCGATGAGTATTTGATTTACGCCGAAGGGCTTATCGGTGAGCTTTCTTATCTCCTTGATGGCTTTGCGGGTGTCGTCCGGGCTGAATTGTGCCACGGCTAACATGCCTAACCCGCCGGCGTTGCAGACATGGGCGACAAGCTCGGGGGTGGTAATCCAGTTCATGCCGGCAAGCATGATGGGGTGCTTTATGCCTAGTAGCTCGGTCATCTTGGTCTTGAACACAGGCTCCTCCTTAAGCAAATTCATTATCTACTACTATGCGGACAAAACGTTCCCATTATACTCATTAGTGGGGACCTGTCAATAAACTATAGCAGGCGAGCACTTTTCAGTGACGAAATTTCCAGGTTGAGCACATGTGCTCAGGTGAATTATGCATTACTTAACCGAGGGCTAATGTGCTGTTTTTCGAGGAGGTATATGGACTACTCCGGCCAATTCTTCTACGGCCACCACGAATGCAAGCCCTTTACCCGGCTTATCCAGTTGAGCTGCCTTGACTATTTCTTTCAGTATGCCGTCAACTTTGTCCCTTGGCACAACTGAGAGCACGATTTCCTTCTCGGGCTCGATGCAGATTCCGAGCAGCTTCTGGCGTTCGTGTATGCCCATACCTCGACCGAGCATGATGGTGCCACCATCGGCGCCGGCATCCACTGAGGCTTGCAGAACTCTGTCCCCCCAGCCTCTGGTTACAATAGTCACAATAAGTCTTCTACTTGCGGCCATATAATCTACTCCCTTTTACGTAGTTTATTACGGAATGCGATTCCTAGCAACATGACAGATAGTATCGGCGCCAGGGCGATTAATGCAATCAGCCCAAAGCCGTCCAGAATAGGGTCTCTTCCTTCCATAGCAGAAGCGATGCCTACTGCTGTGGCCATCAGGAAAGTGACTGCCATTGGGCCTGTGGCCACACCGCCGGCATCGAAGGCGATGGAGACAAAAGCTCTATCGCAAAACCACATTATTATCAGGGCAACCAGGTAGCACGGCGCCAGGATATACATAAGCGGAATCCCATATACAATCTTGACCATTCCCAGGGCCACAAAGAAAGCTACACCCAGTGCAATGGTAGAAGTGACGAAGTTCTTCCTGATAGAACCTGCCGAAGAGTCTTCAACCTGATTACTCAGTATTCTTACTGCTGGCTCACTGAATGTAGCCAGAAAGCCCATAAAGAACCCGAAAGGTATTATGAGCCACTTGTGTTCCAGGGCACCGAGTGCCTCACCCATTGCTTTTCCCGCTGGCAAGAAACCTATTTTGACACCTTGCAAGAACAGGACCAGTCCTACCAGCGCCAGTGCCATTCCAGTCAGGAGGTTGAAGACATATTGTCTGGGCAATCTTAGAAATAGAAACTGGAAGGCAAGAAAAATAAGCAGCAGAGGCACAAAGACCTTTGTTGAGCCCAGAAAGACCTGAGCTATACCCTGGAAGACTTCAATTTGGTTCATCGTAGAATGATTCCCATAATCATTACCCCTATTATGGGGCCAATAGAAGCTAAGCCGATTAACCCGAAGCCGTCTGATATTGCGGACCTGCCGGCCAGTACTGAGCTTAGCCCTATGCCGAGGGAAAGGATAACGGGCACTGTCATGGGCCCAGTAGTAACGCCGCCGGCGTCAAAAGCAACCGGGACAAACTCGGGTGGCACAAAGAACGACAATATCAAAACAATCGCATAGCCGGCGGCGAAGAGATATTTTATGGGGAAGCCAAAGGCAATGCGCAGCATGGCAACGGCTACGAAAAAACCTATTCCGATGGCGATAACATTGATGAGGATGTTCTCCGAGATGCTGCCTTTTGAGACCTCGTCAATTTGACCGGTGAGGACAATTACGTCTGGCTCAGCTACGGTAACAGCAAAACCTATGAGGAAAGCAGTTGCAATTAGCAGGAGCAGCGAACCACGTTTAGGAAGCTCAGAGCCGATAGCTTCTCCCATTGGCAGAAGTCCCATCTTCACGCCTACCAGGAATAGAATCATGCCAAGGGTGCACATGCCGAAGCCGATAATGAACTGAAAGAAATGGGAGGTGGATATATCGGTGACGGTAAGCTGCAAAATGATGACCGCCAGGCTAATGGGAAGTATAGCTACAATGACTTCCAGCGCTACTTCTTTCAATTGGTTTAGCAATTACTATTCCCCCGGATTTAGCGGTTTCCCTGCCACTGACAACGCTTTTCAGTGGTCCTGAGAACGTCACCATTTGTGCTGTGATGCGGTGCCCCGCTACTTGAAAATTATATCCAGTTCAGTGTTTTGAAGATGTTTTCTATTTCCTGGGGGCTTTCGAACACCTCGTCCACTATCTCGATGATAATGCCGTCGCTGTCGATAAAGAAAGTGGTGGGGCTGCCACGACCATAGGATTTGCATACCTTGCCATCTGGATCAATCAGTACGGGGAAGGTCAACTTCATGCGTTGGGCTTCGTACTGGACTAGCTTGTCACGCTCGCCGGCGTTCACAGCAAGTATCTCTATTTTGTCTTTGGGCAGCTTATTATAGACAGTTTGTAGGTAGGGTAGCTCTTCGAGGCATGCGGGGCAGGCAGCTACCCAGAAATTAAGCATCACGTTTTTGCCACGCAGTTGGCTGAGTGTGACCGTCTGGTCATCCGTGGTTTCCAGGGTAAAGTCCGGGGCAATATCGCCTATTTCTTTTTTGCGCGTTGTGTCTGGGGAGGGCTGTGGGTCTCCTTGTGGTGGTTTTGGCATGACCTGTTCTGGGGGCACCAGTGAGTCTGGTTTGGTGGGTTGTTGCCTGCAGGAAAGGCCAGCGCTGATTAGAAGGGCGGCCATTGCCGCCATGATTACGAGAAATAGTCTAGCTTTATTCATTATTCTACATTCCTTTTATTATGATTAGGTGTTGTGCTTGTCAAATTATACATTGTGTGCGGCTAAACTGAAATCGGAGAAGCCGCTAAATTGTACTCTTTAGGAGGTCTTAGTGAGCAGTGGCCAGATGGAATCCACAGCCTTCTCTATATCCTCGCGACTCTGGAAGGGGCCTATTTTATAAGCTGTGACATAGCCACGCACATCTATAAAGATGGTGACCGGAACACCGGGGATACCGTAGGAGCGAGCGACCTTGCGGTTAGTATCCAGTAAAACGGGGAAGGTTATGTTGTCACTGGCGATGTACTGTTCCAATATAACGGGATGGTCTCCGATGTTGACCGTTATCAATTTCAGCGTATTGTCGGTCAGCCTGTCGTGGAATGCCTGGATGTATGGTTCTTGTTGCCTGCATGCCTGGCAGTTGATTGACCAGAAGGTGAGTATGACCGGCCGTCCGCGGAGCTTACTTAAAGTTATCGTTTCCCCGTTGGTGGTTTGCAGGGTGAAGTCGGGGGCGGCAACTTCCTTTGTTTTTTCTCCATGGTCCCATGATATTTGTGGCCATTTGATGTTCAGGGTGTTGGTATGTGCGGGCAGCGTTGCTAGAACTGGTGAGAGAAGTAACAAAACTCCGAAGAACACCAGCCATATCCCCAGCGCTGATAATATTCTATTCCTGTTCATGATTCGGTTTGCCTCGCCTCCTGATTACGTTGAGATATTAACGGAAGGTAATTATATCCTAGGTGCTCGGAAAAGGAGAAATGCAGGAGTGGATGTGCGGCGGAAAGTGAGATTAGTTGAGCTTATTCAGCGAGTCTTCTATCTCTTCTACACTGCGGAAGGGCCTGAGCTTTATCTCCCTGATTATCCCCTGGCTATCTATTAAAAAGGACGTTGGTTTGGAGACTACGTCGTACTTGGTTGCCGTCTCTCCCGTCCTGTCCAGCAGGACTGGCAGAGTCAGTTCCTTGCTAGTGACGAAGAGCTGGACGTCCTTGTCGATTTCTTTAACGTTTATGGCCAAGATTGCGTACTTGTCTTGGGACCATTTATCAGCCACCTGCTGTAGTAGCGGTAATTCGGTCCTGCTTGCTGGGAGGCTGGACCAGAAGTTTAGTAGAACTATCTTGCCGCGGTAGTTGCTCAAGCTCACATTCTTGCCATCGAGAGTTGGCAAGGTAAAGTTGGGGGCGCTTTTGCCGACTTGCGCTCCTTCGCCAACAACGACTGCCTGCGTTGTGGTGAAGGTGCGGCCACCTTCAGAGATAATCTCGTCCCCGGCAGCGTCCTTAGACCTCACCCTGAAGTGATAGGTGGTAGCTGGCGAAAGCCCGGTGAGCGTTGCCGAGTGGCTTGCGACCAACCTGGCATCAAGCGTTGTCAGTGAGCCGTAGCTCTGCGTAGTGCCGTATTCCACCTGGCTGGTGGTAGGCTGGTTGCTTTGCCAGGTTATGGTAGCGGTTGATTGCGTTGTGTTGGTGACCATGATTGCAGATAGCAGCAATGGCGCTATTTTGATTTCTTCAAGTGTCCGCAAATCCCCTTCAGCCGTGGTTTCGTTTTTCTTGGCATCCGATGATAGCGCTTTGTAATGGTAACTGGTATCTGACTTAAGGCCGCTGAGTGCCACGGAATGCTGTGTTACCAGGTTCTTGTCAACATCTGTCCAGGTGCATAGCCCTTCGGGGTCGCATATCATAACCTGGCTGGTGGCTGGCCTGTCTGTTTCCCATGAGATGGTAGCGCCTGTCTGGCTTACCCCGGATACGGCGACGTTGGAAATGACTAACTGGGTCGCATCTGAGCCGGTTCCTGGTGTTAGTGAGGGGATGCGTATTCCACTGAGCAATCCACTGGCCTTATCTATGGCATTGCTGATGATACCACGGTCCCAGCCCATGCTGTAGGAGACAAGGCCAATGATGGCTATGCCAAGTATAATCATAAGGATGAACAGCGTCCTGGGTATGCGTCTGGGGGTTGCCTGGCGTCCCCAGGCTCCTTCCGCAGGGGTTGTCTTCTGTGCGCTATCTGCCATGGCTTCGGCTGGTGAGCCATAGCCGCGGGTCTTGATGTATTGGCGGTCAACCTCATATTCGGAGGCTGAGCGTGGTGTCGGAATTGGCGGGGGTGGTGTGGTAGCCTGTGTCCATGTGGCAGAAGGGGGTTGTTGTGTGGGTTGTGGCGCTTGTGGTGGGTGGGGTGGCTGTCGGTCTAGCTGTGGAAATGGTTGCGACGGTTGCCTTTGCGGTTGTTGTGGGCGTTGTGGTTGTGTGGTTGGGTGGGCTTGCGGGGGCTGTTGGAGTCCCGGCTGTTCTGCGCTGGCCAAGGGGCTGGCACCGACCGCAAATCCGCAACTGGGGCAGAATTTTACGCTGCCGGGGACGCTCTTATGGCAGCCAGGGCAGATGCGGGCGGCGCAGCTAGTACAGAATCGGCTGCTTGAGCTTATCTCTTCGCCGCAATTATTGCATCTTATAGAGCCTGCCACTAAGCTGCCATCCTTTGAGACTCTATTTGCACCAAACCGACTGTCCTGGCTCCTCCATCTCTGCTGCTTAGCTGGATTTCATCCCCAGCGTATAATCTCTATAAGCCTATTATACAACCCAGAGCAAGTATGTCAAAGAGGCCAGAAGTGAAGATGATATCGGAAATTATCTTATTGATTGGCTGGAGCTCTCGGCTTTTGGTTATTGGGAAATACGGAGTGCCAGCTACAATTAATGTTTGTAATGGGAATCTGGTTATAAAGAATCGATGATTTTCATTATCTCGTCTTGACTTTTGAATGGTCCGATTTTTTCCCCTTTGATTGTGCCATTTGCATCAATGAATATGGTGATAGGAGCGGCTGGAGCAAAGCCGCAGCAGTTAGCAAATTCATCTTTAGGGTCAGCAATTGCTGTAAATGTATACCCCTTGTTGATAACGAAGCGCTTAACGTCCGCGGTGCTGTCACCTCGATATACAGTTAACACTGTCAAGTTTTTGTCTGTTTGCTGTTGGTAAGCTGCTTTGATAAAAGGCATTTGTGCTTCACAACCCGGGCAGTTCATTGTTTTATGGAAAATAACCATCACCGGTTTGCCTCGCAAACCTTTCAGGCTTTGACTCATTCCGGCTATTGGTTTGAGGGTTTTGCAGTCTATGGATTCCCATGTGAAGTCTGGTATTGAGCAGCCTATACGGTTGTCCATTGTAATGGCGGTTTCAGGTTTTTCAACATTGGTTATGAGGCCTAATTCAGGGCAGTCCCCTTCAGGGCTTGAGCAGGAAGTGAGTATACTGATCAGGAGGGTTGTTATCAGTGTTATCGTGATAAGCTTTTTCACAATTCTATACTCCTGTATTATACTTTGCTGATTTGGCCGTGTTCTCTATGGTTCCAAGTTTGGCACTAGCTGTGTTAACCATTCAAGATTACCGGTAAGTATCAGTATTCCTACTAGTATTAAAAGTATACCACTGATGATGGAGATGGTGCCGAGGTGGCGGTTGATGCCTTTCCACAGCGGAGCTATTGTTCCCCAGGCAAGGCCAATGAGAACAAAGGGGATGCCCAGACCGAGGGAGTAGACACTTAGCAGCAGGGCTCCTTGCCCTACTGTTTGAGAACTCCAGGCCATGGCCAGAATTGCCCCCAGTATAGGACCTATACATGGTGTCCAAC
>Ga0194125_10009626_pt1 | contig 13359 bp, 16 predicted proteins | sample TA2KigC250mmetaG_FD_148626 | JGI IMG/M metagenome (GOLD analysis project Ga0194125, IMG submission 148626) | Freshwater microbial communities from Lake Tanganyika, Tanzania - TA2015034 Kigoma Deep Cast 250m | ecosystem: Environmental > Aquatic > Freshwater > Lake | place: Tanzania: Lake... | reverse complement strand
CGGTTCTCGATGAACTCCGGCGAGGTGTGCCCCGGGGCCGGCGGCGGCAGCAAGCCGTTGACCACGATGCCGCCCACGGGGATGCCGAAGTCGAGGAACCATTTGAGAAACCGGGTGATCACCGCGATGGGCAGAGCCTCCGGCAAGGTTACGAAAAAGAAGGCGGTGTGGGCCGGGTCGGTGAGAAGCTCCCGGGCGTGGCCCATGCGCTCCCGGAAGTCCACCAGGTAGTCCATCAGGGGGTCGGCTTCTTCCTTCTTCTTGGAGAAAGACAAAAGCTTACGGAGCGACTGGGCCTCCCCCCGGCTCTTCATCATCTTGTCCACCCACAGGGAATAGACCTTGGACATGCCCAGCAAGCGCCGGGCGTTGGCGGTGGGCGCGGTGTCGAAGACGTAGGCGTCGAACTCCCCGGCGAACATCAAGTCCAGCATGTTCTCGAACATGGCCGACTCTTCGAAGGCCGGGTTCAGGGTGGCCGCGTCCACGAACTCTTCGGCCTTGATGTGCAGGTCGGCAAAACGCAGGAAGTAGTTGATTTTATCTCGGATATCCTGCTTGGACTTTTCGATGGTGTCCCGGGTGTCAATTTCGTAAGCGAAGGCGTTATCCACCCCGGGAAGAGCCGTGATCTTGCCGAGGACCTCCAGACCCAAGAGGCTGGAGAGGGAGTGCACCGGGTTGGTGGAGGCCAAAAGGGTCCGGCGGCCCTGGCGGGCCAGCCACAGGGCGGTGGCCCCGGCCATGACGGTTTTGCCCACGCCCCCCTTGCCGCCGAAGAAGAGGAACTTCAGATCGGGCCGCTGGGCCAGGAATTGCCGCATGTTGGTGGTAATGTGCGCGTCCATGAAGGTCTCACCCGCAAAGATAGTCGGCCACCCGGGAGATCATGGTCAGCCCGGTGACGTCCCGCTCCAACTCCGGGACCTGGCCCAGCACCTGGCCGCGGAAGGTTTCATCAATGCGGGCCAGGTGCAGGTCCTGCATGTCCAGGCGGTGGCGCAGGAACTCGGGAATATCCTGGGTTTTTAACGCCTCCGGCAGCACCCGGTTCACAATGTAGCCGGAGATGGGCACCTTGAAGCGGCTGAACAGCTCCGCGGCCTTGAGGGTGTCCATGATGATCATGTCTTCGGGCACCAGGACGAAAAAGAAGGCGGAGTGCTTGCTGTCGGTAAGAATCCGGGAACTAGCCTGGATGCGGTCTTTGATGTAGAGCAGTTCGTTTAAAATGGCGTCTTCGTCCAGGGTGGAGTCCCGGCGCAGGTGGGCCGCCACCTGGTCGTACTCCTGCATCTGCTCCCTCAGGGAAGTGATTTTTTCGATCCAGGCGTCGTAGACCGTGGCCATGGACAGATAATAGAGGGCGTGGCCCAGGGGCACCAGGTCGTAGATGTAGTAGTCGTAGTCCCCGGCCACCACGATGTCCACCACCGCGTCGAAGATGGCGGACTCCTCCATGGCCGGCTCCGCGGACGCGGCCTGGATGTAGGATTCCACCTCTTCGGGGAGGTCCTTCATGCCGTACATGTCCCGGATTTTTTGGCGGATTTCGTCCTGGTAGGCCTTGACCCTTTTGTCCGCGTCGATCTCCTGGGCGTAGAGATTGTCCATGATCTTCACCGGGCCTTTGCCGAAAAGGTCCTGCTGGAAGATGTCGGAAAGGGACGCCTGGGGGTCCACGGAAAAGACCAGGACTTTGTGGCCTCGGCTTGCCAGCCAGTAGCCCATGGCCGCGGAGAAGGTGGTCTTGCCCAGGCCGCCTTTGCCCCCGAACATCAGATAGCGGCGCTCGGGATACGCTTTGAGATGGGCTGCGAGAGAGATAAGGCACCTCCTGCTTCAGGGTAATGACGCCAACAGCCGCGCCACTTCATCAATAAAAGCCCGGCTGTCTTTGAGAGTCAAAATGGCAACAGGCTCCAAAACCACTTCAAAAATTCCATAATCGGCGATCTCCCTGGCCCGACGGGCATTGAGGAACATTCGATGGAACTTGGGGTCCAAGCGACCGGGCTTGGCAAAATGATGGCCTAACATGGAAGCCACGCCCGAATGCTTGGTTACTTCGATGTCATGGGCTTTCAACAAAGCCTGGGCCGCGTAAAACATGGCAAAATAGGCTTTCCCCGCAGCGTCGGCAAAATCCCCTCCGGTCCTAAGCTTCTTCGCCACCTCCAGGGCATGGCGGGCTTTGGCCAGATAGGCTTCAACTTCCATCGTAAGATTCACCAAGGTATCCCCTCCCGGGCCACTTTCCGGTAAAAAGAGACCCCTTGCTCCTGGTAGGTGGCAAAGTTTTTCGCCTCGAAGACCTTGAGGGAAATTATCGGGGTGAAATCATGGTCCCACATGACCTGGTAAGCCGCCTCTTGCAAAGCAGCCTCCAACTCCGGGGTCAAGCCCTGGATGATCGCCGCCACGTCCAGATCCGAGTCCGGACCGGCCGTTCCCCAGGCGCGGGAGCCATAGGCCACCAGGGACAGGAGGCGGTCCCCCGCCGCCTCTTGCAGACGGCGCTTTAATTCCATAATCAGCTTTTGGTCAGACTCGGTTAACATTCAGTTATCTACGCCAGGGTGTCGGTAAGGTCCTTTTCCCGGAGCATGCGGCGTTTCCAGGTAAAGACCAGGCTGGCATGGATGCAACACGCCAAGTTCATGGTTCTTTGGGAAGTTGAGCTCCGTGCCAAACCGCCACCACCCAGATAATCTCCCCTTTGATCCGGTAAAAAAAACGATAAGGGGGGATAACCACTTCTCGATAGGGAAGCTCCGGGAATTCCGGTATTACTCTGCCGGATTCGGGAAATTGTTCGAGCCGGCGTAAAATCTCTTCGGCTCGCTGCCGAAAACGGATGGCGGCTTCAGGTTTATCCGCCCGGATATAAGCCATTGCGGCCAAAAACTGCCTCCGGGCCGCAGGGGTGAATCGAACCTTCACACTGACTCTTCGGCCAGGAGGGCATCGGCCTCCGCCAAGACGGCCTCCAGATCATAGCCCTCTCCGGCATCAATTTCACGCTCACCCATGGCCAAGAGATGTAAGATTTCCTTATCGTGTTCGGAACGCTCAAAGGTATCTATACTCAGCAAGACCGCCGCGGCGCGCCCCCGCTGGGTTATGATAAGCGGTTCCCGGGAATCGCGTACCCGTTTCAGGACCTTGGCCGCATCTTGCCTTAGATCGCTAATGGGTACTATGTTAGGGAGTTTTCCCACGGTGCACCTCCAGATAGTACTTTAAATGTACTACTAAAAGTACTATAAGGCAAGGGATCTCCATTATGCCAATGTATCCGTCAAATCCTTCTCCCGCAGCATCCTTCGCTTCCAGGTGGAGATCTGGGGCACCACGTAGGGGAGCAGGCGCAGGGAATAATAAGGCGGCAGCAGGGGCACGCCCACCAGGTCGCCCATGGTCACCAGGATGAACAGGTGCTCCATGTTGGCCCGGGTCTTGAGGGCAAAGCGGGCCGAGTCGTGGGCCGCCATGCCGTAGATGAATTCTTTGACGGCCTTGAGGAAGCCGCCTTTTATTCCGGTCATTGGATCCGCACCTCCGATTTAATCCAGGAGGCGGGAAAACCCCGCCCCCACATCTCACAGGATTGGCTTTCAGCCGCCAGCCGCCAGCTAACGGCTGACTGCTGACTGCTGGCGGCTTATTGCCTACTGCCCCCCGCCGCCCGCGGGCATTTCGCCGCCGGTCAGGGTAGGGGTCTGGTGCCGCCGGATGGCCCTGATGCCGTCGGCCAGCAGCACGAAGGCCGCCACCACCAGGAACAGGGCCACCACTCCCATGAGGCCGTTGCCGACGGTGGCTTCCAGCAGGGTCTGGCCGGTGGCCGCCTTCACCTGGCCGGTGAGCACCTTGCTCAAGAGATTGTAAGAAGTGTAGAGCAAGGCCGCGATGGTGGTGACGAACATGAACCACATGGGGACCAGAGTGAAAATCGCCTTTTTCCCCTGGGACAGGAGCCACACCGACGCCACCAGCAGGGCCAGGGAGGCCAGGAGCTGGTTGGCCCCCCCGAACAGGATCCACAGGAACTGCCACCAGCCGGTCTGAACGAGGAGCAGCACCAGGACCGCGGCGATGAAAGTGGCCACGGTGTTGTTCCGGAGGAACGGGGAGTAATCCCCCACCAGTTCAATGGCCGCGATCTTCATGAAGCGCAGCACCAACTGCATGACGGTGAGGGCCAGGACGATGATGATCACCGTGGCCATGGTCTTGCCGTAGTCGATGGGCAGACCCACTTTGCTCATCAGATTGGAGAGTCCGGTGGCGAAGACCGCGGCGGGGCCGGCTTTCATCAGTTCCTTGTACTGGGTGAAGGGAATGGCTGCCGCGGCGGTCATCAGGGCCACCACTCCCAGGACCATTTCGGTGAACATGGACCCGGCCAAGACCGGTTTGGCGTCACACTCGGATTCCAACTGGCGGCAGGTGCCGCTGGTGGACACCATGGAATGCCAGCCGGAGCAGGCCCCGCAGGCGATGGTGACGAAAAGAATGGGCCATAAGGGGCCGATGGGGATGACAAACTGGGTGTAGGCCGGGGCCTGGACGGAGAAACCGCCCACGACGATGCCCAGGATGCCGCCCGCCAGCCCGAACATGACGATATAAAAGGCCACGTAGTTGAGGGGCAGGGCAAAACGCCAGATGGGCAGCACCGCGCTGATGAAGCAGAAGACCACGGCGAACAGGCCCCAGGTGAATTTGTTCTGCGCGACGGCCGCGCCCAGCAGCCATTCCGCGGGGAAGCGCTTGCCCAGTTCAATGCCGATGAGGGCAATGGCCACGCAAACCACCGTCATGAGGAGGATGTTGACCCGCCAGCGGTAGATCATCTGGCCGGCCAGCACTCCGGCCAGGGCCAGGATCACCAGGGCCAGGGGACCGGACTGCAGCCGGACGAGGGCTCCGGCGATAACGCCCCCGAAGGCCCCGGCTAAGAGCAACAAATAAAAATAGATAAAAGATAGCAAAATAAGACGGGCCCGGGGAGAGATGAGCTTATAGGTCAGGCCTCCCAGGGAGAGGCCGTCGGAGCGCATGGATACCATGCCGGCCACATAATCGTGGACCCAGCCGATGAACAGAACCCCCAGGAAGAGCCACAAAAGGGCGGGGAGCCAGCCCCATTGGAGGGCGATAATGGACCCCACCACCGGCCCGGCTCCGGCAATGCTCTTGAACTGGTAGCCGAAGAGGACATTCTTGGGGGTGGGCATAAAGTCCACGCCGTCCATGTACATCTTGGCCGGGGTGATCTTGTTGGGGTCGGACTCGATGACCTGGCGGTCAATGTAGCCGGCATACCAGCGGTAACCGCCCACCGCGACGATAAGTGCTCCCAGGATGATAAAAATGGCATTCATGGCGCCCTCCTTGATCAGTGACCAGTGACCAGTGGCCAGTTGCCAGTGATCAGTGATAAGTGATTAATAATATTTTAAAATTATTGCCAATATCTGTTTCTCCCCCATTTAAGATTAGGTAGGATCCCATAATTACACAGTGCGGCCTAAGGCCGCAACCAAACTGAAAAATTGAACTGATTCCGTATTCAAATCAGCATGTTGAAAGCAAATTCTTTGCCAAAAAACAAGAAACTAAGGGTTAGTAGCATAGAACTATAAACCAACCGCCCACTGATCACTGATCACTGGTCACTGGTCATTGCCGCTATCCTTCAAAGCGTTTGAATACCAGGGACGCGTTGGTGCCGCCGAAGCCGAAGGAGTTGGACAGGATACAACGGATGTCGGCCTTCCGGGCCTGGCCCCGGACGTAGTCCGGCCCCTCGCATTCAGGGTCCATTTCATCCAGGTTGATGGTGGGAGGAACTATGCCGTCCCGGATGGCCAGGATGCCAAAAATGGCCTCCACCGCGCCGGCGGCGCCCAGGAGGTGGCCGGTCATGGACTTGGTGCCGCTCACCAACAGGCGGTCCGTGGAATTTTTAAAGATGGTTTTGATGGCCTGGGATTCGTTTCGGTCCCCCACCGGGGTGGCGGTGGCGTGGGGATTGACATGGTCAATTTCCTCCGGCGACATGCCGGCGTCGTTCAGGGCCATATTGATGCAGCGCATGGCCCCTTCCACGTGGGGGTCCGTGATGTGGTGGGCGTCCCCGGTCATCCCGAAACCCACCACTTCCGCGTAAATTTTGGCGTTGCGGGCCAGGGCGTGCTCCAGTTCTTCCAGGCCTACGATGCCGGCCCCCTCGCCCATGACAAAACCTTTGCGCTTGAGATCGAAAGGCCGGGATGCAGCCTCGGGGTGGTCATTGTAACCAGTGGCCAATGCCCCCATGCGGTAAAACGCGGTGATGGTGAGGAGGGTGACCGCGGCTTCACTGCCCCCCGCGGCCATCATGTCCGCCTCCCCCAACTGGATGGAGCGGTAGGCCAGGCCGATGGCGTGGGCCCCGGCGGCGCAGGCGGTGGACAGGGCGATATTCGGCCCTTTGGCCTTGAAGCTGATGGAGACATTGCCCGCGGCCAGATTGGGAATCATCTTGGGCACCAGGAAAGGCGACACCCGGCGCACCCCTTCATACATGAGTTTCTGAACCCCTTCCTCCCAGGAGCTGACGCCGCCCATGCCGCTGGCGATGATCACCCCGCAGCGCTCCGGATTTTCGCTTTCCAGGTCGATTCCCGAGTCCTGAACGGCTTCCAGGCTGGCGGCCAGGGCGAACTGGGTGAAGCGGTCCGAGTATTTAATCTGTTTGAGGTCTTCTTTGGTGACCTCCTTCTTGCGGGCCTGCAGGATTTCTTTCAAATCGAAATGGGTGATCTCCCCGCCAATGAGGGGAAAATCATCGGGCATTTGATACTTGACCCTTAGTTCATCCAGGTTTCCGCCGAAGCGAGTGATGTGCTTGACTCCCGACTCCCCTGCCAACAGCCGCGGCCAGACTGTGGGGACGTCCAACCCCAAAGGGGTGACCATCCCCAGGCCGGTGACCACCACCCGGCGCAGTCCCGTAGGTTTAACAAAGGTCATTAATTTACTCTCCATATAGGTAAAATTTTATCAAGGGCTCCCCTGGAATTTTCGAAAATATTAATAGGCTAACCGCTTGCATTTTAAAATACTTTGTTACTTAATGCAAGTTATCCGCGGCCTGGGGGCGAGGTCGGGGGTCAGAAACTGGAAGCAGCGGGCGAGCCGACGCCCCGTGCTCCAGGCCCAGGAAATGAGTCCCTTTTCTAAATAAATAGCCTCGCTTGTCGGTTCCAGGAAGATTTCAGTTTACTTTTGGAAAACACTTAAGTAGAATTTGTGTGATTTGGGATAAGCTTACACCTTCTTGGCGCATGTTCACGAGCATCTGAACAAAACTCCATGCAGGTCTGAGGATATTATATGAAAAGAGCGACTCAAAGTAGAGTAAATCCCCGCTACATGGAAAAGCTATATACCTTTTACTCCCCCTTTTATGAGTATGTGTTCGGTAAGCTGCTGGGGCCGGGACGGCGCCAGGCTTTCCGGTATCTCTCCCGCCAGCCTCACCAGAAGGTCCTGGAAATCGGCATCGGCCCCGGGTCCACCCTGGAGTTCTACCCCCCCAAGACCAGCGTGGTGGGCATTGACATTTCCGCCTCCATGATCGACCAGGCAAGGAAGAAGGCGGCCCGCCTCAACGGCAGCTACTTCGACCTGCGGGTCATGGACGCTACTCATCTGGAATTCCCGGATAACCACTTTGATATAGTGATGGCCGCGTATGTCATCACCACGGTGCAGGACCCCTACCAGGTCTGTCGGGAGATTCTGCGGGTGACCAAACCGGGGGGGCAGATCATTGCGGTTAATCACACCCGCAGCCGCAACGGCAGTTTAGTGGGGCGCATGGAAGACCTGCTGGCCCCGGTTTTCGTCCGTATCGGGTTCACCACCGACCTGGACGTCATTCGGGTGATGCAGGACGTGGGCGTTGCCTTGCAGCAGACAGTGCCCTGCAATTTGCTCAATACCGGCCGGATTATCATGGGGACCAAGCCCCATGAAGCATTAATAACATAACCTGGCCCGCGCCCCTTACAATTTGGTTCCCCAGGCTCCATCAGGGTGCGGTGCGCCGCGCCCTTTTTATTTCCGCCACACGAAGGACGGCGGCAGGGGGCCTAAATTGAGCTTGTTCCCTTGTCGAGTTTCCCATATAATCTAAAAATAACCCTCGTCAGGACGCCTTCTTTTCTCCTTGTCGAAGGAGTGAGTTTTCGGATATTTGGGGTTAAGGCGGGCCTCAAATTGGGAAAGGCTAAACCGGCAAGATTATCTTCAGGAGAAATGCATGAAAATTGAAAAAAATTCTTTCGTAACCATAGATTACCTTATCCGTTTGGGCCAAGGTGAAACCTTTCCCCCTGACGGCCAGCCGGAGGAAATCTCCTTCGCCATGAGCGGGGGAGTGATGCCTCCGGGTCTGGAAGAGGCTTTGTTGGGCATGGTAAAAGATGAACACAAAGTCATCCACCTTACCCCGGATGAGGCTTATGGGGAGATCGACCAGGATTTGATCATGGAAGTTCCCCGGTCCGACTTCGGCGACCAGACGGATCTGCGCGTGGGGATGGTCTTTGAAACGGAAAGTGAGGAAGGCCATCCCATTCATTTTATAATCAAAGAACTGAAGCAGGATTCAGTGGTCATTGATTTTAACCATCCCCTGGCGGGCCGGGAGATGGACGTCGATTTTACGGTCCAGGGCGTGCGGGAAGCCACCCCGGAAGACCTGGAGTCCTGCACCTGTTCGGCTTGCGCCGAGAAGACTTCTGAACATCGGCATTAAGGGGATAATCTCGCCCATGAACTTACCCTGGGCGCCCCATTATGACCCGGACGTGCCCCTGGAGGCGGCGGTGGCGGCCGATGCCGTGCCCTCCCTGCTCATCCGGGCGGCGGAACATGCGCCCCAGACCCCGGCCCTGGTATTTTTCGGCCGCTATGTAACCTACCAGGAGCTGGAAGACCAGACGGCCCGGCTGGCCCAGGCCTTCCAGAACCTGGGGTTGGCCCCGGGCCGCCGCCTGGCTATTCTCTTGCCCAACTGCCCCCAACTGGTGATGGCCTATCACGCCGCCCTGCGCCTGGGCGCGGTGGTGGTCTTCCTTAATCCCCTTTTAAGCCCCAAGGAGCTGGCCTTTCAAATTGCCAACTCCGGGGCCGGGCACCTGGTGGTCCTGGACCACCTCCTGCCTAAGGTCCAGGTCGCCGAAAAGCGGGGGGAGCTGACCCAGGTGATCATCACCCGGTTGAGCGATTATCTGCCCCTGCACTTGAAATGCCTTTATCCCTTGAAAGCCCGGCGCCAGGGACTGGCCTTGGGTTTCAAACCCGGGCCGGGGCGCCGGTCCTGGCGGGAGGTTTTGAAAAGCCCACCCCTGCCCCGGTCGGGATTACCCCATTGGGAGGATCTGGCGGTGCTGCAGTACACCGGCGGCACCACCGGAGTTCCCAAGGCGGCCATGCTGACCCATGGCAACCTCATGGCCAACGTGGCCCAGATCAATGCCTGGCTGCCCCGGGCGCGCTACCGCGCCGAAAGGGTGATGGGTCTGCTGCCTTTCTGCCACGCCTTCGGGCTAACCGCCTGCCTCAACTGGCCCATGTCCCAGGCAGCCATGATTGTGACGCTGCCCCGATTCGAGTTGGAAATGTTCCTCAAGGCCATGAAAAAGCACCGACCCACGGTACTTCCGGGAGTGCCTACCCTGTTTGTGGCCTTGATCAACGAGCCCCGCCTGGCGGGGCTGGACCTGTCGGCATTGTGGCTGTGCGTCAGCGGCTCCGCGCCTTTGCCCCAGGAGGTGCGGGACCGCTTCGAAAGCCTCTCGAAATGCCGCATCCTGGAAGGCTACGGCCTGACGGAAGCTTCCCCGGTGACGCACTTCAACCCCATCCAGGGCCGGCGCCCGCCGGGGAGCATGGGCATGCCCATGCCCGGGACCCGGGCCCAAGTCATGGATCAGGAGACCGGCCGGCGGGAACTGCCGCCGGGAGGGGTGGGCGAGCTGGTCCTCCAGGGTCCCCAGGTGATGCAGGGATACTGGCAAAACCCGGAAGAAACGGCCATCGCCTTAAGGGACGGCTGGCTCTACACCGGCGACCTGGCCCGCATGGACGAGTCAGGCTATTTTTATATCGTGGAGCGCAAAAAGGACATGGTCATCTCCGGGGGCTACAACATTTATCCCCGGGAAGTGGAAGAAGTTCTGTACCAGCACCCCGGGGTCAAAGAAGCGGTGGCCTTCGGGATGCCCGACGCTTACCGGGGCGAAGTGGTGAAGGTGGTCATCGTGCCCCAGGACGGTCGGCCCCCGGAGGTGGAGGATATCCTGGAGCACTGCCGGCGTGAGCTGGCCCTGTACAAGGTCCCCAAGCTGGTGGAGTTTCGCTCGGAGCTGCCCAAGAGCCTGGTGGGAAAGGTCCTGCGCCGGCTGTTGCGGGAAGAAAGTTTTAAGGCCGGGGCTCCCTCTGAAGTATGAATTTTCGTCGCACTGTCAGATATTACTGGCTGAATTTCCGCCGCCTTCAGGGCAACCCCCAGAAACTTGCCTGGGGCATGGCCCTGGGAGTATTCATCGGGATCACGCCCACCATCCCGTTTCACACGGTGGCCGTCCTGACCCTGGCGGCCATCCTGCGGGTTTCGCCGGTCACCGCCTATATCGGCATCTGGGTGATGAACCCCATTACCATGGCTCCCCTCTATATCCTGGCTTATAAAGTGGGCGCGATGGTGCTGCTCCAGGGCAACCCCCTGAGACTGCCCGAAGTTTATAACTTCCATACCATGGTGGACCTGTTGTGGCGGGGAGGCCTGGCCCTGCAGGCGGGAGGCGTCATCATCGCTCTGCCCCCGGCCGTCATTTCTTATTTCCTAACCCTGTGGCTGGTGCAGCGCTACCGCAGGCAGAAGACGGAAAAGGCCGCGGGTGTCCTTCATCTCCCCCAAAATCCTCCTGAGCCGGCTGGGCCTGAGACCTAGGAAGGCCTGGGGCCAGCACTTCCTCCTTTACCCCCATCAGGCCCGGCGCATCGCCGCGGCCCTGGAGGCCGCGCCTCAGGACCTCGTGGTGGAAGCGGGCCCGGGGCTGGGCGCGCTCACGGTGTTCCTGGCCCAGGACGCGGGGAAAGTGGTGGCCCTGGAAAGGGACCCGGCCCTGTGCCGGTATCTTCAAGAGGAGCTTTTCCCCCAGGGGTCTACGGTTGAGGTCCGGTGCCAGGACGTCATGGATTTTTCCTTCCTGGATTTGAGCCGGGAGGAGGACGGCCCCCTCCTGGCCGCGGGCAATCTCCCTTACCAGATCACCTCCCCTCTTTTGTTCAAGCTCGTCCGGGAAAAGGCGGCGCTCAAGCGCGCCGTGTTTATGGTGCAGCGGGAGGTGGGGGAGCGGCTGACGGCCCCGCCGGGCACCAAAGACTACGGGGTGCTGTCAGTCTTGATCCAGTATCATTTTGCCCTGACGCGCCTTTTTTCCTTGGGGCCGGCCAATTTTTTTCCAGCCCCCCAGGTGGACTCGGTGGTGCTGCGCCTGGTCCCGGCCATGTTCGAGGTGACGGCCCAGGACGAGACCCTGTTCAGCCGGGTGGTGAAGGCCGCGTTCAGTCAGCGCCGCAAGACCTTGAACAACACCCTGGCGGCCCAGGCCGCGGCTTTCGGCCGCAGCCAGGAAGAGCTGCGGGCTATTTTAAAAGATCTGGGAATCGATCCCCGGCGCCGGGGCGAAACCCTGAGCGTGGTGGAGTTTGTGGGGTTGAGTAATAGAATTTTGAGGGGAGAGCCGGGGGACAGCAAGTCCCCCGCCCTCCCCTCCACCGAAAATCCGAGGTAATAATGCTCTGGCTTCTCTTTGGATTGGCCGCACCAGCCTGCTCATTAGCGTCCTCCTGGGCGGCATGTGGCTCCGGGAAAGACCCTTGGCCCCGCGCCTGGTGGGGGTAACCTTGATGTGGTCCGGCGTGGCGGTGATTGCCATAAAGGGTTTTGGGTGAAGAGTTGGGTTTCCAGGAGCAATAGCTGGGCGGGCTTTGCCCCCGCTCCCCCTTTTATTAAATCCTACTAGCCTATCTTAGGTTAACATTCCCCAATAAGCGTCCAATAATCCCCTTAAATCCAGTGCGGTTCGCTTAAGCGATCTTGTAGGGAGGGGTTCTCCCCGCCTTTGTTTGAAACCGGCTATTCCGGGGGCGGGGAAACCCCGCCCCTGGAATAAATGGCGAAATACGGGGCGGCGCGCCGGCCCAGGCCTATCTGCCGGTCAATCCAACAGGAGCTGGTTGGTGATCATGCTCATGGGTATGTGAAAGATCGTCCACAACCTGCCGGTCTGCCGGGCGTCGTGCAGGAACATGGGCCAGGTGGAGGCCGCCGCCCCGGTGGCGCCGGTGGCCCGGGTGAGAGCGCCATCCAATGCTTCTAACCCCACGGCATTACCCAGGATGTCGTTCTCCAACCGAGAGAGCCTGGACTGGCTGGCTCCAGCCTGATGATCTTTACCTAAGGCCAGCCTGAGGGCCGGGTCGATGCGCAGATAATCTATAAAATAGGGACAGACACTATTTTTCCCCGACCCCGTCCCGAACTCGGCAATTAAGCCGGTAGCACCGGCATCACCCCGATGGGGCAGTTCCCGTGCCCCGGTTTTTTTAGGTCTTAAGCAGGTCTTCCGGCTTGTCTTTTATGAGCAGCGCCCGGATTTCCTCATCGGTAGGTTCCCCGGCCTGCTTCCAGGCCCCGATCACGTCGATGACCGTCTCCACCCCCAACTTCGCCAGCATAATGAAAAAAGAACAGTCGCTCCTGAAAGAAGGGGGTCAGGCCATCATTTTCTCAATTCTTGGACTGTGAGGTGATAAAATTCATCCTCCTGGGCCGAAACGTCTTCGGCAAACAAATAGGCCGGCCGCTCCAGACCCACGTCCACGAAGGCCGCGGCCATGCCCGGCAGCAGCTTCACCACCCGGCCTTTGTAGCCGAGATTATGCGGCAGCCTTGGCCGCTTTGGCTGAAAACCTGTTTTTGAAACTACTGTCCGGGAAGAATACCCGAAGAAGTTCCACTGATTGTGGCCCAATCGTCTTCTTGAGCGCAAGATAGCACAAATTTCCATCGAACTGAATATTTTTTTGTAGATTTTAAAGATACCACTCCCTTTGGGTTCGCCGATTCTTATGGGGTGATGCTCTAACCACCCCAGGCCAGCGCCGCCCGATAATGGTGCGCCAGGGGAAAGGCTGAAGCCACATGGACATACCATCTGCGGGCGTGATAAGAGATCCTTGCTCCCACCTTGATCAGGCGCTTTATCAGCCAATCAATGGACCGCTTAA
>Ga0194125_10009625_pt1 | contig 13361 bp, 10 predicted proteins | sample TA2KigC250mmetaG_FD_148626 | JGI IMG/M metagenome (GOLD analysis project Ga0194125, IMG submission 148626) | Freshwater microbial communities from Lake Tanganyika, Tanzania - TA2015034 Kigoma Deep Cast 250m | ecosystem: Environmental > Aquatic > Freshwater > Lake | place: Tanzania: Lake... | reverse complement strand
GTACGCGGTCGCCGCGAGCGTTGATCTGGTGCCATGCTCGTTCAGCAGCCCTCTCAGCAAACTACTCGCTGATAGAACGCTTCAATGCGGTCGCGAATCAAAGGGCGTTGATGCGCGGTGCTGTTTCGTCAGCCGGGGGATGACCGAGTTCGTCCGCCATCTGATCGGAGAGGAGGCTCCGATGAATCGTTCGAACAGGAAGCGTCACCGTCCCGAGGAGGTGGTCGCCAAGCTCAGGCAGGCTGACGAGGCACTGGCCAAGGGCACGCCGATCGCCGAGGTGGCGAGGTCGCTGGGGTGTCTGAGGTGACGCTGCACCGGTGGCGTGCCGAGCACGGCGCGGTGGACCGGGACGCGGTGAAGCGGCTGAAGGAGTTGGAGAAGGAGAACAGCCGGCTGAAGCGCCTGGTGGCCGACCAACAGCTTGACATCCAGATACTGAAGGAGATCGCCAAGGGGGAATTCTGAGCACCATGCTTCAAGTCTGGGCGGCGGCGCCGGGCGATTCATCACGTGACGATGGTGATGGACGTACCGGAGCGGCGTGTCTGCCGTGTGGCCGGCCAGCACCGGAGCACGCAGCGCCGCACCGCGCCGCCGAACCCGTACCTGGACAGGCTGGTCACGAGGATGCGGGAACTGGCCGTCGCGAATCCACATCGCGGCCGGCGCTACGTCTTGGATTTGCTGCGGAAGGAACGCTGGTCGGTCGGCGCGAGGCTGATGAAGCGGCTGTGGAGGCAGGAAGGCCTGCTGGTGCCGCAGAAGCGCGTGAAACACTGGCGTATCGGCACGGGCGAGAACGGCTTCGTGCGCCGAAGGGCGACGCGGAAGAACGAGGTGTGGGGCATGGACTTCGTACAAGACCGGACTTCCGACGGCCGCCCCTTCCGGATGCAAGTAGTGCTGGACGAGTACACGCGCGAGTGCCTGGCAATCGAGGTGCGGCGGCGGCTGCGCGGGAAGGACATGGTGGCGATGCTCGACGAGCTGACGGCGATCCGGGGAGCGCCAGCGCACATCTGAACCGACAACGGTCCGGAGATGATCTCGAAGGCGCTGAAGGCCTGGTGCGAGGAGAGCGGCACCGGCGCGCTCTACATCGACCCCGGGTCACCATGGCAGAACGGGATCGTCGAGAGCTTCAACGGCCGGCTGCGGGACGAACTCCTGTCGTCTGAGATCTTCGACACGCTGGCGCGGGGAGGAATCCAGGATCTGCAGGCGCGCTGGATGCGGAAAGGCAACTTCGCGGAGGATGACGTCACCGAACTCGCCGCAACGGCCTCCGTGGCGGAGCGATTACAACGCAGTGCGTCCACGTAGCGCCCTGGGCATGCTGACCCCTAGGGAATTCGCTGAACTCGGTCAGAAGAATGCAGGCCGCTGACGGCCCGAATTCCTCGCAGCTCGAGTGGCATCAAGTCGGGGTGAAGACCACATGCGCCGGATACCAACATTGCGAACTGGCTTGCCAGATGCGCAAGCCAAGGACATAGTCAACCTGTTCATGAAAGTCGGGCAAGCACATCTTGCCGATCGGCAGCGACGATGGTCGTGTGTCGGATCAGGTTTGCGAGGGGTCAGAAGTTGTAGTAGATGAACTTCGTGGGGGCATCTTGCTGGAGTGCGACGACGAGAAGCAGCGTTGCGATCGCTACGAAAATGATCGCTTCCGTAAGCCAAAGGCCGATCTTCCGAACTCGCGGACTCATGGGATGTTGCTCCCGCTGGGATCCTGCATTCGGCGACACAACTCGATCAGCAGGATCTCGCGCGCTGCGGTTGACGGATGGATGAAGTCCCCCATTGCTGATCCAGTCCACGGCAGGAACCGCGAGAGATCCCAGTACTCGATCCCCAGTCTCTCGCACATGAGCCTGATTCGGCGCGAGTATTCGTCCCAGAAGTCGGGCGGATAGTGAGCCGCGGAATCCGCCACGCTGACCGTGGGCGTTTCGTAGACCACGAGCCGGACACCCCGATTCGCTGCATGTTCGCGGAGCGCCCAAAAGAACTCCCATGCTGCTCCATCCTCGGATATTGACTCGATCACGCCCCTCGACTGCCATAGGAAGGTGGCGTTCGTGCCATTGGCCTGGTCCCTCACGGCCACTCCCGACTCGCCCTTTCTCCAGGATTCGAGCATCGCGGCGCCTGCTGCTCGGCGCTCGGGGGTCAGCAATTCCGGAGAAGCAGCCGTACGCCACGTCGATTCGAGCAGCAGCCTTGCATAACCGTGCAACTGGAACCAGCGGGCCTGCCGGATTTCGGCCGTAGTCAGCGCAGATGCGACCTCGGTCACCGACAGCTGGGCAGGGCCAAGCGTGGACAGGCGATTCGTTGCCTTCGGCTTGATGCCAAGCGACTGCATCAGGTTCCAGCCCTGTGATTCAAAAGGGGCGCCGTCGACGGCGTCGGTCAACGAAATGGGGGACACTGCAACGATGATCGCCTCGACGCCGGGCAGGTCGCAGATAGCCATCGCCGTCCGTCCCCAGTTCCCGAGCGCCTGTCCGCCGATTCCTCCACTGCCTGCGGAAACAGGGTCCTTCCCCAGACGCGGAACTAGGAACGTGGGCATTCCTCGGGCGAAACTGGGGCCGACAACGATCCACTTCGGTCCCGCCTGTGCGAGCGCTTCCGTCCGCAGCATGTTGTTCCGGAGGTCACCCTGTTGAATTCCGATCCCTCGTGCTGTTGCCGACGTCACTCCTCCCTGCGCCAACGAGACATCCCAGCACTCCGTGTAATAGGTCGAGATTGCCACGGAAAGAGCCGCTAGGGTAGCGAGCGCATACGCGCCGGATCTGCAAGCGAAGCCCCACATCGCCTCCGCTACCGCCCTCGGCCATGTCGCGACGCGCGGCGCGATCGAATGGCTGTTGGGTGCGAGCGTCGCGATCAAGAGACCGGCGAGACAATACGTCGCCAGCCGCGAGTCGATTTTCCAGCCGGGGACGATGGCCTTGCTCAGCATCACGAACGCAACATCCATGTCTTCCGTGCGAAATGGCACCCAAAGGAGCAGGACGGCCAGCAGCGTAAGTGGGCGCGCAAGCCATCCGAGCGAAAGCCCCGGGAATCGCCCCCGGCAGTAGTGCTCGGCAGCCAAGAGCGCGCCGTGCAATCCGCCCCACAGCACGAACGCCCAACCCGCGCCATGCCACAGTCCTCCGATCAGCATCGTCAGCATCAGATTGCGATAACGGGTCCATGGCTTGCCGCGGTTGCCTCCGAGCGGGATGTAGACGTAGTCTCGAAGAAACGCAGACAGTGTCATGTGCCAACGGCGCCAGAATTCGGTGATCGACTTCGCCTTGTAGGGGCTCATGAAGTTCACTGGAATGTCGAAACCAAACATGGCACTGAGGCCGATCGCCATATCGGAATAGCCCGAGAAATCGAAATAGAGCTGGCATCCATACCCGATGATGGCGGCCCAGGCCTGCGACGCGTCCGTGCATCCCCCTGCGGAAAAGAATGGATCGATGCTTGCGCCGATCGGGTCGGCGATCAGCAGCTTCTTGCCGACGCCGAGCGCGAAGTAGGCAAGTCCCTTTGCGAACTGGCTCGGCATGTCCCGGACCATGCCTACTTGGGGCAGGAACTGGCTATGCCGCACAATCGGTCCCGCCACGAGCTGGGGGAAGAACAGCACAAACAGCGCGTAGCGCCAGAACGAAGGCTCTTGCTGCTCGGGCCTCGAGCGAACATCAATGATGTAACCGATCTGCTGGAAGGTGTAAAACGAGATCCCGAGGGGCAGCACCGCCGGCAGGAAGTCAGGCAGGATCCAGTCCTCGGATCGAAGGCCCACCGTAGCGAAGCCGAATCGCGTGTATTTGAACCACACCAACGGCAAGAGATTGATGAAGACCGCGAGCGTGAGGACGCGCTTGCTACCGCTGCGTGCAACCCACTTGCCGAGTAACCAGTTGCCAAGGATCGAGCCGGCGATCAATGGGGCGAACCGAATATCCCATGCCGAATACCAGAGAAATGATGCGAGGACCAGCACGCCGACCAGTGACGCCCCGCGCGTTCGGGCGAGGGCCGCCAACGACAGGGTCACCGGCAGAAACAGGAACACGAACTCCCAACTAACAAACAGGTACGGAGGCGAGCCCGAGTATCGGTTGTTGGCGAGCTGATCCTCTCGGTTGCTGCCTGTGGTTGCCGCAGCAAGCGCCGGCAGCTTCGGGAGGGCGCCCGGGGCTCGGATCTCAGCGATCCGGACGATCGCCTCGGAAACCTTGCCTCCGGAAGCGTTGGACAGAATGAGTGTGCGGTCTTGCGCCTGGTCGAATCGGAGGATGCCAGTTCCGGAGGTGGGCTTGAGTATGCAGGAGTCGAGGAATCGATTTTGCTTTCTATCCAGCAGGCCGACATGTATCGCGCCGCTGCGTACGTCTGCTTCGATGCAAACGCCACCGGGGCCCTGATGCAGGCCATCCAGCGGCCACATCACCTGGTAGCCGGAAGTGGCGTTCGTGCGCAGGCGCGCGCCGGCAGGCACCTGCTCCCACATGGTCCCTGTGCCGACGAATACCGGTTTGGCAGAAAGCAGATCGTTTGTGCCGAGCCCTGTCACTGCCCCCGCTGCGGATATGCACAACAAGATGGCGAACACGCATGGAGCAAGGCATCGCGCGATCATCCCGACCCGGTCAACTCGGATCAAGTTCATCCGCCTTTGGCCCTGGGCAATTTGCGCGAACCATTTCGTCGATGGTTTGCCCGTATGTTCGGGAAGTCGATCCCAGTGGACGCGCCGCAGGGATTGGCCTCCCACTGCTTCTGGGCCTCACGGCGAGCATGCGTCTTTGAGAGTGAGTCTTCCGCAGACGATTTCATTTTGGCTTCAAACCATAGCAACGCTGAGAACATCTTCCGAAACGATGGCATCCCTGCCGAAGCACAAAAACTATAGATACTTTATAAGGCGTCCAGATGTGATTCATTCTGGCTTCCACCAAACAGTTTTTCCCTATTGCGCGGCTTTTCAACCATGGTCCGCCAAAGATTGACTCCAGATTGCTGCTTGGGACAGTCGGCGCATGGAGATGCGACGGAGATTATCTCTTCCGACAGATGAAGCAGTGATACCAGCCCAACATGCCGGCACATTGATTGAGAACCCAGCCATCAGGATTCAGATAACGGCCAACGAGAGGCACATAGCGCTGCACAAAACCCTTCTTGGCATAGCGAACGACCTCAAAACCCGATGCCTGAAGCATCCGTTGAACACGAGCCCGGCTACGAATCTTGATCACGACAGGGTCTCCAGGCGAACTTCCCTCCGCCACGTGACTCTGCCAATCGGTGAGCGTGCTCCTCAAACGATTCTTCAGCACCCAAGAAACAAAGAGATACACATTGAAAAAACTGAAGAACGAATACACCGCCAAGCGGAACTCCCCCTGAGGCTTTAAGAGCTCATTCACTCGCCGCATATATGCCATCTCGTGGGCAATGTGGTGAAGGACACCAAAGGAGTACACCACATCAAACTGTCCTTCCATGTCTGCATCCAGAAGATCGCCCTGGATCAGTGCTTCCACGCAGCCCGGACCTGCCTCGACACAAGCAAGTTTCAGATGGTTCCGCGTCAATTCCAAATGATTGCTCGTTATGTCAATTCCCGAGTACTTGGCTCCGCAACGCACCATTTCGACTGCATCGATGCCGTTTCCAACACCAATCTCAAGTACTCGCTTGCCTTCCATTCCCCGGAAGTCGAAAACTTTGGGAATGAACGGGGTTTCGTACCCGTATCGATAGTCACGTATCTGCTCGAAATACTTTGGACTTCCCGAGCTAGCTCCCGAGCGCTGACTTCCGACCGCCTTTTTCTCCCAAAGTCTGCGCGCACGCCGATTGCTGTCCTCCACAATCTCACGCATCGCCTTGCTCCCGCTGCATGAGGCGTCGTTCCGACTCCAACGTCATGCGCGAGACCTCGATCTGCTCCGCGATGAAGCCCTCAGGCGCACCCTCGCGAATCATCCGCGCCAGCGCGGCGAGTTCCTCGGCCTGTCCCTTGTCCTGTGTCACACTACTCCAGCCCTTGCCGCCGCCCGTCACCGTCAGCGACTTGTAATCGTCGAGCATGAACACGCGGCCGTCGCTGAAGACCTCCATCCGTTCCTTCGGGTACTGCTTCGAACCCATGGAGGTGTAAAGGAGCGAGCACACCGAGCCGTCCGCGAAGGTGATCGTCGCGGAGAAATTGTCGTTGCGTGCCCATTGCCGGCCACGGGGCGTGACTCCCGACATTTGCACGTCCACGCAGTGCGATCCGGTGAGTGCGTGGAACAGGTCATAGATGTGGCAGGCCTCGCCAACATTGCGGCCGCCGCCCTCGGCGCCGTGTACCCAATGATCGAGCGGGATGTAGCCGGCGTTCATGGTGTAGTGGGCCACCAGCGGCGAGCTTCGTCCGCCCAGCATCTCCTTCATGCGGCGGAAGGCCGGCGACCAGCGGCGATTGAATCCCACCATCAGCACCGGCTTGCCAGTCGATGATCCCGCGTAGAAGTCGGCGATGGCGTCGAGCTCCTGGTCCAGCAGCGCGAGCGGCTTCTCGCACAGCACGTGCTTCCCGGCGCGCAGCGCCTCCAGTGCCATCCGTCCGTGCAGGTCATGCCGAGTGCAGAGGATCACCAGGTCCACATCGCGGTCGGCGAGGACTTCGTTGAAGTCGGTGGTTGCCTTCGCGACACCGTGCTGCTTCGCGGCGGCAAGCGCATTGGCACCGGTGCGGCTGCAGATGGTCCGGACCTGAAAGTCGCCCTTCATCTTCGCAAGGTTCGGCAGGTGCATGCCCTGGGCGAAGCCGCCTGCGCCGACGATGGCGACGCCGATGGTGCCGCTTCGCGACGCGGTAGCACCCGCCACGCGCAGCGTGCGAACCGGTGTCTCGTTGCCGCGTGGATACGCAAGCACCACAAGCATGGGCTTCTTGCCCGGTGCGCTCAGCGCCTGATAGGCCTCGGGGGCCTGCTCGAGCCCATATACCTTCGGCTGCATCGCATCGAGCCGCACGCGGCCATCTGCCATCAGCCGCAGGTACTCCTCCATGTTGCGGTTTTCAGTCCAGCGGACGTACGGCAAGGGATAGTCCTGGCCTTCGACCTCGTAGACGGGGTCGTAACGCCCCGGTCCGTAGGACGCAGAGATCAGCACATCGACTTCCTTACTGAAGAACTCATGCCGCTGCAGGTTCAGCCCGACGTCCCCGACGATCACGACGCGGCCCTTGCGGCGGCAGCAGCGCATAGCCACTGCCATGATCTCGTGGTTCTCCGAAGCCGCGGCCGTCACGATCACGCCGTCGGCTCCGTATCCATCGGTGATGCGGCGCACTGCTTCCGCGATGTCGCCGTCGGCGGAGGTGAGGCCGTGCTGCATGCCGCAGCCACGCGCGATCGTGATCCGCTCGGCATCGAGGTCCGTACCGATCACGCGGCACCCGTGGGCCCGCAGCAGCTGGTCGGTGATCTGCCCGAGGATGCCCATGCCAACCACGACGAAGGTCTCGCCGAGTGTCGGGGTCGCGCGTCGCACACCCTGCATCGCGATGGCGCCCAGAGTGACCGTGCAGGCATGCTCCGTCTCGAGCCCTGACGGGATGCGGACCGCCAGATTGACAGGTACGTCGATGTACTCGGCATGGTTTGCGATACCCGCGCCAGCGCAGGCAACCAAATCCCCGACGGCGAATCCATCGACCTGATCACCAACTGCAACCACTTCTCCCGCCGCGGAGTAACCCGTGGGCGTGCCTGCAGCGAGCATCCCAGTCACGCGATCCCAGACGCGCTTGGCCCCTTGGTCGCGCATCAGTTGCACGACCTTCTTCGCGTGGTGTGGCTGCTTCAGCACACGCTTCCAGAGCGGCATCGCGCTCATGCGCACACCTGCGACCTCCGTACCGATCGAAACGCAGGAGTGGCTCAGGCGCACGAGGATGTTGCGTGCGCCCACGGTCGGTGCGGGAACTTCCGAGACGACGACGGCCCCCTTCCGGACAAGCAGTTGTTTCATGCTTTCGCTAGTGTATCTGTTTACCACGCCGAAGGACTCAGCACCTTGACATCTCACGCATGCATCGACATCATCGCCGGAGCCCGTCCGAACTTCATGAAGATCGCGGCGATCATCCACGCTGATCGTGGAGCCGGGGGACGAGGACGCCTGGCTGAGTGCCGACACCGGGCCAAAGGCGTTGCACGCCCTACTCGTGCCCTGCGCGGAAGAGCGGCTAGCCGTGCACGAGGTCTCGTCGTTGATCAACAGTCCGCGGAATGACGCCCCGCAGCTGCTCGAGCCGGTGGGCGACACGCTTCCCTAGCCAGGGACTACCACTTTCTCCGCGCTCGCAACCCCGTGATGTGCGCGACATGATGCCGCCCATGCCACTCGTAGAGGGCCAGTAGCCCACCCAGGATCTGCGGCCCGTTGGCCTCGAGCTCCCTCCGGATTTCGGCGTGATTGTAGATTTCGCCGTTCAATACGACCTGAATATTGCCATCGGCATTCGACATTGGCTGATTGGTGAGATCCGAAAAGTCGATGATCGATAGGCGGCGGTGGCCCAGCCCCACGCGACCATCTGACGACACCCAGGCTCCCGCCCCATCAGGGCCGCGATGGCACATGGTGTCCCGCATCAGCTCGATATACGACTCCGTAATCGAAAACCTTCCCGACTCAAGTACGATTGCTCCGTTTATGCCACACGCCTATGCAATCCTCTAGGCGCTATTGAAAAGGTCAGGTTGGACGGCCGCTAAGCTGTCCGCTCACAACTAAATGATGCTAGCCCAGAAGCGCGCCATGTCAGGTCGGCCGTTCCTCGCCTTAGCAAAGGCGCGGAGGCACGAGCATTCGTCCGGCCTAGGTGCACATAGCTCGCCACATGATGCAGCGACCAAAAGGCTTCGTACGTGATTCTTGAGTGATAAAGTCGAAACAACGAGCTGATGAGCGTCTTTCAATGATCTGTTTCAGTGGTACGAGAGAGCCGCAAACCGTTGTTCTTCTTGCATAAGGGCCGGATTGGCGTTGCAAGTTGCTTCATGAGTCGATTGCATGGTTTTGATGTGACCGTGCCAGATGTGCGCCAACTACTTCTTGAAAAAGAAGTGACATCTCGTAAAACCGGCGACCTTCGGCCGTGTCATTATGGGCAGGTGGCTCTCCACGTTCGATAACATCAAGCGCCCGCCTGAAAAGGGCAATATCGAGTGCGAAAAGCTCAGCCTTGGCGGCCGCAATTGTCTTCTGTCTAATCGGCGACTCTTGGAAAAGAACAATGCGTGCCCCAGTGTCGATACCCTCGTCGATGAAGAACACCGTCACGCCAGTGGGATCGCCGCACAAGATCGACCATTCCATGACGGAGCGTCCACGGTAAGTCGGCAATCGTCCGATGTGTGCATTCAGAATACCCGCGCCGCACCGTTCAATGACCGCCTTACGGTAGATCACACCCATCGCGTGTAGGGCAATATCCGGACAAACTTGGTCCAGAAACGCGAGGCTCGATGGCGACCCGAGCGGCCCCATCACGATCTTCGAATGTCCCGTCACCAAAGCTTTGAGCACGACGAACCAGTCGCGCGGCCGAAATCGTCGGAAGGCCTTGACGAGCTGCACGACCACAAACCGGGGCGCCCAGCCGCGCGGGCTACACGTAAGGAAGTGAACTTGGTGACCAGCGAGCGATTCGCGGAACTCCGGCCAGCGATAGACGCCATCACAAAACACGAGGACCTTCAATGCAGCATCCTTTCCAGTGCATGCCGGTACCATTCCAAGAAAAATCCGCGCAATGACGGATGCGTTTTCGGTGCCCAAGTCTCGAACAGCACGTTGAGGCAATCGACGAAGCGGAGGTCAGTCCACGAGCAACGTGCGACGACGAGGGCAAGCGCCGACATCACTCGCGCCTCGTCGCTAAGTGGCGCAGCTGACCGTAGCTTTGGGCGAACGATAACCATGAGGAACCAGAGCGCTTCCTCGACCTCGCCCTCTTCAACAGCGCATCGAGCCATGAAGACCGGCGCGCCAATAGAGGACATTGTTGCAAGCCGGCGACGAAGTGCGGTTTTGATCGCTTCGCGCAACACGGGGTCAGCAGAAACGGCTATCACACCAGTAGGCTCGCCACTCGCTGAACTTCCGACATTTTATGGAACGTCGCGTCCGGATAGCGGCACTGGATGTGAGAGATTATTGCTTCAATGCGCGCGAAATCTGAATCGCGCTGCAGGTCCTTCGTATGATTCTCGATGATGAGCACAACGATCTCGCGTCCTGAGACACGCCGGGCGCGCTGGATACAAATGTCCGCCATCCGAATAAATGTCAGCGTCGGGAGGCTCGAGGAAAGGTCGAAGATCATATCCGTCTTCGCCTTGCCGCTCAAGAATCCGAACGGATCCTGCATGACAAAAGAGGGTGCGCTTGTCGTCTTCTTTCGCAGCGCGCCGCGGATGGCGCTTTTTGCTTTGAGCCCAAGCTGGGAGTTGCTAGCAAGTTGGGCGGCGGCCGCTAGGCCAGCTATCGGTGAACCTCCCACGATATCGCGAAGAACGCGTCCGAACAGCTCGCTTCGACGGACCGATTGAGTCGGGATTTCAATTATGCCGTCACCTCCGGTGCCGCGAGCAATACGTCGGCCGTCATCGAGTTCAGGCCGGTATGCTAGGTTGGGTGAGTCGAGGTTAGTGTAATCGAGCTTGATCCCTTCTCCGTCATAGTAACTTCCGTTCACGACTGACGTATCGAGTGAGATTCCATTCTCGAGCAGCACCTCAAAGAGGGCGCGGGACGGCGGGCCTATACCCCACGAGCCTGCGCGGAAACTCACCAGTGTGTGGGGAGCAATGATCGGGCGAAGGTAGTCGATCGCAGCCTTTATCATCTGACGGAGCTCACTGATGGAGTAATCGGCGAGATTCCATCGTGTGCCGAGTCTCCACCACCCGTCGACTCGTTCGGCGCCAAGCCATTGAGGATGAAGGTGAAGCTGCACATCGAATCCACGTGCAATCATCATCGCAACGCTATCCTTCCATGCGTCGCGTTCGGCGCGAAACTCAGCGTCGCCTTGCGCGTACCGCTCGAATGCGAGTTGCTGCATTACCTCGACATTGAAGGTTGAGCGAATGCCGAGACGCTCATACAAGTCCATCAACCGCGCGGCTGGCTTGCATTGGAGCTGTGAGACCCGGCCGGTTCCGTTTCCGCGGAGTTCCCAGTCGTCGGTCAGCGCGATCCAAATCTTCATGACTTCTTACCTAGCAAATCACGAGAATTCCTTCTGTATGACATATTCGGTCTCCTGGTGACCGTCGGGCGGTAGAAGATGATTGCAGCCTGTGACAACTTTGCCATTCTTTGAATGAATTCGCGCGTCTTCGTCACCGCAGCTGATCCTATGCTGTGAATGCAATTTGCATAGCTTGGACTTGCTGCCACAACGGGATCGGCCACTCGCCGCCCTTGAGGATGGCGTTTCCGAACGCCTCAAGCTCAGCCTTCTGGCCCTTCTCCGGCAGCGTGGTGGTCATGCCCTTCGCCTTCGATCCGGTGATGGTCAGCGACTTGTAGTCGCCGAGCACGATCACCTTGCCGTCCACGAAGATCTCCAACTCCTCCTTCGGGTGCTGACTTGTGCCGAAGGCTGTGTAGGTCAGCGTCGCGACCGATCCATCGGCGAATTCCATCGTCGCCGTGAAATTGTCATCGCGGCGAAAGTGCTTCGTCGCCGGTCGCGCCGCGGCGACCGCCACTTTGCCTACCTTACTGTTTGCGAAGTACGTGAACAGGTCGTAGATGTGGCACGCCTCGCCGACGTTCCGGCCACCGCCCTCGCCGCCGTGCGTCCAGTGATCTGGCGGAAGATGACCCGCGTTCATACGGTGAGTCATCATCAGCGGGCCAGCGCGATTCGCGATCAGCTCCTGAATCCGGCGCGCGTACGGCGAGAATCGGTGGTTGAAGCCGGTAAGTAGCCTGAGCGTTTCACCTATTTGAGAGGCGAACCAGTCGGTGATGTCGGCGAGCTGCGCGTGCGAGATCACGGTCGGCTTCTCAACCAGCACATGCTTGCCGACCTTGAGCGCCTCAAGCGTCATCGGCGCGTGGAGGTCATGGCGCATCGCTATGAGCACTGCATTCACATCGCGGTCGGCGAGCACCTGCGCGAATTCTGTCGTGCTGTACGAGGCGGCACAATTTGTCGCCGTCGCCGACGCATTGTGCCCGGTGCGACTGACTACCGCTTGCAGGCCGAACTTGGCGTCGAGCGACTGGAGATTCGGCAGGTGCATGCCCTTTGCGAACCCGCCAGCGCCGACGAGTGCCAGCTTCACCTTGCGGCCCTCGATCTTCTTGCCGCGCGGGTTTGCGATCTTCCGCACCGGCTGGGCGTCAGCCGACACCTCGGGGTAGGAAGGAAGCACCATCAGCGGCTTGTTCGCGCCGCTCTTGAGCTTTTCGTACGCTGCGTCGGCCTCGGCGACTGGATATACCTCCGACACGAGCGGCGACACCTTCATCCGCCCTTCGCCGATCAGCCGCAGGTACTCTTCCATGTTGCGGTTTTCCGTCCAGCGGACGTACGGCAAGGGGTAGTCCTGGCCTTCGACCTCGTAGACGGGGTCGTAACGCCCCGGTTCGTAGGACGCGGAGATCAGCACATCGACTTCCTTGCTAAAGAACTCATGCCGCTGCAGGTTCAGCCCGACGTCCCCGACGATCACGCGGCACCCGTGGGCCCGCAGCAGCTGGTCGGTGATCTGCCCGAGGATGCCCATGCCAACCACGACGAAGGTCTCGCCGAGTGTCGGGGTCGCGCGTCGCACACCCTGCATCGCGATGGCGCCCAGAGTGACCGTGCAGGCATGCTCCGTCTCGAGCCCTGACGGGATGCGGACCGCCAGATTGACAGGTACGTCGATGTACTCGGCATGGTTTGCGATACCCGCGCCAGCGCAGGCAACCAAATCCCCGACGGCGAATCCATCGACCTGATCACCAACTGCAACCACTTCTCCCGCCGCGGAGTAACCCGTGGGCGTGCCTGCAGCGAGCATCCCAGTCACGCGATCCCAGACGCGCTTGGCCCCTTGGTCGCGCATCAGTTGCACGACCTTCTTCGCGTGGTGTGGCTGCTTCAGCACACGCTTCCAGAGCGGCATCGCGCTCATGCGCACACCTGCGACCTCCGTACCGATCGAAACGCAGGAGTGGCTCAGGCGCACGAGGATGTTGCGTGCGCCCACGGTCGGTGCGGGAACTTCCGAGACGACGACGGCCCCCTTCCGGACAAGCAGTTGTTTCAT
>Ga0194125_10009624_pt1 | contig 13361 bp, 9 predicted proteins | sample TA2KigC250mmetaG_FD_148626 | JGI IMG/M metagenome (GOLD analysis project Ga0194125, IMG submission 148626) | Freshwater microbial communities from Lake Tanganyika, Tanzania - TA2015034 Kigoma Deep Cast 250m | ecosystem: Environmental > Aquatic > Freshwater > Lake | place: Tanzania: Lake... | reverse complement strand
AACTCCCTCGCCGCCCGCCACGCGCCGCGGAGCCGCTTGAACGCCCCCTGCCACCGCTTGCGGCCCGAGACCAGCACCTCGTCGAGCATCGGGTGCCCGTCGAGCACCCCCGCCGACGCCGCTTCGACGACCCACGTGATATGCGCATCCGGCCGCGCGCGCCGCAGCGCCGAGAGCGCCGGCAGCGTGTTCACAACGTCCCCCAGCGCGCTCAGCCGGAAGATCGCGATCCGCTTCGCGTCCGACAGATTGCCGATTCCCGATTTCCGATTGCCGATTTCAGAATCCTCGATCTCTGCGCCACGACAAGGCACTGACCAGTCTCCCTCTCCCTCGGGGAGAGGGTTGGGGTGAGGGTGCTTCCCTCTTCCCTGGGGAGAGGGCTAGGGTGAGGGTGCTTGGCCCGCCGCCACGCCACGGAAGGCACCCTCACCCGCCCGCCTATGGCGGGCGACCTCTCCCCAAGGGAGAGGTTGCCGGGCGCCTGGCCAAACACGCAGCCCTCGGTCAGCTTGCCTTGACGAGCGGCTTGATCTCCACCGTGATTCTGTGCGTCGCCAGGTCGTAGGACGATTGCGCGTGCATCCAGAACTCTGGCGACGTGCCGAGTGCCGCGGCGAAGAGCTGCGCCGTCTCCGGGCTCACCGCCCGCTTCCCCCGCACGATCTCGTTGATACGCCGCACCGGCACCCTGAGATGCCGGGCGAAAGCCGTCTGCGTCAGCCCCAACGGCCGCAGGAACACCTCATCAAGGATTTCCCCCGGCGATGTGGGAATGCGATGCTTGGGGATCATTCCTCTGGTCTCTTATCCCACGTGATAGTCCACGATCGTTGCCTCGTAGGCCGCGCCCTTACATGCCCAGGACGAGCAGCGAATCCAGCGGAGTGTCACACGGGCCGACCCGGCAGCGAGGAATGCTACCCTCACACGTCCTGACGTCAGTTTCCATGGCTTGCAGAGCGCGCTCACGCGGTGGTTGCAGCCGGGCTGGAGGCGTTGGCAGGACTGTGGGCGCCAGTGCTTGCAGTGCTCTCCCGAATGTGCTGTATGAGTGCGCCGAGATCCTCAATGTCGTGCAGGACGACGTCGTTCTCGCTGAATACCTCCCTCACGATCCCGGTCGCGCGACCGGGGCTTGGCGCGAACTGAGCGACAACGACGAGTTGCATCTCCCCACGCAACAAGTCGGGGTGCTGGTAGATGGAATGGCCCTCTACGGCGAGAACGCAAGCGTCGCTAATGACATCGGGAATGCGGCGCTGAAGGAACGCCGCCGGTCTCACCAGATTGAAGCGCCCATTGCGGTACCCAAACGGGACAGTCAACTCCTTGTCCAGAGCTCTGACATGCACAGTGGGGTTGGGCTCAATGAACGGGCCAAGCCCCTCACGCGCGAAGCGCGCCGACAGCGCTTCCCTTACCGCCTCGCTCATTGCCCTCCGGGCCGGAGCGGGTCCCTCAGCGACGAGCTGCCCGAACAGCTCCTTGAGGTCGTTCGCCGGGTCGAACACCTTCATGGGGCGCAGCGCGGTGAGCTGAAGTTCGTTTGCACGGGTCGCAATGAACTGCTCCAAGTCGCTGACCGTCTGGAATAGGTCGCGGTCTACCTCCAATCGGTGGACAAACGCGTCCTTCGTGGCATCTAGCTGACGCCTGTCATACGCCTCCTGACCAAAGAACTGCCGGACTCTGGCGTTGTTCGAGTCCATCATCGCCCCGATGAAGGGCAGTTCCGGACAGAACAACAGCACTCCAACGTTGGCCGCCTCGAGGCGAGACAGGTCAGGGCAGTACTGGATCAGGGAGTAGTAACCTTTGGCAGCTTTCATGGGCTTTCCCCCTCGAAGTTCATGAAGTGGAACCCACGCTGGGGCCAGATGCTCTGCACTTGAGCCGACCTCATCATCGTCTTCGTCAGGAAGCGGGAACGAAGCCAGAGCAACTCCGTCACCGCCTCCCGTGTGCGCAAGTCCACGTGCCATTGCGCAGGAACTGAGGCGACCGTTGCTCGGATCTCATCGCGGGCGACATCGCGAAGGTCATCCAGTGCCTCCCACATGCAATCCTGCATGGCATCACGTCTGTTCCGCCGTCGCATGAACCTGCGGAACTCCGGGAACAGCCCGTAAATCCGTTCGTCCTGCACACGATCTATCGCTGCCACCCGTGGCGACAGGGGTTTCCCGCACGTGAGACAGTGAGTATGGTCCATCGCCTTTAGGACTGGCCGCGCCCGCGGATGACCCTCCCGCGAGATGAAGACGTTATCCCGATGGACGCGTTCCCGCCCTCCGTCAACGGCGTAACGATCGCAGTTCAGCAACCATGTGTCGAACAGGACAAGGCGCGGGATGTCCTGCGGGTTGCTCAGAGTCTTCAGTTCGCGCTCCGCCCCGCTCCAGGGGCCTCCCTTCTCGGCGCGTGTGACAAACGCCGGCCCCGGATTGGCCCGGCCGCCCGCTGCAAATGGGATCTCGTCCTCTCGGGTCACCTCAAGTAGCCACCAGTCAAAAGTCGGCAGGCGAAGCCGGCGAGCAAGACTCGTGCCCACCCATTCGCAGGCCAGCACGTGGTCCCCGCCCGGGTTGCCCATAGCCTTAAGATAGCCTTTCCCTAGATCGGTTTCAACTAGAACAACACCGGCCCCTGTGGGAAACGCCTTCACGAAGCGTCGAATGGTGGTAGGCCGCCAAGGTGGCTTCTCTGAGGCCATCGGGTTCCTGCCCCAAGCGAACTGGAGTCCACAGGTGTAAGGAAGATAACCGTCCTCGTTGGCGCTGTCAAGCCCTAGCCGCTCAGAGGGCCGAAGCTGACCCGGGGTCGGAGTCACGCACTGGGACTCGGATACTGGTCATCCCCCTGCTACGCGGCGCCGGCCCCCGTACTCCTTGCGGTCAGCATCGTCGGCCGACCACCCGCCACCAGAGCTTGTGGCGGCGGAGGTGGCGGCGGCAGCGGGCGAGGAAGGAGTCGGTGTGGCCGAGGAGGAGCGGGTCGTCGCCCGCGTAGGCGTCGTAGAAGAGCGCCCAGTCGGCGTCGCTCACGGGGTCGGGAGCCAGGCCGAGCTTGTGGAGCGAACGGTAGAGCCGGGCAAGGGCGGCAAAGCGGCCGCTCAAGGGCAATTCGTCGAGCAACTCGGCGCGGTCGAGGTCGAGAATGAGGGCCGAGCCGTCGGGGCAGAGGAGGATGTTCCTGGCGTTGAGGTCGGGGTGGAGGAGGCCGGCGTCGTGGACCTGGCGGATGAGGCGGGCGGCGGAGGCGAGGGCGGCGTGATGCGTGATGCGTGATGCGTGAGCAGAGGTCGCGTGACGCGTGACGCGTGACGCGTGACCAGAGCCGGGAGAGCAAGAAGGGCCACAGCCGAGGGCGGCTGTGCCACACGGGGAGGGGCCGCGGAGGGCGGCGGCGAGGTCGAGGGAGTGGGGGATTTCGCGGACGATGATTTCGGCGCGGTAGACGCCGGGGAAGGTTTCGCGTCGGATGCCGGCGATTATCTCGGGGGTGGGCACGCCTCGGCGGCGAAGGGCGTCGGAGACGGCGATTTCGCGGAGGAAGCGGCTGCCGTTGAAATGTCTGTCGCCGAGGAGCCGGCCGAAGATGCCGCCGCGGCGGCAGTGGCGGATGAGGGCGGTCGTGCCATCCGGCAGGGCGATCCGCTCCATCGGGGCGCGCCCAGCCGGAGCAGACGGCAGAGGGGAGACGGCAGAGGGGAGAGGGGAGACGGCAGACGGCAGAGGGCAGACGGCAGACGACAGAGGGGAGACGGCAGAGGGCAGACGGCGGGCGCGGATGGCGTCGGCATAGGGGGGCTTGACGACGATGGTGGTTCTGCCCTCCTGGATGACGTCGTAGCCCTGGGGGGCGCTGTCGGGCAGGGCGAGGCCGAGAAGCTCCCGGGCCTGGCGCAGGCGGGCGAGGGCCATGTCGCCTTCGGCGTCGAGGAGGCGGCGCAGGTGCGGGCGGGCCTCGGTGACGCGGCCCAGGGCGACGAGGACGCGGGCGAGGTAGAGCTGAATCCAGGCCGTGTAGTCGCCGAGGGAGTCGGCGGCCTGGGCTGCGTGAAGGGCTTCGAGGGCCTCGGCGTGGCGGCCGAGCTTGTAGAGGCAGGCGCCGCGGTGGAGGTGAATGGCGTCGAGGGGCTGCGACCAGGCGCCCGTGCGGCCGAGGTGGGCGAGGGCCTCCTCGTAGCGGCCCAGGTCGTGGGCGGCGAAGCCGAGCCAGGCGAAGAGATCGGGGAGCGAGGGGTTCTTTTCGGCGGCGAGGGTGAGGAGGAGCCAGGCGGCGGGGGAATCGCCGTGGTCGAGGCGGCTGCGGCCCAGGGCGGCGAGGCGTGTGGCGCTGCGGCGGCGGAGACGCTCGTCGGGCTCGGGGGCGGCGGGGGGCTTGCCGTCGGTGTGGGGGCCGAAGCGGCGGAAGAGCGCGGCCTCGGCCTCGGCCAGGATGGCGGCAAGGGCGCGGGAGTTGTCAGTCATTCCCACGGCGGCCAGGTGGCGAAGCGGACGCTCGACCTCGCCGCGCCGCATGGCCACGAGGGCCAGATATGCCTCAGCGAGGAGGTTGCCGGGGGAGAGCTTCCGCGCCTCGTGAAGGGCCTCAGCCGCCTCATCGAGCCGGTCGGCCTCGGCGAGGAGTCCGCCGCGGAAGAGGGGGAAGACTGGGTTCGCCGGCCACTGCTTCGCGGCATTGTTGAGGCCATCGAGGGCCTCGTCGAGCCGGCCCGCGTCGGCCAGGGCGAGTGCGCGGTGGAGGGCCACGTGGGGCGAATCGGGCGTGGCGCCCGCGGCGGCATCGAGGGCCTCCAGCGCCTTGGCCGGCTCGCCCGCCCGCAGTGCCCTCTGGCCCCGGAACAGCAGCGCCGTCGCGCCCATCGCAAGCGTCCTTTCCTGCCGCGATTATAGCCGGCGCCGCTGCCGACAGCAAGGCGCGACGTGCCGTTCGTAGTGCGGCCTTCAGGCCGTATCGTACGGGCTGAAGCCCGCACTACAGACTCGCTCATCCTTCCGGACGCCCGTAAACAAGTGGCCGCGCCCCCAATGGGGAGGGACGCGGCCACGTGGTGTGCCTGAGCGAGGGCGCCAGGCCCTACTTGTTCTTCGGCTTCTTCACCACTTCTTCGCAGGACTGGACGGTGAGCCACTTGTTCCCGTCCTTCTCCTCGACGGTGCCCGTGGCCTTGACCCGCTTGCCGTCGAAGTCGGCGACCTTCTTGCCGTTGTCGTCGAGCACGACGCAGAAGACCTCCGGGGCGTCCTTCTTGCCGCTTGTGATCGTGATGCTCTTGATCACCTCGGTCTCGACGCCCTTGTCGTCCTTCGCCTTCTCCTTGGTCACGGCGACGGTGCCCGTGACGGGCTTCGCCTTGGGGGCCTTGGGCGGCTTCTCCTTCTTCTCGCCGGCCAGGGCCTGGCCAGCGACGAAGACCACCGCCATGCACACGGCTGCCAGCGACACGAACCTTGCTCTCACGTCTTGCTCTCCTGAAAGTCCGCCCTCCGCAACGCGAGGGCCTGAGCGTAGAACGTTCCGCACGAACGAATTGCGTGCAAGCGCGCGGGCGACTCTGCCAACGAAGCCCTTCACCTCCTTTCGGCCCGCAGCCTACATTGTTGTTTCTGTTGCGGAAAGCCGAATTCGCCGAACTCGGGCCGTGCTCGGAAGCCAAAGACTGGCTGAAGCCAGGACTCCGAACGCGTTCGTTCCTTGTTTGGAGTGCTGCCTTCAGGCAGTCTTGGCTTTCCGCAACAGAAACTACATTGCCTTTCGTCTCTGGGCGCACAGTATACCGCGGGAGCCGGCGGCAACGCAAGCCCCGCCAGCGTCCAACTCCCATCAAGAATGTAGTGGCGGGGGCCGGCCCCGCCGTTAGCCGCCACATATGGACACAGAGCGGAGAGTTCGTAGTGCGGGCTTCAGCCCGTACCTGGGGAGCAGGGTACGGCCTGAAGGCCGCACTACAAACTCGTGCCCCATCCGGCTGGCGCGCTGGCGGCGACTTGCTTCGGGCCGGGGCAACCGGTATACTCATGGTTCCCAGGGGCCGCGACAAGATGAGGCGACAGAGATGGCGGTCAACTACGGCGTCTGCGATAAGTGCCACGCGCGCGTCCCCTGCTCCCACGACATCCGCGACGGCAAGGTCTTTCTGGAAAAGGTCTGCCCCGACTGCGGGACCACCGAGGGCCTGGTCAGCAACGACCCCGCCACCTGGCAGCGCAAGCGCCAAATCTGGCAGTACGACAGCGCGTCCTCCACCGCCCACGTTTGCCACCTCAAGTGCGAGGGCTGCCGCCACCCCCGCTCGCTCCGCCTCGTGTTCCTCGACCTCACGAACCGCTGCAACATGAACTGCCCCATCTGCGTGGCCAACGCCCCCTGGATGGGCTTCGACTATCATCCCTCCTTCGCCTACTTCGAGAACATGCTCAAGGGCCTGGCCAAGCTCGACCCCAAGCCCGTCATCCACCTCTTCGGCGGCGAGCCGACGCTCCGCGACGACCTGTTCGAGATCGTGGACCTCGCCCACAGCCTCGGCCTGCGCGTCCACCTGGTCACTAACGGCCTGAAGCTGGCCGACGAGGCATTCTGCAAGAAGGTCTGCGACAAGCGGCTCCCCGTCTTCCTCGGCTTCGACGGCCGCGACCCGAGCATCTACGAGCGCATGCGCAAGACCACCGCCTGCTACGCCCCCAAGCTCAAGGCCCTCGAAAACCTCAAGAAACTCGCCGCCCAGCGGCAAGACGCCATCATGTGCACGGTCGCCCGCCACATCAACGACACCCACATCGCTGACCTCTTCACCATGTGCTACGAGCACCGCAACCACATCAAGGCGCTGAACTTCCTCCCCCTCACCGAGACTTGGGAGCCCGGCCGCTTCGAGGCCGACATCTCGACCACCATCGAGGACGTCCAGGAAATCGTCGCCGCCGCCTTCCCCGACGAAAAGGTCGAGTTCGCCTCCCTCGGCCTCCAGTTCCACTTCGACCGCGCGCTCTCCTTCTTCCGCAAGAAGGGCACCCGCACCTTCAACAAGGTGCATCCCAACTGCGAGGCGGCGACCATCTTCATCCCCGACGGCGAGCGCTACCGCCCCATCAGCCATTTCCTCAAGCGCCCCCTCGACGAGCTGACCGTCGAGGCCGTGAACATGGCAAAGGCCCTCGAACCCAAGCTCGCGAAGCTCGACGCCACCCGCGGCTTCTCGCGCCTGCGCGGCCAGCTCAAGGTCCTCCGCGCCTTCCTCCCCTTCATCCGCCGAAACGTCCGCTTCCGCCGTCTCCTGAAGGGGCGCCCCTGGCTGGCCATCACGCGGCTCCTGGGGGGGCTGCTCTTCGGCAAGACCCTCTACGACCAGCTCGCCAAGCACACCTACATCGGCGACCGCCTCACCAGCATCATCCTCCCCTTCGAGGAAATCCACTCCATCGAATCCGAGCGGATGGAGATGTGCGCCGCCGGCTTCGCCTACGAGGACACTGAGACCGGCGAGGCCCGAACCGTCCCCGCCTGCGTCTGGTGGCTCTACAACAAGCCCCTCCTCCAGAGCGTCATGGCCAAGTATGGCCCGGCCGCCCATCATTGACCTCGGCGTGGTCTGCTCCGGACACCAGCCTCGGGTCAGTCGCTTGCTGTCCGGAGCCGACGACGGCCTCAGTTTCTGTTTGGGAAATGCGGGCCAAGTGCAGCCCCACCGAAGAAGGTGTGCAGAACCGTCGCAGAGAGGGAGTGCTCCGCCCCCACCGAGCTCGCATCGGTGGAGCGGAGGTTTGACCACTACCCGCGGCCCGGCTCACCCCCCGTCGCCCTCTCCCTCCGCCGCCAACAGGCGGCGGAGGGAGAGGGGGAGAAGGGGGTGAGGGTGCCCGCGAGCTAGTGGCCAAACCTCCGCCCCACTGGGGCGAGCCCAGTGGGGGCGGGACCCCGGCAGGCTTTCTGTACACGTTCTTCCGTCGAGCGGCTAAGCACGCCTCCACAGTGAAAGGTATACAGAAACGGGGAGGCACAGCTCCGCCCCCACCGACCTTGCGTCGGTGGAGCGAAGGTTTGACCACTACCCGCGGCCCGGCTCACCTCCCGTCGCCCTCTCCCTCCGCCGCCAACAGGCGGCGGAGGGAGAGGGGGAGAAGGGGGTGAGGGTGCCCGCGAGCTAGTGGCCAAACCTCCGCCCCACTGGGGCGAGCCCAGTGGGGGCGGGACCCCGGCAGGCTTTCTGTACACGTTCTTCCGTCGAGCTGCACTAAGTACAGCTCCCCACAAATAAGGGGACAACCTTCTCGTGGCCTATCGTTTTCCTCCCAAAGGGAGGGCAGAACTTAGCCGGCGGCTTCAGCCGCCGGATCCCGGCGGCGGAGTCATGGCAAGTCCCGAAGGGACGACAGAGAGGCCACGGCCCCTGGCAGGCACGCGTTCTGCCGTCCCTTCGGGACTGGGCGGTGGTGTGCCCACGGTTCCGGCGGCTGAAGCCGCCGGCTAGATCCTGTTGTCCCTTCGGGACAGGAACGGAAGACTAGCCCGCCCCTGTTGTCCCTTTATTCGTGGGGAGCTGTACTAAGAGAGGGCTCATCCGACTGAAGCGGTCCTTCCGGGGGGAGGAGCTGGGGGCAAAGCCCCCAGGGCCTTCGGAACAGCACAGGGCACACCAGAGGAGAAGATCGCTTGAGTCGGATGAGCCCTTTCGGAGGGGATGAGCGGCGAGGCCCCCGGCCTCGGGGTCGGATGAGGCTGAGAAAATTTTCGGGCGGGGACTTGACAAGTAATTCGGTATGTGGTATACTCTGAGCGTGACCAAGTGTGGCGCTTGCCATCACCTGGCCAAAGGGTCAGCCGCGGACACGCTGGCCCAGTGGCTGCCGGAGGGCAGCCGCTGCACACTCACCTTTCTCCGCAAATCCTGAACTGACAGCGGATTGTGGCCAGGACAGCGCCCACGTGGGCCGGCTATCCGTGGCCACAGGAGGTGCCTATCGCCTGAGACCGTGCGGAAAAAGACTCCCGGAGTCTTTTTGGGGAGTAGGACATCGTGACACTGGGAGGGTGAAGGAGCAAGGAGATGGAGACGATGCGGATGGTTCCAGGGTTCGGGCGGTCGGCGACAGCGGACGCGACGTGGTGGGCGCTGGAGGCGGCGGGCCAGAAGGCTGTGAAGTGGCTGTGGCCGGGGCGAGTGCCGCTTGGGCGGATGACGCTGCTGATCGGGGACCCTGGGCGCGGCAAGTCGTTGCTGGCGCTCGACATGGCGGCGCGCGTGACCCGTGGGGCGGCGTGGCCGGACCAGGGGGCGCCAGGCGCCGAGTCTCTAGTGGCGAGCGGGACGGGGAACGGGCCAGGTGGGGAGGAGCGGGCGCCGGCGGGGGAGCGCCGCATGCCGGTGTTTGGGCCGCCCGAGGCGGCCCCCGAGCCCCTGGACCCGGCGCTCGCGGAGCTGGCCGGGGTGGTTGACTGGCCGCCGGAGACGGAGCCCGACGCCGGAGAGGCGGGAGTGGAGGCGGCGAAGACGGAAGCGGAGCCGCCGGAGGCGAGGCCCGAGACGCCGAACCCGGTGGGGAGCGTGGTGCTGCTGAGTGCGGAGGATGACCCTGGGGACACTATACTGCCGCGCCTGAGGGCGGCGGGGGGCGACCCCGAGCGGGTGGTCATCCTTCATTCGCTGCGGCGGCTGACCGACGGCAAGCGGCTGACGTTCTCCCTGTCGCGCGACCTGTCGCTGCTGGACTATGAGATGCGTGCGCGTGGGGACGTGCGGCTGGTGGTCTTCGATCCGGTGACGGCGTACCTGGGGGGGCTGCACGGGCACAGCAACGCGGAGGTGCAGGATTTGCTGGCGCCGGTGCGGGAACTGGCGGAGAACCGCGGCGCGGCGGTCCTCGGGATCAGCCACCTGACGAAGAAGAGCGACGTGGCGTTGCTGTACCGGGCGATGGGGAGTCTGGCGTTTGTGGCCGCGTCGCGTTCGGTGTGGGTGGTGGGGCCGGACCGGCGGGAGGCTGGGCGGATGCTGTTCCTGCCCGTCAAGTGCAACCTGGTGGGCGGGGCGACGGGTCTGGCCTATCGCATCGTGGGGTCGGAGGGGGACCCGGCGGTGCCCGTGTTGGCGTGGGAGGCGGAAGCGGTGGCGGAGGAGGCGGAGGAGGCGCTGGGGGCCGTGCGCCGCGCGCCGGCGGGTGAATTGGCGGCGATGTGGCTTCGGGGCCTGCTTGCGGCGGGGCCGAGGGCGACCCGAGACGTGGAGCGCCTGGCGGCCGCGGTCGGCATCTCCCCGACGGCGCTGCGGAAGGCGCGCAAGGCGCTGGGAGTTGAGGGACACCACAGCGGTGCCGGCAATGCCTGGGCACTGAGCCTGCCGGAGCGCGAGACGGCCAGCCCGGTGGCTACGGAAGCGCGGGCTGCGATGTCTGAGGCGGTGGCAGCCGGCGCGGTGACTGGGGCGGGCGGAGCCTGACGTGCCTGACGGGTTTGACTCGCGCCCCGGCAAGGCGAGGGGGAGGGGCGCGAGTCAATTCCCGAACCGGCTCCCTCCCGTCTCGCGGCATAAGGGTTTCGCAGTACAACACTTGTGGAAATGCCGATCAAGGTGTGCCGCGTCGGCTTGACTCGCGCCCCGGGAAGGGGGGAAAAAGGGCGCGAGTCAATTTCCGCCCCTCTCGTCCTCGTCGTCGTCCTCGAATCCCTACTGCCCACCTGTTCCCTATTCGACGACGAGGACGACGACGACCACGACGACGAATGAGGGAGCCGGTTGGGGCCAGGCGGGTGGCCTTGCCTGTGAGCAGGATGGTCGTTGACATTGGGGGAGCGGGGCCGTATAATCCCACGTGCGGGCGGCGCGGGCGGGGTGCGCGGGGCGCGGGGATTGCCCTAAGGGTATATCTGGTGAGGGCTTGCGTCGCCTGAGGCCGCCTTGATGCGAAGAATTTGTGGAACTTTTCGCGCGCCGGATCGTCTAATGTAGCGGAAGAGCGAAGCCGATGGCCGAAGTGGACGCGGCGGACGAGCTTCTGGTCGCTCAGGCCCAGCGGGGCGACGCGGCGGCCTTCGGGCGGCTCGTCGAGCGATACCAGGACGCGCTGTTCAACGGCGTGCACCGGATGGTGAGCCAACGGGAGGACGCCGAGGACCTGGCGCAGGAGGCGTTCGTCAAGGCATTCCGCGGCATCGGGGCCTTCGAGGGGCGGTCGAGCTTCTACACGTGGCTCTACTCGATCGCCTACAACGTGGTAGTGAGCCACAGGAGAAAGGTCGGCTCCGCACGCCATCTGAACCCCCTGCCGCTGCACGAGGGGGCCGAGGGCGGCGGACGCGGCTACGAGGCCGAGGACGACGCTGAGCGTCCCGACGCGACGGTGGAGCGGGCCGAGCTGCACGAGCGGCTCGAGGTGGCCATCGCGGGGCTCGAGGGCGACTATCGAGAGGTGGTTGTGATGCGGGACATCGAGGGCTTCGATTACCAGGCGATTGCCGAAGTGCTTGGGTGCCCCGAGGGCACCGTGAAGTCGCGGCTCCACAGGGCACGCCAGGCGCTTCGAGAGCAGCTCAAGGACCTGCTGGCATGACGAAGGACGAGGTTCGCACCCAGCTTTCGGCGTACCTGGACGGCGAGCTCGGCGAGGCCGAGCGCCGCGCGGTGGAGGCGGCCCTGGCCGCCGACGCCGCGCTGCGCGCCGAGCTGGACCAGCTCCGCCGCACAGCCGAACTCGTCCGCTCCCTGCCGCGTGCCAGCGCTCCCGCGGGCTTCGCGGCGCGGGTGCTGGCCGCCATCGCCCCTGCGCGGCAGGTCTCCCGTCCGTGGCTTCGGACCTGGCGGCCGGCCGCGATTGCGGCCGCAGCGTGCCTCCTCCTTAGCCTTGCCCTCCTCCTGCTGCCGCGCCCGGACGGCGAGCGGCACGTCGCCCGCGACATCACGCCCGCGCGCGAGGAGGCCAAGGGGGTGGCAAAGGCAGATAAAGCGGCTGCCCCGGCCCCCGAGGCCCCCCGCGACCGCGAGGGCGCCACGGCGGCGGACAAGTTGGAGGCAATGGGAGAATGCCTGGCCCGCACCGACGACGGGGTGGCGACCCGCGCGCGCGTCAGTGGCACGGGCTATGCCGCAGCCCCTACGGCGCCCGCCCCGGGCGAGCGGCCCGCGCTGGCCGATGCAAAGGAAGGGTGGGGCGGACGCGGCGGCGCCGGCGTGCCCAAGCCGGGCATCGCCACTGAACGAAAGACCACGGCCCATGCCGAGGGGGAGCGCGCCCAGGGCGACGACGCTCGCAGGGACCTGAAGCTCGCGGAAGCCAAGACGCCCGCGCCCAAGCTCACGGCCGGGCCGCCAGCCGCCAGGCCCAAAGTGGCGGCCACCGCCGAGGCCCCGACGGAGGAGGCGGCGAAGTTCGATTCCGAGGCCCACGCGGCGCCCACCCTCGCCGAGCTGCGGGAGGCGAAGAGGGGGGCCGACGAGGCTCAAGACCCACTCGCCGGCGAGAAGCGCCGCGCGGTGGACCGCCAGGAGCTGATGGACGCCATCGAGCGCGAGTACCGCGTCGCCCAGAGCCCGCCTGGCGCGCCTCGCCGTGCCTTGCCCCCCGCCGCCGGCGGCGCGGGCAAGGCCACGGCCGCGGCAGGACGCCTCGAGATGCGGCTGGCCTACGCCGACCTGGCCCGCTGCCTGGCCGACTGGCAGGCGGCACTCGACGCGGCGAACGTGGTCTACGCCGTGCGGCCCGTGGGCAGCGGGGAGTTTGTGATCGAGGCCACGCTGGCCGCGCCCGAGGCCCGCGCCCTCCTTGTCCGCCTGGCCGGCCCCGCGAAGGGCAAGGAGCAGGAGAAGGTGGAACAGGGCGCGGCCGCGCAGGTCACGGAGCCGCAGAGGGCCGTGGGGGCCGCGAACGCCTTCAAGCTTGCCAAGGACGCCCCTCCGCCAATGGTGCACCTGGTCCTGCGCTTCACCCGCGCCGAGGGGCAGGACGCCCCTCCCGCCGAGCCGGCCGAGAAGCAGAAGTAAGAGAACGGGGCGGGGACCTTTCTGGCAGAGAGGTCCCCGCCCCGAACCCCGCCCGCCAGAGACTCCCGAACCAACCGGTGTTCAGCGATTCGGCGGCGCGCACGGCGCACCAAGACCGCCTGAAGGCGGGACTCCGAACGAAAACGCCCTTGTTTGGAGTCCCGCCTTCACGGCCTGTCGATTTACCCGGAACTGCGGATGCAGACAACGGAGGTCCAGGACCTGCCGCGGCGCGTCGCCGTGAGAAGACGCGGTGAGCCGGAGAAGGTCGCCTCAGCACGACGTGCTGCCGGTGCGTCGCGGGCAGTCCGTGGGCTGCCGGGAGCGGTTCGTGCTCCGTCGTGCACAGGCGGCGTGCCGCTCCCAGGGAGGGTCTCACGGC
>Ga0194125_10009619_pt1 | contig 13363 bp, 16 predicted proteins | sample TA2KigC250mmetaG_FD_148626 | JGI IMG/M metagenome (GOLD analysis project Ga0194125, IMG submission 148626) | Freshwater microbial communities from Lake Tanganyika, Tanzania - TA2015034 Kigoma Deep Cast 250m | ecosystem: Environmental > Aquatic > Freshwater > Lake | place: Tanzania: Lake... | reverse complement strand
CTTGCCGTTCGCCTGAGGAAGAGATATGGATACTGACACGTCCACCCTTGTCACCGAGATGATCTTCGGCTTCGTCTTCGGCCTACTCCTTTCCTGGTCTGTCGGTCTCGCGCCAGCATTGATCTATCGCTACGTGATCTACAAGAGACCGATCGAGAAGAAGAAGGCCTTCTGGCGCCTTGCGCCAGTTGTGACCATCCTCATGTTTGTCTTCAAACTCACAATGGCCGGACTGAGCGGGACGAACCCGAATCCAAATCCGATTCCATGGGTTATCATTTACTACATCGGCAAGTGGATCATGACTCGCCAGTCCAAGGCCCGAGCCGTTTCCGCACCCGTTGCGGCTGTCGCCGCAGCGCCAAACCATAGGGCAGCGGCACCGCCGCCGCTCCCGAACAAGCCTAGTCCACCGGCGGCCGCTGCCGCCAAGCCCAAGAAACGTACCCATGGGTGTCTGGTCGCCTTCTTGGTCTGTCTCGGCATCTTCATTGTCCTCGCTGCGCTCGACATTCTTTTCGGCGGCGGCCAAGCCGTCATGAAGTCTGCGGGGAAGAGCATGATCGAGTCTCCCTTGTGCGTGGCGGCTGCAGCGGGCAATTGGCAAGAAATCGATCGACTTCTCGCCAGAGGAGTGAACCCCAATCAGTCGGCCATGATGGGGCATTCTGCCCTCATCATGGCGACAGACAACGGGCATGTTCAGATAGCCGAGCGCCTGCTGAAGGCGGGTGCCGATCCAAACCAGAAGGACAACCTTGGGTGGGCACCACTCCACCACGCGGTGAAGACCGATGCAGCCAACCTGGACATGATCACGATGCTCGCCCGCTACCGGGCGAACGTGAACATCACGGACAAGCACCTACGAACTCCGCTTCATCGTGCGGCACAGTTCGGACACGTTGAAGCCGTCCGCCTGTTGCTTCGCTGGGGAGCAGATCCCGCTGCGCGAGACGAGAACGGGTGGACGCCACAGGATCGAGGAGCAGCACACCCGTCTGTCGTCGCGCTCCTCAATCCTCGCCCTGTTGCGCGCGTCTGGACGGGGCGCAACGGAACGCAAATCACCGCCACTTTCCAGAAGGAAGCGGGCGGATATGTCTACCTCCAGAAACAGGATGGGAGCCAGATTCAGACTCAGCGTTCCAATCTGTCAGACGCGGACGTAGCATACTTGAACTCAATGAGATAGGCGAACAAGAGAATTGACCCGTACCCAGTAAGGCCGCGCGGACGCGGCCTCACTGGTCCGGTCATTCTCGCCGTTGGCCGCAGCAACAAGTGCATTGAGATAGCGGAGGTGTGACTCGTGCTTTGGTCCCAGATCATGTCGAAACTCAACTCTTCTGACCCCAAGGAAAGAGAGCAAGCCGTCCTCGCTATCCGTGATTCGGGACGACCCGACGCTCGGGACGTTCTTGTGTCCCAACTTGAGAGTCTCTATGAAGACGTTCGGGAACAAGCACGCGTGTCTATCGCTGTTGTTGACGCTCGTTTGCAGCGCCAACCGCCGCGAGACAGAAACGCAGCCGTGAAGCATTCCCCTGAGTCGCGTACTTGGTGGGACGACACGCAGAAGAGAATAGACGACATCCGCCTTGATCAGATTCGACGCGAGTGCGTGGATGATGACCGACGACGGCCGCCCTGGAATGAGTGGGATCGTGCGGTGGTGGCCCGGCTCTCATTCAGTCTGCCGTTTGATCTTCGCGTGGCTCTTGATGGTCTTCGCGGGCACGCGGACTTACAAAGAGACGGTGCATGGAAACTTCATTTTCCATACTGCGACTTCTGCGGTAAAGAGACCCGTGCTCTTCGCACGCGACTCGTCGTCAACGAGAGACTAGTGAAGACAGTGATTACGCCTCGGTTCGGACTCTCACCCAAAGGCGCAGGTCGGTTCGACGCCAAGACCAATCAACTCACGTGGGACATGTGTCCATCGTGCTGGGCGAGTGTGGGAGATGTTCTTGCCCAAGAGAAAGGGGAACGAAAGAGGCAGGAAAAGAGGGCGCGGCAGGTCAGTCAAGGCAGAAAATGGTGGCAATTGTGGCGGACCCACGAGGATGCCGCGTCAAAGACAACTGACATGGTGCTAGTCGACAGCCTCGTTGAAATGATGCGCACATGGAAGCAATGGAAGAGCAAAACAGCGTCGGGACTGAACCCCGACTTCATCAAACAGAAATTCGCAAAGTACGAACCCGGCCTTCTGAATATCGCCCTCGATGCAGCCGTGCAGCGGGGAATCATTACAGAAGAAGAAGCGCAAGAACTGATCGAAAGGAGGTAGACTGTGAGCATCATGGGATTCGAGCCGACCAAACTGATTCAGGCGGTACTAAACCACGATTCCTCGGGAGTCTCCCGATTACTGGCGTCCGGTGCGGACGTGAACGCCGGTGATAACCAGGGTAAAACAGCCCTAATGTGGGCGGCAGAGACCGGTCAAGTCGATCTGGTCAACGCACTCATTCGGGCAGGAGCCAACGTCAACGCCAGAGACGTTTTCGGCTGGCCGGCTTTGAGTTCTTCGGCCTATGAGCGGCGACCCGAGAGTGTCCGCGTCCTTCTCGCCAATGGTGCAGACGTAAACGCGAGAGACAAAGACGGCAAGACCGCGCTCCAACGCGCTCGGTCAAGCGAAGTCGCGCAGATTCTGACGGACGCGGGAGGGCAAGAATAGAACGTGGCCAACAACGGCACCGAGCCTATTCGGTGAACCCGCGGCGGGTTCACCTCAAGGCTCATGCCGGGCGTTCGGTGAATGAGATGAAAGAATGACGAGAGACATGCTCATGATCTTCTGGGTGCCGACGGCCACACTCGTGGTTGGTGCCAGCTTGAGCATTCTCGGACACAGACAGAACTTCCAGACCTTGGAGAACGTCGGTAACTTGCTCACAGCATTGGGCATCGTCGGAGAACTTGCCGCAGTTGTGGCATTCTCGTGCTGGTGGCCGCACACTTGACGCAGCACGGACGTTTCGAAACAGCAAAAAGGGGAAGCACCGAACCAGCAAATCCAGGCTAGGGCTCTCGGGGTGCCGGTCAAGCCGCCCCGTTCGCCCGGAGGAGAAATGAACACCGTACTTGAACGAATCCTTACGGGTTTGATCGTCGCCTGCATCGTGGGTGCCGTCGGTTGGGTCTGCCGTCAACGGCTGCTCCGGAAACTCAAGTCCATGAGAAAGGTCTTCGGTGAAGCCGACGGGAGTTACACCGACGCCGACGCCGCAACTGAGGACATCAAGAAGGAAGCCCTTCGGAGCAAGCGCATACGGTACGTGAGTACGTACAACACTGCTTTCCTGGCTGAACGGTATCCCGATCAGACCCTCCTCTACAAGATTCTGAAGGAGCGCAACACGACCGCCACCGCTCCAGAGATCAAGTTCCTGCACCTCTCGCCTGAATCGCGATTTACCGAGATTCGCGCAGCCGAGTTGGACGATCCACCGCAGTACATACGGGACGGCGTCATCCACGCCCTGCGAACAGTACGGGTGGTACTCCAGAAACTGAACCTCCCTGCCACCACCGTTCAAGTCCGCCACTACGATTTCCTGCCCATCTTCCGGATTGTCCTTTTCGACGGATGCGCATTCATTGGATTCCACAAGAAGGGCCGCATGGCGCGTCTATCACCGATGCTGCACGTTCGGGCAGACTCCGAATTGTACGGTGCATTCAGTCGTTACTTTGACACACTCTGGGACCATTTCTCTGTCGATGCGGTTGGCAGTGACGAGGAACGGAACCGGACGAAGAACGGAGGCGAACAAGGCGGTGGAACACTACGCCGCTGGCGCGGCGAGGTTCACCGCTGACGTTCGGCCCAGAGAAGAGGAAAAACAGCATGTCCGAAAGCGATGCGCCGCGACGTCTTGGAAAGTATTTCCGTGGAAGCCTGACGGTTTCTGAGGAGAATGCCGCCGGAGAAGCAGCTCCACCCGACCCGCTGGATCTGGTTGCCATGGCCCGGGCGGGGTTGAACTACCTGCGCGGCAATCCGGAACCGGCGCGCCACCACGAGTGCAGGTTCGCACTCGGCCCGCTTGGTATCCCGTGTCACTACCCAGAGTGGGTGCGTCCCAACGAATACGGGTATGACCCCATCTCGCTCGGCGATACGGATAGCAGGATGGAATGGCAGTATCGGCACATGCGCCTCATCGCCGGCGAAACCGATGCGTGCCCGGTCGAGCGGGCCGTTCGCGAGCGGGTACTGGGGTATCTGCGCGATGACGGCTTTGCCTGGATCAATCCGTCGGCCTACACCGGACGCCCGGAAAAAGGGTACTATGTCGGCACATGGACCACGGCCAAGGCCCTCGTCACGCTGACCGACATCTACCGGCACGACGGAGACGCCGCGGCGCGGCGACGGGCTCGGAAGGTGTTCGAGGCCCTGCGCCGCCTCGCCCAGTGGGATGGCGACCGGACCTGGTATATGGGTATCGCGCCCTGGCGGGATGGCCAGTGGCTGTTGGCCAACTGGTGTGAGCAGCACGGGCGGAACTACCCCTTCATTGTCGAACCTCTGGTCCATTACGGCGAAGGCTGCGACGACCCAGAAGCGCTGGATCTGGCCCGCGCATTCACGGAAGGCTTCCTGGCGGGCAGTCAGCCCGACATGGGGTCACAGAGGATTGACCCGGAGTCGGGCGCCTATACCGGGCACGTTCACCTACACACACACGGAATCTGGGGCGTAGCGCATCTGGGAACGCTAACGAGCAACAAGCGTTACCTCGACTGGGCTCGTCGTGCCTATGAGTTCACGGTCGCCTGCGGAACCGACCACGGCTGGTACCCTGAGTTCATTCCCCAGCAGGAGTATCGCACCGAGGTGTGCGTTGTCGGCGACATGATCAGCCTTGGCGTCTGGCTTGCCCAAGGCGTGTCGCCGTCCTATTGGGACCACGTCGAACGTACGGTGCGCAACACCCTGGCACGGTCCCAGTTCTTTCTTACCGACGCCTTCGTCGACTTGTTCAGGCGCATTCACTCACACCGCCCCGGCCTGGAAGTCGAGCAGGCCTTGCGTGAACTTCGGCGACTCGAAGGCGGCTTCGTGGCCCAGGCAAACTTCGACGACTGGGTCAGTTACCCCGGGAATCCCGCGCTGGGTGCGCCTGGCACGGCCAACAACGGCATCCACATGATGGGATGTTGCCCACCCGAGGGCCTGCGCGCGGTGTGGGAAGCCTGGCGCTGGGCCGTTCAGGACGAACGGGACGAAGTGCGTGTGAATCTTGCCTTGAGCCGAGAGCATCCTGCGGCCCGTGTGGTCGCCTGGAAACCCGAGGACGGTGGCTACGAGGTCACGCCCTTAAGGGCGGGACGGTTCCTTCTCCGTCCCCCTGCGTGGGCGACTCGCGAAGGCGTGGTGCTCAGCCGCAACGGCGCTGCGTGTCCAGTGTCTTGGAGCGGTCCGGAGAACGCCTACGTTCTATGTCCGCAGGTGGAGAGAGGGGAAATCCTCCGTATCTCCTGGCCAGTACCATGCTTTACGCAGACATTCACTCCGAGCAGCATCAAGGACCGGGACGAGCGCGTCTCTTTCGATTGGATCGGACCACAGGTCGTGAGGATACACCCCAAGGGCAAACATCTGCCGATGTTTGGTTGATGGGCATCCGAGCGAGACAGTGCACGAAGGACATGGCCGAACAAGCCGTTCCTCGCGACGGCCGATAGCCGCGCGAGAACGGTGACGTTGGCAGAGCGCAATGACTCGTGGAACGACAATGAACTGGTGGTTGTTCGGCACCGGCGTGATGATCGCAGTCGACACCCTTGTCCGCATCATGCTCGCACCAAGGCTTGCGCAACATCCAGGAACGGTCGGTGGTGCGATGGTTGCCGGGACATCTGCGCCGTACGGGGTCGTGATGGCTGCGGCAGCAGCCGTCTACAGCCTGTGCTCAAGATCGTGGTGCCCCATCACGGGTACCATTCTGGCCGGGGTGCTCTACGTCCCAGTCTTGCTGGCGTCACTCATCTCGGCTGATCTAGTTCTGGATGTTTCTGGCGGGCAGTTGGGGAACACCGATACACTCTTCTTCGCGGAGGCAGGCATTTTCGTTGTGCTGAGTGTTGTGTGGCGACGCTCTGCGAGGAGGGGCAAGGAGATCACAACTCGCCAACAAGACCCTCCACCTCTACCTCGTGACCCGCTGGCGGGTCACTCGGAGGGTGAGGGTTGACGTTGGCTGACAGGATGAAAACCATAATCCTAACAGCGTTGTCAGTCGCGGTCGTGTTGCTCAGCGGTTGTACGATCGGCCCATCCCGCGCCCCACGACAGGCGGATCTCGATCGGCACAGCACGCTGGTGACGGAAATTGCCGCACTTGAGCGGGCACATCTCAAGTGGATCGAGAACCCGAACACACACACGCCGGAGCAACGGTCACGGTATGTTATCCATCTTGAAGCCCGTCTTCGCGAGAAGCTGATGGAACTTCACGATCTGGAACAGAGAATGGAACAGGAACGACAGCCAACAACACCTCCCACCGTACCCGAATCCGCGCGCGAACGCACGGATTCGGTCCGGTGAAGGTGGGCGTTCTCCGAGAAGAGATGAAGACATTCAGTAGAAACGACATTCTGGAGTATGCGAGGCGTCAGGTCGCGCTCGCCGAGCAGCAGCGCTTCATGATCCCCGTGTTTGGCATCATGATCCTCGTCGCGCTCGGCCTTCTGATCAAGATGCTTCATGACAAGTCCGAAACCCTTCAGACCACGCTCATCGCGGACGAGAAGTTCCTGGCTGGAGTGGGCTTCGCCATCCTGTTTATCATTTTCGCCGCTACTGGCGGGTTGGGCATTGCACACCTTCTGAGTCGGTTGAAAGGAATTGAGCATCAGGCAATGAAACGCCTGATTGAACTGGAAGAAAAGGAATCGGAGAACCAGCAAATCCATCCTATCGCCGGGAAGCCCGGCTCAGGATGATTTGCGACGTTAGCCAGGACATGATATGAGGGAAGAAGCCAATCCACTCAAGGGACACGAGAACCTGATCGAGAAGGTTTACGAAGATGTACTGAGCCCAGCGGCCAAGGCCGTGGGCAAGACTTTGGGTTCAGCCGTTAGGGCGGCCTTGAGGCCGGTTGACGGCGTTGTTTGGTCGCTCGACCGGGCATTCGACTGGGTTGCAGCGCGCGTGACAGCTCTCCTTGACTCTCGCTCAATACCTGCCGCAACTATCCGGCCGCCACCAATCGAAATCGAGGGTCGCGTTCTGACTGCGCTCCAAGTTGTTGGCCCCGGCCCCGATCCTACACTACGCAACATGTTCGCAGCGTTGCTCGCCTCGTCAATGCGCCAAGAAGACTATGGCGAGTGTCATCCCAGCTTCCCTGAGATTCTCCGGCAATTGACTACAGACGAAGCGCGTATTCTATGCATCACTCACATGCGCGATGTCGCGATTCTACGGGGTAGCGCCCAGGCCTGCTGGTGCCTCGTAGAGGAAGTCCCAGTGAGGGTGGAGGGGCAAGCCCCCGGAACTCCGTCACTTCACGAGATATTCGATCCACTGTGGGATACTATGCCACTGTTGAACCCCGACCCGGGGCTAGTCTGGACCGGCATATACAACCTGGAACGTTTGCGACTCATAGAGGTTGAGCATCTTCGGTCCCCCGAGCGATTGCGCGAGCTTCATGGGTTTCCCCCCGGCAACCCACTTTTGGACTGGAGGATGGAGCTTGACCGCTTTCAGGAGCAGCAACCTAAGTGCTCTGTGCCACCTGGCTCCCGGCTCGAATTGAAGGCAATAGTAAACGTTGACCTGGCGAGAATTACGCAATGGGGTATCAGGTTTGCCATGGCATGCCGGACAGAAGATTTCTACGAAGACGGTAATTTCATTCTGCCTTCATGGGGTGCTTAGATCGGCAGCAAAGAAGAGAACTGGCTAACAAGGCGGCGGAACACTACGCCGCGAAGCGCGGCGAGGTTCACCGCCGACGTTCGGCAAGGGGAAAGAATGTCCGACATAGACATAGTCAAACACGCTCGGATAGGGTACTTCGTCGGCATGCCGGTGTACCTATGTCTTGAGGATGGTTGCTGGATCGGCTCAGGTCACGAACCCCAGCCGTCTTCTGTTGCACGCCGGCATGCCGTCTGCATCGGTGGTGGCAGCGGGGAACACCCGGCATTGGTGATCAACGACCCCAGAAAGTGCGTGGCCATCTATCTGAAGCAGTACGGGAGCAACCGGAAGGATATTGCCGCAGAGGCGAGAGTGCCCACGAACCGGTACATGGTCTATTGCCATGGAATGACGCAGCAGCAGTGGAGCGAGAACCTTGCCGGACCATACCTGTGGACGCGTGAGACTACCTTCGATCGATGGATCGCCCTCAATGTGGGCGAGTTCGTCTACCATGTGCTGCCAGATCTCCACCCGATGATCATGAAGTGGAAACATGCTGTGGGGGCGGTGCAAGTCTGGAATAACGGAATTGGCGTGCCGTGGGATCTCGCGCCAGACGACTTATTCCAAATCAGGAGAAGCAGGTCGCCGAACAAGCAAATCCAGCCTATCGCCGCGAAGCGCGGCTCAGGCTGATTTGCGACGTTGTGCGAAGAGATGAAGATGAAATGGATGCTGGCAGGACTGATTCTGGGCATGGCGGCTGGATGCGCCCATCTCCCGCAGTCCGTGCAGGTTCAGGACGGCGAGATCGAGGGCTATCGCGCCATGGCTCTTCGCGCTCTGAGTTCTCCGGAAGCCTGGCGGCAGCATCAGGTACTCATGACCTTCGTTGAGCGGCCGGTGGACGTTAACCGCAAGGCGTGGTTCGATATCAAGGCCGGAAGCCCGCCGATCATCTCCGTCTGGATTCCGACGACCGAGACGAACCGGGCCAATGCTTTCGTCGTTTTCGAGTTCGACCACTGGACACATTCGTTGAAGGGGATTGCACTCGGATCCGTCAATCACTGACGAAATGAGGTCGCACAACAACAGCCTGGTGGGTATTCTCGCTCCGCTCGAAACCCACAGGCTGAGCGTTGGCGAGCACAGATTCGGGAAATCAAGGCATACGCACCATGGAGCAAACATGCTTGAGCAACTTCGGCCGTTGATGCTGGAGGCAGCGCAACTCGTGCAGATTGTTACAGAGCAACTGCAGTTGCTCCCTGCTCAGGAATCTGCGGTTCAGCAGTTCCGAGGGCGCATAGAGCTGTCCCGTTTGATGATCATCTCCACGGATATTGAGGCCTTACTGGACCGTAACCCCGAGGCACTGCCGACGGCACTCCAACCATGTCTCCGCCTCGGCGGACATCTGGCGCCATTCCTTATGCTTTTGGATGAGGCTACGCTGTGCACTCGTTCTGTCCCCGGGAACTGGCCTCAGTACGTTCAAATGGCCAAGACACTTGCCGGCAAGATCGCGGCGGATGTCGGCTTTATGGAACATACCCTTGCTTCCGGCAAGTTGGCAGGCTCGTGACAACACAACAACCAATGCCAGGATAACAGTATGACACGTGTAGACGTTACGATAAGAACCGAGGACTACGTTCACTATCGTCCGGCAACAATAATCAAGCGCATATGCGATCTGTTTCCGGATACGGCATTCAGCATCGAACGGGCACCGAGTGTCCAGGAGTCTCTGCGAACCATCGATCCGAGGCAATTCCTCGCTCTAGCTACGGCGTGCTTGTCGGCCGGGGAGAACGTGCGTGTAGTGGCGACCGGCCCGAGTGAAGACCTTGCAGCGGCTTTCCTAAAGGCCATTCTCGAAAACCTCAATATCGTGTACACGAACACAAAGAGTCAGTCGCCAAGGTCGATGAAGGACGACATCGCGGATCTGCTCTCACGAACGGCCTCAGACCATCCGGACCCCCTGCGCCACGCCGTCATGCGACTCGTCGACGAGAAGATCCGGGAGCGTATTCGCCCTCCTGTTCGCAGCTACTCCCCACCGTCATACACAGTTCAAACTCCTGCCACGGCCAGCATGCACGGAGCGGTCGTCACAGCACTGACGCGCGTCGCACGGTATCATGCTTGCGCTCTCGTATTGCACTACGAGCACCCAACGGCTGGCCTGTTGACATTCGACGTGTCGTCCGATGATGAGTGGGTAGTCATGGACTTTCTCGCTTTTACACCACCTCGTGGAACGCTGATCACCGCAGAGGCGTTTGGCGAACAGTGCAAGGTGGCGTGTGACCTGGTTCTCGGGATGCTCAAGAACTTGGCTTACGTGGATGCGTGGATTCGCACGTGTATTCTACAGAAGAAGACTGATGCTGAGGTCGTCGAAGGAATTGCGAGAATCATAGCGCGGGCGAAGGCGGAGCCATCACCAGTCGTGGCGAGTGACGAAGTACGGGACTACAAACTCAACGATCTTCTGCTGCGAGAACTCATCGTTGTCAACCCGCGCCCAACTGCCAAAGAGGCTGCGCTTGATGAACTTGTTGCCGTGCTCAGTAGGCACGCAGCAATGAGTTCTACAGACCTGCGGGGATTGGTTGGTCTTTGGAGCGACAAAGTGAACGTATGCAGTGACGGATTTGCTTACGTGCACGCACGCGCGAAGGACTGTCCCCTGATCATGCTTGCCGTGGGCGTATATGCAGACGGTATTGCGTGGCCCACGCAGCAGGACCGCAAGAATGTAGTCGCGCTGATAGTCGCCGCAATCGACGCACCAAACACGTATATGGGGTACGTGGGCAGGCTCCTGACAATCTTCCGGCACAACCGTCCGTTGGTATTGACGCTCACAGAGGCACAAACATCAGCCGAGGTCATCAAACTCCTAAAGGAAGCTGATGCACGCGCGCAATCAACCCGCGAATGCAGGCGGCAGGAGGACCAGCAGCGGTTGTTGCTGGTTGAGTCCCTTGAGGACGACATCACAGTCGGGAGGCACGTCATCCTGGCTGCAAGTCCCAGAATGCGTGACTTCCGCATCGACTATATCTATGCCATAGGCGAAGACGCCAAAAACACGAGTTCCCTAGACAAACCGGAGTTTGCAGAACGTTTGCGATCTCGAATCGCAGAGTTCATGCCACACTATGTCCTTTTCCACACTGGACACATTTTCCAGGAACACATCTCGTGGTTCGAAGACGTTGTTCGGGAATTGCGGCGTCGTTTCCCGCATGTGCGGTTCGGCTATCAACAGAAGACGGTCATGCGCGTCTCTGACAACCTCTTTACTGACGATGAAGATACACGAAGAACCCAATCGCTCGTGTTCAAGGAAGTTCTTGGGATTTGAGCATGTCGCTGACTGATATTCTTGTGACAATGCTGATGTCGGCATCTGTGTCGGCGTTGGTGACGTGGTTGCTGAAGATGTCCTTCCAGCATCTGCTTGATCGTCATCTCCAGCTTGAGATTGAACGGGTGAAGTCATCCCTGGCGATGGAGTCTGACCGGCTCAAGGCCGCTATCGAACTGGAGACTACGCGACAAACCGACCTTGCACGGAAGAGGTTGGAAGTCTATCCCGCGATCATAGAACTTGCATACAGGATCAGAAACATGGCCCGCGACTCACTATCTGGCGCGGTCGGGGCAGACGTTGCCAAAGCGTTCGCTGGGAGGGTGCTGGAGTTGGAGGAAGCATTGTATCGCAATCGTTACTACCTGGATAGCGATGATGCTACGGGAGTCGTTCATGATTTCAAGAACTGCGCTGTCACCTTCAACATCTTGTTCGGCGACATTGCATACCTGAATCACAACGGCGAGAAGGACGCCGCGCAGACGAGGAAAGCAGACGCTCATCGCGTCTACCGCATTCTGGATGAACTGCAGACCCGGCTCAATAGGCGCGTCATGTCCGTTATGAGCGGTCCTGGGGCATCCCAAGTGTTCGGAGCTACGAAACGATGAAGGAAAGCCGGAACCGGTAACGGGTCCGGCAGAGATTTGCGAGGGGGTACGGTGAATCGCCAACAACGGCGTCGTCCGTACGTCGCTCTGCGCCGCCGGACACGCCGGATCGTTGGCACTCGGGTGAATGAAACATCAAAGGAATACGATTGTGACGCCGTCATCGAACTCAGTTGAACCACACAGCGACCCGAAGGACCAGACAGAATCGGGCACTGTCCCGGTTGACTACCGCGACCTTCTCGCCGTAGCCGCGCACGAATTTCGCTCGCCTCTGCAGAACATCATTGGCCAGTTGACCGTACTCCGTACTCGCGTCCCCCAGAATCCAGAGATATTGGAGATCGTCGACCGTGTTCTTGAGGAAGCGCTAAGAGCAAAGCAACAACTTGCTAATGTCCTCACGGATGTTGGAGAGCTGAGCTACACTTTCGGGAGATGCGATCTCCGACCGTATCTATCTCTGGCCAGCGTGCGGAGCATCCAAGACGCCCATGTACGCTGCGTTCGCTGTTGGCCAAGGCTGGGACTCTGGCGTTCTTCTGGACAAGGATGCGGAAGGGAAGGCCGCGAAGAAGAAGATCGACGATTTGGTTCTCAAGGAATTAGCCGATGAGCAAAAGGCCCGGTTCCGAGTCCTTCTGATCGGCGACGCCGCCGGAATCAAGAAGACGGATGCCGCAATCGAGGATATGTTCGAGGACGAGTTCTACGTCGATTGCGTAAACACAACCTTCGGCATCGCCATCAGCGGGAGTGAACTTCCAGTAGATGGGTCCGATATGATCGCCAAGCGAGTGGAAAAAGTGCTCGTGCAACGCTACGGACACAAGGAACTCGATAAGCGTCGAGTGATGGCAGAGATCCTCAGACGTTTTGACGGTTGGAAGAAGGTGTCGGACCTGCCGAACGGTACCGCCGTAAGAGCAGAGAAGTTGTTCAGTTCTATCAACAAGGCGTTTGGGGCCTCACGCGAAACTCAGGAGAATGCTTAATGCCCAACCAGCGCCTTTTACGTCGCTCCGCCCCGAAAATAAGGCGGGGCGTTGGGTGAGATGAGGAAAAGAGGAAGAATAGCATGAACAAAAAAGAACGCCTTGTTGAAAAGGAAGCCTTTGCCGACGCGCTTACTGGCTTCGTGCGGGGCCTGGGCGGCTACGTCTCGGCGGAGGACGGTCAATGGACGGTCAAGGGGTTCATCGACATCTTCAAGAACATCTACACAATCAGTTCGGACACCAAGATCGTTTCCAAGATTCTGGAGATACACCTTTTCCCGAAAATTCTACAGTTCGCCCAAGACAACGGGTATTCGATCGTCTTGGCCGAGCACCAGAACTGGTATCCGGATCTCAGTTTCGTAAAACAGAGTGACCAGGCCGTCAAGTTTGCGGTTGACCTGAAGACCACATATCGCGACCCGGACTTCCCCGGTCATGTCAACGGCTTCACCTTGGGCAG
>Ga0194125_10009618_pt1 | contig 13365 bp, 18 predicted proteins | sample TA2KigC250mmetaG_FD_148626 | JGI IMG/M metagenome (GOLD analysis project Ga0194125, IMG submission 148626) | Freshwater microbial communities from Lake Tanganyika, Tanzania - TA2015034 Kigoma Deep Cast 250m | ecosystem: Environmental > Aquatic > Freshwater > Lake | place: Tanzania: Lake... | reverse complement strand
TGTCTTGCGCCGGGCCAGCATTCCTCTGACTTGCCGCGCCTGTTCATGTAACGCGTCGTCGGCGTTCAGGAGCGCGATCCAGGCTGCCGTATCCACAAAAACCTTGGGCCTCGGCATGACTCACTCCGCTTTCGGCTTGCCATACAGGTAATGATCGTGCTGGTGTGCCAGGTCGCTGATGCCAGTTTGAACCGTGTGCGCCTCTGTAAGCTGCTCAAAGGCATCCCAATCCGCTTCCTCGGCGGCATGAGCGTGGACACGAGGCGCGACGCCGACGGCTTCGTCCAGAAAAACGACAATGACATCTTGCCCTTCTCGTGCGGCGATCGGCCGCGGCAGACGAACGATGTTGTCTTGATAGACTCCTCTTACCGATAACATACGGCACCTCCAGCGTGCAATCACACCTATCCTGCAATGAAACTCATGCGATGGGTTCAATGCGATGATCTTCAGGCCAGATGAATTCTTGTATTATTTTGCCGCGATTATACCGCTATCTCGTCAGTTTGCCAACAGCATGAGCGCCATCTCGCGTTCCGGCGCGGATTCGATGGCCTCGGCGTACAACTCGTCCCAGACACGTTCCCCTCCTGGTCGGGCAGCGCAAAATACTCACCGACCGTCATTCCACCCAGAAACAGGTCATCATCGCGCATGGGATGGGTCTCGACCGCATACGGGGCCATCTGCTCACGCACCCAGAGCACCAGTTCATCGGATTCAGCGCCCTTTTCGGGGATGACCCGCGGTTCATCGCGAAGCTGCGGCACACGCCGGGTCAGTTGTCGGATTTCATCCATATTACAGCCCCAACCCAATCACCCACGTTGGTCCACATCACCATCGAGTGGCTATGATGCTTCGGGCTGCGACGCCACCTGGGTCAGCGCCCGTTCAACCACAATCCGTAAAGGATCGTCGCCCATCGTCTCGGCCAAAAATGCCAGGCGATCTAGAAACCCATCTTCCTCCAGGATAACCACATTGCGCGCCTGTACTTCGCGCAAGAAGCGGTTGTACGATACCCCTGCTACCGCCGCCCCGCCGCGCAAATCTACCTCGCGCTGCATGTAACGCCGAATGGCCAACTCAGTTTTCTGAGCACGCAGACTTCACGAATCCACTGGCGCAGCAATGCCGTTTCGGATGCGGCCATCTGCGCGCTGAGACGAGTTAGTTCTTGCGATTCTTCGCGCGACATCCGAGTATCAAGCGAAGCATCAAGTAATGCCGCCATGTAATGGTTTCCTTTTGCGCAGCATCATTATAGCCCAATCAACCTGACCAGTCAACGATCGAAAGATATCGGCACAGCTCCCAAAGCTAATCCGCGGCCATTCGCTGATTCGCTATTCGTTCCCCACCACTCCCCCGTCACTGCCGCATCCAAACACTGCACCACGTCCCCAAACCGCATCCGCACTCCGCTATGCATCGGCGCGTAACAGGCCATCTTGCCGGCGTTGGTCGCCATGGAGCACACGCCCAGCATCTTCGTCGGCGCGACGACCGCACAGGCGTCGGCTACGACTTCGCTACGGCTGTGCTGGGGACGTTCCCGCCAAGTCACCCGGCAGCAACGAATCCTACCCAATCCCCTTCAATCAAGCGCCTGACGACCGTCAGCCCATGGCCGGCCATGACCGCGCGGACTTCCGCCTCTCGCTCCGCGATGATGCCGGCCAGGATCATGCGGCCTGTGGGAGCCAGGTAGCGGTGAAGGCCGGCCTGCAACAGGCCGCTGATGACGTGCGGCAGAATGTTGACCAGGATCACGTCCCACGCGGGCCGCGAGCCGTCGGCCCCTCGCCAGAGCGCGCCGCGGTCCGGCCCTGAGCTGACGACGACCGCGATGGGCGTCGTCAGGTCGTTCAGCCTGATGTTCTCCTGGGCTGCGGCCACCGCAATGGGGTCAATGTCGAAGGCGTCCACGCGACGCGCGCCCAGGCGGGCCGCCGCGATGCTGAGGATGCCGGAGCCGCACCCGGCGTCCAACACGCGGCCGGCGGCCGGCGCCACATCTTCGAGTGCAATCAAACAAAGCTGTGTGCTGGGGTGCAGCCCGGTGCCGAATGCCATGCCGGGGTCGAGGATGATCGGCAGATCGGCCGGCGCCGGCCGCGCCTCGGCTTGCTGCCACGCAGGGATGACCAGAAAGCGCCGGCCAATGCGTAGCGGCCGATAGCTGGCTTTCCAGGCGTTGGCCCAATCGGCCTCGGCCAGCCGGCGCACCTGGGGTTGACCCAGGGGATGGATGCGGCCCAGGAACCACAGCCCTTCTTCGATCTGTCGCTGGCGCTCGTTGGCCTGGGGGTCGTCCGCAGGCAGATAGGTCTTGACGACCAGGGTTGGACGGTGATCTTCGCCGATGGGATCGAAGCCGCCGATCTCCGTCACCGCGCCTCCCTGACCGTCAGGCCGGCTGTTCAGGCGGTTGAAGAGCTCGCTGACGGCTTCGGCCGCCTCGCCGTCCGCGCGCACTGCTATCTCAATCCATTCCACGGTCTGGGCTCGACTCAACCAAACGCATCTCCAACTGCATCCAGCAATCTCTCGAACAGGCCGCGCGTGTCCTTGCCCAACGACTCCAGGCCGAGCGTCTCGCCCAGCTCCTTCAGGAGCTTGCGCTGCTTGTCGTTCAACTTCTCGGGCACGACGACGTGCACCGTGACCAGTTGGTCGCCGCGACGTGTGCTGCGCAAGATCGGCACGCCTTTGCCGCGCAGCCTAAAGACGGCGCCGTGCTGCGTGCCGGTCGGGACGGTCAACATGGTCTTGCCGTCGAGGGTGGGCACCTCGATCTCTGCGCCCAGCGCAGCCTGGACGATGTTGACCGGCAGCTCCAGCAGGATGTCGGCCTCTTGGCGCTGAAACAGCGGGTGGGGACGGACATGCAACACGACGTAGAGGCTGCCCGCGGGACCGCCACGGCCGCCGGGTTCCCCCTCGCCAGCCAGACGGATGCGCATGCCATCATCCACGCCGGCCGGGATGGTGACAGAAAGCTTGCGTGTGACGCGAACGCGTTTCTGGCCGCGACAGTTGGTGCATGGCGTAGGCGCGATCTCACGTTCGCCGTTGCAGCGCGGGCAGGTGCTGACGCTGACAAACGAGCCGAGGATGGTCTGTTGAGTGCGCCGCACCTCGCCCGATCCGTTGCACTGCGGACAGCGAATCGGCTTGGTGCCTGGCTCCGCGCCCGAGCCCTGGCAAACCGGACAGGTCTCCAGGCGCGGGATTTCGATCTCCTTCTCGGTTCCGAAGACCGCCTCCTGGAAGGTGATCTCGATGTCGTAGCGCAGATCATCCCCGCGCTCGGGGCCGCGCGGGCCCGCGCGCATCCCGCCAAAGCCGCCGAAGAACTCCTCGAAGATGTCGCCGAAGCCGCCGAAGCCGCCAAAGCCAGCGCCTGGCCCCGCCTGACCGGACCCGCCCTGCGCGGCGGCATGGCCGAAGCGATCGTACATCTGCCGCTTCTCGGCGTTGCTGAGCACTTCGTGGGCTTCATTGATCTCCTTGAAGCGCTCTTCAGCATCATCCGACTTGTTCACATCCGGGTGATACTGCCGCGCCAGCCGGCGGTACGCGCTCTTGATCGCCGACTCATCGGCATCGCGCGGGATGCCGAGCACCTCATAATAGTCGCGTTTACTCATTACTGCTTACTCTTCTGCCTCACGATCTTCCCAACTGACGATCCAAACACACAACCCGGCCAGAGCCACCGTGGCCGCGATCAGCGCCGCCCACTGGCCCGGCTGAAAACCCACGCGCCACGCCGCAACCACCACGATGATCACCATCCCCACGGCCAGGATGAACCAGGAGACCAGTTGAGGATGCGCGTTCCACAGTTTCCGAAGCTGAGCCATACTTTTCCTCTCTGCTATCGGGCGGTTAGAGACCGCTGCAACCAGCGCAAAGCCGATCCTTTGACGGCTGAATTCAGTCGCCGCAGGGCGACTTCGCAGGGGTTGCAGCGACCTCGGTCGCCCGTGGCGGATGACTTGACCGGTGTTCTAGGCGTTGATGAACATCTCATACAGCATTTCATCCACGTAGCGGCCATCTATGAAAACCTGGTCGGTCAACCGACCGCACGGCTGAAAGCCGAGACTGCGATAGAACGCCTGGGCCCCTTGATTGTCGCCCCGTACGTTGATGGCGAGTTTGGTGAACCCCATCTGCCGGGCATGTTCCACGGTCGCCTGGCCCATGAGCTGGCCGATCCCGCGGCCGCGCAGACACGCGATGACGAAAGTCCCGACCACGCCCACATGATCCATGGCGGTCGTGTAGACCGGCGAATACGGTTCCAAAGATTGAAAGCCGACAACTACCCCGCCGACTTCGGCCAGCGTGATGCGCGCGCGCGGCGGCAGGCGACGCAGATAGGCGCGTTCTTGCGCCACCGTGAAAGTGCGATTGACAACCGTCAGCCCGCCTTCGCGCACTACCGAGTTGAGCAATGCTGCGGTCGAGGCGGCGTCGGCCGCGGTCGCAGCCCGCAGGGTGACGGCCGGCAAAGGCAGCCCCAGCTCGACCCAGCCGGTCAGCGCCTGCATGGCGGTCTCGGCCAGCGAGCCGTTTGTGTCAATGATGCGATCGGCCTCCCTGGCCATCTGCGCGGGCGGCATCTGCGCGGCCAGCCGCCGCCGCGCCTCCTCGGCCGACATGCCGCGGCCGGCCGACAGGCGGGCGATCTGTTGGCGCCGCGAGCAACGCGTGACCCACACCTGGTCGCACAACTGCCGGCTGAGACCGGATTCCAGCAGCTTGATCGCCTCGATCGCGACTGCTGCCGCGCGCGATGCTGCGATGCGCCGGCCAATGGCTTGCGCCACGGCCGGGTGGACGATCGCCTCCAGCCGGCTGAGCGCGGCCCGATCGGTGAAGACGCGCGCTCCCAGCCGCTGGCGATCAATCGTCCCATCGGCCGCCAGGATCTCAGGCCCGAACGCCGCGACGACGGCCTCGTGGACCGGGCCATCCGGCGCCATCACTGCGTGCGCCGTCAGGTCGGCATCAATGCCCTCCGCGCCGAGGGACGCCAGAATCTTCAACACGGCGCTCTTCCCGGTTCCGATGCCGCCGGTAAGGCCAATTACCAGTGAACCGCCCTGGCTGCTCACCATTTGTCCTGCCTGATCCTCAAGTTTCAAGGTCGGCCTCGCTGAGACCAGCCATCTTGAGCAAATGCTGGAACAGACCAACCTTCAATGGTCTGTCGCCATGGATCGGTACCGACAGCCGCACCGAGCTGCCTGGCTTGCCATAGATATGGTGACTGCCGCTGATCCGCAACAGAGACCAGCCATGACCTTCCAGAGTCCTGGCGAGCTTCTTTCCGGACATGGTCTTCATATCGCGATTTCCATGGCCTTGGCTCCCGGCAGCGTCTGCAGGCTCTCAAGCGGCACCGACAGGCAACCTTCGACCGCTTCATACAGATTCTGCAGTAACTCCTCGAACGTCTCGCCTTGCGTGGCGCAGCCTGGAATGGCGGGAACCTCTGCCCAGTACCCTCCCTCTTCAGCCCTATGAACCAATACAGCAAGTTTCATGACTTCACTTCCTATCTGGCAGCCTGCATTGCGTTCGATCTCAGAGCTTCAATCGAAGCCTTCATGTCCCGGACTGTACCATCACAGCCATGGCGACCGTCACGCCATTTCGGCCCATTGCGCCATCAGTTCGTGCAGTTCAGATTCCGTCGTCTGATACGCCACGCCAAGTCTTTCTACTCTCGCCACATCGCCGCTGACGCTGGCTGCCTCCAACTGGGTGCTGAGCGCCGACAAGCGCGTCTCCAGCGCATGGATTTGGGTTTCCAGCGCGCTCGTCTGCTCGGCCAGTTTCTCGGCGACCTTGCGCTGGCGGCGCTCCTCGCGCATGCGTTCGCGGTTGCGTTCGATGGCCGCGCTGCGTTCGGCGGCCTCGGTCGCAGCCGCGTCATTCCCTGGCGCGCTCTCGGCCGCGCGCTGGCGCAGATACTCGTCGTAGTTGCCTTCGTAGACGCGCAGCTCGCGGCCGTCCACGCGCCAGATGTGCGTCGCCAAAGCCTGCACCAGGTAACGATCGTGGCTGACGAGCAGCACGGTTCCCGGAAAACGCTTCAGCACGTCCTCCAGGATTTCCTGGGACGCCAGATCCAGATGGTTGGTCGGCTCATCGAGCAGCAAGAAGTTCGCGCCCTGCAAGGTCAGCCGCGCCAGCGCCACGCGGCTGCGCTGGCCGCCGCTCAAGGTGCCGATCGTGCGAAAGACGTCATCGCCGGAGAAGAGAAACTGGCCCAGGAAGTTGCGCGCCTGGCCGATCGGCAGGTTCTTGAGATCCAGGATCGTGTCCAGCACCGTCTGGTCGGAGCGCAGGCCGGCCTGAGTCTGCGCGAGATAGCCGATATGCACGCTGGCGCCGATGCGAATCTTGCCGGCCAACGGCGGCGTCTGGCCCAAGATCCCCTTGAGCAGCGTGGTTTTGCCCGCGCCGTTCGGCCCGATCAGCGCCACGCGCTCGCCGCGGCGGATTTCGATGTCCGGGCAGGCGAAGAGCGGCTCATCGTAGCCAACGACCAGGTCTTTGGTCGCCAGCACGAGATCGCCGGAGCGGATTTGGGTCGTCAGCCCCAGCCGGATGTGCTTGTCCTCCTGCGGCCGCTCGACTGCCTCTTCCTCCAGAAACCGCTGCAACCGCGTGCGCCGGCCCTGGGCCTCGCGCGTGCGCTGGCCAGCCAGGTTGCGGCGGATGAACTCCTCGGTGTCCGCGATCTGCTCTTGCTGCGCTTCCCATTCGCGACGCTGGCGTTCGCGCTGCATCTCGCGTTGCAGGTGATATGCGCTGTAGTTGCCGCGATAGGTCTCGAGCCAGCCGAAGTTCATCTCCCAGATGCGTGTGGCGACTTTGTCCAGGAAGTAGCGGTCGTGGGCCACGATGACCAACGCGCCCTTCCAGTGCACAAGCGTTTCCTCCAGCCATTCGACCGCCTCCAGGTCGAGATGGTTGGTCGGCTCGTCCAAGAGAAGCAGATCAGGCTCCTGCAGCAAGAGTTGGGCAAGCAGCGCGCGCGTTCGTTCGCCGCCGCTGAGGTGCGCCAACGGGATGCCGTGCATGTCCTCGTTGAAGCCCAGGCCGCCGAGCACCTGGCGGATGCGCGTCTCGTAGGTGTAGCCGCCCGCGACTTCGAATGCGGTCTGCGCCTGGCCATAGGTTGCCAGCAGCGTCTCGTAGTGATCGTCCTGCTGCCCCGCGGCGTGCGCCATTTGGCGCTCCAGCTCGGCCAACTCCGCGGTCTGGCTGCGCAGATCTGCGAAAACCTCTAGCATCGCCTCGCACAGCGTGGCGACGCCGGCCGGCGGCGGGTCCTGCGGCAGATAGCCCGAGGTCAGCCCGCGCTTGCGAGCGACCTCGCCGGTGGTCGGCGGCTCGACGTTCGCCAGGATGCGAAGCAGCGTCGTCTTGCCGGCGCCGTTCGGCCCCACAAAGCCGATGCGATCGCCGGCCTCGATGCGCAGGTCAACGCCGCCGAAGACGTCCAGTGCGCCAAAGGCTTTGCCCAGGTTCGTTCCAACCAGTAGAGACATCGGAAATCAGTTGCTCCAAGACTTCATACATTATACCACCACCGAGCGGAGACGCGGTAAATCGCGGCCACGGGCCACAGCAGCATTCGCTACAGGTAAGCGTGCGTACTAGGCAGAAAGACCGGGGTATAGTATAATCGCGCCCATCTTGTGCACTGAGCAATACGCAGCAACACCCATGAGGTTCTATGTCGGTGCGAGGATTCTGGGCGCTGAGCCTGTCGCTGGCCGTCTGTGGGTGGCTTGGCGTGGTATTTGTCAGCGGCGTTTTGCCGCCATCGGTGCTGGGGTTGATCGTGCTCCTGCCGCTGATTGCCCTGGCCGTGAGCGGCACGGCTGCGCCGTTCGTGTGGCTGGCAGTCCGCCGGCTGCGCGCGCGGGGCATCGGCGAGCGGCCGGCGTTGGCGCTGCGGGCCAGCGGCTGGCTTGGGCTGTGGGTTGCGGCCTGCGTCTGGCTGCGCATCGCCGGCCTCTTCAGTTGGGTCATCGCAGCCACCCTGGCCGTAGTCCTGGTGTTGCTGGAATCCTTTCTGCTCCAAAACACCAAACGCGCTGCGTAAGCTCATTCACGTTTCACGTTTGACGTTTGACGTTTGACGTTTCACGGTTGACGCACTCCACCTTCCAAAGGAGGTTTTCTAAATGAGGCTTCACTTCTCCCGCGTCCGGCTGGCGTGGTTGGCGCTGGCGGCCGTGGCGTTGGTCGTCGCGGCCGTAGCGTTGGTCGTCGCGGCCTGTAGGCCTGGTGCGACGGCTACTCCCCGGCCGGGGCCGGCAGCGACCCAGCCGGCCCCTGTCGCCAGCGCAGCGACGGCCACGGCGCCCAAGAGCGGCCCGGTAGCGCCGACAAAGGCGGCGATCGCGTCGGTCAAGACCTCCAGCTTGCCGGCCGGCGTGGATGCCGATGGGAACTTCTATCGCGGCGATCCCAAGGCGACGGTCAAGCTGATCGAGTTCTCGGACTTCCAGTGACCATACTGCGCCCGTCATGCAATCCAGACGGGCCCGCTTCTGGATGAAGCGTATGTCGCCACTGGCAAGGTGTTGCACGTTTTTCGCCACTACCCGTTGGATTTCCATCCAAATGCCATGCCGGCCTCCAAGGCCACCTATTGCGCGGGTCAGCAAGACCCCAAGCATTTTTGGAGCTTGCACGATTGGATCTTCGCCAACCAGAACGGCTGGTCCAACGTCAGCAACGCCACGGATCAGTTTCGCAAGCAGGCGTTGGCGCTAGGCGTGGACGCCGCGAAGTACGACGCGTGCATGAAAGATGCCAGGACCGAGGCCGCCATCCAAAGCGACATGGCGCAGGCCGCCCAGATGGGCATCCAGGGCACGCCGGCCTTCTATGTCAACGATTGGTTCCTGTCGGGCGCGTATCCGTTCAGCGAGTTCCAGAAAGTCATCGAGAAGGCGCTGCAAGGACTGAAGCCGCCTCCAACTCCGACGCCGCTGCCGGCCGGCGTCGCGCCGTATGACGCCGATCCGTCCCGGCCCGGCCGCACCTACGATGGCAGCCCATCGTTGGGCAAGGCGGATGCGCCGCTGATCATGATCACCTTCCAGGACTTCGGCTGTCCACAATGTGCATCGTTTGCCAAGACGGTCGAGCCGACGTTGCGCGAGAAGTATGTCAAGACCGGCCAATTGCGGTTTGTGCTCAAGTTCCTGCCGAATGAGGCCCCGCAGGCCGCACTCGCGTCGCTGTGCGCGGCCGATCAAGGCAAATTCTGGGAGTACTACGACGCGCTCTTCGCCCGGCCGAATGAGTGGCAGGAGGGCGACGCCAAGACCTTAAGGGCGTTGGCCCAAGGGATAGGATTGGATGCCGCGAGGTTCGAGAAGTGCCTGGCTGAAGCGCCGGGCGAAACGCAGCTTGCCAAAGACGATGAGCTGGCCGGGCAATTGCAGATCAGCAGCGCGCCCTACTTCTTGTTGCTGAATCCAAAACTGCAGACGGGGCAGCGGATTCCGGGAGTGCTGCCCTTGGACCAATTCGAGAACGCGATCCAGGCGATGTTCAAGGCCCAATCGTCCGCGCCGACCGCGCCCGCGCCGATCGCCGCGGCCAAACTGGCCAGCCTGCCGGTCGGCATTGACGCCAACGGCAACTTCTATCGCGGCGATCCCAAGGCGACGGTCAAGCTGATCGAGTTCTCGGACTTCCAGTGACCCTACTGCGCCCGTCATGCGATCCAGACGGGCCCGCTTCTGGATGAAGCGTATGTCGCAGCGGGAAAGGTCGTCAAGGTCTTCCGGAATTTCCCGCTGACCAGCATTCACCCCAACGCTATGCCGGCTGCAAAAGCCGCGCATTGCGCCGGGCAACAGGATCCGAAGCTGTTCTGGTCTCTGCACGACTGGCTCTTCGCCAACTTGGGCGTGTGGTCCAACGCAGCGAACGCAGCCGACCAATTCCGCAAGCAGGCCCTGGCGCTCGGCGTGAACAGCGCCCAGTATGACGGGTGCGTGCAGGATGCCAGGACCGAGGCCCTCATCCAGCGTGACCTGCAGGAGGGCGCCAGCCAGGGCGTGCGCGGCACGCCGGCCTTTCTGCTGGTCAGAGTGAACGCCCAGGGTCAGACGCAGACGACCCGCAACCTATCGGGTGCGTTGCCGTTCGACCAGTTCGCGCAGGCCATCCAGGAGTTGCTGGCCGCACAGTGAAGTCCAATTCGTTCGTTGAGAAGGCGTGCAGCGCCGATCCACAAGAGGGGCGCTGCACGCCTCACCTGCCCACCTTCTGCCAGCTCTGTAACCCCATCGAGAGGAGAAGCCGATGAGTCGAATCCGTCTGTTCCGCAGCTGCTGCCTGCAAGCGAAGCGCCTCAACTCAACTCGATCTGCGTCACCCACTTGACCCAGTTGGCGCCCGACTTCAGCGGGAAGACGCCGCGCAGCGGGAAGCCATGCGAGGGGGGCAAAGGCTCGCGCTCCCATTCATAGGCCAGGAAAACGCCGGGCGACAACACCTCGTCCAATGAGAAAAGCACGCTGTAGCCCTCCACGCTGGTCAGACGGACGCGGGTCGCTTGCGCTCGCGGCCGGGCCAGCGCAAAGAGGTCGGCAAAGGTGAAACCGGCCAGGTCGGCTTCATCGGTAAAGAAGCCGGGGCACGTCAGCCAGGTGTGGGCCTGGGTGACGGGCAGACAGCGCATGTCATCATAGCTCAGGCTGAGCGGCGCCTCCACCTGGCCGATGACTTTCAGCCGATAGGCGACGGGATCAACCTCTTGGGCCAGCCCGGTGACGTGCAGACCGGTCGAGGGCTCCATCTTGGTATAGCCGGGGTAGGGGATCGTGGTCGGCCGCACGACCGGCGTCACAACGCACGGCCGGCTCTGGCTGGGCGGGGCCGGGGTTGCCGGCGGTGTTGGGCTGGGGGCGCCGGTCGGTGCAGGCTCAGGGCTGGCCGATGGGGTGGGCGGCAGGGCTGAACAGGCTGCCAACAACGCCAGCGATTGGACGGCGCCTGCCAGGACGACCCGGCGGCTAAGCACGCCAGGCCCGCGGCGCGAGCGCAGTGGCTGGGACATGATCGTCTCCACGAGACGGACTCGGTCGCTGGCGAAACCGGGCCACCATTATACCCCAGGCTGCGCCATCGGCCAAGCGAGCGGCGGCAACGGACATGTTGACTTGCTGCATCTTCGGCATATAATACAGGTTAGCGAACCTTGCCGGAGGTTGAGTGTTGTGCCTTTCACGGAATACGAACGAATTAGCGACATCACCGATGTTGTGACTATCGCCAAGGGGGCGGGTGTTGATATCCATCACTACCTGAACCACACCTTTGGACGAGGTAACTGGCGTAAGTTGAAAGGTATCGCTCGCGTGGAATATGAAAACGGCGAGATATGGCAAGCGGAGATCCATTGGTACGAGGCGCATGGTATCGGAAGGCGTCTGGAGAAAGTGAAGCGCAATATACGGAGATTGGCATGACTATCTATGTCCGTTGTCTGAAAAATCGAATCCTTTTCGGTGACGATGCTGCTGGGAACTTTGCGCCGCATTTGATCTCGGGTCGCGTTTATAAGGTCGTGCCGCCTGAGAAAAATGACCGCGACATGTTGCGGGTCATTGATGGTTCAGGAGAAGATTATCTCTATCCCAAGAACTATTTCGAACCGTTCGTATCAGACAGCACGGCAGCCTCGGAGTCAGTAACGGTTCACCTTGATCCCTATCTCAAGGGTATCCTTCACGCGGAGGCGATCGCCGCCAGGAAATCTATCAGCGCATTGCTTCGCGATTGGATTGACGAACGTCTGGATTTGCCGGCTGCCGCGTGATGATGTCGCGTACCAGCGTTGGCAACAGACAACCTGTTGCCAACGCTTCACACCTGATTCCCTAATCCTCCATTACCACCGTCTGCCGTGCGACCTGCCCATCGGTAAACACATCTTGCACATCCACCGCCTTGGTGGAAAAGCTCCACACGACCGCCCCATTCGGCCCGGCCTGGAACCAGTGCGGCGTGTTGGGCGGAAAAGTGACCTGGTCGCCCGGCCGCAAGATGGTTTCGTGCCACATCGTGTAGGTGGTGCGGCGATGGGCGGGCGGCTGACCCTTCGGGTTCGGCGTTGGCTCGCCAGGCCCATAAAGATAAAGCTCGCCCCACGCGCAGCGGATCGTCTCCTCCTTGCCCTCATACGCGCCGAGCCGGGGGTGCGCGTGCTCCGGCAATGTCTGGCCGGGCGTGAGCGCCAGCAGCTTGGCCGCAATCTTGTCGGTGTTCACCAGCGTCAAGATCTGCGCGCCGCTCGTCGCCAGCTCGCCCAGGCCGAAATCGGCGACCTCGATGCTCGCCAATTCATCGGGGCGGAAGGTCAGCCCGGTTTTCCCCAGAAGCTCGACGGCGCGCGCGCGCGCCTGTGCAAATTCGGTGCGTGTGATCACTGTGTCCGTTCCTTCGGGTCCGTGTGAATTCGTGGCTACCCCACCCCAAGCATCCGGCGCGCTTCGGCGGACGTGGCCGGCTCGCGCCCCACCTCGCGGGCGATGCGCACCAACCGCTCGATCAACTGCGCGTTACTCGTCGCCGGCTCGCCGGGGCGATAGAACGGGTTGTCCTCGAAGCCGGCGCGCACGTGGCCGCCCATGTTCAGCGCCAGGGCCGACAGGCGCAGATCGCTGCCGCCGTGGCCGACCACGCCCCACAGCGACCCAGCCGGGATCGTCTCGCTCAGGAAGAGCAGATTCTTCGGCGTGGCGGGCAGCGCGCCCTTTTGCCCCAGGACGAAGCCGAACAGCATCGGCCGCGCGATCCACCCTGCTCGGCCAGGCTGACGGCGTTGGCGACCATGCCCGCCTCGAAGATCGCGATGTCGGGCTTGATGCGGCGGCGGCGCATCTCCTGCGCCCAGTAGGCGATGTCGTCGGGGGAATTGACATAAACGCCCTTGTCGTAGTTCACCGAGCCGGGGTTGAGCGATGCCAGCTCGATATCGGCCTGGAGCGAGACGCAGCGTTGGGCGGCCGTCAGGGTGTTCACCCCGCCGGTCGAGCCTTCGATGACGATGTCGCAGCCGGCCCGGATCAGCCGGAGGGTGCGCTCGAACGCAGCGAGTTCCATCGTCGGCTGGCCGCGCTCGTCCCACACGTGCAGGTGGACGACATTGGCGCCGGCGTGGGCCGCCCGGATGACCTCGGCCGCGATCCCTTCCGGGGAGAGGTCGATGCCGGGGATTTGGGCGGCCATGTAGGGCGGGATGCCCGGCGCGACGGTGATGAGGAGTTTGTCGGTCATGTGTGGTCCTGACGTGTCGGG
>Ga0194125_10009614_pt1 | contig 13367 bp, 15 predicted proteins | sample TA2KigC250mmetaG_FD_148626 | JGI IMG/M metagenome (GOLD analysis project Ga0194125, IMG submission 148626) | Freshwater microbial communities from Lake Tanganyika, Tanzania - TA2015034 Kigoma Deep Cast 250m | ecosystem: Environmental > Aquatic > Freshwater > Lake | place: Tanzania: Lake... | reverse complement strand
ATAACCTATTAATTATAATAAGTCAAGGTAAAAGTTGGATAGAAGGGGATGTTAATAAAGGAATAACTTCAACTCTTGCCTTCAAGCTTTTTCATTCCGATAAGGGCGATCATATATCCTGTTCCATGCTCTGAAAAAATTTGGGGACGTTGGTTCAAATGCAACCTAAGCATACCTCCGTCATTTATCGAGAAGATCGCTTGTGGCAGCATACCGATTAACCAAGGAGGCCGTGACTACCATGTCAAGTTGTATTTTCACCTACGTCCCTCATTCCTCGTCCTTCCTTTCGTCCCCCATTTCTTTTCGTAATTCTCATCAACATCAATTCCTGAGTTATCTGGCAGAGGCCATAGAGTCAACTGGTTTGAGGGTATAGATGCGTGCAATTCGACTGGCTGCTTTCAAGTCCCTTTTGCGCAGTGCCTCCCGTACATCATCGAGTTTCTGAACATCTTCGAGAAGCAAGTAGGGAGACCACCCACTATCTGTATCGATCAGCTCAACATCAACTTTGGCTACATATTCTCCCTCGTAAACCAACTTCGTGTGCTTTCTCTTCTTCATTCTTTTCTCCTGGTAAAATTATTTGACCATCTCTCTGGATTAGGCCTATACGCTGTGACGAGGACAGCGGGGGATACTTCTCCCTTGGAATACCCCGCACGACGTGGATCGGGTTACCCTGAGAATCCTTCTGTAGTACAAGAATACAAGGTCCTTTAGGGTAATCAGGATAGTCCTCAACCAAAATTGCCGAAGAAACACCATTCAAGACTTCCCTTACTAAGATATCATCCTCTGCCAATTCATCATAGCCATGGTCCGAAATTAATACCTCTTTTCGATCAATCAGATCAAGTATGAGTTCGAAAGTCCTATTCATATCTGGCATTAGTACCAATTTGAAATTCAAGTTTCGTATGGTTTGTCCATATCATCATCGGCTAACTTGAAAATTTACCTGCAGGTTCCCTTTGACCATGAGTCCCATTACTCCAAGGAAGCAGAAAATGTCTTCTTTTATTTTGAATTATTAGTCCCCCTACTTGCTCCCGTTATACTCAGGCATTTCGCATTTCCAATTAGAATCTACATCTTTTATTAAAGCCTGTCAATTATCGGCTAAGGCTGCTAAAGCGACTACAGGGATAAGTTGATGCAAAGCAAGAAGAATGACTTCCTATAGGTCCAAGCTTTGAACATATTCATACTCAATTTGCTGCTGTTTTGAGTCTCTATCCTCCCTTTGAATCGTATAGCCGATTGCTTCGTAACCCTTAAGCCGTTTCTTATACATACGCATTAGGGTTGGGACATGGATATCCACATAATCGTAAACCTGCACCACCTGCTTATTATCATGAAGCCGATGCAGGCGCCCCACATATTGCTGGAGCGTGCCCCGCCAGGAGATAGGCATCGCTAAAAACAATGTGTCAAGCCTGGAATCGTCAAACCCCTCGCCGATATACCGTCCTGTAGCAATGATGACCCTCTCTTTTGAATCGGGAACCGCTTTGATCTGATCGGCAAGCGCCTTCCGTTGTTTTGCACCCATGCCGCCCCTCAGAATAATGATATTCTGGGCAAAGCCCTTAAGATGTTCTGCAAACCATTCTAAATGCTCCGTCCGCTCGGTAAGCAGCAGGGGCGATCTTCCCATTTCTAACGCCTTTAATAAATCGTCAAAGATTATTTCATTGCGATGGCGATCCTTCACGAGGGCTGAATAGATATCCTGTATTTTGGGATCGGTTAATTCAGCAGGTAATCTGAAATCTGTGAACCTTGATAAGACCGCGTGTTCAAAAGGGCTTGTTGCTGTTTGTTTCTTCGCGCTTTCCCTGTAACGAATCGGCCCACACTGCATCATGATGATCGGGTGATGACCATCCTTACGAACAGGGGTTGCAGTAAGGCCGACGATATACCTCGCCTTCACCTGTTTTAGGACTTGCTCAAAAGTAAAAGCGGGGATATGGTGGCATTCATCAACGATGATCTGACCGTATTCAGCCACCATGTCCTTGACCTCCCCCTTTCGGATGAGGCTCTGTATTAAACCAACATCGATATGACCGGTCACCTTCGTCTTGCCCCCACCTATCTGACCAAAATCTTCTATGGGTTTATCAAGAAATAGCGATAACCGTTCTCTCCACTGGTCCATGAGTTGTCTGCGATGCACTAAGATTAGAGTATTCACTTTTCTTTGAGCAATAAGCCATGCCGCTACCACTGTCTTACCAAAAGCAGTAGGAGCAGACAAAATGCCATTGTCATAAGCTAACATCTTCTCGCCCGCCTCTTGCTGAGAAGGATGAAGTTCGCCACAAAAGGTTGCGTCTATTAAGGAACCATCAAAACATTTGTTTTCAACTTCGGTTTTGATGTTATGGGCTTTAAACATTGATAGGGCTTCGTCGAGACAGCCTCTTGGAAGACCGATATGGTCTGTAAAATCTTCAGCGCAACCGATGACTCGTGGCTTGCCAAACGTGGAGAGCCGCATGGCCTGAGCCCTGTAAAAATCAGGGTTCTGGAAAGCGGCAATACGAATTAACCTGTTTAGCATAGCCTGGGGTAGCCCCTTTTTCTCAATATAGATCAGGTTGCCTTGGACCAAATGAACGGTTTGGGGAAAGGGTCCTTGAATGGGTTTTTCAATCCTTTTCTTAGACGGCGGCAAAGTCCAGGGATCTTCAGAAGTTTCCCCATCAGTTAGACTTATGCGAACGTCAATGATAGCTCCATTTCTCGACGCCTCACGGACAATAGACTCTACGTTGTCCCATTGGATTCTCTTGATTGTCGAAAGGAGTCGCCACTGATCAGGGTAGGCTTCGAAACACTCGTCTATAAAAACGCTATTGCTTTTCTTTTGAGGAGCAAATTGCAGGGGAAGGGCAATGAGGTTCCCAAACCCACCTTTGGGGAGAGTATCCTGGCTTGGGAAAAACCGATCATAGGAATCCAAACCAATTTGATGCCTCTGCTCCATGGCATGGGTAAGGATTGTGCAGCCAAATTTCCGGGCCATGGAAGCCTCAACCGGCCGGTCAAAGAACATCCAAACATGACCGCCCTGCCCTGACCGAGAACGTTCAAGCGCCGCAGATATACCCATTTCTCTGCAGACTTCAAGAAAAGCGGTTACATCCTCCTGCCAGGTCTTTTTATCGAAATCTATGGCAAGAAACCAACAGGTTTCATCCAATAAAAGTGGATAGACCCCGATAATACGTTTCCCGATTAGATGGCCTCTAATGACTTCATCCGTTACTGGCAAGAGATCCCGGTTTTCACAATCTGCACATTTTGTTTTGGGTTTACCGCATAAGGGACGCTTCCATTCGTTTGCACATGCAGGAGAATATCCGGAATTTCCATATTTTCCTTCCCACCTGACTGGATAGACATCTTCCCGCCCGCGGAACAAAGAACGGAAAAGAGCAATCTGCTCCTCTACCGGGGAGTGGTTAGTGACTATATTGTTTGTGGCAGTATATAGGATTGGTGGTTCTGAAATGATTAGTTTGGGAGGTGGAACAATTTTATCAGAAGAAAGACCAAGAAGTTTCTTTAATTTTCTATTTTCCTCCCTTAATGAGGCACATTCTGTTAATGCTTTTTGAAGTTGAGATTTTAAGTCTTCTGAAGAATTCATACTATAAAAACCCTTATAAAAGTTTGGCAGTTTGAAAAGGGGTCATAAAATCTCTCCCGACCTTTTGCCAAAGGGAAGAGTCCCCCGTTTATCGAGATTCCCCCTCATGACATTTTGCTTCTTCTCCTGGATTGAAGCCAGCTCTCCCTCCAAGATCAGCGTGGCGTGGGCGCCGATCTGGGGCCCTGCGCCTTTCTCCCCGTAGGCAAGCGAGGAGGGAATAAAGGGATGCCATTTCGCCCCCTCTTCCATCAACTGGAGGGCCTCGGTCCAGCTTGGGATGACACCACTGACCCTGGGCGCCTCCTTCATTGTTTCCTCTCCGCCCTTCTTCGCTTATCCTTAATTTTAGATCAATGGCTCCCTTATTAAATATTAAACTGCTGTAACATTTATCCCCGAAACCATATCTCTTATCGATTAAAGGATATTTTCCCCTCATTGTACTTGTGAATCAACATGGATATAAGCGATTGATACGGTATCCCCTCTTGTTCAAGGATCTGACTTTCAGAAGGAGAATTCTAAATTTTAGAGAGGGAATTTTAAAGGTCTTTCTCCATCTACCACCCCCTTTAGAAGGAGAAATTTAATCAGGATTGTTGGATAACAGGATATCAAAAGGGGCCGTTTTGTCAATCCCCAAAATGACATTGTGAAAATTATCTTTTAAGTATTGCTGTTTGAATGGATTATGTCAGAAATCCCTTATAAGTTTCTTACCGATGTTCAGAATTCCTGAGGCAAGTGGGGAAAAGTATTGGTTACCCGGAGATCGAGTTGGTTCGGAGAGAATGACACGAAGAGATCTTCCAATTGAGGCGCTTCCCCCATAATGATCCCTGAAAATGGAGGAAAGCAAATCGCCATCGTCACTCAGTTTCATTCCTACTTTGAAAGAAAAAGGGGCTGGTAATTCAGTTGAGGCAATTTCCATACCTAACGGCGGTCATTGATATCGTGAAAGAAATATTTTATTAAATGTTTAAAATTGGCAGGGAACCACTCGAAGATCAAGGGAGGTGAAAGATTTGGCTGAATCAAAAAATATTTCTTTGTCCGAGGCGGCGTTGTCGATGCCCCATGCCGGTCACGAGCACCATCTCTGTTTTTTTCAAAACATCGGGATACTCAGAGACCAGATGAAGGAGTATAAGAAACTGATCCGTGATGCGAAGTATGTCTGCAAAGACTGCGGCCGATCGGCGGCAAGCCGGGAGAACCTCTGTTTTCCGGAAGAGATCTGATACCGGACCCTACCCTTTTCCCTGGGTCTTAAGGTAATCCTTCCAGAACGGGGAGATATCCCTCAGCCTCTGAATGATGGGCGGGAGATGTTCGACGATGTAGTCCATCTCTTCTTTGGTATTATAGATGGAGAGGCTGAAGCGGATGGAACCGTGGGCCGCTGTAAACGGGACGCCCATCGCCCTGAGTACATGAGAAGGTTCGAGTGAGCCCGAAGTGCAGGCGGACCCTGATGAGGCGCAGATCCCCAAATCGGAAAGCAACAGAAGGATCGATTCACCCTCCACATATTCAAAACTGACGCTCAGCGTATTGGGAAGACGACTCTTTCGGTCTCCGTTGACCAATGTATTCGGGATCTTCTCAAAAATTTTTACCTCAAGATAATCCCTCAAGGATTTAACCCTTGTATTTTCATCTTCGAGATGCTTCTTCGCCAGCTCGCAAGCCTTCCCGAGACCGATGATATAGGGAACATTCTCCGTTCCACCTCTGCGTCCCTTTTCCTGATGGCCGCCGATCATGAAGGGAGAAAATTTGGTTCCTTTCCGCATATAAAGGACTCCGACCCCTTTGGGTGCATGGAGTTTATGGCCGGAAATGGAAAGCAGATCCACCGTCGACTTCTTCATATTGAGAGGGATCTTTCCGGCGGCCTGGACCCCATCGGTATGAAAAGGAATTCCCCTTGACTTCACGATCTGACCGATCTCTTCGATGGGGAAGAGCACACCGGTCTCATTGTTGGCATACATGATGGAGACGAGAGCGGTCTCGTCCGCAATCGATTCCTTCAATTCATCAAGATCCAGCCGGCCCTCCCGATCCACAGAGAGCTCTGTCGTCCGGTATCCCTTACGGTTTAAATAGGAGGATACATTCATCACTGCGGGATGTTCCACCCGGGAGGTGATGAAGTGGCGCTTTTCAGGATAGGAATCGAGAGTCCCGAAGATGGCCGCATTGTCGCTCTCGGTCCCGCAGCTCGTGAAGACAATCTCAGAGGGCTCCGCCCCTAAAAAATCAGCGGCCTGTTCCCTCGCCTCATTCACCTTCTTCTGTACCTGCCCTCCGAAGAAATGCATGCTGGAGGGATTTCCATAAAACTCCGAGAAGTAAGGCAGCATAACCTCCACCACTTCAGGGGCTACCCGGGTTGTCGCATTATTATCCACATAAACAGTCCTCACGGTTTGACCTCCTCCACGACGATATCATCGCTCACGAACTCCTTCAGTTTCGATTCGACATACTGCTTCAATGTAAATTCCGAACTGGGGCAGAAAGAGCATTTCCCCCTCAGCGCGACATAGACCTTGCTCCCATCCACATCGATCAGATCGATATCTCCCCCGTCCGCTTTCAACGCTGGAACGATCTCCCTTCCCAGCGTCTCCTCGATCAGTTTGATCTTCTGAATGTTCGTCAGCTTCCTCTTCTCAGGCTTCGGGGTCAGCCCTTCTTTCTCCATCTCTTTTCTCACTTTTTCGATGATGGCTTCAATCTTCGGATGGCATTGAGCACATCCCCCGCCCGCCTTCGTATAATAGGTCACCTGCTCCACGGTTTTGAGGTCGTTCTCCTGAATCGCTTTGATAATCTCCCGATCCGTCACGCCGAAACATTTGCAGACGATCTCAAAATCCTCTTTGACTACCTTCTGGCCACGATAGTTGGCTATAGCGGATTCAAGGGCCTCCCTTCCCATGACCGAACAGTGCATCTTTTCTTCAGGAAGTCCTCCAAGAAAATTGGCAATATCCTGATTGGTCACCTTCTCCGCTTCTTCAAGGCTCATTCCCTTGATCATCTCCGTCAGGGCAGAGGATGAGGCAATGGCGCTGGCGCAACCAAAGGTCTTAAACTTTGCCTCCTTGATTCTCTTCTGTTCGTCCAGTTTGAAACTGAGCCTCAGGGCATCCCCGCAGGCAAGCGAACCCACTTCACCCGCTCCATCCGGATTCTCAATTTCTCCTACATTTCTTGGATTCAAGAAGTGATCTTTAACCTTCTCTGTATAGTCCCACATAAAAATCCCCCAAGATTTTTTTAGAGAATTCTAAAAAACTAATTTTCGCTCCCTGATTACTCTGATTTTAAAACGCGATTTCACAGATTTTATTTTTAACGTACTTTAATCTGTGTAATCAGACCTTAATCCGTGTACTCATAGATTTCTGGACTTTGCAGAAATCTTATTAATTATAAATTCAATCCTTTCAAACCGTCAACCCTTTTCAGAAATTTAAATCAGACTCTTTTGGCAACTCCTTTCAAGCTAACCTTAAAGTCTCATACCGGGAAGAAATATCAAATGAATATAAAAAGAATAAAGACGAATATTAATTTTATTCATTAAATTCATTTATGTTTCAATTGGTTATATAAAATATCCCGCAGCCAACCCTTCTTTATGTATAGTTAAAAAATACAGATATGGGTGGGACCAATTTTTTGTCTTTCATTTCTTTAGTGAAAAACTTAATAAAATCAAATTGTTAAAAAATATAAGTCAAAAATGTTAACGTTGGCATTTAGAATGCAGTATAAGAGGTTGAAGTTAAAAAAACCAAAAAAGGAGGAAGTGGACATGAAAACAAGAGAGATGCTGAAAACAGGGATGATGGGAGCAGTAATGACACTACTTACCACTCCGGCGTTTGCTCGAACCGTTGAGCTAAAAGAGGCGGGGGCCGCCCTCTGGGTCTTTGTGGCCATTGGTGCGGTGATCATTCTTCTCCAGCTGGTTCCAGCTGCAATCCTCTTCTTCAGCTTCATCGGAACCACGGTCACCATGGCCTTAAAGAAGGAAAAAGCAACCCAAGAAGAGGTCACGGTTCCAGGGCTTGAGCCTGTGGTTGTGAAGAAATAAGGCTAAGGGAAATTCTGAGTTTTAGTGGACTGGGTGACCATGAGATTAGACACAAATGAATCTTTCATTTCTGTCATCATCCGATAAAAGGAGGGAGCCATGAATATCAAATTAAGCGCCGCTAACATCGTGAGTATCATTATCCTGATGTGCATCCTGGCAGCCATGGTTTCCATTGCCGTGATGCAGGTCGTGCGGACCGTCGAGGATATTGGCCCGAGTATCTATGTCGTAGGAGGAGCGGTTATCGTTGTCGGAGCGATCATCCCTTTAATGCTCATCATCCTCGTTAAACACTTAAAAAAATACAGTCAAGATTAAACCCCGTTAGAGTGCCTTAGGCACTCCAACGGTTAGAATTACACGGGGCATTAAACCCGGTGTTCGCTGAAAAAGAAAATTCTCTCATCCCCTCCACAAGCGGCAAGGCTTTCTAACGGGGTAAAACATCTTGATTCCTGGTTGACAATCTTCTTTTTCCTCTTATATATATAAAGAGCAGGACAATGCGCCTGCTCTTTTTTTTATAATGGGTCTTTATCAGAAGAAGGCGATGTTATGAGCGAAACCATCTATCATAAACTTGCAAAACATCTTGCCTCATTGGGTATGGGTTATCCTGAGAAAGAGGAACTCCTTGAAATCCTCAGAGAGAACTTCACCCCACAGGAGGCAGAGGTGGCATTGGCCATCCCTACAAAGACCATCCCTTTTGAGCCTGCTTCCGTGTCAAAGATCGCACCCCATCTGAACATCCCGCAGGACCAATTGGAACAGATCCTGTCCAATTTGGCCCAGCGGGGCCTTCTCTATTCTAAGCGGATGAGCAATGGCGAGATGGGATATGCCCTCCAGCAGTTCGGCTATGGCTTTCCACAAACTTTCTTCTGGCAGGGTGTTGACACTCCAAATGCAAAAAAAATGGCCGAACTGATCAGTAAGTATGCCAAGAATGAAGAACTCCGGAAGGCTTATGGAGAAACCAAGACAAAGGCATTTCGTTATGCCCCTGCCACTCCATCTTTCGAACCGGAGAGTCATGCGGTATTCCCATTTGAGATGATGGAAGAACTGATCAAAAAAGTCCGAAAGATCGCCCTTGTCCATTGCCCTTGCAGAGCAACGGCTCAGCTGATCGGGAAGAAGCGATGTAATCACTCCCTTGAGAATTGTATTAAGTATGACGAGCTGGCAGAATATCTGATTGAGAAAGGGATAGGAAAAGAGATCACAAAGCAGGAGGCCCTTGATATTATCCGGAAATCAGAAGAAGCCGGACTGGTTCATATGGTTGACAATGCCCGTGAAGGCATCAAACACACCTGCAACTGCTGTGGCTGTTGCTGCTGGTCCGTCGGGACGATCCGGAGAAAGAAAATCCCGAGGGATGTCCTTATGGCCACCTACTTTCTCAGAGAGACGGATCAGGAACTGTGCACAGGATGCGGAGCTTGCGTTGACATCTGCCCTGTCAATGTGATCCGGATGGAAGGCGATTTCCCGGTCGTGGATAAACAGTGGTGTATCGGCTGCGGGGTCTGTGCCGTCCCCTGCTCCTTCGGAGCCGTTAAACTGGTCAGAAAGTCTGAGGCCATCCCTCCCAAGGATTTCAAAGAATTGCACCAGCAGATTTTAAGGGAAAGGAAATGGCAATAGGTAGTGTCGGCATTTTTGACGGGATTTATTTAAGGGGCTCCGCTGCCCCCTATTCTATCCCCCTCTTTGGAAAAGAGGGGCCAGGGGAGATTTCAGTGTTGCGACATGATCCTTCATCCTCGTTGCGCCATCCAATAATGAATGCCCCTTATGCCACCCCACTGTCGAGTCCAGCGACTCGTTAGCCCTCTAAATCCCGAATATCCAAGGCGATGATTAGAGCCCTATCGAGTTCTTCAAATGTTTTAGAGAGAGCAACACGATACAATTCACCACGTTTTACAGATCGGCCTGATAGGTAAGAACATCCGCTGCTTCTCGGTTTAAATAATCCGCATGCTGATTGATGATCTCAAGGTCTCTGGAATCTTGCTGCCTGCGGATCAATTTTATAATTAAAGCCCGCACAGCATCTTCGATGAATTCGGACCGGTTTTTGTATTTTCCTGTATATTCATCGATCGCTTTCAGCAAATCTTCAGACAAGGTTATAGATGTCTTGACTTTCATGCTACCAAAATACCCAAAAAGAATACCTTGTCAAGCGTTTCTTCTAAAGGGTTCCTCTAAAAATGTCATTCCTGCGAAAGCAGGAATCCAGAAGGTTTTGAAATCACTGGACTCCCGCATGCGCGGGAGTGACGAATTGATAATTATTAGAGGTTGCCTAAAGCCTTAGGATCAATTACTGCTTAGCTTAACGAGTCCGTAGAAAAAGTCATTAAAAAATCGCTCCTCCTGCCGGCCCGGAAATACGAACCCGTCCCTGATCTCTATCCCGAATTACCGTTGTCTGGCACCAAGATTCCTTTTGTAGGTATGCGCTTTACCACCTGAAATAACCCAACGAAGAATCTTTACCCAGAGCGACCATGCTTGGATTTTTGGAGTTAGCCCGAGCGATACCTGCGCGGTAGCAAGAGAGTCCTCCATCAAGGCGTCATGCATTGGTCGATAAATCAAAATCCACGACAATATCGCGGGGCCATAAGTATTCATTTTCAGCGTATGCCTCAGGACAACTGGTTGATTAGGGCCGCTCACGATTTCATAACCATGAAAACCATCGAAGCCTTTCGGGCCAGTGAAACGAAATTTGATCGATTTTCCCGGTGTGTACTCCTCGATAAAGTACCTTATTGGGCCATGTCCACCCTTTGTACCAACGCCAAGTGAGCGGCCAAACTCCATACGAGGCCATACGTCTTTTGGCCACAACCGATCTTCCTTAGACGCAAGTGAATCAATGAGCGCACCAATTTGTATCGGGTCCGCTTCAAGCTCACGCTCATGAACGTTGAGTACTTTGATATGATTTCTCCTGTTACGCCCTACGAGTCTATAAAAAAGCCCGATTTCGGCTACTTCCAGAATCGTAAGCATTTGATTTTTTTGATAGCAAATTTTCGAAAAATGACTTTTCCTACAGATTCAACGCTTGCGATCAGCGGGGCGTGTAACGCATCCACTGGAGCGCGTTGTTACCCTGTCCCTATGCAGCTTTTTTGAGAGTGACATGCATGCCGGCTCGCGTCGCAAGGGTAATAAGCATTTCGAGGCTAAATCTTTCCCATTTGCCTCTGATCAAGTCTGAAACCCTGGATTGACTAACGCCGAGGATTTCCGCAGCCTTGGCCTGCGTTAGCCTCTTGGCTTTGATGAATTTCCGAAGATCGGCCATAAGGTCGGCACGCATCTGAAGAATTGCGGCTTCATCCGGAGAATACCCGAGGTCAATGAATACGTTTCCAGAAGAATTAACAATGGTCTCGCTCATAAGTTACCTCCAATCTGTCGATACCGTTGGCGAGCCAAATCAATATCATGCTGGCTCGTTTTTCGGGTTTTCTTTTGAAATGCATGGAGCACCTAAACCGCATCGCGAAGCTTAGCGACATAGATCACTCGCCACTCACCCAAAACGTGAATACGGATTTCGTTCACACCTGGGCCGATGACCTGAATTGGTTTCCAGTCGCTTGGTTCGAGTCCGTTTTGAACCGCACGGAGCTCGAAGCCTGCTGCCCGGCGCGCTTCATCTGGGAAATTTCGCAGACCGTCCAGACTCGATCCTACGAAATTCAACGGCTTCATGGTCACGGTAATATTATATAAGTTTTTATATATTTGGCAAGTTCAATAATGAAGGTCTTTATCGTATAGGGTAACGATAAATGGACGAAATTCGTATTTTTTGGAATTGAATCTTTTTATCGTAGTTTTTTATCAAATATTTTCTCTAATGTCTATAAAAATTGTTGATTCTATTTCGTGTTTTCTATATAATCGCAAAAAATACGCATTTCGTATAATGTTTATATTTTGGCAAATCGGGAGGTCTTCGTGGCCGATAAGCTATTGCCCGAGTTCCAAAACTTTCTCATATCCCGTTCTCTTGCCCCTGAAAAAAATACTCCTTTCTATGCTCACTGGGTGAGTAAATTTCTGGCGTTCTCAAAAGGACTTTCTGAGCTACCTGGCGCTTACAAAAAGAGTTTCATCATCAACCCAAAACCAGGCCTTCAATGCCCTGCTGTTTCTTTTCAGGGACGTGATCAAGACTGAGCTTGGTGATTTGAGTAACACGGTAAGGGCTAAACGCGGGCAGAAGCTACCGGTTGTTTTATCTCCCGAAGAAGTTCAATCGCTGTTTAAGCATGTTGAAACCACAATGATCTACACCCATGTGGTCAGAGATATGGTCAGTGTTCCCCAAAGCCCTCTTGATAATCTTTACAGCAAAAATCAATGATACAAAAAGGCTTTGGGAAAGAGTTCTGCAAGATAATGGGGGAGTGGAAATTTATTGGTCAATGAGGTTATAAAGGATTCGTCGTTAGTCACGATTGGGATCAAAGGAGGCAAAAAAAGTGGATCAACTCTTCTATCCGAAGTCGGTGGTGGTGATTGGCGTTTCGGAACGCCCTGATAACCTGGCGAGAAACATCGTCGAAAACCTCTTCGAGTTTCAATTTAACGGTGAAATTCACCTGGTCGGTAGAAAGGAGTGCGTCCTCTTCGGGCGAAGGGTCCTGACCTCCCTGGACCAGCTCCCGGACGGTATTGATGTGGCTGTCATCCTCACACCTGCCCAAACCGTGCCTGACTTCATCGAGGCATGCGGACGAAAGAAGATTCTTCGGGCCATCATCGAAACGGGAGGTTTCAGAGAATATTCGGAAGAAGGGGCAGAACTTGAAAAGAAAGTCCTTCAGACCGCCCGGAAATGGGGAATTCGTATCGTAGGACCCAATGGAATCGGGGTGACCAATGTGGATAACGGTTTTGTCGTTCCCTTTGTCAAACTGAAGAGGGGGCCGGTGACCAAAGGCAAACTCTCCATCCTGGCCCAGAGCGGAGGAGTCCTTCTCTCCTATGCGAACCACATGATCAGCGCCAATGTGGGCCTGTCAAAAATGGTGAGCATGGGGAATAAGCTGGACCTCAATGAGATCGATTATCTCAAGTATCTGATCGATGATCCTCAGACCGAGATCATCGGCCTCTACCTCGAGAGCCTCGAGCGGGGAAGAGAGTTGATGGAAATTGCCCGTTCCACTTCCAAACCCATTATCATCCACAAGGCCAACACCGGTGAGGGAAGCCGTCAGATTGCAAAATTTCATACAGCGGCCTTAGCCAACGACGACAGGGTCGTTGAAGCCGCCCTGAAACAGGCTGATATCATCCGCACCAAAGACTTCCGATCTTTTGTGAATGCCGTGAAGATCCTCTCTCTGCCCCCCTGCAAAGGGAAAAACCTGGTGATCATCTCTCGCTCCGGAGGAATCGGTGTGGTGGCTGCGGACTCGGCAGAACGGCACGGATTCCGTCTTCTTCCTCCGGACCCAAAACTCCAGGAACAGTTTCACAGCCTTTTCCGGGCAAAGGTGATCCAGCCCACCAATCCGCTCGATCTCG
>Ga0194125_10009613_pt1 | contig 13369 bp, 9 predicted proteins | sample TA2KigC250mmetaG_FD_148626 | JGI IMG/M metagenome (GOLD analysis project Ga0194125, IMG submission 148626) | Freshwater microbial communities from Lake Tanganyika, Tanzania - TA2015034 Kigoma Deep Cast 250m | ecosystem: Environmental > Aquatic > Freshwater > Lake | place: Tanzania: Lake... | reverse complement strand
TGCGATTGGAAGATGGGAGTGACCCCGCAGACGTCGAAGACTACCCTTTGGTCTCGACCATGGACTAGGCCACGAGCCCGCCCATGTGCTGCCCCGTGTCACTCCACTCTCGTTGCTGCGACATGCCGGCTGGCCGGTCGGCAGGGGAGTGTGCCCGACCTGCCGTCTCGGCGTTCACACGCTTGTTTCGTGGCGCGCATCCCGCGCCTGCCGGCCTGCGCCGCTGTCGGTTACCTGCGTCTCGTAACGCAAGATCAGGCAGGGAGTTGGCCGTAGGTCGGGCCGAGGGCGACCCGGCGGAGTGAATCGGGGTGTCACTTGCAGCAGGGACCCTAGGAGCCTGGCTGTGACATGGGGGAGAGGGCAGGGGTGCCTGAGGCTTACAAGGCTGAAGCGGTCGTGCTCGGTGCGGGCGCACCAGGGTGCGGTCAGGGAGGGCAGGGGGTAGTGTCGCAGGGCGCTGGGCTCTGGTGCGTGGGTGTCTCAGGAGCGGCCGCGGACCGTAGTGCCCAGCGTGCTCTGCGGTTGGTCAGAACGGGTGGCAAGCGCCACCAAGCTGGACTTTTCCCTTGCATGGGTTTCTGAGCGTACGTAGCATGAGCACGAACCAAACACACATCTACAAAGGAGGCTGACTGATTCCCCCTACTGGGGAACTGCAGAGCATCTTAGTGCAACTGAGCCCTGTGAGCGATCGTTGCCGGTGTGGTTCATGCTGGGGGGCTTCTTGAGTCTTGCGGGGTCGCTGTCAGTTGCTGTGGCGTGCGTGGTAGCGGCCTGTGTCTGTCGGTCGCGATCGTGAAGCCGGGAAGGAGGCTGGCGATGAAGGTGCGTGTCACTCTCATAGCATCGCTCGTGGTCGTGTGCGCGGCGCTCTGCCTCTCGGGTTGCGCCCGAGTCCACAAGGATGCGTACAAGACCGTGTCAATCAAAGAGATCCAGGACGAACCGATGACCTGGGTCGATCGCAGCGTCAGGATCGTGGGACACGTGGACTCCATTGAGGAGGTGGACCCGACACGGCCGACGCATGCATACATCCTGCAGGACAAACACGGCTATGCGATTCGCGTGACGAGCGACTCGCATCCCGTGTTCAAGGACATGTACGAGGTCTTCGGTAAGGTCAAGATCGGCGAGTACGTGAGCCGCGCCGAGCTGGTCGAGACATGGCGTGAGCCTGCCCGAAACATCACGACGCTTGTGACTGTGGCTGCCGTAGTGGCCTTCGCTGTCCTGGTGATCGCGCTGGCCTGGCTGCTCTCCAGGCTGGGCCGGAAGCCGAAGCCGGCGGGTACTGACGGACCCACGACGACGGCGAGCACGCCTGCCACCGATGTACCGATCGCTGCGCATGCGACCGTGATCTTGCCCCCTCAGGCGCCGGCTGACGTGACGTTGGAGTACATCCCGGGGAAGCTTGTGTTCGTGTCCGGCCCGGATGCGGGGAAGGCAATCGCGTTGATGGGGCGCAGGGAGCAGGGCGGAAGTGTGATGACGATCGGCCGGAGGCCGGAGAGCGGGCGCAGCAGGTACTGTCACCTGCGTGTTCAGGACACACCGGAGCTTCAGACAGTGGGGCGCTCCCAGGCGGAGATCTGGTACAGCGCTGGGCGCGTGCTGGTCAAGGATGTTGCGAGCGTGAACCACACTGAGGTGAACGGCGTCCCGTTGGGGAGCGGCGAGGCTCGCGAACTCCGCCCGGGTGACCGGCTCAAGATGGGAGCCTTGGAGTTCCAGTACAACGCGTAGAACTTGGGGACGCCGGCCGACCCGGGTGTCAGTCCCCGCGAGCTGTCCTGATGGGACATGACCGCGTGCATCTGCGTGACCGCGAGTGCCGCCAATGGCGCTGATCCGCTGGTTCGGATGGAGTGTCATAGGGAAGCGTTCGGAGAACCAGGACGCGATCGTCGCGTGGACGCCCGGGGACGGCAGTGATCTCCGGTTGTTCGCAGTTGCCGACGGCGTCGGAGGAGCGTCCGGAGGCAGGATCGCGAGCCGGGAGGCGCTCAGGGCCTGCATGAACAGCCTGTCCCGCTCGGCGCGCAGCGAGCCAGGGAGTTGCGATCTGCGTGGGATGTTGGCTGCAGCCGTTGAAGAGGCTGACGTGGCAGTCGGAGCATGCTCAGTTCCGGGGATGGGCACGACACTCGCTGCTGTCCTCATGGACAGCAGCGAGTATGTCGTCGCCAGCATAGGTGACAGCAGAGTGTACCGGTTTGACCGCTACGGGATCACACAGGTGACGGTGGACCACACATCGAACGAGCATGGGTGCCGGCATGTGCTGACCCGGGCCCTGAGGGGGAACCGCGATGCCGCGGACCTCTTCCCCATGGACCGACGCGCATACGACGTGACGCTCGAAACCGGGCTGCTGCTCTGCTCGGACGGGTTGGCGTTGCCACGAGAGCACATCGTATCTCGGCTGCGGCATCTTCTCACCGGTGGTGGGGGCGACATCACTGGCGCGGTAGAGGCTCTCGTGAACGACGCCGATGCAGCCGGCTCCACCGACAACATAAGCGCACTCTGTGTGGTCACCAGCAGGGCAGATGCCGCGGGGTGATCCCCCGAGCGGTTGTGTCGTTGTCTTCAGCGTCGGGAGGAAGACAGCCATGCGTAGGCCTTGGATCTTGCTGACCCCGCTTCTCGCCCTTGCGGCTTTCGGCGGATGCGGGCCGGGGCTCACGCCCGTGAAGCTGCAGCCGCTCTCTCACTTCGAGCTCGTGAATGTCGAGTGCATCGATCTGGAGAACGGGACCGCCACGTTGCGTGCCTTCCTCGACGCCGGACCGTACAGGCTGGACGATGTCAGGCAGGTAACTCTGAGCCTGGAGGGAATGCCTGCACACGACCCGCAGTCAACGGAGTTCCGGCAGATCAGTAACGCCGGTGTTGACGTTCTCGTGCTCGCGACAGGTGGCGGCGCCGCGACCATGAAGCCCGAGGAGTACGCTGGTCTTGGCTTCAACGCTGAGCTACTGATCGACACGCCACAAGGGTACGTTGATGCGAGCAGATCGCGTGGCGCGCGCGAGCGGCGGCAGGCTGCTTGGGATTCAGACGAGGGGGGCTGGGACCGCCTGGACCATCTGCGGGCGCTGTTGGAGCACCGTAACAGCGATGCTCCATCTCAGCTACTCGTGCTACACGTGGGACGCGACGTTCGGGTGACGGATGAGTACGTGAGCGGCCTTGCGCAGGAACTCCGCAAGGCACAGCACACGTGGGCTGTGATCTACGTTGAAGGTCGTTTGGACTGTCGTGACTGCCTGACTGGTCTGGCTCAGTCTAACGACGTCGGCAGGCGTCTCTTCTACGTGGGGAAGACGGAGTCCCCGGAGCAGCAGAAGGAGACGATCAGGAGGGCGCACAGACTCCTGTCATCGTCCTTGTTCGAGATCAGGTTCCGCATTCCAACCGTCGACGATGTAACGCAGGCGCACTACGATCTCGTATGCGAGAGCAGCATTGGCGGACGGAGACAGCGGAGCAGCAAGGGGTTCGAGGTGGATGTCGCGGCTGTCAGGCAGAAGCGGGCGCTGGAAACGATGCAGGAGATCTTGGCGACGGTCAAGTACAGACCGGATGACTGCCTGCCGGCCCTTGGGAGACTCCTCATCCTCTACAGCGACACCGGGCGTGAGGAGGTGTTCAAGAGCGGATGCGGGGAGTACCGCGATTGCCTGGAGGCGGCGCTCGTGCTGACCCCGACGGGTGAATCGCTGCAGCATGCAGACGACCTGCTGAGCATGGGGGCGACGTGGCGTGCAGAGCACGAAGCATGGTATCGGGATGCGCGTGTCAGGTACCTGCGCCTGCTGGCCCGCCACGAGACTGAGACTGGCGCTCCGCGGCAGGAACTCATCGATACGTACGAGATGCTCTCGTCGCTCGATCCGGACGATGTGGACGCCCGTTTCGAGATCCACCGTCTGCGGGGAGATGAGTACCAGGCAGGCGGTGACTTCGACGATGCCGTTGCCGAGTACTCCGCGGCACTGCTGATCAGGGACGACCCGGGTCTCCGGGACAGAATGCGCTCCATGGTGCGGGACCTGATCAAGTCGCGGTACAGGGGCCACGCGTTCGCCGATGTCTGTGCGATCGCCGCGAGGCACGAGGGACTCATCGTGGGCCACTTCGAGTCACGGTACTACTGGTTCGACTCGGCCGTGCAGTCAGGGAACAACGCTGATGCCTCCAGGCAGTTCGAGTGGCTCATGCTGAACTGGGAGTCCGACAGTCCCTACGCGTGGGACGACGTCCTCCTGCGCCTGATCGCAGTGTACACGAGGGACCTTGACTACGCGGGGGCCTACGGCGTGCTCAAGCGGATCGCCACCGAAGGGACCGCACAGGCGGATGTGAATCCGCAGCTTCCGTACCATCTGCTGAGAGCGCAGTACCTGGCACCGTTCGTTCGTGCGGTCAGTCTGGTTGCTGACGGAGCGAGCCAGGAGCGCCAGCAGGCGCTGGTGGGCGCGCTCTCCTTCGCGGATGTTCCCAAGTACATCGAGGCTGTCTGCGTCACTGACGCGAGCTGGAACACGAAGCTCGTGCTCCGCGGTACTCCGGGGGTGTTGCCGCCCGAGGCTGGCTCGGACCAGCTCACGGAGTTCATCGAGGGACAGAAGAGCGGTTGGATCATCTGCCGCGGGCAGAGAAGCCGCGTGGTCCTCCAGACGAGAGGTGGTGTGGATGCCCCGGATGCTTCGCTGCTCGAGGATTGTATGACGCCCAATCCGGCAACGGGGAAGGTGGACGGTGCTGCGTGGATGACCCTCGAAACGCGCATCCATGGGCGTCTGAAGAAGGACGCCGCCATGTTGCTCGCTCGAGTGATCGGAACGGAGTACGCGTTGGGGGGGGCAGGCGCCCTGGCGACGTTCGAGCGGGCCGTCCGCGCCCTTCCCGGCTACCAGTACCTGGTGGTACACGACAAGGATGGAGATCCGGTGTACACGCGCGACTTCGATGCTAGGAAGCCGAACTACCAGCCGCAGCAGTGGGAGCAGTCGAGGACCACCCCCCTGTACATGTCTATCGCGACGACGCTGGAGAACGGGACTGCGGTGGATGACCTCTCTTACGCAATCACCTTGGCTGGCCCGAAGGGAGAGAAGCACGGGGTCGTTAGGTTCGGTGTGACGCGCTAGAGGATCCGACCGGAGGAAGTCCTTCGTGGACGGTCATGTCGCAAGCCCCCAGGACGCCGCATTGAAGTGCCGCATCTGCGGTGGCGACCTGGACCCCAATACCAAGGTGTGCCAGGTCTGCCGCGCTTGGGAAACGGGCAGCGAGCGTGTGGATCTCCGACCGAGTCTCGCGCTGCGAGGCGAACTCGAAAGGAGATACGAGGTTCTCGCAGTACTGCCTCGCGGGGGGACATCGCGCGTCTTCAAGGCACGTGACCGCCAGTTGGGGCGGATCGTGGCTCTCAAAGTCGTGGCCAAGGGTGACGACGCCGAGTCACTGCTCCTGCAGGATGCGCGCTGTGCCGCGGCTATGCGCCACAAGAACATCGTCGAGATTCACCACGTGGGTCAGGTCGAGTCGTACACCTACGTTGACATGGAGTTCCTCGAAGGCGGCAGCCTGGCCGACCGGCTGGCTCAGACGGGACGGCTGTCCGATGCTGACGCCATAGCTACGATGACCCCGATCCTGGATGCCCTTGAGCACGTTCACCGCGGCGGCCTCTACCACATGGATGTGAAGTGCTCGAACATCCTGTTCCGAGGGGACGGCACACCGGTGCTCGCCGACTTCGGCATCGCACGGCCCGCGACGAACGGCACGGGGCGGCCGTCCGGACCGATTCGCTGCACGCCTCAGTACGCCAGCCCGGAGCAGCTCCTGGGTTCGAAGGACCTCGACCGACGATCAGACATCTACTCCGTTGGCGCGGCGCTGTATGAGCTGGTGACGGGGCGACCTCCGTTCATCGGGGACACGCCCATGGAGATTCACGCGCTCGTGACTGGGACGTTCCCTGCTGGGCCCCGAACTCTGAACCCTCAGGTGAGCGAGGCGATGGAGAGGGTGCTGCTCAGGTGCCTGCAGAAGCGACCTGACGCCCGCTACCAGGACTGCGAATCGCTGAAGGCTGCACTGCTGGGATTGGTGGGGGCACCAGTCTCGCTGGAGAGCGCCCCCCCGGAGATGTCGCGGACGCCGCCGCTGGAGCAGGAGAGCGAAGGGGCGCAGGGCAGCGAGGGAGAGCAGGCAGAAGGGGTTCGTCAAGATGAGACAGAGCAGGCCTCACGTCGCGAGTCCAGGGGGGCGGTGATCATCGAGGTTCGTGACGCGGTTGATGAGGAGAACCAGAGGCCTCCTCGGGGCTTCCGACGAATTCGTAGAACCTCTGCGCGCCTGCGGAGACTCGGTGGGATGTAGCGCACAACGGGGTCCACATCGAGATTCTCCGGGTGCTGCCTGTCTGGGGTAGTGTGCTGTGACGGCGTCTCGCGTCAGCGGAGGGAGATCGCATGCCTGAGTACACCTTCATCTTGGTCATCCCGTACAGGAAGAAGAGGGAGTACCTGGTCAGCGTGGACGACACGGTGCCCCTCATGGACGCCTTCGATCAGGTTGTTCAGGCTTCGCGCGGAACCCTCAGTGAGATCCCCGAGACGATACCCGACCTGGGTGGCATCGATGTCGAGCTGCACTGGATGTTCTCGTGGGGGGTGCCCGGCTCCAACGCCGTCGAGATGCTGGCGGAGACACTCAGCCTGCGGGAGCAGGGCGTCCTTCCGGGCGCGGAGATCATCGTCAAGGACGACGAGTCCGTCGGCGGCGGTGAGCCACTGCCGATGGACTACTCGAGGAGGCTGCTGCGGGACCGTCAGTCGCTTCAGGCGTTCATCGACCAGAACCCGTCTCATCTGAAGATACGCAAGGCCACGCCGCGGACGATCGACATGGACCTCCTTGGCATTCGGGCGGTCGTCGGCATAGAGGAGGATGGAGCTCCGATAGTGGGAGACACGCACGGAGTCCGCATCCTGGTTCCGCCGAGGTACCCGCACGAGGCGCCGTCCGTTGTGCCCCTTACGCCGATCTTCCACCCGAACGTGTGCGTGGACGGCGGCGAGTGCAGCGCGTGCTACACGAACGCGTACGTCCCGGACGGCGAGGACACGCTCGCGTGGATCGTGGACCAGTACGTGTCGATGATCCAATACGAGGCGTACAACCTCAGGGAGCCCCATCGGCGGCAGAACGAACGAGCTTCCCTGTGGCTCGAGGCGCGACTGCAGGACAAGACGGTGCAGTTCCCCCTGAGACCCACCGTGCAGCTCAAGGCAGGGCACTCGTCCGGATAGCACACGGCAGGTGTGGGAGGTGCGGGAGTCTCATGGTTTCTGAAGAGCCCGAGCTGGAGGACATCGTGTCCGGAAGCGCGATCATCGCAGCGAAGACGGTCTACGATGAGGGCCCCACGTTCCAGCTTGTGAACGCAGGGGAGGTGAGGGTCAGCTGCACCGAGGGGGTCCTCCGCGAGGCGCTCGATCACGCCCAGAGCGGACTCCCTGCCACTCGCAGCGAGGATGACGCCCAGGCGGCCGTAGAGGTCAAGGGCTTTCTGCTCGGCACCGTCTGGTCGGAGGATGATGGGCGACTTGCCGTCCGGATCAGCCGGACCGTTCAGCTACCCACGACGTCGGCGGATGCGTGTGACGCCGCCCAGTTCTCGGCCTCCGAGTATGCGCGACTCGAACTCGAACTCAGGAAGCACTCGCAACTCCAGCTCGTCGGCTGCTACCACAGCCACCCTGGACATCCTCTTCGGCTGTCGGAGCCGGACGCTGAGTTCCTCTCCAGGAACTTCGGTGAGCGGTACCATGTTGCGTGCATCGTGCAGCCTCGCGAGCGCAAAGCCGGCTTCTTCCTGCGCGTTGCCGCTGCGGGGTTCCGGGCCGGCGCGGAGGCCGACAGCGTTGTCTCGTACGACGACGAAGGGATGCCGCAGGGCAAGGGCGTACGAGATCCGGATGGAACAGGTGGGACCGTCATCCCCCAGCCGCCTCCGCCTCCTCCGCCCCCCTGGTGGAAGCGGCTCGAGATCGTGCTGTCGGCGGCGGCCGCAGTCGTGGCGGTGCTGGCTGTCGTCTTGCTCAGGCCCGATGATTCCGAGCTAGACACGCATCCAAGGCGACTGGAATTCGCTCAGCTCGAGCCTGGGCAGTCTGCCGAACTCAGCTTCACGGTCAAGCTCGTCAGAGGTGACCAGGTCGACTTCATCGTAGGAACTGACAGCGAGCACTTCGAGATCGTGCAGGGAGACGGAGCGGACACGCTCCGAAAGGACGATCCGCCGCGAGATGTGACCGTGCGCTTCACGGCACCCGACAGCGATGGGACGTATCAGGGGATCGTCTCGCTAGGGGAAGGCCATGACGTAGTGCAATGTACTGCTGATGTCAAGACGGTCAACGGAGACGAGATTCCGATCCCGTGGCCGGAGCAAGCGACGGTGTCGTTCGGGGTCACCGGAGGCAGGATCGTGTTGACCGTCCGCTCACCCGAACCGGGTCAGCAGGTTGATCTCAGCGCAGTTCTGCGCCCGAGTGGTGGTTCCAGGCAGGACAGCGGGACGAAGCAGAGTCTCAGACTCGAGTGGGCGCCTTCGGATGTCGCCGTGCAGGAGGCGCAGAGCCTGAACGTAGACGTCAAGATGTCCTGGACAGACCACGGCGGCGCACGTCGCAGGAGTACGAAGTCGGCCGTGCTGAGCAGGAAGAACGCGCCCGCGTGGGTGATTCCGCCGCCGACGGTTGACCAGGGGTTCAAGTTCAGTTTCCAGATCCCGCGCCCGCCCCGGGCCGCCGCAGGGGACGTGCGTTGCCGCGTGCTCCGGGGGAACACCAAAGTCACCGAACTCATAATCGGTCCTTCGGGGCGCGAGTGGTCGTACGATGTCTGGGACCAGCCATGGACTGACGAGCTGAGCCTGCAGTGCGAGTACATCGGATCTGACGGGCTCTACTCGGCCCGGGCCTCGCTGCCGCTTCACTCGCCGGACGCGGCCTTCATCAAGAACCAGGGCACGAACGGTCGACGGGTGCTGCATGACCACCCTGACAAGTACAAGGACCACAGGCTCAGAGAGATCGGGACCTTCTCCCCGCCGCTTCTTCACGTGGACGATCTGGGAGTTGGGAACACGTACTGGTACGTGCAGCTCACGATGAACGAAGCTGTCTCGACCGACAGCTGGAAGACCGTGAACGCCTTCGCCGCCGATGCCAAGCAGAGGGGGGCGGGGACGGTCGCCTGGGGGCTCGGCCTGAATCAGGAGAAGAAGAGCCGCGTGATGCTCATGTTGGTGCTGCCCGGGGAGTGGAACGACGAACAGAAGAGGAAGTGCGAGTTGTGGTTGGGGTCGCATGCAGACCTGATGGCTGTGCTGAAGGACGAGACGTGCCCCATCTACAGGGCAACAGGACAGGGTCTACAGGCCCAGGCCGGTCGTACCCCGACAAGGTCCTCACTCAAGCCGCCCCAGAGCGGAGGTTGATGGGTCACCATGAGCCGACTGCGAATACTCATGCCGCAGGCACTGCTCTACGCCATTGTCGGCGCGGGCTGCGCGTTCGTCGTGTGGTTCCTCACCATCGATGTTGTGTATGCGACCTGGCGTCCCGACCCCGGGGGGGCTCTGCAACTTGACGAGGGTGCGGTCTGGCAGCTGAAGCTCCGAACGGTTCTCCTGTACTACGCCTCTCTGGGGGGGCTTCTCGGTCTCGCGTTGGCCGCCATCGAGCCGATCCAGGACACGGGGATCGGTGCTCTCCGCAGGGATGCGCGGTGGCTCCTGAGGGGCGCGGCGATGGGCGTGGCAGGCGCGTTCGCCGGCGGGGTGGCCGGGGAGTACCTCATGTCGTTCCTGAGCTCGTTGCTGCCCGGCAGCGGTTCGTCGGCGATCTTGGCGGCTCTGCCGAGGGCTGCGGGTGCAGCCGTGCTGGGCCTCTTCCTCGGGACCACCTTCGGTCTCCTGGACATGTGGCGCAGCGGGTCGATGGACCGGCTGGTCTCCTCTCTGACGGGGGGCGTTGTCGGCGGCCTCGGCGCGGCGGTGGCGTTCACGTACCTCGCTCAGCGGCCGAGTGACATGAGCGCGCTGTCGCTGATCACTCTGGCCGCGTGCGTACTTGGTGCGATCGGCTCTGTCTCGGTGCTCCGGACCGAGGCCTTTCTGCTCGGGCAGCATGGCAATCCCACGAAGTACCGCCTCGGCACGTACCACCAACTTGTAGCAGACGCTCCCAACCGCATAGGGTCGGGGGGTAGGAGCGAGGGCTCCTTGCCAACACACTTCGGGATCGCTCACGACCGTGACGTGCGCCCTGAGCATGCCGTCATCCGCCGCGACCCTCGCAGCAGGCAGTGGTGGCTCGAGCGGGCGGATGTCAACGCGACTGAGCTGTACTTGAACGACGTGCGCGTGGCGGAACAACCTGTGCCCCTACGGCACGGGGACATCATCACATTCGGGAAGATCAGGTTTCAGTTCAGTCATGATGCCCTAGGGCGGCGAACAACCAGGTCGGCGAGTCCTCGCGCGATCGCGGCCTTGACGACACTGGTGCTGGTCCTGGCGATTGCCGCGCAGCCGTCTTCAGCCCAGGCTCCCGACTTTCCTCCTCCGTACATCCTCCTGGAGTCCAAGTACCCCCAGGCCACGGAGCTCGCCCCGGGCGGGAACACCATGTTGGCGCGGGTGCACTTCAGCACCTACGCAGAACCAGACCCAAGACGGGACAGCCCCCGCTACACGGGGTACCTCGGCGAAGCCTACAAGCAGATCTACTACAACGGCAGACCGGTCGAGCCCCTTGGTGCGCCGAGGCAGGTGGCAGGAGCCGACACGGCCGACGTAGCGCTGCTTCTCATCGTTGATGTCAGCACGTCAATGCACCACGGCAACCGGGCGGACGATGTGCATGCGGCGCTGCGTTCGTTCCTGGAGGGGCACCGTAATCGCCGCCTCCACGTGCAGCTGCTGCCCTTCGGGAACGGCGTGCCCGAGCCCGTCTGGGGCTGGGGCAGCGCGCCTGTCTGGGCCACGGAGTTCGTGCCTCTCACGGCGGAGAACGTGGGCACCCTGACCGCGGCCGTCGACGAGATCAGGGATCACACACTGAGGAGTGTGGGGGTGAAGACCTGCCTCCACGGCGCCTTCCTGGAGGGGTGTGACCGCCTGACACATGGGCTTCCGGCCGAGTTGGCCGCGCGGTTTGCGAGACCTGTTCTGATCATGCTCACGGACGGAGCTAACGAGACGGGTGATCTCTCAGATGCCAGGTATCGCGATGTCACCCTCGAGGAGGTTGCGGAGAGACTCAGTGAGAGCTCGATTGCGGTCTACACGATCGGATTCGCGCTCGGCGCGGCACACCTCCCCGAGATGCACCAGCTTGCGACCGCAGTGGAGTCCATGACGTTCATGCCGGTGCCGTCGGGGGACGCGGCAGCCGCGGAGCTTGCCGGGGCGTACGACAGGATCATGCAGGCCGTCGGCAGCTCCTGGTACCTCGACTTCGACACGGGGATGACTCCGGAGAAGATCGCGACGGACGGGATCCCCGCTGTGTACGTTCACGGCGCGTCGGGCGAACAGCCTCCTGCTCCCATCGTGATGGTCCTCCTCCCTTCTGTTCAGATCACCTGGGACAGCCGGCCGATCTCGACCGCTCTGTGGATCATAGGAGCCCTGGCGCTTGCGGCCGGTCTGCGTGCCCTGCTTCTGTGGCGGCTTCCGGCCGGGGCCACGACCCAGGCACCACCCGACGAGCCGCCCGCACCACGAGTTGTCCGGAGGCCCGGTAGATCACTGCGGGACTGGCGCGAGAACAGGGGGGAGATCCTGAAGGGAGATGACGCGACACGCGCGGAGTGACGACTGCGCGACGCCCGTGCCGCTCGATGTGGTTTCCAGTTCCTCACGAGGGAGGCTGCGATGAAGACGAAGCCAGCGGATCGTTGGACCGGCGGAGCGGGGCGAGTCTGGACGCGGCCACGCCCGGTGCTCATCGTGCTGCTGGTCTCGCTCGGGCTTGCGGTGGCCGCCCCAGCGGACGCGTTGGTGAAGGGCATTGTGCAGAGTCTGGGGGGACGGCCGGTCACTGGCGGCACTCTCATATTCGAGCACGAGAACTCTGTTCATGCCATCAGGGTCGGTGCGGAGGGCGACTCCCTGGGGAGGTTCGCGACGGACGAACTTGTGCCGAGCCGGTCGTACCTGGTGACCTACACGGGCGACTCGCCCGCGGGTTCGGTGGTGCAGACGAAGGCGTCGTGGCCCTATGTGCCGGTCTACGTCGACACGCTCGATCACGTGTTCCGGATCTGGAGCGATGGGGGTTCCGAGCACTACCTGGCGTACCTGGGGCAGCGGGGCGTCATAGAGACCGAGCGCGCGGTTCCGGAGGGCCGGAAGATGTGGCTCGGACTCGGTGCGGGGACTGTGAGCGGCAAGCACTTCGACGGCGCGGCACCTCTTGGTCCGCACGTGACTCTTGGTTACCAGCTGTCTCCGAGCGGCATGCCCATTCTGGGTCTGCTCAAGAGCGCGGCGTTCGATCTGGAACTCAGCCTCTCCTCCACGCAGTTTCGAGTTGACCAGTGGCGGAACCCCTGGGAGACGGCGGACGCGACCTTGCACTGCTTGGCTGCATCGTTGGGCCCCAGGTGGAACGTCATTGGTGGACCTCCGCCCGGCCGCTCCGGTCTCAGTCTGGACGTGGGGACAGGCCTCAGCCTGTCGGCATCTAGCGTGTGGGATGGATCAGGCGTCCTGGAGGTGAAGACCGTGGACGGAGACGAACGAACGTACTTCTTCTACGGTCTCGGCGGGTATGCGGCGGGTACGCTATGGTATGAGCGTCCCGGCCCTGACCTCGGCATCGGCGTGCGCTTCGCGCAGCTTCACAGTTTCGCCGAGCACCTTGAGGACCTTGGGGATGAGACGGGGGTGGCTGAGGATCACTGGTATGGCGGGATGGGGAATCTGACGTTCCTTGTCCTGCTTAGGTAGTCGCGCACGCGAGGACACGGTACCTCCGCGGAGCGAGGATGCGGGGACGTGCTGCGACGTCGAGCGGCTCCGTGCGTGGCGACCACCCCGGGGAGGCTTGAGATGCTGGCCATGCGACGCGCCCTGATCCTGGCGGCGACAATTGCCATCGCCTGCGCGGTGGCGTGCGATGTCGCCGACGTTGACTGGTACGAGTTCGACCCACGCGTGGGACTCGAGGCCAGCAGTGACACCCTGGAGGTCTTCACGCGGGGGCTCCGCTGGGGCAGGTATCGCCTCTCGCTCAAGTCGGAGAGCGGCTGTCCAGTGACCGTGTAC
>Ga0194125_10009611_pt1 | contig 13371 bp, 14 predicted proteins | sample TA2KigC250mmetaG_FD_148626 | JGI IMG/M metagenome (GOLD analysis project Ga0194125, IMG submission 148626) | Freshwater microbial communities from Lake Tanganyika, Tanzania - TA2015034 Kigoma Deep Cast 250m | ecosystem: Environmental > Aquatic > Freshwater > Lake | place: Tanzania: Lake... | reverse complement strand
CCCCTACCTGCTCATGGCCCACCTGCGACAGGGCGGCCTGACCCTTCCTTACAAGGACCACCTCTGAGTCTATTCTTGCGTCAACGCCATCGTGATTAACGACGCCCCTCCTCATTAAAATCACCCGAGACAACGATGTGCCCTTCCGAGCCGGGACTTTAGCCCCGGCTTATGTTGTTTGGACACAGTTGAACCAAACAATCCCAAAATACTCCCCAACGAAGGTCAATTAGCGGAATTGCGTAACCTCCCATAAGCCCAAGATAATTATGCCAATAAATTTGGCGGCTCAAGGGATGGGGTTTGCTGGGGCTGATCAGGAGGGGGTTAGCGGCGTTGCAGGGTGGCTCCGTCAGTCAGGCGGTGCGACGTGAGGCTCCCTATTTCCCGGAAGCCACCCGCCTGTTTTTCCTCTCGCCCCGCCTACTGACCGAACTCTCGGGCGGCAGGCTGAACCAGCCCTACCGAGAGCACGTCTGGGTCTACGCCTGCATCAACGCTATAGCCCAGAGCATCAGCGGGGTGCCTTTGCTCTTCAAAACCGGCACCCGCAAGGACCCGAAGGTCTTGGAGTCGCACCGGCTGGTGGACCTTTTTGAGTCCCCCAATCCCATGATGTCAGGGAGCCAACTTGTCGAGGCGACTTTTGTTTATCTGGGACTGACCGGGGAGGCCTTTTACATAGCTGAGAGGAAAAGTGACAAGGAGGTTCCCCAGGAGATTTGGGTCTTTCATCCCGGCCGGTTCCAGGAAGTGGTGGACACCAAAACCGGCCTGATCACCGGGTGGCTCTACAGCAAGGGAGAGAAGAAGGTCCCCCTGGAGCGGCATGAAGTGATCTTTTTCCGCTACTTCAACCCTTACCACGATTACCGGGGCCTGGCTCCCCTGCAGGCGGCCCGGGCCGGGATTGAACAAGACTACTGGGCCGGAAAGTACAACACCGCTTTTTTCAAGAACTCGGCCCAGCCGGGTGGGGTGTTGGAAACTTCGGGCAACCTCACGGACGACGAATATCAGCGGGTGTTGGCCCAGTGGCAGGACCGGCACGGCGGGGCCTCCAAGGCCCACGCCATTGCCCTCTTGGAGGGAGGCCTCAGTTACAAGCAGACGGGCCTCTCCCAGAAGGACATGGACTTCCTGGAACAGCGCAAGTGGAACCGGGAAGAGATCATGGCGGCCTTCAAGGTGCCCAAGGGGGAGCTGGGCCTTTATGAAGATGTCAACTACGCCACTGCTAAGACTCAAAGGAAGCTCTTCTGGGAAAACTCCCTGCTCCCCAAGATGGCCCTTTTCGAATTCGTCCTCTGGAGCCAGCTTTTGCGGCCTCTTGAGGGTGGCCACATCTGGGCCGAGTTTGACTATGCCGGGATCGGCGCCTTGCAGGAGGACCGCAAAGACTTGGTGGAGTGCGCCCACAAGCTCTGGTCCATGGGGGTGCCTTTGAACATCGCCAACGAATACCTGGGTCTGGGCCTCCCGGCCGTCGAGGGGGGAGATACAGGCTACCTCCCCTTCAACCTGACGCCGGTGGGCCAGGCCGATAGTCTTCCTGAGAAGTCCATCCCATACCCCCTCCCTTCCAACCGGGCCGGGGCGGCCGGTCCCATCCTCCCGCCGGCCGCCCCTGTCCTCCTCGTCCAGGGGTTTGACGGGGAGGCCTATTGGAAGACTTATCTGAGCCTGCACACACCCCTGGAGAAGAAATTCGAGGGCAAAATCAGGCGCTTTTTCTTCGGACAGAGGAAACGTCAGTTGCGCCGGTTGGAGGAACAATTGGGAAAGAGCCTCATTCGGCAGCTGGCGGTGGAATCCCTGTTGCTGGACCCGGAGGTGGAAAACGGCCTGCTTAAGAAGCTGGTCTGGCCCCTTTACGTGGACATCGGCACTGCCGCCGGGCAGGCCCTCCTGGCCGAACTGGGGGCCGACCCTGAACTGTTCACCCTGGTGGACTCCCCGGCCATGGCCGCCCTGGAAAACAAGCTGATCAAGGTGGTGGGCATCAACGACACGGTGCGGGAGCAGCTGCGGGACACCCTGATCGAGGGTTTGGGGAAGATGGAAACCACCGCCGAACTCATGGACCGGGTGAGGAAGGTCTATAACTTCGCCCAGTCCCGGGCCCTCACCATCGCCCGGACGGAAACCGGTCAGGCGGCGGGTGCGGCCCGGGACGCGGCCATGAGCCAGATGCAGGTGGTGAAGCACCGCTGGGTAACCGCCGGGGACGAGCACGTCAGACAATCACACCAGATGCTGAGCGGCCTGGTGGTGGAGCGGGGCCAGGCTTTCCCTAACGGCTGCCGCTTCCCCTGCGACCCCGGCGGACCGGCGGGGGAGATTATCAACTGCCGTTGCGTGGCCGCGCCGGTGGTGTGAGGAGATCGACATGGAGCTGATCCACAAGACCCTGGACTTTGAAGTGAAACAGGTGGGGGACCCCAAAGACCGGACCCTGGAATTCGTGGGTTCCACGGCAGACATGGACCGCTACGGCGACGTCATCGAGGTGGAGGGCTGGGACCTGAAGAACTACAAGAAGAACCCGGTCTTCCTCTGGACCCACGACTACAAGCAACCGCCCGTCGGCAAGGCCGTAAAGGTGGGCAAGACCGAGAAGGGCCTGCTCTTCCAGGTCAAGTTCCCGACACCCGAGGAATACGCCTTCGCTGACACCGTCTACAAGCTCTACCTGGGCGGGTATCTCAGGGCCACCTCGGTGGGGTTCCGGGACCTGGAACGGGAGCCCATCACCGACAAGGAGGGCCGGCAAACCGGCTTCCGTTACAAGAAGCAGGAACTCTACGAGCTCTCCGCGGTCCCGGTCCCGGCCAACCCCAGCGCCCTGATCATGGCGGTGCAGAAAGGAGTGGTGAGCCCGCAGGAGGTGGAGCACCTCACCACTGTCGCCAATGAACGGGACCTGGGCCAGGAAGAAAAGACCGCAGAACCGTCAGAGATTGACAAACAAGACGAGGACAATCCGAAACTGGTTCTCCTGGCCCTGTCAGGCCTGGTGGAGGATCTCAAGGTCAAGGTAGACGAACTGGCAGCCCGGGTTGCCGAACTCCGGCCTCCCCATGATGACCTCGCCCAGTTGAAGGCGGTGATCAGGGAGGCCTTGGAAGAGTTCGTCCAATACGGTGCGAAAGCAACCGACTACTACTCCCTGGCGTTGAACCCCGGCTCTGAGCCCGAAGGGGGGAAGCCGGCCGGGAGTCCTTCCTTTTCACAACTCTTTACTTCGGTCAAGAACCTGCACCGACTCGTCAAAGGAGAATAATCATGGGAGCTGAATTGGCTCGCATTCAGGAGCTGTTGGAAGACGTCAACAAGTCCCTCTCCTACACCGGGGAGGACGGCAAGGTCATCCACCTCTCGGAAGTCTTCAGGATGCTGCCGGAACTGGCGGCCAAGTATGCCGACCTGGCGGCCCGTTTCGAGGAAATGGACAAACGCAGCCGGGAACGCAAGTGGGCCAACGTCCCCGGTCTGGAGGACGAAAAAGAGAAGTTCTCCCTATTTAAGGCCATCTACGCCATCGGCACCGGCGACTGGTCCCAGGCCCAGTTCGAGGCGGACGTCTTCCGGCAGACCCGGGACATGGCCACCACCCCGGACAGCTCGGGCGGGTATCTCGTGCCGGCTCAGGCCATTCCGGAGCTCATCGAGATGCTCCGGGCCGAGGCGGTGATCTTCCAGATGGGGGCGACCCTGCTGGACAACCTGGTCGGCTCGCCGGTGGAAATCCCCAAGCAGACAGGCGGAGCCACCGCTTACTGGGTGGGGGAAAACGAGCCCCTCACCGGCAGTGACCCCACCCTGGGCCAGTTGCAGCTCACGCCCAAGTCGGTTGGGTGTCTCGTGAAGCTCTCCAACCGGCTGCTTCGCATGTCCAACCCGTCGGCGGAGCAGATGGTCCGGGCCGACATCGCCCGGGTGGTTTCCCTGGCCATTGATCTCGCGGCCCTGCGGGGCAGCGGCGCCAGCGGCCAACCCACCGGCATCGCCAACACCGCGGGCATCAACACCAAGCCCTTCGGGACCAACAGCCCCAACTTCGACTACTTCTTCGACATGGAGTACGAGCTGGCGGTGGACAATGCCCTTCGGGGGCGGCTGGGGTTCGTATTCCACCCCTGTGTCAAGCGGACGCTCTCCAAGCTCAAGGTGGCCCAGTTCACCGGGGACACCGGGGGCGAATACATCGTCCGGCCCATGGACGCGGCCCAGCTCCAGGCCTTTATCGGCTATCCCTTCGCCATGAGCACGCAGATTCCCGTCAACCTGGGAGCTGGGTCCAACGAGACGGAGATTTACCTGGGCAACTGGCAGGAACTGATCGTCGGGCAGTGGGCCGGCATCTCGATCCTCCCCTCCAAAGAGGCGGGTGACGCCTTCGCCAAGAACCAGACCTGGATTCGGATCATCACCGACGTGGACATTGGCCTGAGGCACACCGAGAGCTTCTGCCTGGGCACCGGGGTGAAGAACAGCTAACCCGACGGGGAGGGGGAATGACCCCTCCCCGACCCTTTGGACTGTGAGCGAGGTGGAAGATGGCGAGATACAGAGTCAAGTCGGGATACTGCCTGCACCTGCCCCACCAGGCGTTTGCCCAGGCCGGGGAAGAGGTGGAACTGGGCGGTGAGCTGGAAAAGGAAATCGTCGAAAGCCAGGGCTGGAAGATTGACCCGGTTAATGCCGGGACCGACACAGGCAAGCCCAAGGATACCGGGCCGGAAGAGAAGGAAGTGACTGAGCCGCCCCAAGACCGGGCCATCAAGGAAGCCAAGGCCAAGTGAACCTGACCACGCTCTCCCAGGTGAAGGTCCTGCTGGAGTTGGCCGAGACCGACTGGGACGGGCTTCTCGAAGAGGTCATCGAGGCTGTTTCCCAACGGGCGGGGACCTACTGCAACCGGGACTTCGAGCACAAGGAGCGAGTGGAATACCACGACGGCGGTGGCCGGTATCTGTATCTCAAAGGTCTCCCCGTGGTGGAGATTGCCTCTGTTCACGGCTCCGACACCTGGGAGTGGGACGGGGGCAGTCTCGTTCCTGCCGACCACTACCAGTTGCTCAATGCGGGTATGGTGGCCTACCGCTTCGGGGCCTGGCCTTACGGCCCCAAGGCCCTGAAGGTGACCTACACCGGCGGCTTTGCGGAAGACGCAGTTCCCGCCGACCTGGAGATGGCTGTGCGCACCCAGGCGGCTTACGACTTCAAGCGACGCAAGGACATTGGTCTCGAGTCGGTGAGCTTCCCGGACGGTTCCATCCAGAAGGTAAGTTCCGGGGAGTTCCTCTCGATGGTCAAGCAGGTGCTGGACCGCTACCGGATCAGGCCCCATGGCTAAAGACCCGGCTATGAGCCTGGACCAGATCATCAAGGGGCTGGCCCCCAAGGTGAAAAAGGTCATCCAGGAGAACAGCAAGCGGCTGTGGGAGCACACAGTGAGCCGGCACCTGGCGGGTGGGACTTCCGCCGACCGCCTGGCCAGGCGGAGCGGCACCCTGGCCCGCTCCACCCGGCCGCTCTCCGTGACCATGGAAGGGAACAAGATCACCGGTGGCCTCGGGTTTTCCGCTCAATACGCCGGGGTGCATATCGGACCGGCGGGGAGCCAGGTGACCATCCGGCCCAAGAATAAGAAGTTCCTGGCCATACCGCTGCCCGCGGCCAAGACCGCAGCGGGGGTGGCCCGGGGTGGCCCCCTGGACAATATCTGGGGGCCCACTTTCATCGCCAAGGGGGTGATCTTCGGGTTCAAGAAGGGGACGAAAAAGGAATACCAAAGCCCTATCCCCCTCTTCGTCCTGAAGAGGTCGGTGGTAGTGCCCCGGCGGGTGGACCCGGACGTCCACCTCTTGAACTGGATCAAGCCCCAATTTATCGCTGACCTGTCAAAGGTGACGGAGGTGGGCGGCTGATGGCGGACAGCGTCAAGGTGCAGGCGATGCGGAAGCTGGCCGAGATCCTGGGAACCATCCCGGACCTGGGCTCGGTGCACCGCTGGCAGGGCAAGCCCACCGACTTGGACCAGGTAAAGACCCCGGCCCTGTTTTTCTGGGAAGAGGAAGAGTCCCGGGACAAGCGGAACCGCCTGGCGACGGGGACCCTCAAAATGCACCTGGCGGTCTTTATAAGGCTCAGCCCGGCGGGGGCCGCCTCCTTCAACGACCTGGCCGACAACCTCCAGGGAAAGCTCCACAACGCCCTGATACAAAGCCCCCAACTCAAGGGCCTGGTGGAAAACCTCCAGGAGGAGCGGGTGTGGAAGGAGTTTCCCAACGACGACTACGGGGTACTCTTCATGAGCCTCACTCTCACTTACGGGCACGCCTGGGGCGATGCCTTCACCACTCTCTATTGAGGAGGGTCAAACCATGCCTGTGCCTCCCAGCATCGACAACTACACCGTCCCCGGCGGCGTCAAGCTCTTCTTTGACAACGGCTCCGGGGAGCGGGACCTGGGAAACATCACCGACCTGGACATCGAAACCGGCACCGAGGAACTGGAGCACTTCAGCAACCGCTCGGGAAAGAGGTTAAAGGACAAGATTATCGTCCTGGAAGAGAAGCTGAACCTCAAGTTCAAGTTCGACGAGCCGGTGATCGAGAACCTGCGCTACTACTTCAAGGGGGGCGACCTGGAGAACGTGAGTGCCGGCACCGGAGCCAAGACCGACCTGAAGCTTGCCCTCGTAGGAACACTGCTCCACTCCGTGGGCCAGTATTACGGCCTGAGCGGCGTCACCGTCCGGCAGTTCCTGGACAAGGTGTTCCGGTACGACGGTGCGGCCTTTGTAGATCACTCGGCGGCGGCGGACACCGAGGGCGGCACCCCCTTCGACGCCCTGGTGGACGCGGACGACATCCTTTATCTGGGGAAGAACACCAGGTTCAAGGAGGTCTACGCCGACTTGGCGGTGAACGGCTCTTACACGGGTCTCACCTGGGAATACTGGGACGGGGACGAGTGGAAGGCGCTGAGTGTCGCCGGCGCCGGGGCGAATCTCAATGCCGACGGCCCCGTCACCTTCGCCCCGCCCGTCGACTGGGCCCGGACCACGGTGAACAGCCAGAACCTCTATTGGATCAGGGCGAAGGCCACCGCGGTCACCACTGCGGCCACGATGAACTGCTTCCGGCAGAACCTGACCCAGAACGCCGACTGGGTGGTGGACCCCGGCCAGGCAGGGGCGGAAGGAAGGCTGCCGGGCCGGGTCGGGCGGCTGGCCACCGGGAAGATTGTGGACGGCGAAGAGGTGAAAGTCAGTTTCACCTACGCCACCTGGGAGCAGGTGCGCTTCCCCATCGCCGGGGCCTCCTTCGTGGAGGGTTCGGCCCGCCTGGAGGTGCACCCCGATGCCGGCCGGGGCTTGCGCTTCGACGTGGTGGTCCCCAAGTGCCTGCTCAAGCCTAATGGGGCCATTGGTCTCGACGACAAGAAGTGGCTGGAGGTGCCCATGATGCTGGAGGCCCTGGACGACAGCGCCAACACCCCGGAGGCCCCCTTCGGCTATTACGTAAGTTATGAGAACGCCGCTTAAGAGGTGAGAAATGACGGAACAGATCACGGACTCGCAGGTCTTGACGAGCCTTTTGGCCGAGGAAAACCTGGACGGCTATACCATCAAACCCTGGACCATCAAGCAGCTTCTCCAGGTGATGCCCATCCTGGACCGGCTGGCCGAGGAGCTGGGCAAGAAGGAGATCTCCTTCGAGAGCCTGGACCGGCTGGTCGAAGAGCACGGGGTCCTGGTCCTGAAAGACCTGCTCCAGGCCGCCCTGCCCCAACTTCCCGATTTCCTGGCCATTTCCCTTAAGAAAGACAAGGCGGAGATGGAGGAACTGGACCTGGGCCAGGCCATGAAAATCGGGGTCAAGGTCCTGGCCCTGAACGTGGAACACCTAAAAAACGCCTTCAACCTGGTCCTGGGGGAGGCCGGGACCCTGACCAGGTAGCTTCACATCCTTTGGCCGTTACCGTGGCCCTGCAGGAGCTGGTGTCCCAGGGCCACGACCTCCACCTGCTGGTGGACGGTTACCCGGCCTCGTTAGTGAAAGGCTTGCTCGCCGCCTCACGGCTGCAGCGCCGCTACCACCTGGCGGAGCAGACGGCGGCCTTCTCGGTGGCGGTGGCCGGAGCTTTGGACCTGGCCCTGAACCAGGGGAAGGGCAAGGTGCTGGAAGTCTGGATGGGGGAGATACTGAAAGAGGAAACCGATCCCTCTCAAGCCAGAAGGGCCAGGATGTCTGAGCGGGCCTTCGCCTTTTTCACTTCCATGCCGCAGAAGAGAGCTGGTTGAACATGGCGACCACCATCGGCGAACTGCTGGTCAAACTCTCGGCTGACTTGAAGGATCTTTCGACCGGTCTTGGCAAAGCCAAGACCGAGCTCTCGGGGTTTAAGAGTTACGCGGAGGGGTTCGCCTCCTCTCTCAAAAAGACCCTGGCCTTTGCCGGGGTTGCGGTGGGGCTGTGGGAGATCGCCGGGGCGCTCAAGTCCTTCAGCAAAGAAGCGGCCATGACCGGCGCCCGGACCGAGACCCTCCGGGTGGCCATGGAGCAGGTGGGTAAAAACGCCGGACTTTCGGCCCAGTCCCTGGACTATTTCGTTGAGAGGCTTAAGACCGCGGGCATCACCACCCAGGAGGCCATGCTGGGGGTCACCAAGTTCATGGTCGCGGGCCTGGACCTGAGCAAGCTCCAGGAACTGGCCACCCGGGCCCGGGACATCGCGGTGGTGGCCAACGTCAACACCTCCGAGGCCTTTTCCCGCCTGATCCAAGGCATCATCTCCGGGGAGACCGAGATGCTCCGCCGCCTCATGGTGAACGTCGGCCACATCGACGACCTCCTGAAGCGGCACGCTCAGACCCTGGGGATTGAAAAAGACCAGATCGACGCGGTCACCAGGGCCAACATCGTCCTCAACGCCGTGCTGGAGGCCAGCGCCCGCTTCGCCGGGGCCGCGGCTGCGGCGGACGCCACCGTGGGGAAGCAGTTGGCCTCCTTGTCCCGCTACGCCGAAGAGGCCAAAAACGCCCTCTGGGCCCTCTTTCAGCCCGTCATGCTGGCCGGGGTCCAGTCCATGGCCAAGGCCTGGAAGGACCTGGAGGTTTGGGCCAAGGCGAATCAGGGCACCCTGGCCCAATACGGCCAGGCCATGGGCGAGTTTGTCGTGGACTTGGCCAAGGCCACCCGGGCGGTGATCGAGTTTGTGGCGGAGTTCAAGACCCTGCTCAAACTCCTGGCCGAGCTGTGGATAGCCAGCAAGGTTGCCGGGGTTTTTGTGGGGTTGGCCGCCGGCCTTAGGACCGCCGCGGCCGAGGTGGGGATTTTGACGGCCCTGCTCGTTAAGCTCAAAGCCCTCATCGGCGGCCCCTGGAAGCTCATCATCACCGTCAGCCTCTTGGGCCTCTATGAGGCCTGGAAGGAGATACAACGGCTCAGGAAAGAAGTCCCCTGGGCCTTCGAATCCGGGCCGTATTTAGGCCCCAAGATCAAGGAGGGCATCGCCCGGGACCGGGACAGGTTCAACCAGGAGATGGGGGATCAGGCCCTGGCCGCCGAGGCCGCCCGGCGGGGCGTCACCAAAGAGGAAATCGAACGCATTATCAAGGAGAACCTGAAGCGCCAGGCCGAGAAAAAGCCCCTGCTGGAGCTGCCCCCGGTTTTGCAAGGCCAGGAGACCCCCCAGGAAAAAGCTGAACGGGAGGCCGCTGAAGCCAAAAAGAAGGCGGAGGAGGAGGCCAAGGCCAGACTGGGGCCCGGCAAGGAGCCCAAGGGCAAAGGAGCCGCCAAGAAATCCACCGAGGACCTCCTGGCCATGCTGGACCAGTACCTGGACGCCAAGCAGCAGAAGGAGATTCAGTCCGCCGAAGAGTCTTTGGCAACCTTCAAGGCCGAAAACGACAAGAAAAAGGCTGAGCTGGAGCTGGCCCTGGCCGAGGGGAAGATCACCGGGGAGCAGTATTACGCCGCCCTGAAGGAGATGCAGCAGGCCGAAACCGAGCAGGCCCTGGCCCTCATCGAGAAGAAGATCGCCGCGGAAAACCAGGCCTACGAGCGGGCCAGGACCGCGGTGGCCCGGAGCGATGCGACCCCGGAGGCCCAGGAACTGGAACTGGCCAAGCTCCGGGAAGCCCACGAGCTGCGCATCATCCAGCTCAAGGGGGAGGCCGGCCGGGTCGGCATCGAAAACGCCAAAAAGCTCATCGACTTGGCCAAACAGGAATTCGAGAACCGCAAGCGCATCGAGGACACCCTGGCTTCGGGCCGGGAGGAGGCGGCCCTGGGGCCCGTCGCCGAGAAGGAGGCGGAGATCAACCGGCTGCTCCGGGAGCGTTTGAAACTGCGGGAAGAACTGATCCGGCTGGGAGGGACCCCGGAACAGGTAGGCGCTTTCGACCGCGTCACCCGGGAGCTAGAAATCAACAAACGCTTCGGCGACCAGATCAAGGCCTATACCAATCTTATCACCAATTTTTTCGGCGATCTGACAGACGCCATCATGGCCGGGGAGATGGACCTGCGCCAAACCCTGAACAAGTTTTTCAAGTCCTTGTTCAAGCAGGCCCTGGAGCCGGCCATGAAGCAGATGATGCAGTGGCTCACCGACTTCTTCAAGCAGATGTTCGGTGGCCTGGGGGAGACCATCCTGAACAGCCTCATGGGGGTGATCGCGCTCATCGGCATGTTCCTGACCAGCGGCGGGGGCGGCTCCTCCTGGACACCGTCCGGGGTGCAGAGCAGCGTCACCGGCCACGAGGCGGTGCGAGGCATCATCGCCGGGGAGACCAGCATCCCCGTGGCCCAGGTGTCCGAGTCCCTGGCCGAGGCCGTGGCCCCGCACCTGTCGGTGCTCCGCCAGATCGAGTTTAACACCCGGAACTCCGGGGGCGGGGGCGGCGCCCAGGTGAGCGTCACCATCCAGGGGGTCAAGGAGGCCATCCGGGAAGCCATGGACGCCTACTTCCGGGATTACCTGCTCATGGGGGCCAGGGGATGATCGCGAGGCAGGGACTCTCGATTCCGGGCCAGATTGAGGCGGCCAGGAAACACGGCCTCCTGCCGCCGGAGGCGCTGGAGGGGCTGCGGTCCATCTTCTTTACGCTCTTCGGTAGCCCGGCCAAGCTGGACTGCTGGCTCACTCGGATGGCGGACGAACTGGCCCGCACCGGAAATCCCTTGGTGCGGCCGGTTTCTCTGGACGCCACGGTCATCCCCGCGGCTTTTCAGGCCTGGATGCACCGGCCCCGGGAGGTGGTGGACCTGCTGTTAGAGCGGCTGCACGACTTTTCGGTCTGGGGCTACACGGTGAAGATCATGCAAACAGAAACGACTTACACGGCCAGAGTCTTCGACCGGGACAGCGGCCACCTAGTGGAAGAGGTGGAGGGTCTCTACCAGGAGAAGCTGGCCTGTTCCCTCAAGGAAAAATACGGCCCCAATGTCGAGGTAGTGAGGGAATAAACCATGCCGTTTCCGGATGAATTGACCAACGCGGTGGACGGCCTCACCGAGATCGAGGCGGCCCACCTGAATAATCTTGAGGCCAAGGTGGGAATAAACGGTTCCACCGTCCCCACTTCTCTGGACTACCTGCTGAAGAACCCGGCCAGTCTGGACCCCGGTCACAAACATACTGCCGGGGCCTTCAGCGGTGGGGACGACGGGGAGGTGTTCTTCAAAGACCCCGCCGACCATGCCTGGAAACCGGCGGCCCCGGACGCGGCCGGCCTGGTGACCAAGACCGGCGACCAGACCATCGCCGGGGTCAAGACCTTTGCCGCCATCCCCCAGGGACCTAACGCTGATCCGACCCAGGGGAATGAACTGTCCCGCAAGGCTTACGTGGACGCCCAACGGGACACCCGGGTGGCCAAGGCCGGGGATGCCATGACCGGCCCGCTGACCCTGCCGGGCGATCCCACACAGGACCTCCACGCCGTGCCCAAGCAATACGTGGATAGCTGGGGAATGCCGGTGGGGGTGATTTTGCCCTTCGGGGGGAGCAGCGCGCCGGCGGGGTATCTCGTATGCGACGGGGCGGCGGTTTCCCGCATCACCTACGCCCGGCTCTTCGCGGTCGTCGGCACGAGCTACGGGGCAGGGGACGGCTCCACCACCTTTAACCTCCCCAACCTCAAGGGCAGGATGCCGGTGGGGTTGGACGGGGATCAGCAGGAGTTCGACGCCCTGGGGGAGAACGGCGGCGAGAAGACCCATACCCTGACAATAAACGAAATCCCGAGCCATACCCACGAACAGGCCGATGGCGCCATGGCAATCTTGGGGTCCGGCTCCACCAGCGGCTCTGCCGGGAGCGCCACCCCCAAGTACACCACCGGGGCCGTGGGCGGGGGCCAGCCTCACAACAACTTGCCGCCCTACCTGGTGGTCAACTACATCATCAAGTATTAGCGGGACTGAAGCGTGGGCGACCGGTTGAAGGTGCCGTTCAAGGCCAGAGTGAGAGGTGGCGGGGTGCTGACCTTCATCGGCGATTTGGCTGAACAGGCCGTCTACTGGTTCCTTGACGCCATCGATCCCCGGCCCGGGATGGGGCCCTGGCCGCCGGTGGGGTCGCTCCGCTGGCAGCGTCGAAAAACCGACCAGAGCCACCGGGCCACCAATATCTACCTGGCCCCGGACCACCCGCCCCGCATCCGCTACGGCATGCGCTATAAGTTCGGTGAGGTCAAGTACGCCCAGGATTCGGGCTTATATGACCGGGTGACGGTCAAGGCGGTGCTGGACTGATGTACGAAAAGGTCTTCGAGAGCATGAAACTGGCGCAGCCGGCCCAGGGCGGGGACTCCTGGTATTACCTCGTTTATATGAGCACCTGGGACGCCTTCCTGGCCCAGTCCATCTGGGAGTGGTCCCGGGTCTTTCGGGACGGCACCAGGGTGAAGTTCGGCACCACCTCCGGAGGCTACGCCCTGCTGGGCCGGGTCAAGGGCTTTCCGGCCTACTGGAACCAGTGGACCGGCAAGGTGCACCCGGCCTTCGAGATCAACGGCCTCCCCAACCCCAACGAGGTACTGAACCCGAACTGGGACATCGCCTACGGCTTGGGACCTTCCACGCAGGTGGGGAAATTCATCGACGACATGAACCAGGTCTACCTGCACCAGCCCAACGCCAATCGGATTGACATTTACAACCTGGAACATGGGGAGAAGGTGGGGGAAATCAATCACAACGCCGGGGAGTATTTCGCCTCCCTTGCCTGGGTGCAGCCGGGTCAGGTGGCGGGCCTGTGCCGGGGAAGCGGCAAGGTCAGGATCATGGACTATCTCAGCAGCCCCCGGGTTCTGGAGTCAGGGCGTATCGACTCCTTTAAGGTGGCGGCCT
>Ga0194125_10009608_pt1 | contig 13374 bp, 13 predicted proteins | sample TA2KigC250mmetaG_FD_148626 | JGI IMG/M metagenome (GOLD analysis project Ga0194125, IMG submission 148626) | Freshwater microbial communities from Lake Tanganyika, Tanzania - TA2015034 Kigoma Deep Cast 250m | ecosystem: Environmental > Aquatic > Freshwater > Lake | place: Tanzania: Lake... | reverse complement strand
ATCTCGGGCTCCGGCATCTGGACCAGCTCCAGCTTCATGTACTCCTTGAGCAGCAATGCCTTCATCTTGCGACTCCCCGCGAAGCACCTATCGTACTTCAGAACCGCTCCCGCATGCTGGTTTGCCCAGCCACATGGTGTAATGGTAGAATGCTGGTGTAGAGGTACCATGGCTCTCAACATCAAGAACCGCGAGGTAGAGCGCCTGGCTACCGAGGTCGCCGGCATGGCTGGTGAGACTAAGACCGAGGCCATCCGCCGCGCCCTGCTCGACCGCAGGCAGCGGCTGGCCATCCGCAGAACGGATACCAGCCGCGGGCGGCGTCTCCGGGCTTGGCTGGAGAACGAGGTCTGGCCCAGCATTCCACCGGACGTATTCGGACGGCGGCTTTCCAAAGAGGAAGAGGAAGCGATCTTGGGCTACGGTCCGGGAGGTTTTTGAGCCTGAGACCCATGGTTCTGGATACGTCAGCGATCGTCGGCATCCTGCTAGGGGATCCGGAACGCCAGCGGCTCTTGGCCGAGATTGACCGCAGCCCACTGGTGGCGGTTGGCGCTCCCACGCTGTTTGAGTGTGCCATGGTGGTTTCATCCAGGCTGCACTGCGACGCTCGCCCGCGCCTCATCGAGTTCCTCCGCCGGGCCGAAGTCGAGACTATCCCCTTCACGCGCGAACACTACGAGGTCGCCTCAGACGCCTTCTTTCGCTACGGCAAGGGCCGGCATCCCGCCGCGCTGAATTTCGGCGACTGCCTGGCATACGCCGTGGCCCGCCTCTCCGGCCTACCCCTGCTCTACATCGGTGACGACTTCTCGAAGACAGACCTGACCGCCTCAGGCGGATGAAGTGACTACCCTTTTCCCGCGATAGACTCTACAGGTATGAAGCCGCGCATCTCTGCCCTGCTTCTGCTGGCCGCGCTAGGTCCGGCTGGCTGCGGTTGGAGCCAAGCCGGTCGTGCGCCCGCCGCTCCGGGCGGCTGGGTGTCCCACAAGGGCGCCGGATACACGCTGGAAACCCCTCGCGGGTGGACTGTGCGCGCCGAGCCTAAAACCGGGCGGCTGGACATACAGGGCGCCGCCGGCGAGCAGGCGGTGGTCTGGCCCATGTTCATCCCCGGCGCGCTGGATGCCGCTTCCGGCCCGGCGGTCCTGCGCAAGCTCAGCGCGTCGCTGTGGCCCGAAGCCCGCTGGGAGGCTGCGCATCCCGCCGGCGGCAAGGCCCTCCGCATGCGCGGCAGCGCCCAGGGTCGGACGGTGCTGGCGGCCCTGGCCTGGGTTCCGAGCACCAAGGGAACCCCGGCGTACCTCTATGCGGCCTCCGCGCCCGAGATCGGCTTTCGCCTCCTGGAGGACGCCTTTGCCCGCGTCTTCGGCAGCCTGCGCCTGTCGGGCGCGCCTGCGGCTGGCGGGCAGCCCGCGGCGAGCTGGGTGCGCTGGCAGGATCCGCGCGAGAACGCCTTCAGCTTCGAGATCCCCAGCGGCTGGAACATGACCGGGGGCCTCTTCCGCTTCGCCTCCGTCGATATCCGCCCCGCCTGGCAACTGACCTCCCCGGACGGCCAGATCCGCATCACCGGCGGCGACGCCGAACTGCCGCCCTTCACCTTGCCCAACCAGATGCTGGCCATGGCCGGTTTTCGCGAAGGCATGATGTACTCGCCCGGCTACGGCGTCAACATGATGGTGCGCCGCTACATTCCGGGGATGGCCTTCGCCCGCGAGTACGTCACGCAAAAGGCCGCTCGCGGCTGCACTGAACTTGCTTTCACCGACAGCCGCGAGCGCCCCGACGCCGTACAGGCCCTCAACGCCGTGTACTCGCAGTACGGCGCCTTCGGCGTCTCGCTCACTCTCACCGCCGGGGAGGTGGCCTTCACCTGCCGCCAGAACGGCCAGCCCAGGCGCGGCTACTACTTCGCCGGAACGCAGCTCACGCAGACCCAGGGTACGGGCCTGTGGAACCTCGAATACCTGTGCGGCTTCCTGGCCCCCGCGGCGCGCGCCGCCGAAGCCCAGTCGGTGCTCCACCACATCATCGGCTCCATACAGATCAACCCCCAGTGGGCCGCCATGCAGCAGGGCATCGCCGCCAACACTTCCCGTATCGTGGCCCGCACCAGCGAAGCCGTCTCGAACATCATCAACGAGACCTACTGGAACCGCCAGGGAGTCATGGACGAGATCGACCGGCGGCGCTCGAACGTCATACTGGGCGTCGAGGATGTCATTGATCCGGCCACGGGCCGCCAGATCAAGATCGAGAGCGGTTCCGAGTACTACTGGATCGACCACCGTGGCACGATCGTCGGCACCCAGACCGACACCCGCCCCAACCTCGACTTCCGCGCCCTGATCCGGCTGCCGTAGGCGGCGTGGTAAGCTGTGGGTGGACGATGGCCACGGCAATTTCCGCTCAGCTCGCACGTTCGCAATTGGGCAGCCTGCTCAAACAGGCGGCCGAAAGAAGGGCGCGCTTTGTCATCACCCGCAGCGGCAAACCGACGGCGGTGCTGTTGTCGATTTCTGACTTCGACGACATGCTCGAAGAACTGGATCCCCTGTTCCGGCGGAGTCTCGCGGCTGCCGCCAAGGAGTACCGGTCGGGTAAGGCTTTGCCCCTGAGCGACTACTTGCGCGCGCGCCGCTCCCCCGCCCGGTGCCGGGCCTGATCCATGCCAGCCCGCTTCTCGGTCCTCTTGACGCCCAGTTTCCGGCGCGACCTGGAGCGCCTGCCGACGGGCATCCAATCGAGGGTCCTGCGCGCCGTCTCTCGACTCGAGCACAACCCGTTTGGCCCCCCAGGGCGGGTCAAGATGCTCAAGGCCAAGGGCGTGGGACAGTGGCGCCTGGAGGTCTGGCCATACCGGGTCCGCTACGACGTCTCGGGCTGCGATGTGGTGCTCTACCGTGTCCGCCATCGCAGCGAAATCTACCGAGACTGATTTCCACGCCGCACCCCACCGCCCGCCCCGGTCTAAGATAGAGCTATGTCCAAGACCGCTCTGATCAAGGAAGCACTTTCGGCCGGCGACGGAATCGTCCGCCTGGCCCCCTGCTGGGTGCCCCGCTCGTTCCTCATGCCGGGCGGCCGCCTGAAACTGGATCCCCGCGACCTCTACGCCCTGGGCGCGCACCGCGGCGGCATCGACGAACGCTGGTTCGCCTCAACCACCAACGCCGACAACGGCCCGGGCACGCCCGAGGACGAGGGCCTCAGCTACATTGCCCTGAACGGCCAGCGCGCGCTGCTCAAGGAAGCTATCGAGACCTATGGCGACGTGTTCCTGGGCGCCGATGTGATGCGCACTTACGGCGGCTTCAACCTCCTGTGCAAGTTCTTCGACAACCTCGGCCCCATCCCCCACCACATGCACCAGATGGACGTGCACGCCGCCAAGGTGGGCCGCAAGGGCAAGCCCGAGGCCTACTATTTCCCCGTCCAGTACAACATCAAGGAGAACAACTTCCCCTACACCTTCATGGGCCTCAACCCGGGCACCACCCAGGATGACGTGCGGGGCTGCCTGGAGCGCTGGAACCAGGGCGACAACGGCCTGCTGTACCTGTCGCGCGCCTACAAGCTCCAGCCCGGCACCGGCTGGCAGATCGACGCCGGCATCCTGCACGCCCCCGGCTCGCTGGTCACCTACGAGCCCCAGGTCAACTCTGACGTCTTCGGCATGTTCCAGAGCATGGTCGAGGGCCGCGTGGTGCCGTGGGACCTGCTGGTCAAGGATGTCCCGCCGGAGAACCACCGCGACCTGGACTACATCATCGGCATGCTGGACTGGGAAGCCAACGTGGACCCCTACTTCGCCAAGAACCGGCTGTTCCACCCGCTGCCCGTGCGCCCCGCAGCGGAGATGGCCGAGCAGGGCTACTCCGAGAAGTGGGTGACCTACTCGACGAATCTGTACTCCGCCAAGGAGCTGGCGGTGTCTCCCGGCCGCTCCGTGGTGATCCACGACGCCGCCGCTTACGGTCTCATCGTGGTCCAGGGCACGGGCGCGATCGGCAAGCTGGACGTCGAGACGCCCACCATGATCCGCTACGGCCAGATGACCAAGGACGAGTTGTTCGTCACCGTGGGCGCCGCGCAGGCGGGCGTTACCGTGACCAACCGCAGCGACTCCGAGAACCTGGTCCTGCTGAAGCACTTCGGACCGGGCAACCCCGACGCTAAGCCGCTGGTCCGCGCATAGTGTAGTGAGCGAGAAATCCGTTTACAGACGCCCCAGGACCGCTTGCTGACACGCGCGGCTCGGCCAGGGCTTCCGAGCCGCGACCGCCAGGGAGCGGTCCCGTCAAGGTACTTGCGACACGGCACACTAGAAAGGGAAACGGGGCGCGCTTCGGCGCGCCCCGTTTGCCGCGTCAATCAGATTTGACCCTGAATCTGTGATTTCCTGGTCCCCTTCGCATCGGGGCACTCCTATCCTACCACAACCCGGCACGCTGGACAGACCAGGGGCACTTGACCCGCGCTGCCCCGCGACACGACACTAGTCTTACTGAGGACCCATGCTGCGCTTCGAGACTGCCGGGGAATCCCACGGAGAATGCCTGGTGGCCACCCTGACGGGGCTGCCGGCGGGACTTCCCATTTCGGTGGAGGCCATCAACCTGGAACTGTGGCGCCGGCAGCAGGGGTACGGCCGCGGCGGGCGCATGAAGATCGAGTCGGACCGCGCGGTGATCGTCTCCGGCGTGCGCCACTCCCAGACCATCGGCTCGCCCATCACCGTGCTGATCCGCAACCGCGACTGGCAGCACTGGAGCGAGGCGCTGCCGGTGGAAAACGAGCCCGGCGCCGAGGATAAGAAGCGGCCGCTGACCCGTCCGCGTCCCGGCCACGCCGACCTGGCCGGGGTGATGAAGTACAACTTCCCCGACGCCCGCTACATCCTGGAGCGCGCCAGCGCGCGCGAGACCGCCGCGCGGGTGGCCGTGGGCGCGCTGGCCAAGACCTTTCTGAGTCACTTCAGCGTCCAGATCCTGAGCCATGTCATCGCCGTCGAGGGCGTGCGGCTTTCGCGCGCGGCTACCTGGGAGGAGATTGTGGCGCTCGCCGAAAGGACCGAAGTGGTGCTGGGCTGCGTCGATGCCGAGATCGAGGGCCGCATGAAGGAGGCGGTGGACGCGGCCGCGCGCGCCGGCGACACGGTGGGCGGGGTCTTCGAGGTGGTGGCGCACGGCGTGCCGCCGGGCCTGGGTTCGCACATCGCCTGGGACACCCGTCTGGACGGCCAGCTCGCGCAGGCCGTCATGTCCATTCAGGCGGTCAAAGGCGTCGAGGTGGGGCAGGCCGAAGAAGCGGCCGCCGCGCTCGGCTCCCAGGTGCAGGACACCATCTCTTATGACCGCGCGGAGGCGCGCTTCACGCGCGGCTCCAACCGCGCCGGAGGTCTCGAAGGCGGAATCACCAACGGGCAGAACTTGGTGGTGCGGGGATTCGTCAAGCCCATCTCGACGCTGAAGAGGCCGCTCGAATCGGTGGACCTGGCCACCCGCGAGCCGGCCGCGGCGTCTTACGAGCGCAGCGACGTGTGCGTGGTGCCGGCGGCGGGAGTGGTGGGCGAGGCCATGGTGTCCCTGGTGCTGGCGCGGGCCTTCCTGGAGAAGTTCGGCGGCGATTCCCTGGGCGAGACCCGCCGCAATTATGACGCCTACAGGGAGCAGTTGAAGAACTACTGATGATCTACCCCATCGTGAAGTATGGCGACCCGGTGCTGGAGCAGCCCGCCGAGACGGTCACCGAGTTCGACACGCCGGAGTTGCATAAGCTCGTCGAGGACATGTTCGAGTCCATGTACGCCGCACACGGGGTGGGACTGGCCGCGCCGCAGATCGGCATCGGACGCCGCATCTCGGTGATCGACCCCTCGGCGGGAGAAGACCACTCGCAGCGCCTGGTGCTGATCAACCCGGAGGTGATCAAGGCCGAGGGCGGGCAGAACGAGGAGGAGGGGTGTCTCAGCCTGCCGGGTTTTCGCGAGCAGGTCAAGCGCGCCAAGCGGGTCACGGTGCGGGCGCGGAATGTCCGCGGCGAGAGTTTTGAAATCACTGGCGAGGGGCTGCTGGCGCGGGCCTTGCTGCACGAAACCGATCACCTCAAGGGCAGGCTGTTCTTCTCCCACGTCAGCCCGCTCAAGCGCGATCTCATCCGGCGGAAGGTGCGCAAGTTGGCCAAGGCCGGCGAGTGGGGATAGCGAGGCGGGCGTGCGGCTGGTCTTCCTGGGTACTCCACAGTTCGCCGTGCCCACGCTGGAGTCGCTCGCCGTGGCCGGCTATCAAGTGCTCCAGGTGGTGACGCAGCCGGACCGTCCCGCCGGGCGCGGACAGCAACTGGCGGCCTCGCCCCTCAAGCAGGCGGCGCTGCGGCTGGGGTTGCCGGTGTACCAGCCGGAGCGCGTCAAGCAGCCCGAGGTGGCCGCGCGCCTGACGGCGCTCGGACCCGCCGCCATGGTGGTGGTGGGTTACGGCCAGATCATTCCGCAGACGGTCATCGATATCCCGCCGCTCGGCATCATCAACGTTCACGCCTCGCTGCTGCCCCGCTACCGCGGCGCAGCGCCGGTGCAGTGGGCCATCGCGAGGGGCGAGACGCGCACCGGCGTGACCACCATGCGCATTGACGCCGGACTGGACACCGGCGATATTCTGCTCCAGCGCGAGACGCCCATCGGCGAGGAGGAGACCGCGGTGGAGCTGGGGCAGCGGCTGGCCACGCTCGGCGCCGCCTTGCTCGTCGAGACGCTGGCGGGGCTGGAGAGCGGCGCGATCGTCGCCCGCCCTCAGGATTCCTCGCAGGCTACCTATGCGCCGCTGCTTAAGAAGGAGGATGGACTCATCGACTGGCGGCTCACGGCACGGGAGCTTTGTCACCGCGTGCGCGGGCTGCTGCCGTGGCCGGGCTGCTATACCGGCCTGCGGGGGCAATTGCTCCACATCTGGAAGGCGCGCCCGGCCGCGGGCGTAACGGGAGAGCCAGGCACACTCCACCCCACCCAGGGACGTCTTTTGGTAGCCTGCGGAGAGGGCACTAGTCTGGAGGTGCTGGAGTTGCAGCTCGAGGGCAGGAAGAGATTGGCGGCCAGCGCTTTTCTGTCCGGCCAGCGTTTGTTGCACAATGAGATGTTTGGGGAGGTTGGGGAGTGAAGCTGCCTCTCGGCTACCGCTACGCGGCCACTTACGCCGGCATCCGCAAGGACCAGCGGGATGATCTCGGGCTGATCCTCTCCGAGCCGCCGGCCTCGGCGGCCGCCATGTTCACCCGCAACCGCGTGCAGGCCGCGCCGGTGCGCCTGGCGCGCACACACCTGCGCGGCAGCGGCGGGGTTGCGCGCGCCATTTTGGTGAACGCCGGCAACGCCAACTGCGCAACCCGCACCGAGGACCGAGTGGCGCTGGCCTGCTGCCGGGCGCTGGCCCGCGCGCTCAAGTTTCCCGCCGAGCAGGTGCTGCCCGCCTCCACCGGAGTCATCGGAGTGGAGCTGGACCACCGGCTGATCGTGCGCGCTCTCCCGCGCCTGATCGAGGGTCTCTCTCCCGACCGCTTCCAGGCCGTCTCCCACGCCATGCTGACCACCGACCGCGGTCCCAAGGTGGCCTTCGGCGAGGTGCCCCTCCGCCGGGGCGCCATACACATCGCCGGCATGACCAAGGGCGCGGGGATGATCCATCCGCAGATGGCCACCACCCTGGCCTTCGTGCTCACCGACGCGGTCCTCTCGCCCGCCCGCCTGCGCCGGTCGCTGGCGGCGGCCGTGGAACGCAGCTATCACCGCCTGTCGGTGGACGGCGACACCTCGACCAACGACACCGTGCTGCTGCTGGCCAACGGCGCCTCCGGCGTGCGGCCCGCCGCCCAGGAGTGCCTGGTGTTCGACGAGGTGCTGGCCTGGGTGATGGAGGACCTGGCCGAGAAGATCGCCCGCGACGGCGAGGGCGCGCGCAAACTCATCACCATCCGTGTGCTGGGCGCGCGCGACGACAGCCAGGCCGCTTGCATCGCGCGAGCCATCGCCAATTCCCCTTTGGTGAAGACCGCCATCGCGGGATCGGACCCCAACTGGGGCCGCATTCTTTCGGCGGCGGGCAACTCCGGCGTCGTGCTGGATCCCTCCCGGGTCGATATCTATGTGCAAGGCATGCTGGTGTGCCGCGCGGGCGTGGCCGCCCGCTTCGCCGAGCACGAGCTGAAACACTTGCTGGACGCGCGCGAATGCGCCATCCGCTTCGTGATCCGCGGGCGCGGCCAGGGGCACGCACGCTTCTGGAGCTGCGACCTCACCGAGCAGTACATCCGCATCAACGCCAGTTACCGCACCTGAATGCTGACCCGCCGGCAAGTCTTCGGGACGCTCCCGCTTTTTCCCCTGCGGGCCGACGAAGCGGCCGAGGTGCGCGACCTGCTCGCCCGCATGGCTGGAGCCCTCGGCGACGCCAGCGCCGCGGAGTTTCTGCGCTGCTTCGACCGGCAAATGTCCGGCTACGCCCGGCTGGAGCGGCAGGTCTACGCCTTGCTGAACCAGTTCGCGGTGGCCTCTTCGGTCGAGGTGCTCGAACAGCGAGGCGACCAACGGCAGCGCAACCTCGAGGCCGACTGGTTGCTGGAGATGCGCAGCCTGGCCGCCACCGGCCCCCTCGAGCGCCGCCGCGGGATCCTCAAGCTGACCCTCGAGCGCCGCGGCCGGGACTGGCGCATCAGGGCCCTCGATCCGCCGGACTTCTTCGAACCGCCGCGCGGGCGATAGCACAGCCCGCGCGCCACGGTCCGCTTGGGGGATAATGGAAGCAACCACCCTGATCTCAAGGAAGCTGTATCCCATGCAAGCTCGCCTGGCTGCCGCGGTCGTGACGCTGGCCGCAGTGTGCTTTGCCCAGACGCCGGAGGCGCGCCCGCCGCGTCCCCGCGCGGGCAAGGCCGAGATCCTGAAGTCCGCCGGCATCCAGCCCGGCATGAAGGGCTACGCCTGGACGGTGTTCGCCGGCGCCGAGCCCGAAGCCATGCCGGTCGAGATCGTCGGACTGTGGAAGAACGCCTGGGGGCCGCGCCAGGATGTCATCATCGCCAAGCTGGGCGGCAAGGCCGCGCGCACCAACGTCGCGGCGGGCATGAGCGGCAGCCCGGTGTACGTGGACGGCAAGCTGATCGGGGCCATCTCCACGCGCATGAGCGTGTTCTCGCCGGACGCCATCTGCGGCATCACCCCCATCGAGCTGATGCTCGAAGTGGCAGAGTTCGACGACTCCCGGCCGGCGGACGCCCGCACCCCGGACCAGGCCGCCGAGGCGGGCTCCCCGCCGCGCGCCGCCGGCCTGGCTCACCTGGAAACGCCGCTTACCTTCGCGGGTTTCGACGCCTCCGTGCTGGACCAGTTCGCCCCCGCCTTCCGCCAGCTCGGTGTGACCGCCGTGCAGGGCGGCGCCGCCGGATCGCTGGCCGGCCCCAGGCCGGCGCCGGGCTGGCAGCAGTCCCTCCAGCCGGGTGACGCCGTGGCCGCCGTGCTGGTCTCCGGCGACATGAGCATCACCGGGCTGGGCACCGTCACCTATAACGACGGCCGCCGCGTGCTGGCCTTCGGGCACCCGCTGTTCAACCTCGGCCCGCTGGACATGCCCATGAGCCGGGCCGAAGTGCTCCTCACTCACGCTTCCAGTTTCCAGCCGGGCAAGTTCGCCAACGCCACCGAGATCGTGGGCGCCTTCAGGCAGGACCGCCACAGCGCCATCATGGGCGTGCTGGGCGAGACCGCCGCCGTGGTGCCGGTCAGCCTCACGGTGCGCTCTTTCGCCGACGACAACAGCATCCGCAGGCAGAAGGACTTCCGCTTCAACGTCTTTGTGCAGCAGAAGTGGACGCCCTATCTGATGATGGTGACGCTGTTCAACTCCATATCCGGGCTGAACGATTTTCGCGAGGAGTCCACCTTCCGGCTGAGCGGGAAGGTGGAGCTGGCCGGGCAGCAGAGTCTCGTGTTGTCCACCATGCAGGCCCCGGGCGAGATGGCCGCACCCGTTCCGATGCTGCTGGCGATCTGGTGGGGCGACAAGTTCAACCGCCTGTTCCTGAACGCGGTCAAGACGCCGCAGCTTAAGCGCGTAGACGCCGTCATCGACCTGCTGCCCGAGCGCCGCGTCGCCGCCATCGAGAGCGCCTGGCTGGGCGTCAGCGAAGCCGAGCCGGGCCAGGAAGTTCCTCTCAAGGTCTTCCTGCGGCCCTACCGCGGGCCGCGCATCGCCCGGGACTTCACCTTGCGGCTGCCCCAGGGCCTGGCCAAGGGCGAGCATCGCATCCTGCTCAGCGACGCCGACACGCTCAACCGCTTGCAGAACTCCGGGTTCTTGAATCGTTTCATCGACCTGCCCCAGGCGGTCTCCCTCATCAACCAGGAGCGCCGCAACGACCGCCTTTACATCTCGCTGGTCGAGGCCCGGCCCACGCTCTTCTACGACGACAAGACCCTTCCCAGCCTGCCCGCCTCGGTGCTCAACGTGATGCAGGCCGGGCGCTCGGCCAGCCGCAGCTTCGCCACCTCCGGGGAAAGCGCCCTCGAGCAGATGGCCGTCCCCTTCGAACACGTCATCACCGGCAGTTACGCCCTGAAGCTATCCGTCAGGTAACTCTCCTTCCATGAAAACTATACGCGGCGTCATAAGTGCTTTCGCATCACGGCGACCACTCGCTCACGCTCGTGGCTCGGTTGAAGGCGTGAACGCCGTAGCCGAGCCGCGACCGTCAGGGAGCGGTTGCGCGGTCAACTCCTTCGCTGCATATAGACTGCTTTGGCTGCTCGCCCTGGTCTCGCTGAGCTGGACCGGGGAAACCAGGTACTGGTCGCAGGGCGACTACGCGGACTTCGAGAAGGGGCATTCCAGCAAGGTCTCGCTCACCAGCGACGGCCGTCTGCGCCTGGCGCCGCGCTTCGAGGAGATCTTCGACTCCGCCTCCATCTACCTATGGGCGCTGGCCGAGGACTCGAAAGGTAACCTGTACGCCGGCGGCGGCGGGCCGGGCGGCCCCGGCGCGCGCCTGTACGTGCTCCCGCCGGAGGGCAAGGGTAAGACCCTGGCCTCCTGGGACGACCTCGAGGTACACGCCGTGGCGGTGGGTCCCGGCGATCAGGTCTACGCCGCCACCTCACCGGACGGCAAGGTGTACAAGATCCTCCCCGGTGGCAAGCCGGAGGTCTTCTACGATCCGCGCGCCAAGTACATCTGGGCCATGGTGTTCGACAGCCGCGGCAACCTCTACGTGGCCACCGGCGATCGCGGCGACATCCACCGCATCTCGCCCCAGGGTAAGGGCGAGGCCTTCTTCAAGACCGGCGAGACGCACGCGCGCGCGCTGGCCATCGACCCGCAGGGCAACCTGGTGGTGGGAACCGAGCCGGGCGGGTTGATCATCCGCGTGAACCCCAAGGGCGAGGGCTTCGTCTTGTACCAGGCGGCTCGGCGGGAAATCACCGCGGTGGCCTTGGCCGCCGACGGCAGCATCTACGCCGCCGGCGTGGGGGCGAAAGGGCCGGCGCCGGCCGTGCCGCCCGTTCCTCCCGCCCAGGTGGCCCCGGCGACGCAACCCAGCCCCGCGCCGACCAGCCTTCCCGGGACCGCCCAGCAGCGGCAGGTGCAGCCCATGCCAGCGCCCATCCCCAGCCTGGCTGCGCCAGTTGTCGCGGGCGGTTCCGAGATCTACCGCATCGGCCCGGATGGCTTCCCGCGCAAGGTCTGGAGCCACGCCCAGCACATCGCCTACAGCATCGTCATGGATGCGGATGGCCGTCCCGTGATCGGCACCGGGAACAAGGGCCTCATCATTCGCCTGGATTCCGACCTGGTGCACTCCGAGTTGTTGAACGCCTCTCCCACTCAGGTCACCTGCCTGCTCGCCGGCCGCGGCGCGAAGCTGTACGCCGCCACCGGCAACGTGGGGAAGCTGTTCCGCATAGGGCCCGGCAGCGAGGCGGAAGGAACTTTCGAGAGCGACGTGTTCGACGCCGCAATGTTCTCCTACTGGGGCCGGCTCACCTTCCGCGCCAGGATGGAGGGCGGCCAAGTGTCGCTGGAGACCCGCAGCGGCAACCTCGAGCGCCCGCAGAAGGACTGGAGCGCGTGGTCGCCCGCGGCCACGGCCGCCGAGGGCGGCCGCATCGGCTCGCCTCCCGCACGCTTCTTGCAGTGGCGCGCCACGCTCAAGGCCTCGCGCGACGGACGCTCGCCCGAGCTCGAAGCCGTGGACGCCGCCTACCTGCCCAAGAACGTCGCTCCGGTGGTGGCGCAGATCGAGATCACTCCCGCCAACTACCGTTTCCCCGCGCAGACCCTCACCCTCACGCCTTCCACCACCCTCACCCTGCCGCCGCTCGGCAGGCCGCCGCGTCCCGCCAGCGCATCCCTCAGTACGGATACCGGCGCCACTTCGATGCAGTACGCCAAGGGTTTTCTCGGCGCGCGCTGGGCGGCGACTGACGACAATCAGGACAGCCTGCTCTACAGCGTCCACATCCGCGGCGTCAACGAGAGCGAGTGGAAGCTGCTCAAGGACCAGGTCAAGGAGAAGCACCTGAGCTGGGACTCGACTGGTTTTCCCGACGGCGAGTACCGGCTGCGCGTGGCGGCTTCCGATGCGCCTACCAATCCCCCTGCGCAGGCGCTCACCGCCGAGCTGATCAGCGACCCCTTCGACATCGACAACACTCCGCCGGAGATCACGGGGCTGACGGCGGCGCCCGCCGGCGGCAAGCTCGAAGTCCGCTGGAAGGCCGCTGACGCCTTGAGCGTCATCGAGAAGGCCGAGTACTCGGTCAACGGCGGCGAGTGGACCCTAATCGAGCCGACCACCCGCCTGTCCGACTCCCGCCAGCACGACTACCTGCTGGCGCTGGAGCCGGCCAGCGGCGAGCGCGCCATCGCTGTCCGCGTCACCGACTCCGCCGACAACTTCTCCCTCGCCAAGATCGTGGTGCGGTGAGCGGGGGCCTGCTCACCCAAAGAGGCGATCCAGTAACTCCTGACGGCTGATGCGAAAGTGAGCGGCAACATCGGCCAAGATCCCGGCCATCGTCCCGACGCGAAGGGCTGGCCGCCTCGGGATGGTCACGTGATGCTCACCGTGCTGCTGGTGACCAAACGCATGTGGCTTCCGGTCTGGCGGACCACCCGATATCCGAGTGTCCTCAACGCCGTGGCGAGATCGTCCCCCGACGCACCACGCGGCATTCTCACAGCGCGGCATAGCCGCAACCAAACCGGTGGGGCGGCTCCCCAGAGCCGCAGGCCGACCCCCAGGTCGGCCAGGCACCGGCCTGGGGGCCGGTGCGCGGGCGGGGGCGCCCGCCCCACGGAATGTTTGCCGGCCGCGGCGATTTTC
>Ga0194125_10009602_pt1 | contig 13380 bp, 8 predicted proteins | sample TA2KigC250mmetaG_FD_148626 | JGI IMG/M metagenome (GOLD analysis project Ga0194125, IMG submission 148626) | Freshwater microbial communities from Lake Tanganyika, Tanzania - TA2015034 Kigoma Deep Cast 250m | ecosystem: Environmental > Aquatic > Freshwater > Lake | place: Tanzania: Lake... | reverse complement strand
AGTTTGAATAATCACCTTAAAGGTGGAGGAATTTATGAGAAAAATAGTAATATCAATGATTTTAACTCTCATGATTATTGGACTACTTGATTCTGTGCCATATACAACAATGGGGCAATTGAGATCCCCTGATGCTTATGTTCTACCCCATAAAGCTGCAGAATTAACATATACAAATTACTTGCGCAGGAAAACGGACTCATTTACTGATCTTGATCAATTGGAATATATTCCTATGGGGATGCTGAATTTCGGCATATATGATAGAGTAGCATTAGGAGTTTGGGGCGGAGATAAACTTGGATTTGTAAATCTCAAGATTAAAGTAATTGAAGAAACAGTCAATATTCCTCAGGTATCTGTCGGCATTGATAACGTGTTTTCGCCAATTAGAGAGAACTCTGAGAAAACAGTACCAAGAAGATTCAACAATAATCCCGATAAGGGATTTTATGAAAAGAATTCACCTTACGTGGTTTTTTCTAAATCCAGTGTAGTTAAAGGTATGACTGGGCTTCCATTACTTGAAACAGTGTTTTCCGTTGGGATAGGTGGAAACAAATTCAGAGGACAGCATCGTATTGCCAAGAAATTTGAGGGGCTCTTTGGCTCAGTTTCGATTAAACCTGAAAAGAACACAAGTCTTACATTTGAAAACGATGGATTTAACTTAAATGCTGGCGCACAATATTCTTATAGAAAATTTTCTTTTAAGATTTCTTATGTTGGCCTTGAAGAACAGGAGAATAATAGAATAGGCATTGGTATCTCATATTTGTTCGATAAATATGCAGATTCTAAGCGGCGTCCAAGCTTATTGATGGAAGAAGACTCAAAAACATCTTCAGGATCTGATGTTTTAAAATCTCCAATTAAAGGTAGAGATATTAACGCCAATCGCGATTTACTTGAAGAATTGAAGAAACTAAGAGAACAAAGAGAACAAGGACAAAAATTACTTGAAGACATCAAAAAACAATTGAAGGAAATTGAAGAATCTACGCAAGAATGAGAAATTGTATATTAAAATGCTATGATTAACTTTGTTAATTATTGTGAACAGCAGAAAGTGAGATTATTATGAATAGAAAATTTGTGGTTTTTGTATTCGGATTATTAATATTGATTTCTTATCCTCTTGTAGGGCAATCTCAAAATAGCTATAAACAAATGATTCAAACTGAAGTCAAATTCATTATGCAAAATCTGATAAATCCTCATACTCAAAAGGTTTCCACTGACCTGCTAATGAATAGAAGTCAATCCTTAAAGTTAATATCTGCGGCTATAAAAGACAATGATCTTGATACAGCTTATGTAATTTTTGATTTATATATTGAGGTTTTAGATACATTGGCTATGTCAAGTCCATTAATTGCTAAAGAAATTGTCTCAAAACTTAAGCTGACCTATTCAAATGCTCCTGCAATACAGAGCAAAATTATGTATTATTCTGGGTTATCAAATTATTATTCAGGATATTACAGTTTCGCTGAAAACGATTTATTATCAATTACAAACAGTGAAATTCAATCAGATCTTTTTTCGAAATCCTTAACTATCCTTCTTAAGATATTTTTGATTACTGGAAATGAAAACAAAGCACTTAGCTTGATAAAAGGGAAGCAACTAAACGATGAACAATTGTTTTACGTAGGTCATTTATATTATGCTCTGGAACAAGATAGTTTGGCAGTATTGGCATTTAGCAAAATTACAGAACCTAAATACAAGAAAGATACTGAAAAAATGCTATCACTTATTCACTTTCTAAAAGAAGAACCAAATGTAGCGCTAATGAGGTTTTTAGAACTCTCAAAATCAGACACTTCTGATCCTTTTGTCGTATTAGCAATTGCAAGACTATCAAGTATAATTGGTAATTGGGCAGATTCTGAGAAGTATTACAGACAGTATTTATCCTCAATAAAACAGTATTGGGAATTACAATCTCAATATGAGTTATTCTATACACTATTAAATCAAGGTGATAGAAACAGAGCAATTGAGTTATTAAAAATGGCTATAGACAAACCAGAATTCAGTGAGTATTTTACACTTCTTTTACTGCTATACTCTGAACTGGTTACAAAAAATGGCAAAATTGAGGATGCCAGAAATCTATCATCTCAGCTAAATAGTTATTTATTTAATAATGAGTCTTTACTGGCAGATAAAATTACAACCATGAATTTAGTTAATGATATCAAAAAGAGCATTAATACAAACCATAGTTTTAGAACAATTAGAAATACTATCGTTGATGTTGAACGGATAGCGGTAAAACTTGATAGCATCCATATAAAGATTTCGCAAAAACCTTACGGATTATCTAGAATTAAACTGGATAATTGGTACTTACAAGAAAAAATAATCATTTCTTCTTTGTTAGAACAACTAAGATTCTATTTGATTGCTGACGACTTAAGTGAAGTTCAAGATACCTTACATATAAACCAATTAACCAAGCTTGAAAGTATCTATAATGAACAAATTGACCAAATCACAAAGATTAAGGAATCGCTAATTAAACTAAACAATGAAAATGTTTATTTAGCTATCAGAAACGAGATTGATAATAATATAGATGTTCTTGACAGGCTATTGAACAAACTTTACGATATGAAAAAGACTGGAACATCAAGATATTCCACTACTCAACTTGACTCTCTTATCGCATATAACGAGAGAAAAAAAGTTGAGACTGCATTGTTGATTGATTATTATGACTTTGATAACTCACTGTATAAAGAAATTCTCGAAGAGTGTAATATTGCGACAAAATCAACAATAGATATTCTCAAACGAATCCCCACACTTAAGAAAGAGTTTCAGGAAAAGTATCCTGCATACCTGTCTAAAAAGGAAAAAAGCGATATCATAAAGACCATAACAAAAATGAATGTGCTGATTCCTGAATACTTGGACTCAGTAACTGATTCCAGAAAAAAACATGAAAAATCCAAAACCTTAATGGATTTTATATCTCTATACAGTTCATTCATTGAGACATTATATTATGATGATGTAAAAAGAGAGCAGGAAAAGACTTTAACTTTTGAAGAAAGCCAAAGGATGTTTAGAGAAAACCAAGCACGAAAACAAACACTTTACAATCAGATTCAATCCTTTAGCATTAATTACAATAGATTGTCTTCTTCAAACAAATTGAATAAAGACTCTGAGATTAATATACCCGCATTTGCTTCATTTGCATTAGCTGAGTTAGGAAATGCTCTTTCGCAGGATAAACCTACTATAGCTTTGAACCATTACAGAAAAGTTCTTGAATATGATCCTGAGTTTTATCTAACTGATGTAGTCCTATATAATATTGGTTTTTTAAGTACTGCGGTAACTAAGGATAGAATAGAAAAAGGAATTACCAGATTTGAAGACCGATACTCACAATCAATCAACAAACCTGACTCATTAAGGTATTCAGAATCAACATATAAGGAACCGATTGAAGCATATAAACGCATAATTAGTGAATTTCCCAATTCAGTTTATTATTCGGAGTCTTTGTTTAGATTGGGTTATCTATATTTTGAAATCGGAACCAATGCTGACAGACCGGTTGAGTATTACCAAATAGCAAGAGGTTACTATGATGTCATAATTAATAAAAAAAACGATCCATATAGATACAAAGCATTATATCAAAGAGGCTGGACTTGGCTTAATGGAAGTACTGAAGAAGCATACAAGAATGCCATGAACGATTTTGCTACGATTTTACAGGCAATTGATCAAAAAGTAATTTCCGACAGTACTGAGATTATTGATTTTGCTTTTGCTTCGCAAAAAAATGTAGGTTACTGCTTGATAAGTTTAGATGGAGCAGATATTACTTCAGAATCTAAAGGAGCGCAGTTTGCACAATCTTCGTTAATTAATGCTGTAAATAAAACGAACCAAATTCAGATAATTGATGAAGCAATAAATCAAAAATTGAAGCTTTCTATGCCAATGCAAGCTATTGATTTTATGAGAGTTAAAATCAATCTCAATCCTCTTGCCTTAGAAAACCCAATAATAGCAGATTCAATTTGCTCTCTGTATAGAGTTTATCCCAATGAGTTAAGGAGCGGATTGTCTCCGGATAGTATCTACATAGCCGAAAGAGAAAGAATAATTAATCAATTTGGGTTAAATTCTCAGTGGTATAATGCTAACAAAGATAATAATATCCAGCGGCAGATAAACATTATCAAACAATCATATTATGATATTGAAATTAGATATAACAATGCTTTTATTGATAACCCTAATGAAATCAATCTTAATAAATATTCAAATCTGATAATTGATTACATTTCATTTAACGCAGTTAAAGATGATAAAGATACAAAGTGGATTGAAGAGAAACAAGCTAATCTTATTGCAATGAATCTAAAACTGGCTCAGACAATAAAAAATCCCGGATATTATTTGTCAGCTGCATCTAAGATTTACAGTTTCAATGATAAGTATCCAGAAAATGGATATTATTTCAATTTAGAAGGAACCGCTTACGATTGTGCAAACATTTTATATGAATCTTTTATCAATGAAGTAAAAGCATTGATTAACAATGATGATAGAATTAAGTATCCTCTTTCTTCTACTGATTTTGATTCATATTATGATGCGGCAGTTCAAAGATTTATCAGCGTTTTACTGAGCGAAAAATTCAGATCTCCCAAAAATGATGAATTGTATATTAGAGTGGTGATGCGTCAGGGAGAAATTTTCCGAAGTCTGAAACGATATCCAAAATCCATGGTATATTATGGAAAAGTTATCAGTTTTGATGGTTTAGTAAGTAACGAACTTAAACGGACTACTTATATCAATATGGCGGAAATTTCTGACTCTACCGATAACTATATTGCTGCTGAAGAATATTACAAAAAAGCTGGTGAATTCGCTACAAGTATTTCGGATAAAGAAATCCTCTACCAATATGCATTGCTTCAAATCCAAAATTCTATTGACACTGCAAAAACAAAAGGAAACAATAGTTTAGCTGGAGAAGAGTATTTAAGATTAGCAAACGAATACAAAAACAAAGATGTTACAAAGAGTTTGCAGTATAAAGCCCAGGCACAGGTTTCGTTTCAGGAGGCAAAAGACTACAAAAGAAGTATAGCATTATTGTTAGAAATTGCTCAATCTAAAACTAATCCTAAAGAAGTATTGCAGTTGTATCAGATTGCATGGGTGATTGCTGATAGTATCAATGCAAAAAGCACCTCTGATTCACTTAAATATGCATTTGTTGAAAAATATCCGACTACTAATGAAGCATATCAGCTTAGATTAAGTATAATAGATACAAAGGTAAATAATCCATCGACTATCAGAGAAGCTGCTGATTTATATTTAGTGCTGTACAATGATGTCATTAACAAAAAAATCAATCCTGGAAATGAGAACCCCATAGAGTTGTATTTAGCTGCTATTGGTCTTTATGCTCAGTTAGGGGACGAAACGAAAAAAGAAACATTAGCTGAAGATTTTATCGGAAAGTACCCGAATCATTCTTCAGCGATTACTCTTATGGAGTATCTTGCCGATAGACAATTGGCAAAAGGCGATACTCTCAAGTATGAGCAAATGTCAAAAACTGTTTTCCAAAAGGATAAAACCAGCAATTCAAGATATACAAATATAGCAAAAGGCAAATTGAGACAAATTTACTCTGAATTCAGCAAAGCATATGTTGATAAGAATTGGCAACTTTCTTTCAGTAAAAGAGATGAATTCAAAAATACACACACATCGTATGAGAAAGAAGGTTTGGCACTTGAGTTTACTCCTGTATATGAGTTGTTCAAGAAAGCTGAAAAAGAATATCAGGAAATTCAGGACAAAATTGCTTTCCAAAACCTGTTTAATAATCAGTTAAATACAATAGCTTCGGGTTTTCTAAATAAAAAAGCCGACGATCTATTAAGGGTTAATGTCAATACCCAATGGAAAAAGAATATGGTCAGTGGCGATAATAGAATTCAATCTCTGAAAAACGCATCTAGTGCTGAAGTAAATAGGGTTATCAAGACGATTGAATCTGCTACTAGATTTGAGCTTAGCGTAGATGAAAGACTTAAGGCATTCAATTTGATTTGCCGTATCAATGAACACGCTTCAGAAGTTATGAAACAGCAAATTGACAAATACATTAAAACTTCAGCTGAGTTTAATAATGATTTTTTGAAACAATTCCAAGGTGTCGAAGATGAATTATATACAGGTTTTTACAGTCAAAGAGATGGGCATGCTTTTCATTTTGTTCAGCAGGCATACCAATATTATAGAGCTATGTATGCCTATTTCTACGTCCCTGGATATAAAAACCAGTATACGCTTGCTGCTTATAATAAATTAACATCTCTCAATGCTCTTCCAAGATTCAGAATTGATGGTGTACCATTGAACAGAGACTGGAATGTATTGGTTTCCAGTATCGAAGATACAACCATTGTAAACGCTTATAATTTGAGAATAGAGTCTTCTCACAATATCAAAGGAATTCAGTTCTATAGTTTTACTGTTCCTGCAAACAGTGAGTTAGTTTTAAACAGAAGTTTTGACATCAAAGTACCATTTGAATATGTCATTGCTAATGCAATTACTCCATATATCGATGATACAAAGTTTTATTTGAATGGTGAAATGCAGGATTATATGGTAAATGCTATTGATACATTAATTGTCTCTGAGATAAGCACTACCAGATATGCTTTAATCTTGGGCGAACATAAGTTCAAAACAGGGCTCAACGATGTAATGCTTCGTTTCCCAAATTATGATACTGCACCAATGACTTTAAATTTATCCTTTATGACAATAACCGATTCTATCAAGATTGAAGCTGCAATTCCAATAGAGACTATTGTTATAAATACAGATGACTCGTGGCAATATGCAGATTATTCTCCCGGAAAGATTATCAGAGACTGGAAAAAAACACAGAAATCAGCTGATTTTGGTTTAACCAAGAGCCAGTGGTACGAGATGGAAGAAACGCAAGCAGAACCGATTTGGGTAACCCAAAGTGATAGAAAGGATTCATTATCAGTAGTTTTTCAGAAAGAAGTTAATATTGAAGGAGTATTTAAAGAGGGATATATAAAGTTTATTGTTCCGGATTACGCAACGGTGAGAATCAATGAAAAAGAGTTTGCTTCGGAGTACCAGTTTAATTATGATCCTGAATCTGACTTAGTATTTGCAGGTCAATTGTTTCTAACTTCGGGTGATTTTAAGAAGGGGAAAAACACTATTCAAATCATTGTTAATAATAAATCACAATGGAAAGGAGTAGTAGCTGAACTGTCATTAACAGTAGCTCATCCTGAATTAGTGAGGTAAGTTATGAAAAATATTTTCCTAATTATACTCATAATGTTTGTTTTAGTCAGTTATCTTCAAGGACAAGTTGATGATGCAACAAAAAGAAGATTTGAAAAAGCACAAGTTGTCAGACAAAAACAAGCAGATGTCATTAAGTTTGAACCGATAAAACCCGATATTGAAAGATATCAAAAAAAAACAGACACGGATTTCTCTCGTGGTTTTTTTCAATTGTACAAAAAAAACGTTAGAGAAACTAACAAAGTAATACTAAATAAATGGCTAAAGGAGTTAAAATGAAAGCTAATCGTACATTCTTGATTCTATTCTGCTTGTTATTAAGCATTTCCATGTTTGCTCAGGAAGCTGCTAAGGTTTCTACAAACATATCTTTTGGAGAGATAATCAAAGACAGTAAATTCTGGGGATACTTGATTTTGTTGACATTTATCATTGGGTTAGGACTTGCAATTGTCCGATATATGCAACTATTTGTAAAAGAGAAAGTAGATGCAAAACAGCTATTCCTAAAGTTAAAAGGATTCATTAAAAACGATCAACTGGAAGATGCTGCAAAAATAACTGAGAGTTTTAAAAACACTACCTTGGGCTTTATTTTCTGGAGTGGATTAATGGTGTTTAAAGATTCAAGAAAGAGTAGTTTAAAAGGACAAGATCTTAAAGAATCTATTCAGAATGCTTTTGATGAAGCCGCTCTGCAAACTCTGCATAAAATAGATGGCGGACTCTTTTGGTTTGATACATTAGCTCAAACTTGCACATATTTAGGTTTGCTTGGAACGATTTGGGGATTGCTGGAAGCTTTCAAAGGACTTGCCAATGCTACTGGAGCAGAACAGAATAAAGCACTCACTCAAGGTATCAAGACAGCTATCGGAACAACTGCTATGGGTCTTTTTGCTGCAATTCCCTTGACCTTAGTTAAAGGCGCGTTATACTCCAGGGCTACTAAGATTATCAAAGAAGTGGATGAATTCAGCACAAAAATGACAAATCAGATTTATCTTACTATCAAGGATTAGTTATGGCTTTATACAGACCTTCACAAGGAAGGAATCAGAGGGGGCAGACACCCCCTCAGGAACCTAATCTTGTTCCAATCATGAATCTTTTTATGACGATTATTCCGTTCCTGTTACAAATGATTGTAATAAGTCAGGTTGCTATGATTGCCTTAAACTTTTCATCTGCTGGTGGTGGCGGTGGAGGCGGTAGTGAAGGTGGTGGAAGCGGTGGTTCTGAAAAAGAGGTAAAGGTTATCATAATGGCAAGAGAAGGTAATCAAATGTTCCCGGGATTTGAAATCCGTGAAACAGGGGTGCCAAGTATATTTATCAGAAATAGTGATTTCCGTGGAAATTACAACTATCTTGCTTTGAATAATACTCTCGAGAGCATAAAAAAGAATAATGCAGAATTAACTGAAACCACCATTGTCGTTTATCCGGATGTCCTATACGAGACTTTAATAAAATCCATCGACCTTTGTAAGCAGAATGGTTTTCCCAATGTTATATATAAACCTGCAACCACATATTATGGTGTAGGAGGTTAGTTATGAGAAGAGTCAGGAAGAAATTTGAAGATACCGCAACTTTGTCGATAACTTCTCTTCTGGATGTTTTAACTATAGTTCTGGTATTTCTAATAAAAAATGTCTCTATGGAAGCACAAAAAATAACTGTCCCTGCGAATATGACTTTACCTGTGTCAATAACCAACCAGGAATTGATTGAAAATGGTCTTACGGTTTTAATACAGGTTTATGAGGACAAAGTTCTTGTTGGAACCGATAATCTAAAAGCCGGTTCTTTGCAAGATTTAGTCGAAAATCAAAAAACCCGCACAGTTATTAGTGAATATATGAAAAATGAAGCTACACAGGTTGAGAAAAGAAATGAAAGGCTTGGAACAATATTCCAACCATGCCTCTTGATTCAGGCACATGATAAGATTCTGTGTCAGTTTATTACGGAAGTAGTCAAGATTGGTGCTGGGGCAGGATTTGCTAACATTTATTTCTCTACTCTTCAAAATCAAACGTGGCTACAGGAATCTGCAGTTAGGCTTCAGTAAAGGGGGAATTATGGCGAAAAACACATTAAGTATGACCCTTTTTTACAAAGGAAAGAAACTAAATTTTGCAAAATCTGGCGTCGAGTTCAAAAATAAATTCTATATTGGGCAAGATAAGTTTCTATTTTGGCAAATCCTAGATTCCAAGTTTCCTGATAAGCACTTGTTTATTAAGAAAAAAGATGAAAAGTATTATGTCGATTTGCTCCCCAACATGGATATTAAATGTACCATAAATAACGAAGAATTGAACAAAGATGCTCTTAAGTCAAGAAAACTGCTTAGTGGTAGTGAAGTAACAATCAATAATGAGATGAATGGGTCTGTTCAGATTGCGCCAGATTGGTCTGCAGAGTTTTGTTTTGTTGAGCCTTATTCATTAGTTTTGACAGAAGCTCAACAGAAAATTGCAGATTTATATGCTCGCAGAGCAGAGCTAGATCCATTTGAAAAGTTCACCAGAAACTTCCTAATCGCTGCAACAGCTGTTACATTACTCGGTATTATTCTTTTTGATATATTCAAACCAAAGGATATTGAAATTGAAACTCTTGAACAACGCTGGGAACAAATTCAAGCAGTGGCTACAGCAGTGACACCTGCAAGTGATATTTCTCAACCTGAAGTATCTGGCAGTGCATCAACCGAACCTGCACCTCAGGTTGCTGAAACAACTACAAAAGGAACAGCAACAGGAACCGGAACCTCTGGGACAATGAGCAAAGCTGCAGCTAAAACAGCTTTATCCGGGTTACTGGGAGATGGTGGATTTAATCCCGGCAGTACCGGTTCTGCACTAGTTGCCGTTACAGCAGAAGAAAACATTGTCGCTGCGTCCTTAGGAGGAGGCAGAGGTGGTGGAGGCGGAGGTGGAGCCGGTAAAGGTCCCGGAGCCGGTGGCGCTACTGGTGGTGCCGGAGGAGGAGCAGGCGTCGGATCTGTATTTGATCCATCTGCCGTATCTTCTGGAACCACAAATCTTGCCGGATTGTCTTCAGGAAGGCCTCAAGGACAGCTATCTACTCAAGCTCCAAGCGGTAATGTCACGACAATCGTAGGAGATGTCGGCAGAATCGTTCCAGTGGGTAGACCTGCTACCAAAGTATCTGCTGGAGTCGTATCTCGGTTTAGTGGTCCTGAGGTTAAAAAAATAGCGGAAGGCAGTATTGCTGCAGCACCACCGGAAACAAGATCTGAATTGCAAAGAATTGAACAGAAAGTAGCCCGCTATAAACCACAGATAAAGGACCTGTTCAATAGAATGAGTCAGATCAAATCTATGTATGGAACAATTAGATTTACCTTGTATATTGAAGAAAATGGTTCAGTTGCTGACGTATCGATTGTCCCCATCAGCGGTGAGTTTTATCCTGAATTTTTATCAGAATTACAAAAACTGATAAAGGGATGGCGATTTGATAATAAAAATCTCGTACCATACGAGTTTTCAATGATTTTTACCAAGTAATCTATTATAGATATTGTAAAAAGCCCCTTTTAAAAGGGGCTTTTTTGTTGTATGAAATACTACTCAATCCTTCTACCCGTTTCAACTCTACTGCCTGATATCGTCTACAGTTCCGATTCTGACATTACAAATGGTGCAAGAGTAATTGTAAGTTTTAACAGAAGAATTATCACTGGTATATGTGATCGTGAATACGATAGTAACCTGTTGAAACCAAAGGTCCGATACAAGAAAGTCATAGAGATTTTAGATACAAACAGCATCTTGCCTCTATCACTTTTGGATCTTGCAAAATGGATGAGTAAATACTATAAATGTTCATTGTGTAAAACAGTTTTTTCAATGCTACCCTCAGTGGTCATGCCGGAGATTGCTTCACAGATCAGATGGATTTATGAGAAAGAAACACCTGATGAATTTATACAACTTTACTTTCTCCTGACAGATAATAAGTTCCATCAGATAAAAGATCTTAGAAAGTCCTTTAACAACAAGCCATTTTATAAGCTGATGGAACAGGCAGAAAAGGAAGGGGTGATTGAAGTCAAACGTGAATATGACAATAAGATTAAACCTAAAACAGAGAATTATATTCGAGTTAAAGATAATGAGGGTGTTACAGATTTAACGCCCAAACAGTCTGCTGCGTGGCAGTTGATAAAATCATTGGGTAACGAGTTTGCCCTTAAGTCTATCACAGAAGAAATATCATATTCCATTATCAAAGCTTTGGTAAAGAAAACACTGATTGAGATTGTCCCCAGACAGGTTGACCAAAAAGCAGTAATCTTTCCTGAGCAGAAAACCATTAAGAATATCATTCTGTCTCCTGAACAGAAAAACGTAATTCAATCTGTTTTAGATTGTTATCATGAACCCAAAGTTCATCTGATATACGGAATCACAGGCAGCGGAAAGACAGAAGTGTATATTGAAGTCATCAAGTTCTATCTCAATCAAGGGCAAAATGTGATTATGCTCATTCCTGAGATTGCTCTGACTCCTCAAATGGTGGATAGGTTCTATTCTGCTTTTGATTCCATGATTGCAATTTTACACAGTCATTTGACTGAACGACAACGCTTTGAACAGTGGCTTGATATAAAAAACGGAAAATGCCACATTGTCATCGGAGCCCGCAGCGCTATCTTTGCCCCAATGCAGAATATTGGTTTGATTATTATCGATGAAGAGCATGAATCCAGTTATAAACAGGAAAACACTCCACGGTATAATGGCAGAGATGTTGCCATAGTCAGGGCAAAAATGGCCAAAGCTGCCGTAATACTGGGCAGTGCTACTCCCTCTCTGGAATCATGGAATAATGCTGATCAGGGCAGATTTCAAAAACATATTTTATCCAAACGCCCCACTCCCCAAGGTCTCCCTGATGTTCAACTGATAGATTTAAGGGATGAACAGGATTTTGAGCTATTATCCTATACTCTGAGAACAGAAATCCAGAACTGTCTGGATAACAAGGAACAGGTCATTTTACTTCAAAACAGACGGGGTTATGCTTCTTTCGTGCAATGTAAAAACTGCGGTATTTTGGAGAAGTGCCCTAATTGTGAAATCAGTTACTATTATCACTATGACAAGGATGAACTGCTCTGCCACTATTGCGGATATCATTTGCCGATACCCAGAAAATGCTCTGCCTGTGGAAGTTATACTTTTTCTTTCGGTGCTCCCGGTACTCAAAAAATAGAGCAACTGCTTAAGATATATTTCCCTTCCGCAATGATACTCAGATTGGATTCCGATTCTGCGGCCAGAAAAGACGCATATACTCTGATGTATGATAAAATGCACAGACACGATATTGATATCCTGCTTGGAACTCAGATGATTTCCAAAGGGTTGGATTTCCCCAATGTTACTTTAGTTGGTGTAATCCTTGCTGATATTTCTCTGAGTATTCCCGATTTCAGGGCTGCAGAGAGAACTTTTAATATTCTGACTCAGGTTGCAGGTCGTTCAGGGCGTGGAGAGAAACCGGGAAAAGTTATTATCCAGACCTGGAATCCTGAGCATTATGCAATTAAATATGCCTGCCAGCAGGATTATGATAGTTTTGCTGAAGAAGAACTTCAATATAGAAAAAGATTGAATTATCCGCCATTTTATCGCTTGGGCAGGTTTATCTTTACTGCCAAAGATGAAAAACGGTTAAGAAGCGAATTAAACAGATACCACACATCATTAGAAAAGCTTAACGAGACATATGGTTCACCCCCGCTATATATTCTTGGACCCGGTCCTGCGCCTATCGTCAAGTTGAACAATCTCTACAGGTATCACCTGATTTGTAAAGCTATTGATGCCGAGACACTTTCCAAAGCTATCACCGATATTGATAAAATCCTGAAATTGCATTCATCCATCAGTGTAGTTATTGATATTGACCCCATCTCGCTGATGTAAGATAATATTTATTTATCTAAATTATCCCTTACTGAAGAGTGAACAGA
>Ga0194125_10009600_pt1 | contig 13382 bp, 14 predicted proteins | sample TA2KigC250mmetaG_FD_148626 | JGI IMG/M metagenome (GOLD analysis project Ga0194125, IMG submission 148626) | Freshwater microbial communities from Lake Tanganyika, Tanzania - TA2015034 Kigoma Deep Cast 250m | ecosystem: Environmental > Aquatic > Freshwater > Lake | place: Tanzania: Lake... | reverse complement strand
GCCTAAGCCCTCCCAGAAGCCGGCCTCGCCGCCCCCGGAACCCGCGTCCGAACCAAAGACACGGAAGGAAATCCCCCTCGTCTCGGTCCCCAATGATCGGGACATGCTTGCCGACGAGATGGCCGATCTCTTCGACGAAGACAAGGTCACCCACAAGCACGGCTCTTCTGAACCGGAAGCAGACTAGCCTACCAACGCTGAGTGATGAGTGATGAATTTGCAGATGGGTACGTCCGCGGCCTCACCGGACGGCCTTTTTGAACAGCCCGTAACTTCTAATGCTGAATGATGACCGCTGAGTGCTGAACGGGCGAAAGGGGTACGCCAGTGGATTCAGCGAATGACGGCCCGGCGGTATCTTTCGCAGCAGGCAGATAGGGGAGAAGGCTTGGCTACTGAGCGCGCCCCGATCGAAGAAGGTCCACAACCGCATCAACGATCCGGGTGAACGGTTCCGTCTTCAACTTTCCAACTTCGACGGCAACCAGCTCGCGATTTGCGGTGAAGAGTTTGCCGGGACGGGCATAGCTCGTGACGCGCAGCGAGCCGGCGGCAAAGTCTGCGTTCTCAATCTTGATGGCCCTGACATCGCCGTAGGACTTGCTCGTCACCTGGCACAAGATCCAATCACCACGACCGGCCTCCGCCAGCACCACGGCTGGACGCAACTTCGTTTGCGACAGGTCCGAGAACGGAAACCGGACAAGCACTACCGCACCTACTGCAGGTGCGCCCACGCTTCGTCCTCCTCTGGACGGTTCCAGTCCTCCGCAAGTGCCGCCTCACTCAGCAACGCACTTTCCGACACGCCTGCAGTCGGACGTTCCTCCAGAATCATGACGAGCGCACGCCGGGCTGCGGGAAGACGGACGGGTTCCAACAGCCGCACGTCCCCCTTCTCATCGATTATTGCTTCAACCGTTCTGATCATAGCTTTGCCTCCTACTAAATATATCCGATTCGGCCCCAACCCGCCGACGGGGGAAAAGGGGAACGCTCAACTTATTGGCTATTGGCCACCAAGCCGCGAGCTTACCTACAGCACCGCCGGCAGTGCCCCTCGCAGAAAAGTAGAATGTCCCCTTAAATTCCCCCATATCAACAGTCCCCGTACACCAAAATCCTATGCGTTTTTTCATCTCATAGCAAGGGGACCGGCCTACAAGCGGTCGGTCCCCGCCACCCTCTTCTTTTTGCCTCGGATGGAAGGGGTGGGTACTGAGCGGGTGGCGTCGAGCGGGCGCCCAACCGCGCGCAGCGTAAGGGGTCCCACGGGGGGATGGGTGGAGCGAGCACGGTTGGGTAGCTCGGCGACAGGACCCGCTTGTATCAAATTGGCCTGATGATTTCGACGGTGGCTTCGGCTGGAATGCGTCCGATCGTGGACTCTCGTCCTTTGCGTTCCTTCCTCACAATCTCATCAATCCTCACGATCGCTCCCCGATGCCACTCATCGAACGCCTCGTTCGTCGCCGACCGCGCGCGATCCAGTCGTCCCACTTCCGGCCTCCCTGCCTCATTACACAACCAGGCCCGCTTCTCTCCTTTCATCGAGCGCAGCTCACTCACCACCCGGTACACATTGGGGGCCCGCCGCACGAGGCTCTCCCCATCTTTGCGGAGCAGCAGATAGGCAAATTTCAACGCATCCTTGATGAACTCGACTTGGCGGTCGATCGCTGCCACAAGCGGCGGCGGCGTCCAGGGCCGCTCTTCATGGCACCAGTCCGTCTCCTTGAGCAGGGCCGGGCAGGGCATCTCGTGCAGGCAGGGGCTGTAGACCGTACAGAGCTGGTCTTCCAGCAGGCGGTCTCTCACGAGGTGCAGTTGGCGGGAAGTCTCACGCAGCGCCGGCTCGATGATCATCAGGGTTCCGTTTTGGTCCAGCAAGCCCAGCAGATCCCGCACCAACTCAGCCCGTTTATGAATTGGATCGCGCCCGGCGGGATATAGCTCGTTCAGCACATTGGCCAGGATAATCACATCGTAGGAGTGAGCAGCACGGCCCTTGAAATCGGCCTGTGGGTGGCATCGCTCCAGATCAACCTTGACTGTCGTCAGACGCGCCCCCTCCACACGCTCGCTTTTGGCATAGGCATTCCAGAGATTTTTGCACTCTTCAAGGGCTTGGAAGGAGCGATCGACTGAGACGATTTCCAGCGGCACTGACTGCATCGAAGGGGATCGCCTGGCCCAGTCGAGCACCCCCAGCGAGGCGGTGCCAGGCCCGCTGCCCAGGTCCAGCACGGTGAAGGGCCTGGCGGTCACATCCTTCTGCCTGGTAGGGGCCGGCATCTCGTCCAGCAGGACCTGAACCTTGGCCAGGTTGACCGGCAGAAAATAGGCCAAATAGGCCAGGCGGCTGAGTTCGTCATCCAGGTAGGACGAGGCCAGGGACTTGCGCTCCCTGGTAAAGAGCTGCGAGAGCTCCGTGACCCGCCGGCACAGGTCATCCGGCACCGGGGCGGTTGCATCGCCCCCGGACAGCCTGGCCACGGAAGCGATCGCACGGAGTACCGGCTCAGAGAGGACGGCTGGATGCGGCATCGGTCGGGTTGACCACCTGAAAGACCCTGATGTATCCTAACTCACCACCCTGGAGTTGCCACCATGACAGATACGATCATGCAAGCCTATCTGGCGGTCGAACGCGCCATGGAACAGTACAACCAGGCGCTCGAGGACCATGTCGTGGCCCTGCGCTCATCCGAAGCCTCCGACGCCACCAAACTGGAGCGGATGACCCACGGGGCCAAGGCCATGCGGGACAGCAGCGCCATCTACCTGTCCTACGCCAAGTTCATCGCCTACGGCATGCCGGACAGCGAAGAGATGATCCAGGACGAGCTGCAGGGCTAGAGCGGTAAACTGAAAACCGGCCAGCGGAAAACAAAAGAGCCCAATCCTGTGCAGGATTGGGCTCTTGCTTTTTCAGGCCTCGCTGGCCGATCAGATATTCTGCATGAAGTGAGCCACCGCCGCCTGATCCACGTCCGTGCCCATGATCGCCGATAGGGGTACGTTGGTGGACTTCTTGCCGGTCAGCCCGGACTCCACCTCATCCACGATCAACTCCACCGGCATGGACTGGCCGCCGTACACGTGCGGGCCGGCGATGATCTTGGCCTTGGAATGGCCATAGATGGCCGTGGCGACATCCTTGGCCAGCCACCCCACATAGTTGAACTCGGGGATGACGATCAGCTTGACGTTCTTGCACAGTTGCCGCAGCTCCTGGGTGGGGAACGGACGCAGCGACCGGATCTTGATCAGCCCGACCTTGATGTTCTTCTCGGCACAGAGCCGGACCGCTTCACGCGACTGCGCAGCGGCGCTGCCTGACGCGACGATCACGGCATCCGCGTTCTCCACGTTCTCCGCGGTGCAGAGCCCGCCCATGAGCTTGTTGATATACTTCCGAGACCGCTCCACCGCCGCCCAGACTTCTTGCTGCCAGACCGCGTGGATGTTGTAGGCCATGAAGTTGGACTTCTGCACGGGCGCATCACGCGACAGCCGGGCCGGCGGGTTCTCCGCGTCCAGCACCGGCACCGCGCCACGCCAGGCTTCGCGCGGCGGCAGCTTGATCCCCTTCTCCTGCATATGCACGTAGCCGCGGGCGTGGGTCACGAAGAACCCGTCGCAGCAGACCCCGACCGGCAGGGTCACATCGTTCATCTCGCTGATGATGAACCCCTTCATGATGAAGTCGAACATGTCCTGCTGGTTCTCGGCGTGAAAGACGATCATCCCGCAGTTCAGCAGGTACGAGATCTCGATGTTGTCGGGTTGGATGGCCAGCGGCGCGTTGACGACGCGGCAGGTGAACATGGCGACGGCCGGGAGGCGATGGCCTGGCCAGGACGCGATCGGCTCAAGCCCCCGCAGCGTGCCTGGGCCAGCCGTGGCGGTGAAGCAGCGGACCCCCGCGCGCGAGGCGCCGGCGATGGCCGACATCACGCCGTACTCCTCTTCCCCGCGGTAGTACTCCTTCACGTACCCTTCACCGTACAGCACGCCGATGAGCTGCATGGTCTCGCTCTGCGGCGTGATGGGATAGGCGATCGACAGGTCCACGTTCGAACGCCGCACGGCCTCCTTGGCGGCTTCGCTCCCGGTGATGAATTCGCGAGTCCTCGGTGCCTCAAAGAACATGTATTCGGGCGTCACCACCCGCTGCTTCTTGGCTTCCGCGTGGGGATCTTTTTGGACCGCCGCGGGTTTCGGAGCCGCCACGCTGGTGATCGGATCGCCCTGCGGATTGGTCTTGACTGCGGTTTCCAGGGATTCGCTCATGATGACACCCCTATTCTTTTAGGCAAGGGGTGAGTGGCTAGAGGCTAGCGGCAGGTTGACCACCTCCGCCATAATCCGGTCAAACCCCCTTGCCTCTTGCCGCTCGCCTCTCACCTGACTTTTATCCTTCGCTCTGCATCTGTTCCGGCTTGTGACCGAAGGCCGCGGCGCCGGCCGTGCTCCCGGCCGCAGGCATGAAGGTCAACGGGTTCGTGTGGGTCTTGCCCCCATGCACCTTTGACTGGGTGCCGGTGAACCGCACGTTCTCGCCGCCCGCCGGCAGCTTGATCTTCATGTCTTCACGAACCCGCTTGAAGATCCGGGCCACTTTCTGAAGCTTGGCCTTATCCGCATCCCGGATCGTCAGCATGGCGTCTTCATGGCCCTGCTCCGCGCAGATCGCGCTCGTGCAGCAGTTTGTGCCGGCCCGGATCATCTTTAACGTCAGGTTGGCATAATGGCAATGGACACCGACGAAGATGCAGGCCTCGATCTTGTTCCCCCAGATCGTCAGATTCGGATGGTTCGGGTTGATGACTTCTTCCGGATCGATCTTCGGATACTTGGGCCGGTAGTCCGGCATCGGGATGATCAACACCTCGGGAATCTGGGCCGCGATTTCCAGCAAGGCCTTGGCCTTCTCGACCGCATGCTCGTTCCAGGCCCAGAGGACCATCGGACCCGGGAAAATGGTCGCATTCGGGCTGGTGAGCATCTTGCGGGCGATCTCCTCGATGACCTTATCCTCATTGGGCTCCAGAATCCCGTACATGAGCCCCTGGTCTGGGTCAGGCAGCGCGACTCCCAACTGGGCGGCTGAGGGAGGATGAAACCCGGCCGGGCCGGGCACGATGATCCGTTCTTGTTGCTGCTGCGTAGTCTCCACGAGATCGCTCTCCCTCTACCCAACAACCGGGCTGGCCAACAGCGCGGTCGTGCTTTTCTCGCCGTAGGTCACGTTGTCGGTGATGGCCGCCTTGGGCAACTGGTCAATCATGATCATCGTGATCGCATGGTGCTTGGCCATGTTGTCGCAGACCCAGACGCACTGCGCGCAGCCCTTGCAGCGGTCTACCGCGACGTAGGCTGCCCCGTACTTGTAGCCCTTCTCCTTCCCCGCCTGGTCGTTGTACAGGATCGTGTTGGCCTCGGGGCAGAACTGGGTGCAGAGCTTGCAGCTTGTCTGTGCGCAGATGTCAACGTTGATATCGGCCACAAGATACATGGATTCCTCTTTTCTCGGGCGGTCAGGCTCTCGCTGCAGCAGCCGCGACGGCTTCCGCCTTCTTGGCGGCCTTGCTCACTTCATCCCAGCCGTTCTGAGCCGCGAAATCCCAGCCGGCTTTGATCACCGCCACGTTCTTGTCGATCAGTTCCTGCTTTTTCTTGAACTTCCGCTCCACCACGCTGTCCAGGGCCGCCGTTCCGCCCGACACCACAAACCCCTTGCCGAGGAACCGATCCTTGACGGCCTGTTCCAGCGCAGCGATGGTGGTCAGGCCGGTGATGCAGCCGATCGCGCCCATCAGCGCCATGTTGGTGGCCAGGTCCATCCCGGCGACTTCCAGCGAGATTTTCGTGGCCGGCAAGTAGAACATGCGGGCCCGGCGCTCTTCCAATTCGCGTGCCTGGTCCTTGTGCAGCTTCATGGGACCGTCGTTGTTGATCAGGCACACCCCATCCTCTTTCAGCCCGAAGTAGAACGGCATCGTGTAGGACTTGCCGTGCGTGATGACCTGCGGGTGAAAGATGATGATGATGTGCGGGAAGGTGATCTCCCCGATCTCGTAGATCGGCTCATCGGACACCCGCACGTAGCTTTCCACCGGCGCCATGCGCTTTTCCGACCCGTAGAAGGGGACGATCGTGCTCTCGCCGCCCGCATTGATGACCGCCGTGCTGAGGATGTGCGAGCCGGTGACGACCCCTTGGCCCCCGACCCCGGCCATCCGAATATTGAAGCGTTTTGCCATCGCTTCCTCCTTCGCTCTTGATCGTTTGCGACCGTACTGGCTCGCTCAGGCCTTGGTCACGGCAGCCGCCGGCTTGGGCAGGAACTCCTTGTAGCCGTAGCGCTCGGCGAGATACTGCTTGGCGTCGTCGGTGATGTACTCGGAGAACTGGTAGCGATCGCCCTCCACGTTTTTGGCGTCTTCCATGACCTTGTCCGTGGGAATGGCGTACTCGATGTTGCAGGAAGTATAGGCTTGGATGTAGGCAGGACCGACCTCGCGGGCGATCAGGACGGCCTTCTTGATAACGGTCTCCACCCGCCGCGGGTTGTTCGGCACGACCGTCGCGACATAGGCGCAGCCCGCTATCTTGGCCATCCCGACCATGTCCATCTTTTCGAACTTCTTGCCGAGCGGCGCCATCTTGAGCACCGCCCCCCGATTGGTCATGCCGCTCTCCTGGCCGCCCGTGTTGCCGTAGACTTCGTTGTCCAGCATGATCGTCGTGAACTTTTCCTTCCGGAACCACGAATGGAGCGTGGCTGAGAAACCGATGTCCGCCATGCCTCCGTCGCCGACCATGACAACCACATCCTTTGGCTTGTCGCCGAACCGGAGCCTCAGGCCCCGCGACAACCCGCTCGCCACCCCGTTCTGGTCTCCGTAGTTGCCGTAGACGAACGGAATCGCCGCTTGCGAGATCGCTAACCGGCCGCATCCCGCCGTCCCTACGGTGATCGTGTCCTCCGGGTTGGGGAAGGAAATCATCGACAGCCGGATGAAGAGCGTCATCGCGCAACCGGCGCACATGGGATGCTCCTCCAGGATTTCCTTGAAGCTGCCCATCTGCGACACCGAAACTTTTTTCCCGAAGGGACCATGCTCGACCATGTCCCTGTATTCTTTGGGCATGAACTTCTCAAAGCCTGGTGAAAACTTCACATAATCGAGACTCATCTTGGGGCCTCCCTGTATATGCCAGCCATTAGGCTATGTTGGGCTAGCCAGTTGTCGGCAATCTCCTGAAATTCCGCTGTACTTCAGTGCTTTCGAAGATTCTGCAGGCCAGAAAACAGCAAAGGCTGAAACGCTTAGGCCTCCCTGGACTTTCGCGTGGTCGAGTCTAGCAAAGCCCTCGGAAGCTTGTCAATTGCAAAGTGCCCCATCCACAAGGCTTCCACGAGACTCGCCAAACCGTATAACATGCCGGATATTAATGCAACTTGGCAGAAGACCCACCCCACCCGAAAGAAGGCCTACCAGGCCGAACGCTGGTAGGCCATTGGCCCTAACCGTCTCGGCCGATGCCGCAGCGAAGAGGAGGGCCATTGGGGGATTTCAGGGCTTCCCTTGACGCTCCAGACAAGGCCCCCTATAATGACAAAACTTTACGGAAAAACAGCTCGTTGCCGAGATCAGCAATAGCTCTAGGGACGGTCGGGTAATGGTTTCGTAAGCAATCGGTTTCGATAAGGCTGGTCGGTATGGCTCGCACGCTGAGCGTCAAACCCCTTACGGTTGAAAGCCTCGACAGGATCAAACGCCTCGCGGCGGACCTCGTCCGCGAAGCCAAGAAGAAGCTGCGTCACTGCCGGTACGCCGACCTTCGCCTGGAAATCATCGAAGTCAAAGCCGCGCGCGCCGAGAACGGCAACGACAAGTCGGCCCAAGACGACTATGGGTTCGGCTTCGGCATCCGGGTCCTGGCCGGCGACGCCCTGCCCTCGCCCGGCTACTACGGGCACCGGCTCGGCAACGCCGACATGCGAGGGCTGCCTTCCCTCCTGCGCGCCGGCCTGCGGCACGCGTACGACCGAGCCATCGCCAACGCGCAACACAAGGCCGAGCTGCGCAAGCGGTTCAAGGGGCTCGGCGACAGCCTGGCCGCGCTGGAGTTGGCCCCGATCGAGGTGCGGCAGGATACGGTCAAGGCCGAGTATGCCATCGATCCCCGTTCGGTCCCCCTCGCGGAAATCGCGCGCTACTGCACCGAAACCTCCCGTTCGGTCAGGGGACTGGGACCGCGCATCCGGTTCAACTCCATCGCCGCCACCACCAGCGTGAGCCGCGAACTGTTCGTCAGCTCGGAAGGCGCGGTGATCGATCAGTCGTTCGCCACCACGCTGGGGTTCTGCTCGGTGGTCGCCGAAAACGACCAGGCTCAGCAGGCCCTCAGCGATTACATCGGCCACCAACGCGGCTGGGAAGTCATCACCGAAGGCACGCGCAGCGAGCTGATCCGCCACCTGGATCTGCTCACTTTTTCCACCAGCCTGGCGCACGACTGCCTCAAGCTGGTGGACGCACCGTCCTTGCGCGCCTCAGACAAGGACGTGGTGGTGGTCACGGACCCCCACTACAACACGCTGAAGGCCCATGAGATCATCGGGCACCCGACCGAGCTGGACCGGGCGCTCAAGATGGAAACAGGCTACGCCGGACGGAGCTGGCTCTTGCAGACCCTGCACCGCACGCAGGTCGGCAAGCAGATCGCCTCCCCCCTCGTCACCGCCTACTCCGACCCCGGCCTGCCGGGCCTCGGCCACTATGCCTACGACCATGAAGGCACGCCGGCCCGCAAAGTGGTCCACATCGAGAAGGGGATCTTCAAAGGGTTCATGAACAGCCGGCAGACCGCCGCGATCCTGGGGGCGGAACCCAACGGCTCCTATAAAGCCATCGAGGCGTCGATGGTCCCGCTCATCCGCATGTCCAACACGGTCTTCGGAGCCGGCACACAGGATCCCGAGAAGATCATCGGAGAAGTCGATCGGGGCTACTACCTCGTAGGACACCGGACCCCCTCCATCGCCGAGTCCCGCGAGAATTTCAGCATCTCGGCCCAGAAAGTCTACGAGATCCGCAACGGACAGATCGGGCAACTCTACCGGGGCGGAGGCATGACCGCCGACACCAAAGACTATCTGATGAAGGTCGATGCGGTGGGACGGGACTTCCGCCTCTTCCCGATCCCCAACTGCGGGAAGGGCCAACCCATGCAGACCAAACGGCTCGGCAACGGCGCGCCCACCATGCGCAGTCGCGCCAGACTGACCGGCGTATGATAGCGCTGGCCCCCCTCAAAACCGCCGTCCAGCGGGCGCTCCGCCACATTGCGCGCGCCAAGGATGTCCAGGAGGCGGAAGTCTACGCCTCCAGCACGGGACACCTGCTCTGCCGGCTCAACTACACCTCCGAAATCCCCTGCCATGGAGTCGAAGAGCCCAAGTCCTCTGAAACCTTCGGCATCGGCATCCGCGCCGTCTTTGCCGGGTCCGACGGCCCTCGCATCGGCTTCGGCAGCGAGGCGCGCGACCTCTCGCCGGACGGTATCCGGCGCGCGCTGGAGAAGGCCAGGCAGAATGCGGTGCTCGACCCGGAGTTCATCTCGTTCCCTTCGCTTCCGCCGACCGAGAACCGCCAGTCCAGCCGATCAGTCCGCTACCATGATCCCGCCGTCATGGGCCTGCCCGACGGCAAGCTCGTCGAGGCAGGGTGGCGGGTGCTCGCCGAGGCCTTGAAGACCTTTGCCTCGTCGGGAGAGCTCGCGCGCCTGGCCGGCTCACAGGAAAAGCTGGCGCGCCTGGGCCTCATCGTCAGCGGGGACGTCAGCCTCACCCAGCAGCGGATGGCCGTTGCCTCCACCAGGATGCCCCGGGTCCAGACGGACGAGTCCACCGCCGTGACGTCCTACATCACCTCCATGGTGGAACGGAAGCAGGCCAAGGGGAGCGGCTATGCCGCCACCACTCATGTGGCCAAGTTCAAGGGCGAAGCCGGCAGCGAGGCGGCGCGCAACGCGATCAAGGCGGCCGAGGGCCGGCGCATTCCCGGCGGGATCTACAAGGTCGTGCTGGGCCCCCAGCCGGTCAGCGACCTCATGACCAATCTGATCCTGCCGAGCTTGAGCGCCGATGCCTTCTATAGCTGCCAGTCGGCCTTTCTCGGCGAGGTCGGCCGCTCCGTCGCCTCGGACCTGTTGACGATCTACGATCATGGTTCTGCCAAAGGCTGCGTGGCCAGCAAGAACCTGACCTGCGAAGGGCTCCCCACCGGCCGGACCAACCTGATCACGGGAGGGGTGCTGCAAGGGCTGCTCTCCTCGCATTATGAGACCCAGCGCCTGGGGCGGGACCCGCGCGCAAGAGAAAAGCTCGGTGTGAATCCGCAGGAACATCCGGAAGTGCTCGCGCCGAGGAACGGGTTCCGTTTGTCCAACCGAGGCGGGCGCTCGTTCGACGCCCCGCCCTCGATCGCCGCGAGCAACGTGTTCATCGAAGGGTCGGTCCCCCACACGAGGGACAGCCTCCTCGGTCTGGTCGGCGACGGCGTCTATGTCGGCCGCGTCTGGTATACCTACGCGATGAACGGCCTGCGGGCCGGGGATTTCACCTGCACCGTGGTCGGCGACTCCTATCTCATCAAGGACGGCCGGATCGCTGCGCCGATCCAGGGCAACAGCATCCGGATCACCGGCAATATCCGCCACCTGCTCACCAACCTTCTCGGGATCACCAAACAGGCCAGGCCCGTCATCGGCTGGGCGGCGGACGAAGTTGTTTATGCCCCTGAAATCGCCGTCCAGGGCCTGCAACTGTCCGAAATTGCCCAATTCATGGAATCCGTGTAGACTGCTCTCCATGCCCTTGCGTGTCATCATCCCCGGCGAAGAGGACGGGCAACACCACGTTGGAGGCGTGCATAACCGCCCTCCAATCCCCGACGGCACCCTCAAGGCCGAATGTCCCAAGTTCATGAGCCACGGGCCTTGCGGCGGCGTCCGCAAGGGAGGCTTCTGCGAGGTCTACCCGGAGATGCAGTGTCCCTGGGTCACGTTGTATTTTGAGCTGGAAAAAATCGGCCAAGTAGAATGGATGAAACAAGTCTGATCAGGCAGTGAACGGTGAAGCGTGAAAGGTGAAGGGTATGGTAGAAGGAGTTACTTGTCAGCTTGCTCGCTTGCCACTTGTCAGCTTAGAGGTGAGGGAAAGGGTGAGGCGTGAGGAATAAGGGAAAGAAAACTCAGCCAGCCTCGTCACTCGGATACTCCGAGCAGCATGCCAAGAGCGGCGTTTTGGCGCGCCTGCCGGAGATCGAGACCTGGCCCAACCAGTACAAGGGCTATGAGATCACGATTGAGATTCCGGAGTACACCGCTATCTGCCCCAAGACCGGCCTTCCGGACTTCGGCACCATCCGCCTGCGCTACATGCCGGACAAGGCCTGCCTGGAGTTGAAGTCGCTCAAGCTTTACATCCACGCCTATCGAAACCTGGGCATCTTCTACGAGAACGCGGTCAACCGGATTCTCCAAGACGTCGTGGCCGCCAGCCGGCCGGTCTGGGCCATCGTCACGGGCGAGTTCACCGCCCGCGGAGGGCTCCATAGCACCATCGAAGCCAAGTACCCCTAGCAGGGTGCTGAAAAAGGTCCCCAACTTCGTTCTCAGTCGCGTGCCTCCCTGCGACGTACCGAAAAAAGTACGCCTTAGTCGTCTCGCTCCCTGCGGCCTCGTTGGCTGACCTTTTTGAGCACCCTGTTGGGTTTTACAGCTTTCCCTCACCTTGCTTCCTAATTGTCTACGCTGTACCCTTACCCTCCGAGTTTGAGTTCAAGATCTTCCCGTTGCCAAATGGCGATTTATGCGATCGGCGACATCCAGGGTTGCTTCGCGGCCCTCCAGCGGCTGATCGAGAAGATCCGCTTTGATCCGGCCACGGACCGGCTCTGGCTCGTGGGCGACCTTGTGAACCGCGGATCGGAGTCCCTCGCCGTGCTGCGGTACGTGAAGGGGCTGGGCGAGGCCGCCGTGACGGTGCTGGGGAATCACGAGCTGCACCTGCTGGCGGTCGTGGCCGGCATCCTGCCGCCGCATCGTAAGGACACGTTTCACGATGTACTGACCGCGCCGGATCGGGAAGAGTTGCTGCAATGGCTGCGCCGGCGGCCCTTGTTGCACCGGGAACGAGGCCTGGTGTTGATCCATGCCGGGCTGCTGCCGCAGTGGACTGTGTCTCAGGCGGCCTCGCTCGCCCAGGAAGTAGAACGGGTCCTGCGCTCAGACGAGTACGTCGACTTTCTCGGCTACCTCTATAAGGTCGGCTACCTGACCAACAGCGACCCGCCACGGTGGGCTGACGAATTAACCGGGTTCGAACGGCTGGGGGTGATTGCCAACGCGCTGACCAAACTGCGAGTCTGCTCGGAGGCTGGCGACATGCACCTAGCCCACAAGGGCCCGCCGGAGGCCGCTCCTCCCGGCTTCATCCCGTGGTTTGACATTCCCGGACGACGGAGCGCGGACGCCACCGTGGTGTTCGGCCACTGGGCCGCGCTGGGCCTCCGGATTCAGGACAGGGTCCTGGCGCTGGACAGCGGCTGCGTCTATGGGCGGCAGTTGACGGCGGTGCGGCTGGAGGACCGGCAGGTGTTCCAGGTGCCTTTTTAAACGGATGGAGAGCCCTACTTGAGGTCAAGCTTGGTGATTTTCGACCCTTGCAGCACAAGATCAGCCATCAATCCTCGCGGGCTGAACACGATCGCCAGGATAGGCTCGCCTACCTTGGTCGTATCGAGCGACCCGTAGCCCCCCACTGCTATCAGGGTCACGCTCGCTTCCACGCCGATCTCCAAGCCTGAGCTGTTCCGAAATTTTTCCAGAGCCTCGTCCTTCATGAACATCAGGATCAGAGAGGTCTGTTGAACACCGGCCTGCAAGCCGAACGAGATCCCGACCAGATTGTAGTAGTCGACGGTCTTACCGTTCACACGCAGGGCGCCTTTGCCATACCGCATGCCCCAGATAAAACCTGCCTGATAGACGGCGGGAATCACCAGGATGCCCTTGGCGCTCTTGAGAAAATCTTCCGACCCTGCGATCTTCTCGTTGAACTCCTGCAAAACGAGATCCACCTCGGCGTCGATGGCCTTGGCGTCGGTGGCGTAGGAGAGACCAGTTGAGCAGAGGGTAACGGCAACGATCGTCACCGCTCCGAAGAAAGACTTCTTGATGGTTCCCATGAATACGATGAGTAAGTGAGAAGCGAACCCTCACACCTACTAATACAAACGACATAAATAATGTGATAAATAGGAATGAACTATGCTAACCTGGCTCCATGAGAAACCCAACGT
>Ga0194125_10009599_pt1 | contig 13382 bp, 13 predicted proteins | sample TA2KigC250mmetaG_FD_148626 | JGI IMG/M metagenome (GOLD analysis project Ga0194125, IMG submission 148626) | Freshwater microbial communities from Lake Tanganyika, Tanzania - TA2015034 Kigoma Deep Cast 250m | ecosystem: Environmental > Aquatic > Freshwater > Lake | place: Tanzania: Lake... | reverse complement strand
ACCGCGCATAATCGCCGCCTCCGGATAACATATTGTTATCGTTAACCATAACACCTTTTCAGCCTTATGGGCAGCGATTTTTTGGGGTTCTTAAAAAAGAGTTTTTCAACATCCTGCTAGTCTGTCCCCCGGTGGTATCGCTCAGGTAATAATCGGCTCCCATGCTGCTGTTCAATCTTGCCGTTAACGCGTAAGTCAGTTTCAGGTTCAGGGAGTGGACATCCACCGTGGTTCCCAAACTGGAGCCTGATTGATCCTGACGGTACCCCCCCTTAATGGTTAACTTTTCCCACCTGCGCTGCAGGCCAATATCCGTATAGGGAGAAAACTGGGTAGTCTTCCGGGTTTTTTCCTGCACCAGGATAAAAAAGGGGAAGTTTGACAGGTCCAGCACCTGAGCGCCGACTTTCTGAAGGGCGTAAGTGAAGCCGCTGGCAAAGTTGATGGTGTAGTCCTCGGAAAATTTATACTCCAGCCCGCTGAAGTATGACACCGACTGGGTTTGATTATTGGTTCCGGATTGGATGTACCGGGCCTGAATGTTGCTGTTGAGAGTGATTAGGGGGCTATAAACATATTTCCATCCCAGGGTTAGATTTTGAGTGGTATATCGGTGAAATTGGGCACTCTGGTAATTAACCTGGTTGTATGCATAAGACAAAGTAGTTGAGAGGCGCTCGGTCAGGTCATAAACCAACCCCGGCCCCAAGGCAACGGATTGCCGGGAGGTGCGCCTGATGATGAGGCCCGAAGTTGTGAGTTCTTCCTGGGAGGTGCTATCCACAATGAAGCCCGTGCTCATATTGAGGCTGAGGAGAGGCGTCAATTTATAGCTGCCTATTACCTGGGTGGCTTGGTCCAGGTTGCGCTGCTCCCGCCCCAAATAATAGATGCCCGTCAGCCCCAACCGGCCCTGAAGTTTCAGGATTTCCGTGTCGTAATTAAAGATGGCCGTAGGGGCCAGTTTTAAAATCCCGCCCGCTCGGGGCCTTTGCAAGTCATTAAATATGTTATTATTGAATTCTGTCCTGGCGCTAATGTCGGGGACCACCGACCAGTCGGCGCCGCCACTTTCCCTTAACCCCACAACTCCCAGGAAAAGGGCCAGCGCCAGGGAGACCCAGATTACCCGGGGCAGCATCCGCCTCGGCCTTCAGGGAACCACCACCACATCTCCGGGCAGGAGAATGCGATTCTCTTCCAGGGAACTCCCTTTGGACACAGCCTTGTAATTGAAATTAAAGACCTCCTCTTTGCCGCCGGATTTGCGGATAATGACGATCTTTCCCGGGGAGGCGAAGGGCGTCAGGCCGCCGGCCATGGCCAGGGCCTGCATCACCGTGGGGGGCCGGCCCACCGCGAAGTCACCGGGTTTGGCCACCTTGCCGATAACATAGATCTTATAGTTCATGGACTTCATTAAAATGACGGTGACATTGGCGTTGGTGACAAATTTCTCCAGGTGACGGTGGATTTCTTGTTGAAGCTGCTTGATAGTCAGGCCGGCAGCCTGGATTTCCCCCACCAGGGGGTAAGAAATCTTGCCGTCCGGCCGCACCACCATCTGCTTGGTGAGTTCCGGCTCTTTCCATACGGAAATTTCTATGGCATCTTCCGGTCCCAGGAGATAATTATCCTGATCTACCGTCAGGTTGGCGGCGGAAGCCTGGGCCTCCACCAGGTGTCCCGACTGAGCCCCACAGCCTCCCAAACCCAACAACACTAGTACTGCCAGAACCCATCTGAGAATGTTTGGCGGAAAACCTGCGGTGCGGGCTATTTTGAATTTGTATGGAGTTTGGATAAACGTTCGTTTCACTATCTTTTGCTCCCCTTCAATTCCCCAAGTAGAATTTACAGATTAACTCTGGGTATTGTCAAGTTATTTTTAATTAATGATTTCATTGTCATAGATGAAAGAGGGAGACCGCCACTGTTACAACTATAAAATAATAAAATCAGCTATGATTGCCACGTTATTTTATCACTTCGGGCAATTCAGGTATTTTTTAAATAAGATTACGAATTATTAAGATGCCCCGAAATGAGGCTATGGCAAAGGGAGGATTTTGCTTTTTTCTAAGTTTAGTTGGGTAGCTGTCAGTTTTTCAGCAGAAAAAGTTCTTACTGGATCGGGGGGTTCTCGCGACCCAGACGCACCAACATAAAAGGGGTAGGCGGCGCCTACCCCTGTGGCCATCAAAATGCGGATGGTAATACCCCGGCGGAGTGGCTCAATACCAGTGCGGCCGCCGGAATGTTGTTAAAAAAGTTTATTTCATTTCTATTCCGATCCCTTGCACTCCCAGGGTGATCTGCACCCCCTGCTGCACCGACCGCAGGTTCATAATCACCCCTCTGGGGTTCCGCATCACCAATCCGGCGACCCCCTTGCCCAGGGCTAGTCCGGCCTCCACCGCGGCGTAATTGCCGGCGAAGTCCGCAGGATTCTCCAGGTTATAGACGTCTCCCACCGCCTTGATCTTGGATAAGCCTACTGCCCCCACGTTGAGGCCCGTGACTTTAAATTTGTATTCTTTGCCCCTAAACTTGAGGACGCCATCACCCCAGGAAAATCCCACTCCGGCCGCCACTGCCGAGGCTTCCAGGCTCACTTCCCCGATGGGATATGGTTCGGTGGGCTGGGCCACCCCCGGGGAAACGGCAAAAATAAGAGACCCTACTACCATCAGACTGAAGAAAACCAAATACTTCCGCATGAGCCAGTTCTCCTTTCTTTTTGGGTCAAAAATTAATTTCTTATTACTGAATAGTCAAGATGATTGTTTTTCCCTGATAATTTAACCGCAGACTTCGGCTTGCGTCGGGCCACCGCCAGGTCGCCCCGACACGCCTTGCTCCCTCGTAGGACACCCGCGTGGCTGTTCTACATCCTACCATGGAACCCGAATGCTTAGTCGGCAAATATTATGGAACACTTAAATTCTTTTATTCCAGTGGCGACGGACGGCAGGAGGGAGGTGGGCATGGTTCCGTTTTGCGGTTATAATACGGCTAGGCTGAGTTAGCTTATCAATTTCCCGTGCCGACGCGGAATACCTCCTGGGGAGGACTATTGCCGGTAATGCCGCGCCCGGGGCGGACGGGAACAGACCCGGAGCTTAACGCAAGTTTGAGAATCCTATGAATATTTCCGAATACCACTGCAAGTTGACCACCCCGGAAAAAGCCGTGGCCGTCATGGGAGACGGCGCCGTCATCGTCCACGGTATGGCCGTGGGGGAGCCTCCGGCCCTGCTGGAGGCCATAGCCCAGCGGGTGAGGCAGGGCGAACTTAAAGACCTCAAGATCTATTCCCTGCTGCCCATGGCCCACTCGGCCCGCACCATCCTGGCCCCGGACTTGAGCCATCAGATTCACCACTACAGCTGGTTTGTCAGCGCCTCGGACCGGGAGCTGGTGAAGGCCGGGGTAAATTTCTTCGTGCCCAATGAGTTCCACCAGATTCCCCGCCTCTGCCGGGATTTCATGGACATCGACGCGGTCCTTACCACGGTCTCCCCCATGGACCAGGCGGGGTTTTTCACCTTCGGGGCGGTGAACGACTACATCTCCACCGCGGCCCGCTGCACCCGGCGGCTCCTCGTGGAAGTCAACCCCCGCATGCCCCGGGTCTTCGGGGAGTCCCTCCTTCACGTCTCCGAGGTGGACGTCATCGTGGAGCACGATGCGCCCCTCCTGGAAATCACTCCCACGCCCCCCAAGCCCGAGGCGGAGCAGATCGGCCGGCTCATTGCGGAAATGATCCCCGACCGCGCCACCTTGCAATTGGGCATCGGGGGCATCCCCAACGCGGTGTGCCATCATCTGGAGAACCATAAGGACCTGGGAATCCACACGGAGTTGCTCTGTCCCGGTATGGTGCACCTCATCAAGAAAGGAGTGATCACCGGCCGGGCCAAGACTATCCACCCCCGGAAACACGTATTCACCAACGCCCTGGGAGACCGGGCGATGTACGAGTTCATGCACGACAACCCCAGCATGGAAAGCTATCCGGTGTCCTATACCAACTCCCCCCACATCATCGCCCGCAACGACAAGATGATCTCCATCAACTCCACCCTGGAGGTGGACTTGCTGGGGCAGTGCAATTCCGAACACCTGGGGGGCTTTGAATACAGCGGCACCGGGGGCCAGTTGGACTTTGTCCGGGGGGCCTTCAACTCCCCGGGAGGCAAGTCCTTTATCACGTTTTACGCCACGGCCCATGACGGCCAGGTCTCCCGGGTGGTGCCCCGCTTCGCCCCGGGCACCGTGGTCACCACCCCCCGGATGGACGTTCATTATCTGGCCACGGAATACGGGGTGGTGAATCTCAAGGGAAAATCCACCCGGGAGCGGGCCTTGGACATCATCAGCCTGGCTCACCCCCGGTTCCGGGAGGACCTGCTGAAAGAAGCGGAACAGATGCGGCTGTTATAATCCCCGGATTTCGGAGATTTACCCAGATATTGGTATTGGTCATTTTGAATCTCCTTACAATCCAAGGGGACCCTTACCAGGCGGATGGGTTAGAGATTTTTGGAGAATTGAAAATGGCAGTGCAGTAGAGAAGGGCATACGGGTGATCGTAAATAGATATTGCAAACGGAAACCCCTTTGAATATATTATCGAAAAAATGGTTTTTCGATAATAACTTTTTTTATATGTTCAGAGACGATAATAATGAAAAGCAGGCTGACCACTAGAGCGGGCAATTATGTGCAGCAATCAGGAGGTTATAAAGCCTTTATTCCGAAGAGGCTGCCTCCGGACCCCCCGATTCGTTATGATGACGAAATGTGGGCACTATTATCCAAGGCAGACCGAGCCCTGGGGCGTCTGGATGGCTCCACTGATATACTCCCCGATCCTGATCTTTTTGTCTTTATGTATGTGCGCAAAGAGGCTGCGCTTTCTTGTCAGATCGAAGGAACCCAGGCTTCTTTGATGGACGTCTTGGAATTTGAAGCTCAAGCTTTGGAGCCGGGCCGACCTCAGGATGTGGGAGAAGTGATAAATTATATTAAAGCAATGAATTATGGACTGGATCGCCTGAAAGAACTCCCTCTTTCCCTAACACTACAACGTTAATTACCGGCTGCTTCAGTACAACTCTTTGTATTTATTGTCATTCTGAGCGAAGCGAAGAATCTAGACCCTTCGCCTACGGCTCAGGGTGACAAAACTGATTGTCAGTAATATCCAATGGTTGGCCTATCATGGGCGATATGGGAGATATTATCTAACGTAGTAGTACTAAGGTTAATTGGTGAAATTCACGGAAAGCTTTTAGAAGGTGTACGCGGAGGTGAGAGAAGACCGGGAGAGTTTCGCCAATCTCAAAACTGGATCGGCACTCCTGGGATAGATGGGTTAACCACTGCGGAATTTGTGCCACCACCCCCACATGAGATGATCGACGCCCTAAATGACCTAGAAAAATTTATTTATGATCCAAAGCCCATACCTATGCTGGTCAAGGCAGGCTTGCTTCATGCCCAGTTTGAAACAATTCACCCATTTTTGGATGGTAATGGCCGTTTAGGACGTCTCCTTATAACCTTTTTAATCTGTCAACAAGAAGTTCTAAATCGTCCCCTCCTTTATCTTTCACATTTCTTTAAGAAATATAAATCTGAATATAATAGTAGATTGCAAGCCATAAGAGATAAAGGAGATTGGGAGAATTGGTTAAAATTTTTCTTGCGCGGTGTTTATGAAGTAGCCCAAGAGGCAACTAATAAAGCTCGCCAGATTGTGAGGTTACGGGAAGAGCATAGGGCTTCAATTTCAACAGAAATGGGGCGCGGTGCCGTTAACGGCCTTGTGGTTTTAGAAACACTTTATTCTAATCCAATAATCTCTGTTGAAACTGTTTCTGCAATCACAGGACTTTCCTACCCGAATGCAAACAGGCTTGTAAAAGATTTGTGTAAGATAAAAATTTTAAACGAATTTACTGGCAGGAAGCGAAATCGGCGCTTTGCATATTCTTCTTACTTAGAACTTTTCAAGGATAGTGATCAAAATGGCCCAACCGAATGAATTTTCTTGCGCAATAGTGATTTGCCAATCCCGGAAATTGCCCAAGTGATAATTGAGGCGTTTATGGCCGAAATCGCCCGTTTTTTGATCATCAGCGGGGTGCTGCTGGTGGTCATCGGCGTTGTCATCCTGCTGGCCCCCCAAGTGCCGTGGCTGGGAAAGCTCCCCCTGGATTTCACCTATAAGCGGGACAATTTCACTTTTTACTTTCCCCTGGGGACTTGTATTCTCCTCAGCATTATTTTGTCCATAATTTTCGCGTTATGGCGCAAGTAATTTTTTAAAACCGCAGATGAACGCCGATTAACCCAGATAACGATTAAGAAAATCCGGGTTTATCGGCGGTCCTCGGCGGTTCCATTTGCAAAATTTCCCCAGGGGCGTATACTGGACTTAAAAGTAAGCTAAAAGCACTCCCTTAACCCCAGGGCCTGAGGGAGGTGGATATATGCCGGAACTTCGCAAAGATCCTATCATTGACCGCTGGGTGATTATCGCCACCGAACGGGGCAAGCGGCCCCACGATTTTGTCATTGAACCGGACGTGGTTAAGGGGGGATTTTGTCCTTTTGACCAGGGCAATGAGCATACCACCCCGCCGGAGCTTTTTGCCCTCCGGGACTCGGGCACCGCTCCCAATACCCCGGGCTGGCATCTACGGGTGGTCAACAATAAATTCCCCGCGCTGGTAATGCGGCCGGAAGACCTGCTCAACCGCCAGGGCGAGGGCATGTTCGACAAGATGAACGGCATCGGCACCCATGAGGTCATCATCGAACATCCCGACCACCAGGCCCTGCTCACCACCATTACCATTGAGGAGTTCATGCTGGTGCTGGGGGCTTACCAGGAGCGCATGCTGACCCTGGCCCAGGATCCCCGGTATCAATATGTGCTGATCTTTAAAAACTGGGGCCGGGCCGCGGGGGCTTCTTTGGAGCACACCCACAGCCAGCTTATCGGGCTGCCCATCGTCCCGGAGCTGGTCCAGGAAGAGATCCAGGGCAGCAAGCTTTACTACAAGTGGAAAGAGCGCTGCGTCTTCTGCGACATGGTCCGCCAGGAAATGCAGCAGCAGGTGCGAGTGGTCCTGGAAAACCAGGAATTCGTGGCCCTGTGTCCCTTTGCTCCCCGCTCGCCTTTTGAAGTCTGGATCCTCCCCAAGACGCACCATTCCAGCTACATGGACTTAAGCGACGCCTCCCGGCGGCATCTGGCGGAAATCTTTTCCGCCACCTTGAAACGACTGGAAAAGTCCTTGCTGAGTCCGGACGGATTCAGGGCGCCATACAATTTTATCCTGCACACCGCGCCCCTGAGAGATCCGGCCATGCCCCATTACCACTGGCATTTTGAGATCATGCCCAAGCTCACCCTGATGGCGGGGTTTGAGTGGGGCTCGGGCTTTTTCATCAATCCCACCCCACCGGAAGATGCGGCTCAGTATCTCCGGGAGGTGAAGCTGTAAGAGGGCTTATGCACATCCTGATGGTAACTCCGGAGGCCAACCCCTTTGCGGCTAGCGGCGGCCTGGCCGAAGTGATCCACGGCCTGTCCAGGGCCCTGGTAAGCCTGGGACAGCAGGTAACGGTGATGATGCCCTTGTACCGTCAGGTTCGGGAATCGGGGCGGGAACTCATCCCCACCGGCCGCACGCTCACCATTCCTCTGTCCTGGAAGACCCTAAACGCGGATCTCTTCCAGGCGGCGGAAGACGGAATAACTTATTACTTTATCGGCCAGGACAGCCTCTTTAACCGGGAAGGACTGTACGGCACCGCGTACGGCTCGTTTGAGGACAACTCCGAACGGTTTATCTTCTTCTGCCGGGCGGTAGTGGAGACCCTGGAAGCCCTGGAATTGGAGGCGGACGTCTGCCACGCCCACGAGTGGCAGACGGGGCTGGTGCCCGTTTACCTGCGCACCCTGTACCACGACCGTCCCCGGTGTCAGCGCCTGCCGGTGCTCTATACGGTGCACAACGTGGGTTACCAGGGGATCTTCTCTTCCTTTGATCTGCCCCTCACCGGTTTGGACTGGGACCTGTTCTCGCCCAAGGCCCTGGAGTTTTACGGCAAGATCAACTTAATGAAGGGGGGCCTGGTCTTTGCCGACCTCCTGAGCACCGTGAGCGCCAAATACCGGGAAGAAATCCAGACCCCGGGGTTTGGCTTTGGCCTGGAGGGCCTTTTCCGGGAGCGGGCCCACGAGCTTTACGGCATCCTGGAAGGGGTGGATTACCGGCGCTGGGACCCCAGCCGCTGCCCCTATATTGCGGCGCCTTATGACCGGCAAAACCTGGAGGGCAAAAAGACCTGCAAGGCCGCGTTGCTGGGGCAGTTTAACCTGGCCCTGCCCATTGACCGACCTCTTATCGGCATAACTACCCGCTTCTTCGAACGCAAGGGCATCGACCTGGTGGAGAATATCCTGGACGAACTCCTCCAGGGGGATGTGGGCCTGGTCATTCAGGGCACTGGAGAAGAGCGGCACCAGTACCTCCTCAAGGAGATCAGCCAGCGCCACCCGGAAAAAATGGGCTTGGTGGTGGGCTACTCAGACGAGTTGGCCCATCGTCTCATTGCTGGGGCCGATATCTTTCCCATGCCTTCCCGTTATGAACCCTGCGGCCTGGACCAGCTCTATTGTCTCCGTTACGGCACCATTCCCGTGGTGCGGGCCACCGGCGGCCTGGATGAAACCATCCCGGAGTACAACCCGGAAACCGGGGAAGGCAGCGGTTTCAAGTTCTCCGGGTACACCCCCACGGAATTTCTGGGCGCCTTGCGGCGGGCCCTAACCCTTTATCAGAACCGGACGGCATGGGAGACCCTCATGCGCCGGAACATGGCCCTGGACTTTTCCTGGGACACCGTGGCCCCCAAATATGTGAACCTGTATCAGGACGCGGTGGACAAACGCCAGCGTCTTTTAAAGGGCTAAATCCTTATGGTGGCTGAACGGACCGCGTTCCTGAACCAGATGGTGGAGGTCTTCACCTCCACCGTGAGCTTTGGGGAGCGCCTCAATAATATGGTCCACCTCCTGGCCCGCAACCTGAAAGTGGACCTGGCCCTTTACTTTGCCCTGGACAAGGCCAAGGAGACGCTGTTTTTAAATATCAGCAGTCAAGGCCCCGTGCCTCCCCACCTGCGGGTGGAATTTCCCCTGGGACAGGGAATTGTGGGCGAAACCGCCGCCACTCGCAAGATTAAGGTGGTTCATCGGGATCATCGCCCGGCCCCGCAGACTAACGCCCTCCTGGAAAAGCTCCACCCCGCGTATCACACCCTGGCTTGCTTTCCGGTGGCCGACGACAATTTCCTTTATGGAGTTATGCTCCTGATGGACCGGGAGGACCGCAGCATTACCCCGACGGAACGCCAGAGCGTACAATTGGTCTCACTGATGCTGGCTGGGACGCTTCGCCAGGCCATACTCCAGGACGAGGCCAAAAAACGTATCGCCGAATTGTCGGTCCTCTTCGAAGTCGGCAAGGCCCTGGCCTCTACGGTGGAACTGGAAGAACTGCTGGAACGCATCGTCAGCACCACCGCCAAGGTCATCACGGCCCGGGGCGCATCCTTGCAGATTGCCGACGCGGTTTCGGGAGAAGTTCGGGTCTCCTCCCGGTATGGCCGGGTCCCCTCGGGGGGGCCGTTTCCGCCCCCGGATTTTCCCGTCTCCGGGGGGCCGGCAGGACCGGCATACTTTGAGGCCGAAGCGATGGATTCCCAGGGCCGCACCCACTACTGCCTGGCGGTGCCCCTTATTTTCAAAGGCCAGCTTCGGGGCGCCCTGGGCGTTTACGACAAATTAGCTCCCGACGACGGCCACCTCCCCTTTGACCCGGAGAACCGCCAACTGCTTTACACCATGGCCGGATTGATCGTCAGCGCCATTGAGAACGCCCTGACTTATCAGCAGGTGGAGGAACTGGCGGAGAAAAACCAGCGCATGGTGAAAAATCTCACCGTGCTTCAGGAGATTTCCCAGGCCCTGCTCACCACGGTGCAAGCTGATAAGCTGCTGAGCATCATCCTCCAGGGCCTTACCCTGGAACAAGGCCTGGGATTTGACCGGGCCATGGTCATGCTGGTGGACGAGGCCACCCAGACCCTGAAAGGGGCCAAGGCCGCCCGGCGCACTCCCCTGCCGCCTGATCTTCCGTTGCCGCGCGCCCTGTTGCTGCCCTTGGCCCAAGAGGTTCCGGTGGCCGATTGGGAGGTCCCCTTGCAGGCCGACGAGGGCCCCTTGGTGGTGGCGGCCTTACAAAAGCGCCCTTATCTCAACCAGCCGGGACTGGACTCCGACCTGCCCCGGGCCCTCCGGGGCCGGTACACCGCCTCGGAGTTCTTCATGGTGCCCCTGGTGGTGAAGGACCGGACCACGGGCTTGATCCTGGTGGACAACCAGGATTCGGGCCGCTCCCTGGACCCGGAACCCCTGGATTCCCTACAAATGTTTGCCACCGAGGCCGCCCTGGTGTTGGAAAACGCCCAGCTCTATTCCACCATTGAAGCCAACAACCGGGAACTCCTGCTCATCCGGGAGCGGATGCTGGAATCCGACCGGCTGGCGGCTCTGAGCAGCCTGGCTTCGGGCATGGCCCACGAAATCCGCAACCCCCTGGTGTCCATCGGCGGCTTTGCCCGCCGCATCGCCAAACTGGTGGACGAAAAGTCCCCTTTACGGGGTTATGTGGAAGTCATCCAGGAAGAAGTCACCCGCCTGGAGAAGCTCCTCCGGGAAATCCTGGACTTCACCGGGGAGAACCTCAGCTATTACGGGGACCACGACCTCGGCAAGATTATCGAAGACACCCTCATCCTGGTGCAGCGGGACCTGGACGCCTTCAAAATCAAAGTGGTCAAGGATTTTTCCCCTTTGCCCCGGCTGCACTGCGATGACCGGCAGATGAAGCAGGTCTTTTACAATCTCTTCCAGAACGCCATCCAGGCCATGCACCAGGGGGGCGTCCTGACCATCCGCACTTATACTATGAATAAAGAAGACGGCGTTTACGCGGCCGCCGCGATCTCCGACACCGGGGGCGGCATTCCCCTGGAAGTGCTGCACAACATCTTCAATCCCTTTTTCTCCACCAAAGACTATGGCACCGGCCTGGGCCTGGCCATTGCCCAGCGCATCGTTTCCCGGCACTATGGCCAGATTGAGGTCAACAATGAAATGGGCAAAGGCGTGACTTTTATTGTTTCCCTGCCGGTGGCCAAATATTGTTTGGTGAAAGAAGAAGGCCAGGGCGCAGCCCCCGCCGCGGTGCTGAAGGCTACCAAGGGAGGATGAGAATGAAAAAAATTCTGGTGGCTGACGACGAAATGAGCATCCGCCTCCTTTACAGCGAAGAACTCAAAGAAGAGGGCTACGAGGTGTATCTGGCCTCCAACGGCCGGGAGGCCCTGGAAGTTGTGGACAAGATTCCCCTGGACCTGGTGATCCTGGACATTAAAATGCCGGAAATGGACGGGATTGAGGCTCTGCGTCAGATCAAGGAGAGGCGGCCGGATTTGCCGGTGCTGCTCAGCACCGCTTACGGGGAATACCGGCAGGACTTCGCCACCTGGGCCTCCGATGAGTACCTGGTGAAATCTTCGGACCTGGAAGACCTCAAGTCCGCGGTGAAACGGTATCTGCAGGATTAAACCGGAAAAGGGCCGGAAATGTCCAAAACCAAAGGTTTGTTACTCCTGATTCTCGCTATCCTGGTGGGGGTTTTTGCCTGGGAAAATAACCAGCCCACGCCTCCCCTCAAACTTTTCGGGTTAGACCTGATGGTCTTTCCCACCTTCATCATTGTCTATAGCTGTTTGCTCATCGGCTTCGCGGCCGGTTGGGTGGCCCACGCCCTGAGAATCAAGAAGAAGAAACGCCAGGCCGCGGCCGCTTCAGTTCAAACCCCAGAAGAGCCAGAGCCCCAGAAGACCCAGGAAGCCCAATAGACTGCCCATCAGCAGGAACAACGCCATCCCCTCCAAAAACACGAAGATGGCCAGGGTTCCCAAGGCCCGGCCGGTGCTCAGGCCAAACGCGGTTTTTATTCCCTTGTATATCAGATATATTACCCACACCGGGGCCACCAGCCCCCCCAGGAGGGGGACCAGGGCGGCGGCCATCCCCGCCTGAGAGTAACTGATGATCCTCCAGACGGGGACAAATTTCGTCCGGCAGCCGGCAAGATTTGCCGCCCCCCACAGGCAGAGGCCATTTAACTCCATGTTCGCCAAAGTCAGGACCGGGGCCAGGACCATGAGGGCCAGGAAAAACTTCATTTTCCCGGTAATAATGGAGGCGGCGCCAACCCAAGCCCCGTCCAGCAGGCGGGAGAGGGCCAGGGACAACAGGAGCTGCCAGTAAAGGACAGCCGCCAGGCCCACAGTGCCCACGATGAGGCCGAAGGCCAGGGGCTCCTGCCAGCGCTCCCCTGGGGCCTGGAAAAGCCTCCGGGGGTGGAACAGGGCTTCCCGGAGGGTGCGCCAGAACCCGGTCCAACGAGGCTCGTCCGGGTCTTCCCAGGGAAGAGGTTTGCTGCTGTCCGGTTGGGTTTCCGACTCCACAAACCCGGACGAGGCCGCCAGTTCTTCTCCTTGGGTCATGGCCGCCTCGCGTCGATGAGGGCCTTGACCTCTTTAGGATCCGCCAGGCCGAACCAAAACATGTTATCCCCCCGGACCCGGTCAATGATGAAAAGGTTGCCCACCCGGAGCAAGGTCTGGGTGAGGCCCCGGCGTATCTGGACTTCTCCCAGGTTCTCCCAGGGGATGTCCTGCCGTTGGGCCGGCCAGCGCCAGATTTTGCTCAGGCCCTGGACGTTAATGTGGTACGACTGCCCCCGCATGTAAACCACCGCGGCCACCACCAGGGCGCCCAGAAGAAACCCCAACCATAAGGGAAGCCCCACCGCCGGGTTAATGATGGGACCGAAGAAACAGATGGCCATGGCCACGTAATAGACAAAAAAAGCCCGGGCGCAGGGTTTGAATATAATATCCGATTCTTCTTTCATCATTTTCTCCAAATGAGATTTGTCATATGCATTTATTAAGTATTTATAAATAATATTTATTTTTACCCGACCGCTTATGTATTTTTTGTAATATTTCTTGGGGAATTTCAAATAATGGATTCTTCTTCCAATACGGTTCCTCTTTTTCTTTCCCAAATATTCTATTTAGTTGATTTATAGGTAATGACCCTTTAATGGTTGATAAATAATTTCGTAGACATTAATTCTCGCAGCGACCAGACATGACCTGACAAGCCGGCCGCCATGGCTGGTGTTCTGGATTGCCACCTTCTTGGGGTACTGTTG
>Ga0194125_10009595_pt1 | contig 13386 bp, 10 predicted proteins | sample TA2KigC250mmetaG_FD_148626 | JGI IMG/M metagenome (GOLD analysis project Ga0194125, IMG submission 148626) | Freshwater microbial communities from Lake Tanganyika, Tanzania - TA2015034 Kigoma Deep Cast 250m | ecosystem: Environmental > Aquatic > Freshwater > Lake | place: Tanzania: Lake... | reverse complement strand
CTTTTGGCGGCTCCGGCTTTGGCGGCTTTGGCTCCTTTGGGGGCTCCGGCTTTGGCGGGACGGGTTCCTTCGGGGGCTCGGGCTTCGGAGGAGTTGGCTCCTTCGGGGGTTCCGGCTTCGGCGGGGTCGGCTCTTTGGGGGGCTCTGGCCTCGGCGGGATGGGTTCCTTGGGGGGTTCGGGCTTGGGCGCGACGGGCTCCTTCGGCGGCGTGGGCTTCGGCGCGGCCGGCTCCTTGGGCGGCTCGGCCATGGCAATCACCGGCTCCTTCTCTGGCTCGACCTTGGCGAGGTCGCCCCCCTTGGCCTTGATGATCTCGGCCTCGACCAGGGCGGGGTCGAGGGCCTCCGGCATCTGGCGGGGCTGGATGCAGGTGGAAAGGCAGATGGCCAGGGGCGCCAGCCAGGCAACGAGGCACAGCGCTCTCTTCACGGTGGGTCTCCCATGTCTAGAGATGACGCACACTTGCGCGAGGGGAACCGGCACGTGGAAACTCCCCACAAGTCTAGCGCACGCCCAGCGCGCCGTCAAGTCGCTTGACTCCGCCGCCGCTCTATGGTGTTCTACTCCCCGGCCGCAACTGGTCGCCATAGTGTGGAGGCGCCCATAGTGCGTATGTGCGCACCTCCACACTATGGGGTCGCTCTCTTCGGAAAAGGGCTTGCCTATGCGTCGGACCCACCTCCTGTGCTGTGTCCTCTTCTGCCTCCTCTGGCCCCTGGCGCGGGGCGGGGAGACGCGCACCTTCACCATCCGCGAGCCGTTCGGCCTCGCCTGGGGGCCGGACCGGGTGAGCTACAAGGTGGAGTTCCCGAAGGATGGTTTCAATCACCTTGCGCTCGTGGCGGATACGCCCGAAGTCTGGGGCAACGAAGTCGCGTTTCAACTGTCCGACGTCGCCTTGTGGCCCGACACGCGTACCATCCGGCGCGCCACGCTTTCCTTCATGGCCCGCCTGAAGCCGAACGGAGTGGCGCGGTGGGAGCTGCAGAATATGGGAGGACCTTTGAATCCCGTTATTCCCGACCTCGCGGTCAGGGAACGTGACGGCGTAATCGAGCTAGCGACCAGCAAGTTCGGCATTCGTCTCGTGGGTGGCGCGAAGACGTTCTCCGCGCCCGTTGCCGCCGACCAACTGCCGGCGCCGATTCAGGCTGTGCGCCTGGCCGACGGGAAGTGGATTGGCCGCGGCTGGTGGCAGACCGATCGCCCGTGCCTCGGCTACAAAGCCGTCCTCGTCGAGAAGGGGCCGGTCTTCGCCCGCGTCGCCCTCCAATACGACTTCGCCGACAACACGTCCTACAAGGCCACGGTCGAGCTGTCCGCCGGGCAGGACATGGCGGTCATCTCCGAGGAGTTCGACCTCTCGAAGGGCCGCCGCTACGAGATGCCCGAGCTGGGCGGCGTGAGGCCGGGCGACACCTTCCAGTACGTCCTCCCCACCTTCGCCGGCTCTGTGGGCGGGGCCTCCGCGCCCCGCGAGAAGGAGAAGGAAGACGCGGGGCAGGGACGCCCCGCCCACAGGCAGAAGCCACTCATGTGGGACTGGTGGTGCCAGACCCACGGGCGAGTGCCCTCCCCTAACGCCTACTGCTTCTCGTTCTACGACGGCCTGGAGCCAGATAGTTGCGAGTGGCACGGCCGCATGTACCACGAGGCGGCCAAGCCGGGCGACGGCGGCCTGAAGTGCGATAGGGATGGCCGCGTGATCAGCCTCAACGCCTATCTCCAGTGGGGCGAGGACGAATCGCTCACCTTCGCCGCCTACAACTCGAAGGCCCCAAAAGATGCTCTGGCCATCGTCGCCCTGCGGCCCAGCCAATGGCTCCACCCCGACATCGAGCCGCACCCGATCAAGACCCTCGTGCAGTACGTGCAGACGAACAACCTGTGGATCGAGCGGAGGGCCAAGCCCGACCTGTTCCTGCGTGCGCCCACGTGCCTCGGCAAGCGGGTCTACGGCATCGGCGTCGTCCCCCGCACCGAGACCCAGCATGAGAAGGGGAACAAGAAGACAATGTCCGAGGCCATGCTCCGCCACGTCCGCCTCGGGCGCCTGGAACTCGACCGGGTGAAGGACTGGGTGCTCGACTACGAGGAGGCGTCGAAGTTCCCGCGCCTGTTCGTGGACGCAGGCGACATCGAGCGCTTCCGCACCCGCGTGCAGAAACACCTGACCGGCCTCCAGCACATCCGCTGGGTGAGCTACCTGAGCAAGGATGATCCCAAGACCGGCGACCAGCTCATCGCCGAGACCCTCGCCGCCCTGGAGAAGTTCGTCCGCACATTCGCCACGGAAGACTACGGGCACATGATGTACGCGATCAACGCGGGAGTGCTGGCCCACGCGGCTGACGTGGCGCTGGCCGTGCCCCACCTGGCCCCCGAGCAGCGGGCCACCATGCTCCGCTACCTGGCCGCAATGGCCTACAACAGCCTGTCGCCCGACTATGTGCCGCCCCGCGAGGCCGGCTTCGCCTGGGGCTCGGCAAACATGATGTCCCAGCTCCGCGCGCGCGGCGCCCTCCTCGCCTCCCTCCTGCCCAACCACCCCGAGGGGAAGGGGTGGCGGGGCTACCTCACCGACTGGATGACCGCCTACGTGGAGAGCCAGGTGAACCCCCACGGCGCCACGCTCGAGTGCCCCCACTACAGCGGCATGGTCTTCGAGCTGGGCATCGTGCCCCTCCTCGCCATGTCCCGCTGCGGCGACAGGATCGACATGTCCGCCGCCACCGCCCGCTTCGCCAAGGCCGCCCGCGTGAGGATGGGCACGCTGCTGCCCTGGGACCTCCGCGGCGGCTACCGGTCGTGTCCGCCCATCGGCGACGGCTACTACGCGCCCGACGGCACGTTCCCCATCATGGCCGCCCTTTTTGAGAAGAACGAACCCTCTCTAGCCAAGAACCTGATGTGGGCGACCAGCGAGACCGGCCGCGCCCTCGGCGGCCACCCCACCCAGACCGGCCTGCTCATTGACCCCGGCAGGGAGGCCAACCGCCCCGACCTCGCCTCGGAGCACTACCAGGGCATGGGCTTCGTCATGCGCAACGGCTTCCCACGCCAGGACGAGACCTTCTTCCTCGGCCTCGCCGGCGGCTTCGCCGTCGGCCACGGCCACGCCGACCGCGGCTCGTTCATCTACTACGCCAAGGGCGCCCCCCTGATGATTGACTTCGCGGCCATGTACACCCCCAGCATCGGCGAGGCTTGGCTCCACCCTGGCGGCCTCAGCTTCAACCACGACGAAACCGTCCGCCCCTGCCCAGGCCGCGACCGGAAGGGCTGCTACTACACCGGCAAGGTGTGGCAGGACCACAAGGTCGAGCCCTTCACCTGCCTGGAGCCCGGCTGGGACCCGCAGGCGAAGGACCTCGACGAGGCGCACGGCAAGGTCACGCGCTTCGTCACCCTGCCCGCCGCCGACTACGCCGAGATGGTCCGCCCCATCCGCTACCTCAACCGCGTGCCCTACGCCCTGCCCGAGACACACAACCAGCTCGTCACCCGCGGCGCATCCGAGGACGTGTGGGCCAAGCAGCCCTTCACCTGGACCCGCCGCTACATCATGGTCAAGGACCCCGACCCGCTGGGCCACAACTACGTCGTCTTCCGCGACGACCTTGGCGGCAACGCCGAGCTGACGCCCGCCCTCAACCTCTGGTGCCTGGCCGACAAGCTCAGCGTGAAGGGCCAGAGCGCCTTCTACGTCGGCCAGCACGGCGTCAACCTCCACTGCTTCATCGCCGAGCCGAAGACGTTTGCCCACCGCACCCACCGCGTGAGCCACCCGTGCGGCTTCGGCTTTGCAGCCCACTACGAGAAGACCTTCGGCAAGAAGTTCGAGGAGGCCCAGCTCCTCTGCCAGGTGCCCCAGGCGCCGGGCAAGGGCGGCTACTTCGTCGCCCTGATCCCCCAGAAGAGCACCGAGCCGCCGCCCATCATCAACGCCGCCCTCGACCACAAGGGGGTGGATGACGGGGACGCCATCCTCCTCGTGTGGCCCGACCGCCGTGACACCGTGGTGCTCGTGAACCAGCCGAAGAAGGTCGTGGCCGAGGACCTGGTGGTTGAGGGCACGGCCTTCGTCGTCACCAGGGCGGGGGCCAAGCTCACCGCCACCATGCTCGCCCCCGGCCGCGTCACGCGCCAGGGCAAGGAACTCCTCAGCGGCGAGGGGCCGAAGACGATAGAAGTCGGCCAATGAGAAGATGGGTGGGTCGCCGCTCAGCCGGCCAGCACGGCGATAGCCTCGATCTCCACCCGCGCGCCTTTGGGCAGGGCCGAGACCTCGACGGTGGCACGGGCGGGCGGGTTCTCCTTGAAGAACGCGGCGTAGACCTGGTTCATCGCCACGAATTCGCCCATGTCCTTCAGGTACACCGTGGTCTTCACCACGTCGGCGAGCGACGCGCCCGCCGCCTCGAGCACGGCCGCCAGGTTGCCCAGCACCACCCGCGTCTGGTCCCCGATCCCCTGCGGCATCGTGTCCGTGGCGGGATCGACGGGGATCTGCCCCGACACGAACAGCAGGTTCCCCGCGCGAATCGCCTGCGAGTAGGGGCCGACGGGGGCGGGGGCGTTGGGGGTGAGGATGACGTTCCTGCTCATTGGGTCATCTCCTGAGTCGCGCCTGACGCGTGACGCGTGATAAGAAAGCTGCGAGCTTCGAGCTACGAGCCGCGAGCCTACACGGGCAACTGCTTGGTCCCTTGTTTCAGGCTCGTGGCTCGTGGCTCGCGGCTCGCGGCTCTCTTCTCACGCATCACGCATCACGTTTCACGTTTCACGCATCACGCCTTCAGCTTCTCCTCCTCCACCGCTCTTGCCCGGTCCCCCACGCGGATGGGGCCGACCTCAGGCATGCCCGAGAGCTGGGTGCGGTCCACGCTCAGGCGCGCCTTGGGCTGGGTGCCGCCACGGAGCATCGAGACCTCGACCATTTCGGCGCTGAGCACATGGGTGCCCCGCTCCTTGGGGTCGGTCGCCTCGGCCTGCCGCGGCGCGTAGGCCCGGCACACGGTCAGCCGCTCCTGCGGATGGCTCGCCTGCACGTAGCCCTTCACCGCCTCCCACGCGCCAAGCGATTGCCCAGTGTCGGGGTCCTTCACCTCCTCGACAGGGGCGAAGACGCTGAACACCATGCCCTGCTTGACCCCTGCCGCCGTCCCGACGTTCAGGACCAGCGTCTGGTCGTCCAGAACCTTCGCCACCTTGCCTTCCACGGGTGCCGCCATCTTGGTCTCTCCTGTGCGGGCTGTTCCTGCGCCCACATTATACCACCGCGTGGGCAGGAGCAAAAGGCTCAACCCACAAGCCGTGCCCCGCTCGACATCCGCCTCTGCCTTCAGGCGCGCCCCTCGTGTTGCGCACAGGGGCGCGCCTGAGCATGTGAAGAAGCGCCGGCAGGCATCCGCGAGCCGTAACTATTTGCTATTTGGACACTTGCGGAGAAGCGCGGGTCCGGCCCTCCTCCCTTCTTCAGATGCGCCCCCCATAGTCGCGCCCCCCCGTGTTGCGCGCCGGCGCGACTACGGCAGAAGGGCGATTCTCCCCAGCATGATGCGGAGAACCGCAGACTCGCGCCCCGGCAAGGGGCGCGACTATGGGGGAGAGGGGCCTCCGGTCCTTGACAGCGCGCGGGGAATCGGGGAGAATGTCCGGGGCCTCAGGAGCGCCGCGGGTGGATGAATGCCTTGTCGGGATCACCACGACTGTCCCGGTCGAGGTCCTGTTTGCGGCGGGATATAGGCCGCTGGACCTGAATAACGTGTTCATCACGTCGCCCGACGCGGCGGGGATGGTGGAGGCGGCGGAGCGGGCGGGCTTCCCCCGCTCGATGTGCGCCTGGGTGAAGGGCATCTACACAGCGGCACGCCGCCGAGGGGTGGGCGCCGTGGTCGCGGTCGTCCAGGGCGATTGCTCGAACACCCACGCGCTGATGGAGATTCTGGAGTCGGAAGGCGTGCGGGTGGTGGACTTTGCGTTTCCCTACAAGCGGGAGTTGCCGCTTCTGGCGGCACAACTCGGGCGGCTGGCCGAGCGGTTCGGGACGACGCTCGACGCGGCGGAGGGGCAGAAGCAGCGGCTCGACGCCATTCGCTCGACGGTGCACGAGATTGACCGCCTGGCCTGGGAGAGCGGGCAAGTGACCGCGGCTGAGGCGTTCTACTGGCAGGTGAACTGCTCGGACTTCCTGGGGGAGCCGGAGCGGTTCGGGGGCGAGGCCCATGCGTTTCTTGCCGCGGCTAGGGCACGGCCAGGATACGGGCTGAAGCCCGCACTCCAAACGGTGCGGCTGGGGTTCCTCGGCGTCCCGCCCATCTGTTCCGACCTATTCGACCGCTTGGGCGAGATGGGAGCGGGGGTGGTGTTCCACGAGGTCGCCCGCCAGTTCGCCATGCCGACGCCCTCGGCCAACCTGCTGGAGCAATATGCGGCCTACACGTATCCCTACGACGTGTTCTATCGCATCGAGGACATCGTGCGGGAGTGCCGCCGCCGCGGGGTGCAGGGCGTGATCCACTACGTCCAGAGCTTCTGCTTCCGCCAGCTTCAGGACCGCCTGGTGCGCGAGCGGGTGGGGCTGCCGGTGCTGACGCTCGAGTGCGACCGCCCCGGTCCGCTGGACGGAGCGTCGCGCACGCGGCTCGAGGCCTTCGTGGAGATGCTGCGGGGCTAGCAAGGAGCGAGGATGGCTCTCGGCGCGAAGGTGAAGCAGGCGGTCATTCTTGCCCTGAAGATCGGCATCGCCGCCGGCCTCATCGCCTGGCTCGTGCGGTCGGGCAAGCTGAAGCCCGCGGAAATCTGGGACGCGGTGCGCCGCAACCCGCTCTGGCTCGCCGTGGCGTTTCTCATCTACAACGGGTGCATCCTGCTCACTGCGAACCGCTGGCGGATGCTGGTCGTCTCGCAGGGCATCGCGGCGCGGCGGCGCGAGTGCGTGGGGATGACCTACATCGGCTGCTTCTTCAGTTGCTTCCTGCCCGGCGGCACGGGGGGCGACCTGGCCAAGGCCTACTATGTGGCCCGCGACACCCACAAGAAGGCCGAGGCGGTGACCACGGTGTTCCTCGACCGCGTGCTGGGCCTCTACTGCATGGTCGGCTTCGCCTCCGCAGCCATGCTGTTCCACCTCAAGGACTTATGGCGGCACCACTCGCCCCCGAGCGCCTTCGGCCTCACGCAGACGCAGTTCCTCGTCGTCGGCGTCCTCGGGGCCTTCGCCGTCGCAACCGTGGGGCTGCTGGTGTTCCTGTCGTCCCACTGCCGGCGCCTGGTGCACTTCCTGCTCGACAGGCTTCCGCACAGGGTAGGCTCCGTGCTCAAGCGGGTCTACGAGGCCGTCTACCTGTATCGGGGGCACAAGCTCCTGCTGGTGAAGTTCGTGCTCTACTCGGCGAGTGCGCACGGGGGCGCGGCGGTGGCCTTCTGGCTCATCGGGCGCTCGCTGGGCGACCCGCTCGCGTTGGACATGGGCCGCGCCGCCAACTACCTGTTCCTTATCCCGCTTGGCCTCGTGCTCAACGGGCTGCCCGTGGCGCCGGCGGGGGTGGGCGTGTTCGAGTGGGCGCTGGGCTTCCTCTTTGCCACGTTGCTTCTGCCGGGCGAGCAGAACCTGGGCGCCAACGTGGCCGCCCTGAGCCACGTGGTCATCATCCTCACGAACCAGACCGGCCTGTTCTTCTACCTCGCCGGCAAGCGCAAAGTGGCCGAGGCCCTGCGCGAGGCCCAGGCCGACGCCCCCGAACCCAATGCATGACTACAAGGGCTGCATCCACGTCCACTCCACCTACTCGGACGGCCATGTCCCCGTGCCCGACATCCTCGCCGCCGCCCGCGACGTGGGGCTCGACTTCGTCGTCCTGACCGACCACGACAGCCTCGGCGCCCGCGCCGACGGCTTCGAGGGTTGGCACGACGGCGTGCTCCTCGACGTGGGCGTGGAACTCGACGCCGGCCCGCACCACTGCATCGCCCTGGGCATCGAGTCGCTAGATGGCCTGCTCGACCTCCCGACCACCGAGGCCACGCTCGACGCCATCCGCTCCCGCGGCGGCCTCACCTTCGTCGTCCACCCCCACCCCATCCATAAGCCGCTCTTCAAGCTCTGGGTGCCGGGGTGGACGGATTGGCACCTCGATTCCTTCACAGGCATCGAGGTGTGGCCCTACATGCACGACTGGATTCGCCGCCTGCACCCCTGGAACCTCTTGTCGCATTGCCGCCACCCCGAGCGCTGGGTGAGGGGGCCGGAGCGGGACATTCTGGCCCGCTGGGACGCGGCGGGCCGGCGGCGCCGCGTGGTCGGAATCGGCTCGCTCGACAACCACGCGAAGCGTGTCCCCTTCCGCCGTCTGGGTCTCGCCTTCCTCGAAATCCTGCCCCACCGCTACGCCTTCGGCACAGTGCGGACGCATGTCGTGTCGCCCCAGGCCTTTACAGGCGAAGCGGCAGCCGACCTGCGGCTGCTTCACGGCCTGCTCGCACGGGGCCAGTGCTACATGAGCTACGACCTGCTGGCCGACGCCACGGGCTTCTGCTTCGAGGGCCTGCGGGATGGCGAGGCCCTCCAGATGGGCGCCGAGGCCCCCGCCGGCCAGCCCGTCGAGTTCCGCGTCGTGTGCCCCGCCGAGGCCGGCCTCCGCCTCCTGTGCGACGGCGCCCACATCGCCCAGGCTCGCGGGCACGAGCTGGCGGCCACGGCCTCCGCGCCTGGCGTCTACCGCGTCGAAGCCGTCCTCAATGGCCGCCCCTGGGTCCTCTCCAATCCCATCTACCTCCGTTGAAGGGAAACCGTCTTGGCGAAGCTCTCGGATCGGCAGATCGCCCACCTCATCCGCAAGTATCTCGACCTCGAGCGCCTCCTGGCCGAGCACCCGGAGGTCACTCAGGCCGAACTGGCGGCGTTCTGGGTCCGCCACGCCCTGAACGACCTGAACCCGCGCCTGCCTGATTGCACGGGCGACCTCTTTGCGGGGGCCGCCCCGACACCGGGCCGCTCCCTCGTCGCCCGCTGCGATGGTGCCTCGCGGGGAAACCCCGGGCCAGCCGCCGTCGGAATCCTGCTTCTGAACCCCGACGGCACACCCGTCCGCCGAATCGGCGAGCGAATAGGGAGGACGACCAACAACGTGGCCGAGTATCAGGCCGTCATCCGAGCAGCGCAGGAGGCCATTCGCCTGGGGGCGGACCGCCTGACCCTACTGCTGGACAGTGAACTGCTAGTCTTCCAGCTCCGGGGCATCTACCGGGTGAAGGCCCCCCATCTCAAGCCCTACCACGAGCGCGCGCTCGGACTCCTGGGGCAGCTTGGCCGATGGGAGGTGCGCCACGTGCCGCGCGAGCAGAACGCCGCCGCAGATGCCCTGGCGAATCAGGCATTGGACTCGGGCGGCTTTGCGGGCGGTACATAGGAAGAGGGCAGTTTGGACCCTAAGGTGGGGAGGGGGCACCTGCGTGGGTCGCGGAACTGCCCTCTAGGGTTAGCTTCTCATCATCTTGCGGGCTCGCTTCCAGCCCGATTTCTCATGCAGCAAACGGCGGGCCGATCCCTTCTTTGGTCAGCGACTCCTTGTAACTCGTTCAACACCAATCACTTCCGCCGGGCACCAGCCGGCCCTTCGGTCGGGTCGGCACCCGAATTGGTTCAGGGCCGCACCAAGAGGTGCTACCCTGGGGATTCTAAGAGGGCAGCCCAGACCTTTAGGTGGGGAGGGGGCACCTGTCGCGGTCGTAAGCTGCCCTCGGCCTCGGTGTTTAGAGGGCACGGGTTGCAGTGTCGCACCGAGGGGCTCGAGAAGCCTTCTCAACCGAAGACATATTCGTTAGTGATCAGCGTTTACACCCCCAGCAAAAAGCGGGCCAGATGCCCAGCAGCTTCATGTCAGACGTAAGCCACTGGAAGGTGGGAAGTAACGAACACAGGAGGCGCTGTGCGGGCCGAGGTGCGGAGCGGAAGCTAACTTCCTATTATCCCTGTTCTGTGCCAATATGCACAGATGACGGGGCGGCCATCAGGTGCGAAGCGTCAAGATCGCCACGTCGGCCGGCGCATCAGGGGGGCCGAGCTGGCCCCGCAAGGTGGCCTCGACGCTATAGCCCGCCCCCGAAAGGGCCGCGGCCCGCGAGGCTGAGGGCAGGTCGAGATAGGCCTGGACCTTCGCTCGCTCCGGCAGCCGGAGCGCTCGGACGAGGCGGCCCTCCTCGCCGTTGAAGTTGGGGTGCACGAAGAGGTCGAGGAGGTGAACGGGTGCCGGCCAGCGGGGGTCGCGCTGGAGAATGGCTGCCCCGGCGACGGCGCCCGAACGGGCCAGGAGGACCTTCATCTGGCCGGCCAGCCGCTCGCGCTGGCTCTGGGACAGCAGGAAACCCTCCTCGAAGCCGACCGACCCAATCACCTTGCAGGCGAGCGAGCGAATGCGGTCCCCGGCCGGCTGCATGAAGAGGAGCGAGAGGCCCGGCCAGTGTTCCCAGGACGCGTCGGCCACGCGGACGCGGGCCGGGGCGAAGTAGCGGGCGACGGCATCCTGGCGCGTCTGGAAGACCATGTAGCCGCTGTCGGGCTGGACGCCGCGGAAGCCGAAGCCGTGGTAGATCCAGTAGGCGGGCGAGTTGTAGCCCGTGCCCAGTGTGAGGATGTCGCCGCCGGCGGCCTGGAAGCCCTTCATCGCGGCGGCCATCAGGTGCTGGCAGATGCCCTTGCGCCGCTGGTCGGGGCGGGTGAACACGTGGCCGAGGATGCCCACCCGCCCGTCGTCCACGATCATCACGTTGCCGACGATCTCCCCGCCGATCATGCCCACGTAGTAAGTGGTCCGCAAGGCGTCGGTCCGGCCCTCGTTCGCGAGGTCCACGTGCATCATCCAGGGCTGGCCCTTGTGGCTCAGGAATTGGCGAATGGGGCCTGCGTAGCGGCCGGCAGGGGCGGTGAGGGCGGCGATGCGCAGGCGCTCGCCGCTCTTCAGCCGGGCATGTCCCAGCGTTCGGATCATCGCGAGCGCTCTTCCTTCTGCTCTTCCTTGAGGAGCTCCTCTGCGTCGGGCGCGCGGTAGAGGACCAGGAGAAGCTCCGTCAGGCGGTCGAGGTCAATCAGGGGGCGCACCCGCACGTTGTAGAAGAGGTGTTCCTTGGTTTCGGGTGCCTGGACCACGCGGCCTGCGACGAGGCCGGGGGGGATGGCGGGGTCGAGGCCCGCCGTCACCACCAGGTCGCCCACCACCGCGGGGCGCAGGTGGAGCCACTTGAGCTGGAGCGAGCCGTCGCGGTCGGATGTGCCACGCAGCACGCTCACGTCGCCCGTGCGGGCGACGCGCACCTTCAGCCCGGCCCGGCTGTCGTTGAGGAGCCGCACCGTGGCCGCGTGGGGCCGCAGGGCGACGACCGTGCCGACGATGGACGCGCCCCAGACGGCTGGGGTGCCAAGCCGCACGCCGTCGGCCGAGCCGCGGTCCACGATCAGGCTGTGGCGCCAGGGCGAGGTGTCGGCCCCCAGGACGTTCGCGGGCACGACCTGGAGCGGCTGCTTGGGCAGCGTGTCGCGGAGTTCGTCGAAGCCCTGGAAGCCGCGGAGGCGCACCGCGGTGTCGTGGGCCTCGGCGGCCAGGCGTGCCAGCGCCTCGCGGAGCGCCTGATTTTCTTTCCGCAGGCGCTCCAGCTCCTCCGTCGCCCGCCACATCTCGGAGAGGCGTCCCAGGAAGCGCCCGGCGGACGCCTCTGCGCCTGCCAGCGCCCGCAGCGGCGGCGCTGCCGCCGTGTGGACCGTTCCCCGCACTCTATCCTGCCACGGGCTGGGCGACAGCGCGCAGAACGCGCACGCGCCCAGGAACGCCAGGGCCAGGAGCCGGTTTCGTGTCGAGGGATTCACGCGGGACGCCATAGGTCATTGGCAAGGGGCTGAGGCGACGGGTGCAATTCTAGCCCCCGGCGCCGCGTCTTGTCAAGGCCATCGGCATCCGCCGGTTGCGGAGAAGGGCACCGGTCGGGTATACTATGCCGGCTGTCGGAAACCGCAAGGGACACCTGAGGAGTAACCGGTGAAGTACGATATCCGCGACATGAAGCTGGCGAACCAGGGCCGGGACAAGGTCGAGTGGGCCGAGGAGGCGATGCCCGTGCTGCGCCTCATCCGCGAGCGCTTCGCCAGGGAGAAGCCGCTCAAGGGCGTCACCATCGCCGCCTGCCTCCACGTGACCACCGAGACCGCCAACCTGATGCGGACCCTTCAGGCCGGCGGGGCGAGGCTGGCCCTGTGCGCCTCCAACCCCCTCTCGACCCAGGACGACACGGCCGCCGCGCTCGTGAAGCACTACAAGGTGCCCACCTTCGCCATCCGCGGCGAGGACCGCAAGACCTATTACCAGCACGTCCACGCCTGCCTCGACGCCAAGCCGCACCTCTCGATGGACGACGGCTGCGACGTGGTCTCGACCATTCACTCCGAGCGGAAGGACCTGCTGCCGCACATGCTCGGCGGCTCCGAGGAGACGACGACGGGGGTCATCCGCCTCCGCGCGATGGAGGCCGAGGGCGTGCTCGCCTACCCCATCATCGCCGTGAACGACGCCGACACGAAGCACCTGTTCGACAACCGCTACGGCACGGGCCAAAGCACGATTGACGGCATCGTGCGGGCGACCAATCGCCTGCTGGCCGGCTCCGTGTTCGTCGTGGCCGGCTACGGCTGGTGCGCCCGCGGCGTGGCCACCCGCGCACGCGGCATGGGCGCACACGTCATCATCACCGAGGTGGACCCCCTCCGCGCCCTGGAGGCCGTGATGGACGGCTATCAGGTGATGCCGATGGCCGACGCCGCCCCCGCCGGCGACATCTTCGTCTCCGTCACAGGCAACCGCACGGTCATCACCGCCGAGCACTTCGAGAAGATGAAGGACGGCGCCTGCGTGTGCAACAGCGGCCACTTCGACATCGAGGTGGACATCCCGGCCCTCAAGAAGCTCGCCAAGTCCGTCAAGCGCGTCCGCGAGCACGTCCAGCAGTTCAGCCTCAAGGACGGTCGCCACATCAACCTGCTGGCCGAGGGCCGCCTCGTCAACCTCGCCGCCGCCGAAGGCCACCCCGCCTGCGTGATGGACATGAGCTTCGCCAATCAGGCCCTCGCCGCCGAACACATCGTCAAGAACCAGGGCAAGCTCGAAAAGCGCGTCTACGGCGTGCCCAAGGAGATTGACCGCGAGATCGCCCGTCTCAAGCTCCTGAGCATGGGCGTGGCCATTGACACCCTCACGCCCGACCAGCGCAAGTACCTGTCCTCCTGGCAAATGGGCACATAGGCGAGCCAATGCCGTGCGGCTGTACCTGATCAACCCCTCCAACCCATTGGTCAGCATCGTCCACGTCAAGGAGAGCCGCTGGAACCGCTACCGCGT
>Ga0194125_10009592_pt1 | contig 13388 bp, 13 predicted proteins | sample TA2KigC250mmetaG_FD_148626 | JGI IMG/M metagenome (GOLD analysis project Ga0194125, IMG submission 148626) | Freshwater microbial communities from Lake Tanganyika, Tanzania - TA2015034 Kigoma Deep Cast 250m | ecosystem: Environmental > Aquatic > Freshwater > Lake | place: Tanzania: Lake... | reverse complement strand
GTCCGACAAGGCCGACATGGACGTGGAGTCGTTCAACGAGGGTTACCTCGCCGCCGTGCTGATGCCGGCTGGCGGCACCGCCCCCGTTGGCGAAACCATTGGCCTGATCGTGGAGACCCAGGCGGAGATCGCCGAGGTGCAGGCCAAGGCCCCTAGTGGTGGCGCTCCTGCAGCGGCAGCTGCTCCTGCCGCCGCTCCTTCTGCGGCTGCGCCCGCCGCTCCCGCTGCACCGGCTCCGGCTCATGTGGTGGCAGCCCCGGTGGCTGTGGCTGCTGCTCCGGCTCCGGTGAGCAACGGTCGCGTGGTGGCCAGCCCCCGCGCCAAGAAGCTGGCCAGCCAGCACGGCGTGGCCCTCGAAACCCTGCGCGGCAGCGGCCCCCACGGCCGCATCCAGGCGGAAGACGTGGAGCGCGCCCTCGGCCTCACCGTGGCCGTTCCGCGTGTGGCGGAGGGCTCCGGCCCAGCTGCTGTGCCTGCATCTGGCAATGGTGCTGCGGCCCCCGCACCCGCGCCTGCTGGTGATGCCTTCGGTCGCCCCGGCGAGAGCGTGAGCTTCAACACGCTGCAGAACGCGGTCAACCGCAACATGCTCGCCAGCCTGGAAGTGCCCTGCTTCCGCGTTGGCTACACGATCACCACCACCAAGCTCGACGCCTTCTACAAGCAGGTGAAGAGCAAGGGCGTCACGATGACGGCCCTGTTGGCCAAGGCCGTGGGCGTGGTGCTGGCCCGCCATCCCCAGGTGAATGCCGCTACCAGCGCCGATGGCGGCGCTATGGCCTACCCGGCTGCGGTGAATGTCGCTGTGGCGGTGGCCATGGAAGACGGCGGGCTGATCACCCCGGTGCTCGCCAACGCCGACAAGACCGACATCTATTCCCTGGCTCGTAACTGGGCCGATCTGGTGAGCCGCGCCCGCAGTAAGCAGCTGCAGCCCGATGAGTACAGCACCGGCACCTTCACCCTCTCCAACCTGGGGATGTTTGGTGTGGATCGCTTCGACGCGATCCTGCCCCCCGGCACCGGCGCGATCCTTGCGGTGGCCGCCTCGCGCCCCACGGTGGTGGCCGGCAAGGACGGCTCGATGCGGGTGGCCAACCAGATGCAGGTGAACCTCACCTGTGATCACCGCGTGATCTATGGCGCCCACGCTGCCGCCTTCCTCAAGGACCTGGCCCAGCTGATCGAATCCAACCCCGAAAGCCTGGCGATCTGACCTAAAACACGCCTTTTCATGGCGACGGATCCCGCTGATCTGCGGCTTTCGAGCTATGTCTTCGACCTTCCGGAGACGTTCATCGCGCAACGGCCCGTGGAGCCTCGCCATGCCGCCAGGCTCCTGGCCGTGGAGCCTGGTCCCGCGGCCAGCTGCCGTCATTTGACGGTTTGGGACCTGCAGCACGAGCTGCAGCCTGGAGACCTGTTGGTGGTGAACAACACCCGGGTGCTCAAGGCCCGGCTGCAGGTGCGCCGGCCCAGCGGTGGTGCGGTGGAGCTGCTGGTGCTGGAACCGGTTCAGGGCAGCGACTGGCTCTGTCTGGCGCGCCCGGCTAAACGGCTCAAACCGGGAGAGGTGCTGCAGCTGGAGCACGACGGTCAGGAGCCGTTGCCCCTCGAGGTGGTGGGTATCGATGAAGCGAGCGGCGGCCGCGTGGTGCGCTTTCCCGAGGAGTGCACCAGCCCTGAGGCGATCGAAGCGCTGCTGGCGCGCTACGGCTCGATTCCCCTGCCTCCCTACATCCAGCAGCAGAGCGACGACGACGACACCCGCTATCAGACCCGCTATGCCTCCCGGCCTGGAGCCGTTGCGGCCCCCACAGCGGGCTTGCACTTCAGTGATGAGCTGATCGCCGCGATCCATGGCCGCGGCGTGGAACTGGCCGAGGTGACCCTGCACGTGGGCCTAGGCACCTTCAGACCTGTGGAAACCGAAGACCTCACCCAGCTGGAACTGCACAGCGAGTGGGTGGAGGTGTCGCCCACGTTGGTGGAGGCTGTGGCCGCCTGCCGCGCGCGTGGCGGCCGGGTGATTGCCGTGGGGACCACCTGTGTCCGCAGCCTTGAGGCAGTCGCTCAGTTGCATGACGGCGAACTCAAGCCCCACACCGGACCAGTGAATCTGGTGATTCAGCCGGGCTATCGCTTTGCCGTGGTGCAGGGTCTGCTCACCAACTTCCACCTGCCCAAGAGTTCACTGCTGCTGCTGGTCAGCGCCTTGCTTGGTCGCCAGCGACTGCTGGATCTTTATGAGCAGGCCAAAGCCGAGGGCTATCGCTTCTTCTCCTACGGCGATGCCATGTGGATTGCTCCGGAGGCTGTGATTGCTGAGGCCAGGCCCTGACTCAATCCCAGCCATCAAAAAAGCCCCCGGGAGGTCCGGGGGCTGAGGTTTTGATCGCAACGAACGATCAGGCGGCGGCCAGGTTGGCGGCCACAAAGTCCCAGTTCACCAGCTTGTCGAGGTAGGTGGTGATGTAGTCGGGGCGGCGGTTCTGGTAATCCAGGTAGTAGGCGTGCTCCCACACATCCATGGTGAGCAGAGCTTTCTGGCCGTGGGCCAGGGGCAGATCGGCATTGCCGGTCTTGGTCACCTTGAGGGTGCCGTTGTCGAGCACCAGCCAGGCCCAGCCGCTGCCGAACTGGGTGGCGCCGGCGGCCTTGAACTCCTCAACGAACTTCTCGAAGCTGCCGAAGTCAGCGTTGATCTTGTCGAGCAGGGCGCCGCTGGGGGTGCCGCCGCCGTTGGGCTTGATGCACTGCCAGTAGAAGCTGTGGTTCCACACCTGAGCGGCGTTGTTGAACACGCCGGCCTTGCTGGCGTCACCGGCCACGGCGGTGATGGTGTCTTCCAGGCTCTTGCCTTCCAGGTCGGTGCCGGCCACCAGGTTGTTGAGGTTGGTCACGTAAGCGTTGTGGTGCTTGCCGTGGTGGAACTCAAGGGTCTGGCGGGAGATGTGGGGCTCGAGCGCATCGAGGCCGTAGGGCAGCGCAGGCAGCGTGTGAGCCATGTGACGGTGAATCGTGCTGAATGTGGCCCGGCCATGTGCCGGACTGCCGCGGCATCCTAACGATCACTTCAGGTTTCGTAAGTCGCGAGAACCGCCCTGCCGCATGGGTGCTAACGGGCTCTGGGCGATGTAGGCGACTGGTTGGCAGTCAGCAGTGTGGGCGCTGTCCAGGTCCGGATATCCATGGATATCCGGACCTGGACAGGACAAGAACCCACCCCGAGAACAACCCCGAGGGTGCGCCCTCAGGCCCATGGCCAAGGGCTCGGCTCAGCCCTTGATCTGCAGCAGTTCCACCTCGAAGATCAAGGTGGCATTCGGGGGAATCACGCCGCCGGCACCGCGTTCGCCGTAAGCCAGGTCGGGGGGGATCACCAGCTTGCGCTTGCCGCCCACCTGCATGCCGGCCACGCCTTCATCCCAGCCCTTGATCACCCGGCCTGCGCCCAGAGGGAAAGAGAAGGGGCCGCGGCCGTAGCTGCTGTCGAACTCTTTGCCGTTCTCCAGGGTGCCGCGGTAGTTCACCACAACGGTTTGGCCTGAGGTGGCTTCAGGGCCGTCGCCCACCACCAGGTCGGTGATGCGCAAACCCGAGGGGGTGGTGCGCTCTTTGGCCACCACCAGTTCGCCACCAAGGGAGGCGGCGCCGGCATCGGCGATCTGATCGGGGCTACCGGCGTCGTTGGCCATGGTGAACAAGGTGGGGTTGGGATCTTCGGGGTCGAGCTCAAATTGGCCGCTCAAGCTGGCAGGGGCTGCCGCCGGTGCCGCAGCAACCGCCACCTGCGCGGCTGGTTGCGCTTGCACGGTGGAGGGCGCCACCAGCTGGCTGACCAGTGCCAGAAGCAGGCAGGCCACGCACACAGCTGAGCTGATCAGGATGTCGCGCATGGCGCTTCAAGGGCTGAAACGGCGCGATTCTGCCCCAGCTTCAGTCGGGCAGGTCGCTGAAACCGCTGGGGTCTTGAGCTGTTGAGTCGTTGCGTAGCCGCCTGAGCTGTTGTTCCAGTCGATCGATCCGGCCTCGCAGCTCATCCACTTCCCGTTGGCGCGCTAGGCCTAGATCCTGCAGCAGGTGATCGAGATTGCGCTCCACCTGGCGTTCGGTCTGCTTCTCCAGTTCCGGGTTCTCGCCGCGCAGGCTGGCCAGCACGTCGTCCACCAGCGCAGTGGCCTGAGCGGGGTCGAGGCGGCCGCTGCTCACCCAGGCCTGGGTCACACTGCGCAGCCGTTCGGCCACCAGGGATGTGGTGCCGAGGCCCCGCACCAGCAGCTGTTGAAGGGGATTGCTTGCGTCCATGGGCCCGCCCGTGGTTCCTGACCCAAACGATGGCGCTTCCTAACGTCGGTGGCCATGGCAGGCAACCGGCCCCTTTGGAGATGGATCGGCGCCGCCGGGGCCGGGCTTCTGGCCGGTTGGGCCCTGCCGCCCTGGGGCTGCCCTCCGCTGTTGTGGCTGGCCCTGGTTCCCCTGTGGGCTTTGGGGCCAGGGCCAGCGGCCCTGTGGGGTGGCGCGGCCGTATTGGTGAGCCATCGCTGGCTGCTGTGGCTGCACCCACTCGACTGGGTGGGAGTGCCGCTGCCGCTGAGCCTGCCGCTCTGCCTACTGCTCTGGGCCAGCCTCGCTGTTGTGGCGGCTGCTCTGGTGGGTGGCTGGAGGCTGCTGGTGGAGGTTCTTGGGCCAGAACGCTTGAGTTCAGCGGCCCTGGCAGCAGCGCTCTGGGGCTTGGCTGAGGTGCTGCTGGCGAAGGGGCCGCTGTTTTGGATCGGCCTGGGCAGCGCTGCATTACCGGGTGATCGCGCCTTGGCGGGCTTGGCTCAGTGGATCGGGGCGGGCGGTCTGGCGGCTGTGCAGTTGTTGCTGAGCTGGTGGCTTTGGCGCTGGCTGGCCGCCTGGGGGGCAGAGCGTCGTGGTGCGGGGCGCTCGGCGGCCGCGTGGGTGCTGGTGGTGTTGGTGCTGCATGTCTGGGGTTGGCGGCTGCTGCAGCTGCCTGGGCCGGCGCTGGCTGCCGCCAGCTCGCTGAACGTGCTCGTGCTGCAACCGGCGATTCCCACGCGCGAGAAATTCAGCTGGAGCCAGCAACAGGCTCTGTTGCGCCGCTTGGCCGGGGCTCAGCTGCAGGCGGAGCAGCAGGGGGCGGATCTGCTTGTGTTGCCCGAAGGGGCCCTGGCCGCGGGGCAGACCCTGCCCCATGCCGCTCAGGTGGAGGTGCTGAGCGGCGGCTTCCGCGATGTGGATGGTGGTTTGCGCAGTGCGGTGCTGCGCTTTGAGCCCGGCGAACAGGAGGCCGTGCAGGCGATCGATAAACACCGGCTCGTGCCCTTGGGGGAGTGGATTCCGGGCGCCAGCTGGTTGAACTGGGCGGGATTGTCGGCGGTGGGGGGTGTGAGTTTTGGTGAGCCTTCGCGCTTGCTGCTGCGCCCCACAGGCGCTGTGGGCGTGGCCATTTGCTACGAGATTGCTGATGGGGCCTCGTTGGCGGCGGCCGCCCGCGATGGCGCTGGCTGGCTGTTGGCCAGCGCCAACCTCGATCCCTATCCCCCTCTGCTGCAGGGGCAATTCGCGGCTCTGGCCCAGTTGCGGGCGATCGAAACGGGGCGCTGGCTGGTGAGCGCAGCCAACACCGGCCCCAGCCTGCTGGTGGATTCCTCCGGTGCGGTGCGCCAGCGGCTGCTGGGCCAAACGGCGGGAATGCTGCCGGTGCAGTTGCAGGTGCGTGATCGCCTCACGGGCTACAGCCGCACGGGCGAAGCGCCGTTGCTGCTGCTGGCCGCCGCCGCTGCCGCCACGCGGCTCCGTTCTCGAATGCGACAATCTTGAGACTTTCTTGAGATTGCCTGTGCCTTCTCGGTGTTGGCGTGTGGCTGCGGCTCTGGCGCTGGGGGTGGCTGGGCTGCAGCTCGCGCCGCTGCGGGCTGAGGGTTTGCCGCTGCAGACGGAGGCGGAGCTTCTCGAGAGCCTGCGGGCCCTGGGGGTGAGCGTGCAGCTGGGAGGGGAGTGCGGGGCGCCCGGGCAGCTCGCCACCTACAACATGGGCGCCAACCTGCTGTGCCTGGGCGATGCCCTGCAGGCCAGGCCCAAGGAGCGCTCCAAGGTGCTCCATCACGAGTTGGTGCATGTGGTGCAGGACTGCCTCGATGGCCTGGAGACCCCCACCTCGCTGGCGCTCAGCGAAGGGCTGCGGCGTGCCGGTGATCTCACGGAGCGCCAGCTCAACGGCTTCTTTCTCCAACACCTGCGCAACCAGGGCAATCTTCAGCACGTGGTGGCCACCACGGCGCCGCTCCCCCAGGACAGCCGCCAGCGGGAGATTGAGGCTTATGCCTTGCAGGCTGATCCCGCCCTGGTGCAGCATCTGCTGCGGCAAAGCTGCCGCAGGCCTTGATGCCCTTCAACTCTGAGGATTCCCAGGAATCTCCGATCGTTCGTCTGCTGAACAGCGCCCGTTCGCTCTGGCAACTGCGTGTTTTTCGGCGCTTTTGGGTGGCCAATCTGGTGTCGAACCTCGGCACCAGCGCCTTTGTGATGGCCTTGTCGTGGCTCACGGTGAAGACGTACGGCGCCAGTGGCATCGCGGCCTTGGCTCTCGGTTATGGCGTGCCGCAGTTTTTGCTGGAGGTGGTGGGTGGTGCCGCCGCCGATCGCCTCAGCCGACGCCGCCTGTTTCAGCTCACTGAAACCAGTTTCTTGGTTGTGGCGCTGACGCTGTGGCTGGCGTCCATGCATGGCACGGTGCCTCTTTGGCTGCTGGTGGCTGTGAATGCCTGTAATGGCGCCATTTCAGCATTTGATTCACCCGCTCGCACCGCGCTGATCAGCGAAATGGTGCCTCAGCACCAATGGACAGAAGCCCAGCAGCTCTATAGCGCGTCGTCCAATATCACCAATATTTTTGGTCCGGCCCTTGGTGGGGTGCTTTTAAGCATCGGCACCAGCGATCGCAGTCATGAAGAGGTGGCCTTCTTCTTCAACGTGCTCAGTTTTCTGCCCCTCTTGGCACTGATTCCGTTTCTGCCTTCGCTGCGGTCGGCAACCACCACGGCACGCAGCAAGGGGGAGTCTTTTGTGCGCAGCGTTGCTCAGGGCTTGCAGTTTGTGCGGGGCCAGAAGAGTTTGCAGTCGCTGTTGCAGCTGTTGGCGGTGGTGATGCTGCTGGGGATGCCCTTTCAGACCCTGCTGCCGATCTTTGTGCATGGGCACCGCGCTATGGGTGGTGGGCAAAGCCATGGCGTTTACGCCGCGTTGCTGTCAGCTGTGGCCTTGGGCGGTTTTGTGGGGGCGTTGCTGGGGATGGCCTCCGGCAGCGGTCGCAGGCCGGGTGGACCGCTCTTGGCCGCTGCTGCTGGGCTGGGGCTATCGATCGTGCTGCTGGCCTCCAGTGCCGTGATCCATTGGGCCTCGCTGGCGGCGTTTTTTGCCGGAGCCTGCGGTGTGTTGGCCGTGAATCTGGATACGGCTTTGGTGGAGGGATTCACCCCGGTCGCCTTGCAGGGGCGGATTTCGGCGATCGCAAGCTTGAGCAAGGGGTTGCAGTCGTTCAGTGCGGCAGCGGCCAGTGGGCTGATGCATGGCGTCGCGCTGCTCACGGGCGTTCCTGGATCGGGCTATGGGCCTGTGCAGGTGTCGATGGGGGTGGCGCTGATCGTTGTGGTGGTGCTGTTGCGCGGACCCTTGTTGTCCTTAGACGAACAAGCGCCTTCCGCCAGCGCGTAGCTCGCACCTCAGACGAGGCCAAAAAAAGGCGCCCCGAGGGGCGCCTGCTGGATGAACTGGTTTCCCCGGATCAGAAGATCTGAGCGCGGGGATTGCTCACGGTGGCGAGCTGAGCCTGGTGCAGGCGCTGGGCCTTCAGGATCTGCGCGCGGATGAGGGCGAGGGTGTTCATGGCGGTGGCCTCAAGCTGGCAGCCCCGTTCCCTGCTGCCAAGGCGTGCGTCCCACGAGGGGATGAACGTGGAAAAAGTGTAGCAACGGCTACCTGCGCAAAAGTGTTCGTGATGTACCGATCTCTTGTCTTTGGGATCACCTCGTGATGTCTCGGCCTGTTGGTGGGGAGCTGGGTCCGCGCGCTCAACTGCTGTTGCACGTGCTCACCGTGCTGCGCTGGCCCCTGGCTCTGGTGATCTCCACTGGTTTGTTGGGGTGGGTGATCGCAACAGATGATGAAACCGTGCTCAAGGGCCCGATTCGCGTTCAGTTGTCGTTGGATCGCCCCCTGCCTGTCAGTGCAACGGTGTCTGGTATCGATGCCCCCATCCGCACTCAGCCGTTACAAGCCACAGTGCAGTTGCCGCAGGGCGTTCAGCTGGCGGATCCTGTTGCGGTCACGGTTCCGCAGTTGCAGAAGCCTCTGCGTGCTGACATCACCGGTGCTGTGGGTGCGACCGTGGCCGGTGATGTGGCCGTGAGCGGTGTGGTCCAGGCGCAGGTGAGTGGCAGCGTGGATGCCAGTGTTGATGGCGAGGTGGAAACTGAGATCACCAAGCCGATTCAGCACGAGCGCATCCGTGTCGGGCTGTGAGCTCAAGTGCTGCCCTGGCAACAGGCTGGCTGCAGCTGCGCTCACAACAAAAAAGCCCAGGCCAGCGCCTGAGCTTTCAAAGTGGAGCCTAGGAGATTCGAACTCCTGACCCCTTGCATGCCATGCAAGTGCTCTACCAGCTGAGCTAAGGCCCCGATTGGATCAAAACGCTGGTCGGGACTGGCCTCCCGAACTGGCCTTGCGGCCCGCCGTTTCGATGCAAAGAGCTTACACCGCAGGGGGGCTGGGGCGATCGCCGCTTAAACCTGGCGCCACACCGCCACCAATTTTCCCTGCACCGTCACCTGTTCGGCGTCGAGCACGATGGGCTCATAGGCCGGGTTGGCGGGTTCCAGTCGCACCTGGCGTCCATCGCGGTGGAAGTGTTTGAGGGTGGTGCCGCTGCCAGGCACCAGCGCGCTCACGATCGTTCCCTCGCGCAGACGGCTGGGCTCTGGCACTGGTTCCATCAGCACCACATCACCATCGGCGATGTGGGCATCCACCATCGAGTCGCCGTTCACGGTCAGTGCAAACAGGCCGCGGGTCTCCAGCACGGGCGCCAGGTCGATGCGTTCGCTCACGTCGTCGAAGGTTTCCACCAGGCCGCCGGCGGCCACGGCGCCCAGCACGGGGATGCCGGGGGTGAGATTGCCGAGCAGTTGCAGGGTTCGTGCCTGACCTTCCTGCCAGGTGATCCAACCTTTCTGCTGCAGATGGCGCAGGCGGCTTTGCACCGGCGCCGGGGATCGCAGCCCCATCGCTTCCATCATCTGGCGGATGGAGGGGCTGTGGCGATGCTGTCCGATGAAGCCCGCCAGCCAGTCGTACAGCTCCTGCTGGGCAGGGGTGAGCGGTTCAGGGGATCCTGCGGGCACCGGAGGGGCGAGTGGTTGTCAATACATTTGTACCGCTCGATGGGCTCTCTGGCAAGCCGTGCCGTTCAGGGAAGGGTTAGCGCAAGGGGCGGCTGGGGCCATGGCAGTGGCGGTGGCGCTTGCGGTGGTGCCGCCGCGCTGGGATCGCGTGCAGGCGTGATCGCTGATGGCGTGTTCTGGGCTGGCAGCAGCTGCTTCAGGCCTGTGATCCGTTCGCTGGGGGATTCCGGCCCAAGGCTCCAGAGGCCCTCGAGATAGAAGAAACCCGTGCCGAGTCCCTGTTCGCGGTTGGCTTCCACCTTCTCGCGGAGCAAAGGGAGCGCTGTGGGGCGATTGCGCTGGCCGCTCAGCACGGCAATGGCCGTAGGGATACGGTCGCGGGCCTCCAGCACTTCAGGCTTGCTCAGCTACGGCAGGTAGCTCGCTAGATCGGGTCTGTAGATCTGAACCAGCAGTTCATCGGCAATCCCCGTCTGCACCCAACGGCGCCAGTCCTGCAGCTGCAGTTTGTAGGCGAAGTCGTAGTAGTTCGGAGAGATCGAAACGATGGCGCCGGGCCTGGCTGCGCGAATGGCCTGGCTCAGGCGCTGCATGAAAGCCGTGAGCCGATCAGCGCGCCATTTCACCCAGGCCGGATCATCGGGGTTGTCCGGTGGTGTCTTGCCGGTGTCCTTGCGATAGAGCTCCACGGTGAACGGGTCGTAGCCGAACTCCCGAGGCAGGCTCATGTGGTCATCGAACTGGATCCCTTCAGCTCCGTACTGGTTCACCACCTCCAGCACAAGATCGGTGATCAATTGCTGCACCTCAGGGCGGAAGGGATTGAGCCACACCACCTCGCCGGCGGCGCTGATTGAAGTGAGACCGCCATCGCGCTTCTGGGTGAGCCAGTTGCGGTGTTGTTTAGCCAGCTCGGAATCAGGCGGAGCCATCAAGCCGAATTCAAACCACGGCAGCACCACCAGGCCGCGGTTGCGTCCGGCGTTGATCAGTTCACCGATCACGTCCTGCCCCTGCAGGCCGCGGTAGGTGAACGTCTGGAAGCCGCGGCTTTCACTCAGCTGGCTCGGGTAGTAGGCCATGCCGCCGTTCCACACCACCACGTAGAGCCGGTTGAACTGCAGAGCGGCGAGTTGATCCAGCGTGGCCTGCATGCGCTCGCGGTCGCGCAGCACAGGCATGTCGTTGGCGGTGAGCCAAACCCCCCGCAGTTCCTGCTGTTGCCCCTGCGATGGCTGGGCGATCACCAGTAGCCAGGAGCTCAGCAGCGCGGTCACTAGCTCCCGCCGCTTCCCACGTCGGGCTCGATGCGCGTGCGCCATCGCCCAACGCTAGAGAGATCGCTCTGGTGGTTCTGGTGCCTTAAGGCACCTGCTCAGGTGCCTCCGAGCAGTGCAGCCAACAGGGCTTGCTGGGCATGCAGGCGGTTTTCGGCCTGATCAAAGATGCGGCTGCTGCTGCCTTCCATGGCGCCAGCGCTGATTTCCAGGCCGCGATAGGCGGGCAGGCAGTGCAACACGATGGCCCGCGCATCCGCTTCGGCCACCAGCTCTTCATTGAGGCACCAGCCACTGAAGGCGGCTTCGCGGGCGGCCTTTTCGTCCTCCTGGCCCATGGAGGCCCACACATCGGTGTAGAGGGCATGGGCACCGCGCACGGCGGCCACCGGCTCGTGCACCACGTCGATGCTGCAGCGGCTGCCTGCCAGCTGGCGCGATTGTTCGAGCACTCCAGCATCAGGCTCGTAGCCCTGCGGGCAGCCCACCCGCACGTTCACCCCCAGCAGGGCGCCACAGAGCATCAGCGAGTGGGCCACGTTGTTGCCATCGCCCACGTAGGCGAGGGTGAGCCCATGCAGATCGCCAAACGCTTCCTGGAGGGTGAGGTAGTCGGCGAGGGCCTGGCAGGGGTGCTCGAGATCGGTGAGCGCATTGATCACTGGGATTGAGGCCCAATGCGCATACTCCGCCAGTTCCTTCTGGGCAAAGGTGCGGATCGCCAGGGCATCCACGTAGCGGCTGAGCACGCGGGCGGTATCTGCCACCGGTTCACCCCGGCCCACCTGGCTCACCTGGGGATTGAGGTCGATGGTCTGGCCGCCCAGCCGGGCCATGGCCACCGTGAAGCTCACCCGGGTGCGGGTGGAGGCCTTGCTGAAGATCAGACCCAGGCTGCGGCCACCGAGATCAATGCGGGTGCGGCCTGCTTTGAGATCAGCGGCGAGCTGCAGCAGTGCGGCGGTTTGCTCGGCGGTGGTGTCGGTGGAGGAGAGAAAGTCGCGCCCTTTCAGCTCCGCCAAGGCTGGGTAGCCGCTGCTGGCAGCCATCGGCCTTTCTTCAAAGAACCCTTATCCGGGATCAGGGGCCCCTGCGTCAAGCCTTTGGCTCGGGTTGTGTCGAGCTGAACAGTGTCCAGAGAGGGATATCCATGGATATCCGCCTCTGGACACCAGCACAAAGAAGCCCCCCGGACGGTTGTGAAGCCATGCGGGGGGTTAGGTGGAGTGGGGGGCAGCTTGCGGATGGCTGCAGCAGAAGGCCGATCAGACGATCGCCACAGCCTCCTCGGGCATCACGCTGCTGGCTAGGAGGTTCTTGAGGTCGTCGCCCTCGATCACCTCTTTCTCGAGGATCTGATGGGAGATGCTCTCCATCAGATCACGGTTGTGGCGCAGGATCGAAAGGGCCCGTTCGTGGGCGCGATCCACCAGGGTGCGCACCTCCTTGTCGATCGCCTGAGCCGTGGCATCGCTCACCACGCGGCGCGGGTTGTTGCCGCCGCCGAGGAAACGGCTGCCGCCCTGCTTGTCGTAGGCGAGGGGGCCGAGCACCTCGCTCATGCCGTAGGTGCCCACCATCTGCTCGGCGATGTCGGTGGCGCGCTGCAGGTCGTTGGCAGCGCCGGTGGTGACGGCCCCAAACACGATCTCCTCAGCACTGCGGCCGCCCAGCAGGGTGGCGATCTGACCTTCCAGGTCTTCTTTGGAATTGAGGAAGCGCTCTTCGGTGGGCAGCTGCAGGGTGTAGCCCAGGGCTGCCATGCCGCGGGGCACGATCGAGATCTTGGCCACCTTGCTGCCGCCTGGCATCAGGTGGCCAACGATGGCGTGGCCCACTTCGTGATAGGCCACCACCTTCTTCTCATCGGGTTGAAGCACCCGGCTTTTCTTCTCAAGGCCGGCCACCACGCGCTCGATCGCTTCATTGAGATCGCCCTGTTCCACAGAGGTGCGCTTGCTCCGGGCGGCCAGGAGCGCAGCCTCATTCACCAGGTTCGCCAGGTCGGCGCCCGAAAAGCCGCTCGTCGCCTGAGCGAGTTTGTCGAGATCCACGCCCGGGGCCAGCTTCACCTTGCGGGCATAGATGTCGAGGATCGTCTTACGGCCGGAGAGGTCGGGGCGATCCACCAGCACCTGACGGTCGAAGCGACCGGGGCGCAGCAGAGCGGCGTCGAGCGTTTCGGGCTGGTTGGTGGCGGCCAGCACGATCACCGGTTTGTCCTTGGCGGCAAAGCCGTCCATCTCGGTGAGCAGCTGGTTGAGGGTCTGCTCGCGCTCATCGTTGCCGCCCACAACGCCCATCGAGCCGGCACGGCTCTTGCCGATGGCATCGAGTTCGTCGATGAAAATGATGCAGGGCGCCTTCTTCTTGGCTTCTTCAAACAGATCGCGCACACGGGCTGCGCCAGCACCCACGAACAGCTCCACAAATTCCGAGCCGCTGATGATGAAGAAGGGCACGCCCGCTTCACCGGCTACGGCTTTGGAGAGCAGGGTTTTGCCGGTGCCGGGAGGGCCCACCAGCAGCACGCCTTTGGGAATGCGGGCGCCGATCGCGGTGTAGCGCTCGGGCGTTTTGAGGAAATCAACGATTTCGGTGAGTTCCTGTTTGGCCTCATCCACACCAGCCACATCGGCGAAGGTGACGCGCGATTCCTCATCAGGCACATACACCTTGGCCTTGCTCTTGGTGAAGCTCAGCG
>Ga0194125_10009589_pt1 | contig 13393 bp, 9 predicted proteins | sample TA2KigC250mmetaG_FD_148626 | JGI IMG/M metagenome (GOLD analysis project Ga0194125, IMG submission 148626) | Freshwater microbial communities from Lake Tanganyika, Tanzania - TA2015034 Kigoma Deep Cast 250m | ecosystem: Environmental > Aquatic > Freshwater > Lake | place: Tanzania: Lake... | reverse complement strand
TCTCTGGTCAGCTAAAGCCTGTTCCAGTGGAATATCTATGCCTCTCATTTTTAAAATTGTTTTTGTGGCTCCGTAGTGCAAGGGGTGATCCTGATTTCCAGGACATATGCAGTTAACATTTATATTATAGGGCATTAGTTCCTGTGCTACAGCTTGAGTGAGACCTACTACTGCAAACTTAGCTGCACAGTATGGAGCAATGTAGCCTATCCCGGTTTTGCCTGCATTGGAGGAGACGTTGATTATTTTTCCTTCCTTTCTTGGAATCATAGCTTTTGCTGCATGTTTGCAGCCCAAAAAAACACCCTTTGCACAAAGATCCATTGTAAAGTCCCAGTCTTTTACCTCATCAAGCTCCCAGATAGGACCGGTTGTAAAACCGCCTGCATCATTTATCATAAAATCAAGTTTTCCAAATTCTTTGATAGCTGTCTTTACTACATTTTCAACATCTTTTTCAATAGTTACATCGGTATGTATAAATATTGCCCTACCTTTCAAGTCTTCAACCATTTTTACTGTTTCTTTACCACCATCATCATTGATATCAGCAACAATTACATTTGCGCCTTCTTTTGCAAGCCTTACTGCAGTAGCTCTTCCCATGTATGATGCAGCGCCTGTTATTACTGCAACTTTATCTTTAATACCGTCAGTCAACTTATTCTCCCTTCTAATTAATATTTTTCTAAGTTTAATATTTATAATATGCTTAAATAAAGTTTCTTTACATCATCTTTAAGTGGTTTTTTTGGGCTTGCATCAAGCATGGGTGTAAGGTACTTAAAAGCATCATCAACAAATGTATCTATCATCTCTTTTTTTACACCAAGCTCAGATAATTTCATATCCAGGCCTACCTCAATAAGAAGCTCTTTTACTGCTTCTGACGACATTTTTGCAGCTTTCTTTTCAGTTATACCTGATATATCCTCTCCCATAAGTGAAGTCAATTTTGCAAATTTCTCTATATTGGAAGTCCATGAATATCTTAAAACCGGTTCAAGACATAAAGCCATTGCAATACCATGGTCCAGGTTTAACCTGCCTCCAAGTACATGCCCCATTGCATGAACCAGGTGTGTTCCAGCATGTTCAATAGTAATGCCTGCAAGAGTATTTGCCCAAGACATCTTTTCCCTTGCAATAATGTTATTTCCATTTGCAACTGCTTCAGGTAAAAACCTGCTTATTATTTTTATCGATTCCTCAGCTGTCATATCAGAAACAGGAGTGGCGTTTATATTTACGTAGGATTCAATTGCATGGGATAATGCATCCATGCCGGTTGCTGCAGTAAGTTGTTTTGGAAGGTTAACAGTTAATTCCGGATCAACAATCGAAATTTTTGGAATTATGGTTTCACTTTCAAGAAATGATTTCTCATATGTTTTTGGATTTGTGACAACAGCCCACTTGGTTACTTCAGAGCCTGTCCCTGAAGTTGTAGTTACAGCAATTACAGGTAAAGTAGATTGTGTAATTTCTTTATTTTCCCTGTAAGGAACATAAACATAATCCCAAATACTGCCTTCATGAGACGCCCCAATTGCAACAGCTTTTGCAAAATCCATTGAGCTGCCACCGCCAATACCAATTGCATAATCGCATTTTTCTTTTTTAAATACTTCAACAGCTTTATCTATTAATGTTGACGTTGGATTTGCCTCAACTGAATCAAAAAAATAATAGCTTATATTTGAATTTTTTAATAATTTTAAAATATCTTTTATTAAATCTAATCCTTTTAACGAAGTAGCAATAAAAGCTTTCTTTCCAATTTTTTCAGCATATACTGGAAGCTCTTTTATTTTTCCGCATCCAAATATTATTTTTGCCGGTAAAAAGAATTCAAAATTCATTTGATTCTCCTTAATTTTTTATTTAGTGATTGCTCAAACTGTATTTTTAATTTCCATTTTAAAATCTATTTTTTATTCAGGAATTGATTATTATTTTAGAGATTTAATTATATAAAGCATAAAATAAAACGTTTTTTATAAGACTATTTATACTATATATATGAACACTGTTCACTTAATGTAGCCCTATGATAATTTATTTTATAATCAATGTCAATATTTCGAATTGACTCATTTAAAAAGTATCTGAAATGGTATCGTTGCTTCATTTAAAAAAAGTATCCGAAAATAATTAAATAAAATGTAAAAAACTCCCTATATTTAAAGAGTAAAATATAAATCTTTTAAATATAGGGGGTAAAAAGGATGCTTGAAATGAAGCAGAAAAAAGCAATAACAGCAGAGGTTGGAGCTAGATATATAAAGGCAGCTAAAAAAGAAAAGGTTAAAATTTTAGATGAATTTTGTGCTACTACAAAATATAACAGAACATATTCAGCAAGAATCTTAAGGAACAGTCTTGGAAGGACAATAGGATATAGTAGAATTGGCGGCAGAAAAGTTAAGTATGTAATAGGAAAAGCCAAGAAAACTAAGAGAAAGAGAAATAAAATTTACACATATGATGTATTTTTAGCATTAAGAAAGATTTGGGCAATTTTTGATTTTATCTGTAGCAAAAGACTTAGGCCATTTATGGCTGAAGCTATAAAAAAACTTACAAAACACAAGGAAATAAGTATAAGCCCTGAGGTAAGGCAAAAACTGCTTAAGATATCTGCATCAACAATAGATAGGCTGCTTAAACCTGAGAAGGACAAATACAGGCTGGGTAAAGGTAGAAAAGGAACAAAGCCAGGCAGCTTGCTTAAAAAAGCAATACCAATTAGAACTTTTGCAGACTGGAATGAGAAAAAACCAGGATTTATTGAAGCAGACCTGGTTGGCCATGATGGAGGAATTGCCTCTGGTGACTTTGCACAAAGCTTAAATTTTGTAGATATACTTACTGGATGGGACCAGAGTGCTGCATGTATAAATAAAGCCCAAATACACGTATTTGAAGCGATAAAAACAATATCTGATAGATTTCCATTTGCCATAGCTGGAATTGATTCTGATAATGGCTCTGAATTTATTAATGCCCATATGCTAAGATACTGTATACAAAACAAAATTACCTTTACAAGATCAAGAGCATATAAGAAAAATGATAGCTGTTTTGTAGAACAGAAGAATTACTCAATTGTAAGAAGAGCTGTTGGATACCTGAGATATGACACACAAGAGGAAGTGGATACATTAAATGAGCTATACAAACATTTGGGTCAATACACAAACTATTTTATGCCAGTTACAAAGCTTATCTTTAAGACAAGAAAAGGTAGTAGTGTTAGCAAAAAATACGATGAGGCAAAAACTCCATACAGAAGAGTTCTTGAATGCCCTGACATTGATGATGAAAAAAAGAAGAAATTAAAACTTGTTTATGATAAATTAAATCCGGCAGATCTTAAAAGAAAAATATCGGCTCTTCAGAATAAGCTGCTTAAGTTAAATACATTAAAACAGAAAATAGGAAAGGATTTATCAGCTGATGAGAAGCCTTATGAGTATATCCTTAAATAATATATTTGGAATACATTTTTAAATGACGCAACGAATATGCTTTCAGATACTTTTTTAGATGACGCAATAGGTTCATATAAAATAGCAGCAACTTAAATTTAAAAATAATTTTAAAAAATTTTTTTACTACTGAAAGTTTTTAGAATGTCCAGAGAATTTATAAAAAATTTATACACATCAGGAATACTGGATTATAAAACCAATTCCCAAATGCTTATTGACTGGATTTTCAACAGGCTAAATACTCTGACACTTAAAAACAAAAAAGATATAACAACTGCAAATTGGAAAGCTGAAAGGGATACCCTACTGTATAACTTGAGCTGCTGCCTGGGAATGAATAATCTTCCAAAAAGAACCAAGATAAATTGCAAAACTTTAGGGACAATAGAAAAGAATAATTATATTATAGAGAAAATAATATATGAATCATTCAAAGAAATTTTTGTTCCCGCCCATTTATATATCCCGAAGAATATAAATTTTCCAGCACCTGCTATATTAAACATTCCTGGGCATTGGATCGAAAATTCTAAAATGGAACCCGATATTCAAAGATTAAGCATTGGCCTAACACAGCTTGGATTTGTTGTCTTAACTATAGACCCACTGGAGCAGGGGGAAAGAAGAAGGGGCTGGAGAAATCATATTCATATGGAATCTTTGCTGGTCGGTATTACACAAGTTGGTATGAATATATTTGAAAATTTGGAAGCTCTGGATTACCTAGAGTCCAGGACTGAAGTTGATAATACAAGGATAGGTATGGTAGGAACTTCAGGTGGTGGTGAAAATACAATATATACATCTCCATTTGATGAAAGAATTAAAGCTATTGCTTCTGTTTGTTATGCTGTGACATATGAGGGATTATTAAGAGGCCAGAAATGGAATAATTTTGATGGTGGAGCAGATTTATGTGACCAGGTGCCGGGTGTTCTTAACACACTCACATTTGCCCACTTGATAGCATTGAGTGCTCCAAAACCTGTGGTTATAATAAGTGCTGAAAATGATCTGCACTTTCCATTGAAATATGCAAGGGAGGTTTTTGAAGAAGCAAAACCATTTTTTGATCTTTATAAAAAAGACCTTATAAGGCATGAAGTAGTCTCTGGAGGACATGGCCAGGGTAAGCAGGCAAGGGAAAGTATCTATAGTTTTTTTGCAAAAAATTTTCTTGGGTACAATAGTGATAGGCAAATCAATGAAACTTTTATTGAAATTGAAGAAGCACCTTGCCAGATTAATTATATGGATGCCACTGCAGACAGGGATAAGCCACAAAGTTTTTATCCAAAAAAAGGCTTAAAAACTTATGTATTTGATTCCAAAGACTATAAATATGGTGATGCAAAAAAGGAAATTGAAATTGGTCTTAAAAAATTTTTCCTTAAAATATCAATGCTCAAGTACAAGGAATTAAATGCGCTGGATATCACTAAGAACTGGGCAGAAATTAAAAAAAATCACATTAAAAAACTTAACGAGATACTAGTAAAAACTATTGATCATTCACCCCCGCAACCAAAAATCATAAGCACTTTAGAGCTGAAAGGATATTTTGTAGAAAAAATTGTTATTGAATCCGAGGATGGAATAACTATTCCAGGATTATTATTTCTCCCAGACAAATGGGATAAGCAGAACAATATCTGGTTATGTCTTGACGATCTTGGTAAGAAGGGTTTTATTAATAATGAGCTTTTCATGGCTTTGATTCAGAAGAACCAGGCCATTTATGCAATTGATCTAAGGGGACAAGGTGAAACACTTTCTTCTGAATTTGAAGTATCCACTATGAGTTATATGCTCGACAGAAATCTTTTCTCCCAAAGAATTTTTGATATATTAAGAGCTGTTGAATACATCTCAACCAGGGCAACTACAGGAATACAACTTAATAAACAAAAACTATTCTGTTATGGAAAAGGAATGACTGCTTTGTTAGCTTTATATAGTGGTGCTGTTGATGAAAGAATAGCAGCACTTTTCCTGGAAAATTTACTTGTATCATACAGGAATTTACTTGAAGGTGATTCAAGATTTTCAGCCAGTATCTTTCTATTTGATATCTTATCATACTTTGACATCATTGACATACTTACATTATGTGTACCGAAATCTATTTCAATACTCAATCCTATCGATAGAAGTAAACAAATTCTTACTGAGATTGATATGATGAAATGGTTTGGAAATCTTGAAAAATTATATAAAAAATCTGGTATAAAAAATTACATTGATTTTTATTCCATAAAAGAATCCTCTAAAAAACAGGGTTTTTATAATAAACTCGCAGAAAAATTAATAAGATCGTTATAGTTTAAAAAAATAATGAATATAAATTTATTGATTTTAAAAATATGAATTCCAGGGAAAGAGTACTACTTATATTAAATCACAAAGAACCTGACAGGATAGCTGTTGACCTCGGCGGTGGCGTGTCATCTCTAATGAAGAAGGCTTACATAAACCTGCTTAATTTTTTAGGCAGAGAACATTTAAATGTTAACTATTCTCTAATGGATACTGTGCTTAATATTGATGAAAACATTCTGTTAAATTTTGGAGTTGATTTCAGAAGAGTATGGCTCGGAGATCCAGTCGAAAATAAAATAATTTATAAAAAAGATGGGACTATCTTAGATATTTTCAAGATAAAAAGAAAAAAAATAGGAGAATATATAGAAATAATCAATCCACCACTTGCAAATGCAGACTTTGAAAATCTAAAAGAATACAAATTCCCTGACCCGGAAGACAGAGGATGGCTTACCGGAGTTAAAGAGCAGATCGAGCTACTTAAAAAACAAAATCAGTATGCTATAGTGCTGGGTATGAGCATGGATGGCATATTTGAGATGGGGACATATCTTTTTGGCTTTGAAGATTTTTTAGTCAAATTGTATACAGAAAAAAAGCTGGTGAGTTATTTTTTTGATAAGTTACTTTATTTTTTAACTGCTTTCTGGTCAAAGATATCCAATGAGATAGGAAAAGATATTGATATGATAGAGCTTGGTGATGATATGGCAAATCAGAGACAATTATTTTTTTCCAGAGACATATACAGAGAAATGATAAAATCCAGACATATGGAATTATTCAGGTGCATTAAAAAAAATAACAGTGTAAAAATATTTCTACATTGCTGCGGGTCTGTATATGAGCTCATAGAAGATCTGATAGAAGTAGGTGTGGATATCTTAAATCCTATTCAGCCCGGTGCTCATAATATGCAATCCTTGTTGCTGAAGAAAAAATTTGGAACTAAAATTTGTTTCCATGGCGGTATTGATGAGCAGTATTATTTATCAAGAGCAAGCATTGAAGAAATGTCTGATGAAATAAAGAGAATAATTAAAAATTTAGCCCCTCAAGGCGGATATATATTAGCACCAGCACATAATATCCAGAGCGATACATCACCAGAAAAAATAATCAAGCTATACAAAACAGCCCTTGAATTTGGTAAATACCCTTTAAAATAAAAATCAATTATAAGCCTATTTTCACACTTAATTTTTCAATATATTGTTTTGATTCAATATAATCTTTTTTAATATCTCTTTTGTCTTTAGGTTTTATATCTATTGCCATATAACCATTAAAACCATGTTTTTTTAATGCCCTCAAAGTTGACTCCCAATCTATATTACCGTCACCTACCTTATTATGCATATTTGTCGTACTGTCATTGTCAGCAATATGAACACCAAAAATCCTTTTGCCCATTTTTTCCACACTTAAGGGTATTAATTCCTTCTGAGCATTCATATGTGCGGTTTCAAGTATGGCAAAAAAATTCGGGCAATTTACATGGTCCATTAAACGAAGGATTGCGTCAGTGCTTGCTACTCTCTCCCATACCCTTGGTTCAATTACCAGTTTTATTCCGGATTTTTTTAGTTTATCACAGCAAATTTTAAACATTTTAACCAGGATATCCCATTCCTTATCCCAGGAATAGTCATTGTCGATATTCATCTTATAACTCTTCCCATAAGATATGTCATCTTCATATGGATTTTCTCCTATAAATTTTATGGATGGAGAAAAGCTATCAAGCTGCATAACTTCTGCTCCTAAATACTTAGCCATTTCAACACCAATATCAAATAAACCAAGATTTTCATCCCGTACTTTTTGATCGGTAGAGTATAGTCCCGGTAGCATTATAGGCAAATTAATGAATATAAGCCCGAGTTCATCCATGTATTTTTTAAGCTTTTTTCTTTCTTCAAACAGTTCGTGTACGTTATTTTTCTTAATATTGAATGCCTCAACCTCTACATATTTAAATCCCATTTCAGCAGCGTCTTTAAGCGCATTATATGTATCTTTAACACTGGGTGGATAACCATATTTCTCAATTGCATATAACCAGCATAAGCTAATCTTCATTGTAGTTTCTCCTTGATTAATGTTTATAAATAATTATTTTTTTTACTTCATTCATACTTTTTATTTGCCGTTTTAATATAATACCAGTGCTAAAATGATCTCTTTTACTTTCAGGTATAGTGTCAAACCAGAAAATACATACTTTCTTTTTTTTGGCGAATTCATGGATCTCCTGAAGTTTTTCAAAATCTCTACTCCAGTACATTATTCCTTTTAATCCTTTTGTTTTAAAAATACTCTCAGCTCTTTTTATTTCCAGATCTTCACATACCACAAGAGTAAAACCACTAAATATTTCTGCAATTTTTTCATTTTCAGGTATGCAAAATTCTTCATACATTGATGGGGAAATTGCCAGTGCATAATCTTCACTGATCTTTATACCTCCGGACAGCCTGCACCCAAAATAATACCCTGTTTTCAGTGGCTCTTGAATTAAATTTTTCTCGTAAAGGGCAAATTTTATATAAGTCTGGGTCAGTAGTTCTAGAAATTCCTTAATAATCTTTTTTTGGCTGTATAAATAAATATATAAATCTTCACCTATCATTGTACCAGCCAGATTGAATGGCCCAAGGACATCAGGCAGTCCTATATGTATTGAATCTTTAAGATTGGAATAATTATTTAATTTCTTAAAAAAATATTCCTGTGTTTCATTTACTTTTGCAAGTAAGTTGCTTTTAAAATCTGGAATACCTTTTCTCAGTATTTTTTTTATGTCTTCAATAGACTTAATCCTTACAACCCACGGCAGCTCATTGTCTTTCTGGATGATTTTGCAGCCAAACAAAGAGGGGATTATCCCAACACCATAATTTGCACGAATGACACTCACCCTGTCGTCTTTAAAGAGCTCCCCTTCATATATAGGTAATAGTTCATTTAAAAGCATTTTTTCAGGATTCAGATATGCCTCACCATAATCATAAACAGGCCAATCGACAAATACTGGTTTTCTTTCTTTGGACATCTCATCATATGTGCTAATTGACAGAGGTAATCTATTTACTGTTTCATAATTTGCTGTTCTGTTCTGTAATTCTTCTGACTGTCTTGCTCTGTTTGGATCAATGAGAGAATTTAATTTTTCAAGATATTTATCAATCATATCTGTGAGTATAAGCCTTTTCTGTAAGAATTAAATTTATTTTATTATTTCTAAATTTTAGAGTATTAAGTCAGTTAAATCCTTAAATTTATTAGAGAACTCTTCGACTCCATTTCTTTTTACCCTGAAAGCATCCTCATAGCGTAAACCCATTCCATCCTTCTGTATATAGACACATGCACAAAATGTCATATTCTCCTCCAGTAAATACTTCTGTCCTTCCTCTATCCAGGGAGGTTCATTTTCCAGCATACCAACACCATGGCATGGTCCATACAAAAATGCATCTTCGGAATCGTGATCTTTTAGAAATTTTTTAAATTTTTTAGTAACACTTTCTGCTACAATCCCTGTTTTTATACTACCTAGGACCGTCTCTTCAGCTTCTCTACCCAGTTTCATGAAATCAATGATCTTCTTTGAAGGTTTTCCAAATGATACCGGTCTTCCTATACTCGAAGAATACCCTCCAAGTCGTGCAGCAGCATTAAAATAAGCCATTTCATTATTTTTAATTTTTCTCTGACTGGGTCTGGAAACCGCCTGGTTAGTATTATTTCCTGTTTTGCAGAACATCGGATAGGCTCTGTCTTCAGCCCCAAATTTTCTTATATAATATTCAACTTCTCCTACAACCTGAGCTTCAGTCATTCCAGGTTTAATTACTTTTAATGCCTCACCAAAGGCTTTTTCTGAAATTTTTGCAGCATTTTTCATTATTTCTATTTCAATATCCGTCTTAATTATCTTCATGCCATCAACCAATTTATCTGCTCTTGCTAATTCATATCCAAAAATATCAGCACTCTCTTTTATTGCATTATAAACAGGAAGCGTCATTATTGGATAACCTACTATTCCAATTCTTTTAAATTTCTTTAGACTGCTGAATTCCTTAAACAGGTCATTAAAACTTGTAAGTTTCATATCGGGGTATTCTGGCTCTGAAGACTCTCTATAGGCAAGTACTTTTTCAATTCTATCAATTTTTGACCATTCTATGGCAAACGTTTCACTTTCAGGCCCAATTATAAGCACAGGATCACCGATTATTGGAATTAATACTCCAGCAGTTTCAAAATTTGGCCAATAATCTGAAAAATATCTGACATATTGAGGCTCTGCTTCACTGCCAAAGGTCAAGATAAAATCAAATTTATTTATATCCATTATTGCCTGGAGTCTTTTTGCTCGGGCTATAAACTCCGTTTTAGGTATTTCATTTAACATAACTTACCTCCATGTAATTGCTTTTCTTAAAATTTTTAAATTATTTTCAATTGAATTATCCTGTGTAAATAAACCTGATGAACCGCCAATAAATACATTTGCACCCGCCATGTAAAGTTTCCTTATTGTTTCCTTATCAATGTGGCCATCTACAAAGATATCAAGACTATACCCCCTTTTATCCAGTGCGTCTTTTATCCTTTCCACCTTTTTTATTGAAGATCTTAGAAATTTCTGTCCTGTGAATCCTGCTTCAACAGCCATAACCAAAATATAATCCACATGCTCATATAAATAATCCAGCAAATTCTCGCTGCTGCCTGCATTTATGGCTATTCCGGGCTTAAATCCCATACTTTTGATTTTTTTAATAGTCTGTATAGGGTTGGATGCTGCTTCCAGATGAAAAGAAATGGCATTAACAGCCTTACCATTAAAAAGGTCAACTTTATTAAAAGGATCATCAACCATTAGATGGACATCAAATTCAGTATTGCTGAAATATTTTAAATAATCAAAAATTTGAAGACCAAAACAGTAATTTTTAACAAAAACTCCATCCATTATATCAATATGGATAAAATCAATTTTATTTTTAATTAGCTCTTTAAGATCCTTTGACAAATCAATTTGATTGGCACATGCAAGGGATGCTCCGATTTTTACAGGCATTCTATTTTTAATCTTATGGATCAATTAAACCCTCTAGTTTTTATATTTTATCAAAACTAATTTCAATTATCTATTTATCTAACATATGTTTTTTTGCGGAATTAAAAATCTTATCTAGCTCCTTCTCTTTTGAACTGTCAATTACTTTTTCGCAAGGCCAGTTATCTTTTATAATTTTATCTGTCCTTTCAATTGTATTTTCTACAGCTGTTCTCTTGCCAGACGCAAGCCACTCAGAGTAGCTTTGCCTAACAAATATATCAGGATTCCATAACTCATTCTTAAAACGATCTGCTGTATGGTGGGTGGCTAGGAAATTACCGCCTATACCTACTTCTTTAATAACATTATAAGCCAGAGTATCTTTATTTACTTCAATACCGTTCAAAATCCGGGTCATATATCCAAAGCACTCATTATCAAGTGTTATCCCCTCCAGGCTTGAAAGTCCAGGGTTTGTACCCATATGTCCAGCTGCAGAATATCCAATTATCCCCCACATCTCCATGCCTGCAGCTAGAGCAAGTGAAAATGTAGCAGCCTTTTCATAACCATATTGAAAATCAGCAATGTTAGAATCTGAAAGATGTACATTACCGGAACTTGGAAAACCGTAAAAATTAGCTATTTGTACGCCTGCAGCTGAAAGTAATGCCATTTCCGGTGCACCAAATGAAATCATGGCTGTACGCATGTTCATAGGAGTAGTAAGCACGGGATATATTATAGGTTGCTTTTCATTCAAGGCATTTAATATAATTATCCCGGAAAGAATTTCAGCATTTGCAAGAGCCAGGGAACCGGCCAGAGTCACTGGACCTGAGCCACCTGACGATAATATTGGACCTAAAAAGATGGGTATTTCATATTGTGAATATAAAAGCATGATATCAAGTGTATGAGTTCCCCATCTCAGTGGGCTTATAGATTCTGCAAAGTACATTAGATTTTTTTTTCTTTTTAGATCTTCAACAGAACCAGCCATAGAAATAGCCATCTCAAGTATATATCTGGCAGAATGCAAATTGTAAATAAATGAATTACAAGCCTTGGCAGAATATTTATACAACATATACCAGCAGTAAATATCTGCCACTTCGGAAGGTATGCCTTCAGGAGCAGCAACAACATTGTTTGTTCCTACAAAAGGCAGGATGTTTCCTAAAATTATACCCTTCATCATATCCTCATTTGAACATAACTTTCTTTCATGATTAACCCAGTCACACATATCCTGGGTATAATTCATCCATAATTTCAATACTCCATCACCCACTTTAAACCTGTTTTCAAAATAAGCCGGTACAACTTCAAAACTTTTTGGAGCTCCTTTTAAAACTTCTTCAACGTATTTTTTTTCAAATTTCACAATCTTTTTATTTAAATCAATATTTACCCCATGCCTTCCATCTAAAATTTCCAGAATTTTATAATGTGGAACATAACACCCTATATTCTCAAGTATTTTTAAGCTTGTATTGTGTATTTCAATGATTTCTTCATCACTTAAAAATTTTAAATTTTGGTGAACTCTTTTCAATAAAATCCCTTCCTCATTCTATATCTTTATAATTCCATTACTTATTAACCAGTTTACTGATTCATGAATTGCTTCTAGGGAGCTGTAATGCGGATGATAATCCAATATTTTTTTTGCTTTCTCAATGCTGCAGTTGGGGCTATGAGATATATGCTCCCAGGTCTCGGCAACATCTTCACTAGATGATGTTTTACTCCACTTTTCCCATGGTAAATATTCTATTACAGCATTTTTACCGAACCAGGAAGCAACCTTTTCCGCATATCCTCGAAGAGTTAATGCCTTTGGGGAAACTACATTAAAGCTTTCACCTACGGAATTCTTCCAATTTTTAATTGCAAGCATAAAAATCCTAGCAACGTCTTCAGCATGCACATGGTGCAAAGTTTCCATACCTATATTTGGAAGTTTTATCTCTTCTCCCCTGGCAAGTCGGCTAAAAATATCAGTATTTAAATTTCCTGCCGGGTTAACAGGTATCCATCCTGGCCCAACAATATGTCCAGGATGCAAGACTGTTGCAGGAAAATTGCTGCAATGCGCCTCTCTGAGCAGATATTCTTCTATCTTAGCTTTATTTATTCCATAATCTTCAAGAGGTTTTTTAAATTGATCTTCAGTCGTGGGCACTTCTGTGCTATTACCATAAACCCAAATTGAACCACAAGAAATAAATTGTGTTACATTGTCTCTTAATGCTTCAACCAGCTGTTTTGCACTTTCAATATTAAAACAGATCATATCAATAACAATATCCGGTTTCAAATTATTAACAAATTTGCCAAAGTTCCCTTTCTGTTCCTCATCTTCCCTATCAGTATATATCTTCCTTACATATGTCCACGCACTATTTGAAATATAAGGATCTGTTTTTCCTCTATTTAATACAATAACTTCATAACCTGCCTCTACAAGAAAAGGCACAAGGTAAGTACCCACATG
>Ga0194125_10009587_pt1 | contig 13394 bp, 9 predicted proteins | sample TA2KigC250mmetaG_FD_148626 | JGI IMG/M metagenome (GOLD analysis project Ga0194125, IMG submission 148626) | Freshwater microbial communities from Lake Tanganyika, Tanzania - TA2015034 Kigoma Deep Cast 250m | ecosystem: Environmental > Aquatic > Freshwater > Lake | place: Tanzania: Lake... | reverse complement strand
ATGGTCGCTTCACCGCTCGCCTGGCAGTGGAGCCACTCGACTTCGCAGCTCTGCCGAGTTTCTTCTGCCCGACTACGATGCAGCACAGCGGGTAGCCGTCTACGCCGTCCTGGGTGGCATCCCGGCTCACCTGGAGTGCTTCGACAGCCACAAGACGCTGGCGGCCAACGTGCAAGAGGAGATCCTTCTGGACACTGGCATGTTCCGCGTCGAGCCTTTCTATCTAGTGAGCGATGAGGTGCGAGAACCCCGCAACTACGTGGCTGTGCTGCCTCTGCCGACGAGTTGATCGGCATCTTGAAGGCCCTTTCTTAACGGAGGTGCAGGGTACTGAGGACAGACCAACCAGGGCGGGCTGGTGGACAGCCTCTGGGAGTTTGACATTCTCATCTAGTGAAGGTATAATGTAACAAGCTTTGTGATTGCCACCTGACGCTTTGGGAAAGAGGATATACGATGACCAAGAACAGAAAACCAACTGTCAAAGTCGAAGCATATGGGCTGACAAGAGCAAGAGAGGCCACTGGGCTCACTCCCGCAGAACTGGCTGAGTTGACAGGGAAGCGAACCCATTACTTCTACATGCTTGAATCCCTGAAGCGCTCACCCAGTGCGGACCTGCAGGAGGCCATCCTCGAGCATCTCCCTGGATACGATTGGGACGACGTCTTCAGGCTCGTGCTTGTGCTGCCAGAGAATCCTCCGACTGATACGATTTATATCGAGCAAGGAAAGAATGGACGTCGGAAGATCTCGTTAGGGAGGGAAGAACCTGACGAAAGGGCAGCTTGAAATAGTGTAGGGGTTGGCACTCGAACTTGAACAGCCCGGTACAAAACAAGAGGCCCAGTTTGGGTAAGGAAATAGACCCGTGAGTGATTCGCCGTGTACTCAACCAATCCACCATGATATCAAGACCTTTGCCTCTGTTGTAGCAAATGCTTTGGTTCGCGCAGAAGTTGCGGACCGGCTTCCCCCTCGGTTTACACGTTCGGGGCCTCAGCTCTGGGATGCTTTTCGCAACGAGCTGACCGAGGCTGACCTTCTGGACTTGACGGTTCGAGACCTTGCGGTTGCAATGCCTCAGTTCTTTGCGCTGAATCAACTATGGCCGGAAGCATCCGGTGATGAGCTACGGACAATCTCTCCAACCGAGGCCGACCAGTACATTACTGAAGCCATAGCCCAGGCGGATCAGCCGAGGGAAGCCTACTTGCAGGCCCAGGCGCGGGCGTTGAGTGTCAGGTTGCCCTCAATGGAGAGCCTGAATATCTTGCCCCATCCTGAAGCTCATCATCGAATCTTGGAGCTAACCGGAACCGGCGGTTGGCTGGCCTATACCATGGCCTCTCACCCCGATGCGACTGTCTACTACTGGGAGAACTTCACTGTTGCCTGTGGAACATGGCAGGAATTGCTTCTGGCTGGATTGATTGCTTTGGAGCTGGGCGCTCCGACTCGCCGGGAACTGCCCGTCATCTTCGACCCCACATTGGCTAGAGTACTAAACGGTGATGTCGCTTTTGACTGGATCATCGGTATCAGAGAGGAGAACCAGAGCCGAGCTGGGGCTTTGCGTTCGTTCCTCAAACCCGAAGGGCAAGTTGTGCTGCTATGAGTGAACTGACCAATGTTGTCACTACCGATCATCTCTATGGTCCCCTGACGAAGAGCATTGACATTGAACAGACTTGCATGCTCTTGAATTTGGCCTACGAGTTAGGCTCCGTGTCCGCATTCAAGGAGCAAGGGTTAGCTTTGCTGCCCCAGACCTCGCGGGTGAGGCGCCAGGAGGTGGTACGGCTCACATTGCGCAAGTTCCTGGTCACTGATGATGACCGGATTGTGGTTACCCCTTTCTTGCGAGTGATGGTCAATCCGAAAGTTGAGTCGGCCTTGAAGCGAGAGTTGCTGTACGTGTATTATCTTCGCAGCACCCCATTGGCCTGGGAGGCGGTGGCCGAAGTGGTGTTGCCTCGGGCTGAGGCCGCTAACTCCTCCCTGGCTCAGCCTAGCAATCGGGAAATCCAAATCGAGGACTGGAACGCCTTCTTGGAGCGCAAACTTCGATCTTACACGAACACGACCTTCTCCCGGACGCGACGACACTTGACTGCTCACCTGACCAAGTTCGGCATCCTGGAGTCCGAGCGGGTCGAGGGCAATGCCATTGCTAAGCGCTTCTACGCTCGTTTCACCGAACCGGATCCCAGGGCTTTTCTGTTCAGCTTGGCCACCGAGTTTGGTGATCACGGCTGGATATCGCGTTCCCTGGAGTGGGTGGTAACAAACTCTTGGACTCGAATCACCTTTTGCGCGCGGTCGGTCTATACTCGGTTCGCGGTGGAGCAGGGGGAGCGATGGGGGTTGGTGATCCGTGAATACTTTGGCAGTCAGCCCCAGGTGACGTTGAAGGGGCCGGATCCCGTGGAAACGTTATCACGGTTTATCTTATCAGAAGGCTAACAACGAAGTAAAAGCACCCGGGGGCGAGATGGCGAGTAGCCGGTTGACACAGGCAGATATGGTTGCCCAATTGCAGGCCAGGGCAAAGCGCACGGATCGGTATAACCTGATCCTCGTTGCCATGCCTCTGGCCACTGCTCACCGCGATGCCGAGGACCTGGCCCAGGCCCTCGACGCCGAGTACGTTGACTTCGACCGAGAACTCATCACCCGCATGGAGGCCGATGATTGGGACTATCACGTGGAAGCCGAGCGGGAGGGCGACTTGAGCGAGGGCCGACGGTTGGCTCAGGCCTTGATACAACACATCGCCAACCGCCTGAGTCGTGAGCGGCCTACAGTGATCGGGGATTGCAACCTGGTGGTGTGCTATCAGGTGGATTTGGCAGCCGAGTTGCTGCAGGCATCCAGCCGGGGGTTGTGCGTCGTCTGCGCCGGCGGCAAAGTCCAGGACAGCGCTCTCTACGTGCACGGCACCTTCAAGTTCGTCGGTGCGAGAACTGTGCCAGCGTTGGAGTTGGTGAAAGAGAACTGAAGAAGAAGGGACAGCCACACCTTTTGCTCAATGAACTGTGATCTTGCGGATTACGCAGAGGATTCCGCCTCACAGGAAGGCTTCGTTCTGACCCGCTGGCCACCGAGTCACGGTTCCAGCACAGAGAGGATCCCAACAACGACTTCAGAGAGAAGGATCTCATGAGCATCTTAGGGAGGCAGCAGCCATGAAGACAATTCAGGTAGGGCGCTACAAGACTGACAACAGAAGCCGTTTCGTGTACCTTGGCGCGGCAAGGGTCAAGGCCGTCGAACTGCAGCCCACAGAGCGCGGCCAGAGACTCCTGGACATCGTCTTTGAGGTGTCTCTTGAGGATCAAGAGGCTTGCGAGTTCCTCATTAGGCTGGAAACCTCTGCAAGGGAGGTTGCTTCACTCCATGACAAGCTAGAGTACGCTATCGAGCACCCCTTGCCGCATCCATGGGAGAATGATCTGTTTTCCAAAGCGGTCTCTGGCGTCACACCTCGCGAATACTTGTCGTCAATACTCAACGACTCGAGTGTTACGACAAATCCGGCTCAAGGTGCTGAGGATTCACAGCTCGACAGTTGTTGAACACGAATGCCACGAGTGAACAGAGGAGGCGATATGGCCGAAGAGCTCTTGGTTCGCGACGTTCTGGATTTACCCGACGAAGTCCCCGAGTGCGTGGTCAACATCCGCCAGTTCGACGATCCCGATGTGCTGGCGGAGAATGTGCGAGATTACGTGATCACGCCTCGCGTTGCGCAGGAGCTGGAGGACTTCGTGCAGCGGCTCCACCGTTCGGTGCAATGGCACGAGGGCGGCCGGGGCCACTTCGTACACGGGTCCTTCGGCAGCGGCAAGTCTCACTTCATGGCTACCCTGGGCCTAATCCTGCAAGGCCATCCGGCCATCTGGCAGAAAGATCATCCTATCATCCAAAAGCTTCGCGCTGAGTTCAGTGACTGGCTGGGCAGCCACCCGGTCCTGGTGGTCCCCGTCTACATGCTGGGGCAAGAGACCTTCCAACAGGCTATGTACAAGGCAGCCAACGAGCGGTTGCAACGCCTGGGCAAGCCCCCGTGCGAGTTCAGCGATGCCCATAAGGTGATCGAACGCCTCCGGTCCGAAGCGGAGAAATTCGGCGGCGTCGTGTATCAGCGCTTCTTCGAGGAGAGCCGGATCAAGTCCCGAAAGACCTTCGACCGCAAGCTCCAGGGTGACCAGGAGCAACTTGACGAGCTAGCGGCAGAGATCCTGGCCTGGCGAGGGGAACTGGCTGAGGCTGAGAGGCGTCACCTATATCCGGACAGCTTCGTGGACGGCATGCTCAAGCTCACTCGCCATGCCCAGGACCTGGGATATGCAGCGGTCGTCTTTTTCGTGGATGAACTGATCCTCTATCTGTCGGGCAAGAGCGGCCGGGAGTGGATCCAAGACCTGAACGATCTGGGGGCGATCATTGATCCCGCGCACCGCGCCGACCAGGCAGTACCTCTGTGGATCGTGGTGGCCAAGCAGCGCAACATCCAGGAGACGGTGCCCGAGGACACCAGCCAGAAGCTCATCTTCGATCATCTGGATTGGCAAAAGGATCGCTTCCCCCGCACCACGGAGTTGGCCGATGTAGAGCTGATTCCTATTACCCAGGAGCGGGTGCTTAAGCGCAGGCCTGGAAAGGAAAGGGTCCTGGAACGAGCGGTGGATCAGGCCATCGGGACGCTGAGCTCCCAGGTGCGCCAGACATTGATGCATGACTTCACCTCGGAGGACTTCCACCGCGTCTACCCCTTCCACCCAGCACTTATCCGTACCCTGATTGACGTCAGCAATCGTCTGAGCAAGGAGCGGGCCGGCATCCGCCTGCTATACGAACTTCTCATCGAGCGGTATCCCGATCTATCCATTGGGCGCTTTGTGCCTTACGCGGCGCTGTTCGATGTGATCTTCTTGGAACAGGGGTTAGTCGGCGGAGCAGTGAACCCCGACCTGGAAGCGGTGCGCCGGACTTACTACGACCGCATCCAGCCCGTCATTCAGGAGATCTACCCCACCGACGGGCCACGTGCCCAGAGCGGAAACAGTGCTGCTCGCCCCCTGAAGTCGGCCGAAAAGCTAGAGACAGTAGTCAAGACGGTGCTATTGTGTCAGCTCTCCAGAACCATGCGCGACCAGATCACCGTCGAGCGCATCCTGCATCTGAACTACACTGACCTGCGGGGCATGACCGATCTAGGCACATACAAGCAGATCGGCGACATGTTGAAACGGCTGGCTAACCGCTGCGACGTAGTCCTGTTCGCCGAAAACGAGACGGACCCGGCCAAGAGCACGGTGATCATCTCCGTTGAGGCCGCCCCTGACATCCGCTCCATCCTGAAAAAGGTCACGGTTACGGACAAGTCGCGGCTCGATGCCTTCGCCAAGCTAATACAAAGACCTGAGCTACTGAATCGCACCATCAAGGATGGCGAGCTCCAGGGCTACGACCGTCTCTGGCGGGGTACCCGCCGTGTTGGCCGTGTGACTTTCGCCAACGTGCGAGACATGAGCGCAGCACAAATGACCCTTAACGGTGAGTATACTGTTTTCGTGGACTATCCCTGGGACGAACCCGGTCATGGCCCAGAGGAGGACCGCGCGGCCATTGAGCGGGGACGCAAGACCAAGGGACCGTCGCCGGTCGGCTTCTGGCTGCCGGGCTGTCTCAACGATGACGACTTGAAGGACTTGGAGGAGTATGCCAAGATACGGGAGTTAGAGGACAACCCCGACTACTACCTGAGCGACCTGGGTCGTCCGGCAAGGGAAGCCGTAGAGAGCAAGATCCCCGGCTTCAAACAGGTGAAGGAGAAGGTTCTAGTGAGCCGACTGGAGACCTGCTACTTGGGAGAGGGCGAAGTCCTCTTCCTGGACCCATCCATCACCGTCAACCTGGACGTGAAGACGGCCCGCGAGGGGTTGGACCGTATCGCCGATGCAGCCCTGCGTCGGCTGCATCCCCATCATCCCCACTTCAAGGGGGAGGTGGATCAGCGCTCCTTGCGGCGGCTGCTGCTGGAATTCCTCGTCCCCGCCTCTCAACCGGGCGCTACGGTGAAGCGGAGCGTGGACCTGGACGACCTCCTGGAGCGGCTGGGCGAGCCGCTGGAGCTGGCCAGCAAGGGAGCCACTGCCTGGGCATTGGCCAAGACGTCCAAATACCTCCGCAAGCTGGAGGAGCTAACGCCGGGTCGCCAGGTCAAGGCCGACGACGTGCGCGAGGGCCTGGAGCGGGCCTTTGGCCTCAATCGTGACTTGTGCGATCTCTTCATTCTGTACCTGGTGAGTGGGCTAGGCTACCGTGTGCTGCGCAACGGCAAATCGGTGGATCCGGCCCAGGTGGATTTCGGGAAGCTGGCTGGAGTCACCCTGGAGCGGGGGCAGATTATGCAACTCCCCGAGTGGACCCAGGCCAAGCAGATGGCGCACACATGGGGCGTACAGGCACCAGTGGCCGACCTGTCGGTGGGCGCTCAGGACCAACTCTGGGCGCTGCTAAGCGAGCAAGCCAGAGCAGCCGCGCAGTTGCTTCTGGATATCGAGAAGCGACTCCAGGCTCTGCTCAACAAGGTGGGCGCGAAGACCGAGGACTCCCACCGATGGCGTGTGCTGCAGGCGGCCAAGGCGCTCAACAACCTGGCGGCTCAGAAGGACTTGGATTCGTACGACGGTCTCAAGTCAGTGCTGGCCTGGACGCCCGATGAAGGCATCCAGGCGAAGGAAGTCACGGAGAGTATCACCGATCGGGATGTGATTCGCCAGAACTTGCAGGAACTACCCGATGAGACCGTGGGGCTCGTCGCTGATATGGCAGGGGGTGAGGATGGCGACGCAGGCGAGATGCGCGACAGGCTGCGGGACCTATTGTATGCTCCAGAGAGGGAGCAGAACCTGAGCACCGGCACGATTGCCTGGCGACGTGATGCCAGTGAGTTGATCCGACTTCGAGCCCTGGGACTGCGGAAGGAAGAGGTCGAGGAAGAGGAAGCGGAGCACGAAGATCGCACACGGGAGAGACCAAGGCACTACCAGGTAGAAAGCGTTGCGCTGGAAGTCCGGGGACAGCCATTGGATGTTGACGCCAGTGGCGTAGCGGAGGCTTTACTCCAGGCCTTGCAGAAGGTGAAATTCAAGCTCGACGACGTCATCGAGGTTCTAGTGCGCTTGCAGGTAAAGCGCAGATAAGCTGAGGAGCGTGTAGAATGCCTGGTGACAAGCATAACGATATCGTGCGGTCAATCGTCCAGCTTGGCAAATCCCTGAGCTTCCGCCCATATGCAGTTGATAATGTCGGCGAACCCTGTATTCCCTTGCCCAGATCTATTGACAGCGGGATGCTCACGGATGTGGAGCAGATTGATGCAATTTGGTTCAATGAGTTCCTTTTCCCCAAGTATGCCTTTGAGGTAGAGATCACAACAGGGGTGAAACCTGGCATACAGAGGCTATACCAACTGAGGCATTTTGTGGACTGCAAGCTGTTCGTCGTGATCGAAGCTGGGGGAGATAGCGCCGAGGCCTATCGTAATAAGTTCGACCGCATCATCGAGAGCGATCCCTTTAACCAGATCGTTGATCGTTACTACGTGATTACGGATAAACAGGTTGCAGACTTGTTGACGCAAAGCCTCAAGCTGGAAGGCATGAAACAAGGTGTTCTGGATTGGGATACACCTGAAGATGTATTGAAGCTCTTGGCCGACAGCCAATTACTGGTTGCTGAAATCGAGGAAACCAAAGAGCTGCCCAAGTGGCTCGAGTTGGGCGCGGAGAACTGGGGCCGGCACTTCACGCCCCAAAAAGCTTACGCGGAGAGGCTGTTTGTCCCGATTGTCAATGGGCTGCTGGAGGCTGGGATCAAGTTCAAGGTTCGAGCGCAACGCTGGTACCTGGGTCTCTACGACCGTGGCAAGCTCATTGCGGCCACCTATACTCGAAAAGACAAACTCCTTTTCATCGTCGAGGGAATCGAAGATCACTATGATGACGTGACTCTCGAATCCATCGAGCGCCCTGAAAGCGATGCGCTGATCATGTCGGCCAGACGGTACGTGGTAGTGGCCGACGCATCGGACTTGGACCAACTGATAAGGCTGTTCGAGTGGCGCGCCGGTGGAGGACAATGAGATTAAGTCCTTGATTGGCGCTGAGATGACTCACGAACATGGCTCACACTCACGAGACCTACTGCGATAACCTGCTGCTGGACAGTGATGCCCCCATCTTTGGAGGCCCCCTCTTTCGCGGCAAGGATGGCAGTCCGACGAAGAAGCTGGTAGACCTTGAGAGTCCTAGCAGTGAGGATGCCGTGACGTGGAGCGTCTTTCGGGTGCTGGCACGCCACTTTCTCTCTGTACCCTGGGTGGAAGGGCTTCTGAGAACCGCCTGTGGTGAATCCATTGCCCTGGCCTGTGCGGAGCCGCAAGTGTCTTTCTGGGAGCATGTCTGGCCGCCGGCCAGCCGGCTGCTATGGCTACTAGAGCACACTGACGAGCCGTGCATCGCGAATAGCATCGGCGCCAGGAAGGATCCCCAGCGCCTCCCCCAGGTGAGGGCCAATCTGCCCGAATACCGCCAGCGAATACTGAGTGGTCAGACCCGAGACCGCAGAGCCTGGATACTGGAAGGCCCTACGGAGTTCGATACCCTGATCCGCTGCCCCGGCACGCTGGTAGCCATGGAAGCCAAGTTCAAGAGCGACATCGAGGACCACGTGCGGTGGGACGCAGATAGAGACCAGATCGGTCGAGTGATTGACGTCGGTCTGGCATTGGCTCAGGAGGAAGATCGAACCTTCTACTTTCTCCTGATCACCGATAGCAAACAACACGAGCCACCCATGCGCTACGAACAGCGGATGCCACGTTACCAATTGGATCCAGCCTTCCTGCCGAGGCAGCTTCCTCATCGTTCGAGCGAAGAACTGGAAGGACTACAGAGGCGTCTAGGTTGGATTTCCTGGCAGCAGATGGTGGATTGGCTGCGCCAGCAGATCCCTGCTTTGGATACCCCACAACGTCAATGGGTAACAGCGTTGGAATCGTATCTCCAACAGCGAAACCTGTGTTGAGGGTGTGGGCAAACGATGATGGCCATACAACCACCACGAAAGAGATGCGATGGACCTCGACCGCTACATCGAACTCCTGGAGGCCCTGCGAAGGTTCCGCCAGCGCTTCGCTGAGTCCATCAAAGGCCGCATCCAGGGCCAGGCGCGGTTGACAGACCGCGCCCAGGCTATCCACCGCAGCGAGGGCGCGGGTGAGGAATACCCTGTCTGGCTGGACCGCTTCGCCCGCCGCGCCGCCGTGAACTTCATCCTCAAGGTCCTCTTCCTGCGGGTGCTGGAGGATCGAGGGCTGCTCCGCGTTCACCGCATCCGAGGCACCGACAGCGAACGCATGTGGGAGAAGCTCGCCCCAAACCTGGGGCCTGCGGACTACCTGGACTTCTGCTTCCGCGATGCCGCTTACCTGTTGCCTGACCTCTTCGAGAAGACCGCCGTAGATCTGGTCCCTCCCGACGACGAGCAGGTGCGGGAGTTTCTCAACCTGTGGCGCCAGCCAGACCCCGACCGCCCCGGCTGGCTGCGCTTTGACTTCCGTGGGGATGGCTTCGACACCCGCTTCATCGGCGACGTTTACCAGCACATTGACGACGAAGCCCGCGACTACTACGCCCTGGTCCAAACCCCCGAATTCGTCTCCCGGTTTCTGCTAGAGCACACCCTGCTCAAGCGCTTCGAGGAGAGGGACTTCGAGGAGGTAACACTGATTGACCCCACCTGTGGATCAGGCCACCTGTTGCTGGATGCCTTCAAGCTATGGCGCGAGCGGTACGCCGAGCGCTATCCCGGCTGGCCCAGGGAGAAGGTTTTCCGCACCATCATAGAGCGTCACCTGTTCGGCGCCGATATCAACGAGTACGCCTGCGCCCTGGCCCGCTTCCGGCTGCTGATTGAGGGCTGCAACTGGGCAGGTGTGCGCGACCTCAACGCCTTTCGCGACCTGCACTTCAACATCGTGTGCTGCGACTCGCTGATCCCCTACGAGAAGCTGCTGGGGATGGGCTGGCAGTTGGGCGAGCAATTGGAAGAGGTCTTCGGCGCGGGGGAGACCCGCAGGCAGGCCATGGCCCTCTTCTCCCGCCGCTACGACGTAGCGGTGGGCAATCCACCCTACATCAGCCCCAAGGACCCTCGCAAGCGGGACTTATATCGGGAGTGGTACACCTCGGCCTACATGAAGTTTGGGTTGGCCGCACCATTCATCGAGCGCTTCATACAGTTGACCGGAAACGAAGGCCGGGTAGGGTTGATTAGCTCAAACGCCTTTGCTCGGCGGGATTTCGGCAGGAAGTTGATCGAGAATATACTGCCGCAATACGACTTGGAGGCGGTGATTGATCTCAGTGGAGCATACGTACCTGGTCATGGCACTCCAACGTTGATTCTGTTCGTGCGTAACGCCCCACCGCTAGGAGACACCGTAACCGTTGTATCTTGCCTCAGAGGAGAGACAAGCATTCCTAGCAACCCAGCTCAAGGTCCTGTATGGCGTCACATTGAGATGGCCTTCAATAGTAGGAGCCCCGGCGGCAATGAATTCGTAGAGCTCAGCGAGCGGAGTCGAGAATCTTTCGCGATACACCCGTGGAAGTTGGAACCGCAGCGCGGGGTTCAGACAACAATGGAGAGGGTAGGAAGTGGTACGCTGTCAGACTTTGTTCTATACCTCGGCCCAGGATGCCTAACCGGAGCAGATGATATCTACTTGCTGAGCCCCGACCAAGCGCGCAGATCTGCACTTCCGAAAGCCTTCGTCAAACCCGCTGCCCGTGGTGAAGGCATTCGGGATTGGTCACCTGATCCCAAAACCTTGATGATCGTCCCCTACGAAAAGCGGGGAAAGCAGTGGAAGGCATGCCACATTGAGTCGTCCAATCTAGGGCCTTATCTGGATCCCTTTCGTGAGCGACTTGCTGCTAGATTACCCTTGCCACCAAACAAGGGATGGTTTGAACTGTGTCGGACAGCAGGCGCGACAAGATTCGGAAATCTCTCGACAGGCTTTGCTTTCATCAGCACTCATAACCATTTCGCTCTAAATCGTGGGACGTTTGTCTATCAGCGATCTGGCTATTCAATCTGGCTGAAGGATAGCAACAGGGTTCAAGATTACCAACTGCTATCTGCTATCTTGAATACGAGTGCCGTCTGCTTTTACTTCAAGCGCATCTGCTTTAACAAGAAACCCGGTAATGACCCAGTACGCGATAACTGGGAGTTCTCGGGCACCAACGTCAGCAAGACCCCTATCCCTCGCGACTACATCGCTGACACCCCCAACCGCCGGCGCATGCTGGCCCTGGCCGAGGAGATGATCGGCCTGGCGGAGCAACTCCCCGCCCTCACCATGCGTAAGCTCTTTGAGAGAGAGGGCGAAGCGTACAACTCGTGGAACGCATCCCTGGACAGCTACGTCCCGCCCCACCCAGACCTGCCGCCCTCCTTCACCACCGCCAAGGAGCTGCGCGAAGCGCGGGACTGGGCCATCGAACTGCGGTGCGACATCCGCCAACGCATGATCTTCCTCCAAGAGGAGATGGATTGGCTGGCCTACGCCATGTATGGCCTGGTGGGCAAACCACCCCTGGCCGAGGATTATCTGAGCCGGGAAGAGTTCAAGACCGCGCGGCTGGAACTGGGCCAACGAGCCTTCGAGCAGGCCAGAAAGGGCTACCAGGGCGACTGGCCCAAGGCGTGGCACGTAGGGGCAGGTCTTGCACCTGCCCCCCTTGCACCTGCCCCCACGGGCGGACGCAAGGCCCGCCCCTACCTCCCCGGCCCCGCCGCTGAACTGCCCGAACTGTGCAGCAACCTGCAACGGCTGATCCGCGACCGGATGGACATCATCGCCGGCAACCCGGACATTGCCTTGCTGGAGGACCCCCTCTATAAGCGCCGCTGGATCCCACCGGATTACAACAAGGAATTCCGTGAGGCCCTGGAGTGGTGGCTGCGGGAGATGGCGGAACACGTCCTGGAGCAGGCAGGGCGTCCCCTCGCCTTGCGGGAGTGGGCCCACCGGCTGTCGCAGGAGCCCCGCATCCTGGCGGCCATCGAGGTCTACACCGGCACACCCATGTTTGACCTGCAAGAAGTGCTGGCGAAGGTGGTACGCGCAGAGGCCGTCCCCAACCGTCCTGAAGACTACCTCAAGCCTTCGGGCCTGGAGAAGCTGCGGGCCGGTCGTTTCGACTTCAAGCAAGCCGACTTCACTAGCGCCACCTATTGGAAGATCCGTGGCAAGCTCAATATCCCCCGCGAGCGCTACATCAAGTACCAGGAGATGGGCACAGCGGGCAACGGCGCCTACTACGGCTGGGCCGGCTGGGGGCCGGTGGACCGGGCCAAGGCCCTGGCCTACCTGCTGCAACAGGCCATGAGCCGCGGCCTCACTGACGCCGTCCCCCGCCTGCGGGAGTCCCTGAGCGACCTGCTGCCGGAGTTGAAGGAGCAGTTAGCGGAGTGGGAGTACGCGGAGTTTGAGGCGTTGGGGAGGTAGCATGACGATTTTCGAGGAACCATCTGTTGAACGGATCATACAGAGCCGAGAGGGCCAACTCCTGGAATTCAAGAGCGCCCGCATCCACCCGAGGGATCTGGCCGACGTTCTGATCGCCTTCGCCAACGCCGATGGCGGCCTGGTTGCGGTAGGCATCGAGAAGGATAGGCAGATCACTGGCATTGGGCGTCACGCTGGCAACGTGAACGCGCTCCTGCGGGCTGCTTTTGACTACTGCGAGCCAGCGGTGAAGGTGGAGACCAAATACCTGGATTGCACCAACGATCTGGGCCAACCCGACCAGTTGTTGCTGCTTCAGGTCGCCCGCGGCGACGTCGTCCACAACAACCAGCGCAAAACGGTCTACCTGAGGGTGGGCGACCAGAATCGCCGCCTGGGTGTCAACGACATCCTGCAACTGGCCTACGACAAGGGCCAGGCTAACTACGAGGCCCAGATGATCGAGCGGGCAACGTACGATGATTTGGACGAAGACCTCCTGCGGCAATACGCCCAGATGATCGGAGCGAGAGGCAGCCTGGAGAATTTGCTGCTGGCCCGGGAACTGGCTCAACGGGATGCAGAGAAGCTGAGGCTCAACCTGGCGGGTCTGTTGCTCTTCGCACGTCAGCCTCAGCGCTGGCACCCACGACCGGGGGTGCGGTTTCTGCGCTACGAAGGCACCGAGGCCTTACCCGGGACCCGGTTGAACTTGATCAAGGATCGGATCATCGAGGAGCCGTTGCCCCGGCTGCTGGATGAGACCTTTCGCCTGGTGGGGACCCTGATCCGGGAGTTT